>ERZ1370068.9649-contig-8410_pt1 | contig 60834 bp, 92 predicted proteins | sample MGYA00561227_ERZ1370068 | MGnify/ENA primary metagenome ERZ1370068 (study PRJEB38410, sample SAMEA6850437) | metagenome | study: Metagenomic assessment of the ecological functions of the soil: analysis of the soil microbiota associated with the... | reverse complement strand
TATACTTCGTTCAGTTACGTATTGCTGGTGAAACCAGATTGGGACGGGACGTGCTCCATCACCCTTTCGCCGCCGTAGGCTGGGCGGATGGGCGCCTGGATCAGAAAGAGGCCGACGCCATCGTCCGGACCGCCGCCGAAGGGCTTTCCTCTCGAACAGATCGCCACGAGATCGGGGACGCCACGCGTCACCCGGTCGACATCAGCACGATCGACCGCACCGACCTCACAAAGAGATCGACTGTTCGTCTACGCCGTCGCTTCTGGATGACCCGCTATCGTGGCACGTGGTTGCCGAGAAGGAGATCGAGGCGCTGAAGAAACTCGGAGACGCGCTCAAGATCGAAACGCAGGCCACGCCGACGCCATCGCGCAGGAAATTTAGCGTTCTTGCCCGAGGGCGATCGACGGACAGGTACGATTTGCCCCGCATCCACAAGATCATCGGTTCCAACAAGCGGTCGCTGAAGATACAGGCAGGCAAAAGAGGTGAAGGATCAAAGCATCAGACTGTTTCTGCTGACCGCCAGAACAGCTGCCAGAGACTGGGAAAAGGACACAGGTCACACCACCCACCGCCTGAAAGTCCCTCTCGAGAAGTCCACTTCGCGGAGAACGACGCTTACGTCAGGCCAGCAGATCTTCGCGTTCGTTCATTTCGCACCCCGTCGGGTCCCGTACCAATTGGTCTGAGCCGGTCGGCGACAACGCGCTCGAACCGGCGGATCCGGCCACGCCGCGCTCTGCAGGGCATGTCCACGGTTCTTGCTGCTACCTCTAGCGTCAAGCTTGCGTGGCGAGCTCCGCCGCGAGTTCCCGCTTCACGCTGATGAGCCTGGTCGCCGCCGACCAGAAGGAAATCGGGCGTTTGCAGGGCCGCGCGGTTCGAGCGATGCTCGGCGGCGCCGGCCTTCGATTCTCTGCGTGCACGGGCCGGCGGCGGGCATCGTCGGCGGCGACCGAGCGGTTCGCCAGGATGAAAGAGATCATCGATCGCACGGGCATCGGGTACCAGACCAGTGTACGGCGACTGGACCGAGGGAAGCTGGCGAAAAGGCGGTGTCGAGCTGGCTCTTCTGGCCCCGGCGCGGGCGTCCCCCTGCGCCTCGTGGCTTGCCAGAACGACGCGATGGCGGTGAGGAGCGCTCCGAGCCTTGTCGCGCGACACCAGCGATGCTCGGCCGAAGCCGATCTTGGCGCGCTTGCTCCGAGGTGACCGGCGCCTGGCGGCCTCAGCCGATCACGGGCTTTGTACGCTGGTCGATCGCCAAACGCCTCGCCGCGACGATCGTGGTGCCTGCCCGTCGCGGCGTCGCGATCGGAGCCTCATTCACCAGTGCCTGGACCACGCCGGGGGTTCGTGCCGCCTCCCGCGTTGTCGTCTCTCGCACCGGTGCGCTCGTGCCCTCCCGAAGTCACCCGGCTGTCGGTCCAGACCCGCTCTAGCACTCGGTGTCAGAGTCTCGCTGCCAGATCGATCGTCGGAGCGAACATACGGCCACTCAGAGAAAGCTGACCGGACAGGCACATTTCTCGCCTCGGCGGAGCGAGACTGGCCGGGGCGCGGCTCGGCTCGTTTGACTTGGACTGGGTGATTCCGACGGCCTCGCCGTATATCTTAGGCAAGTTAGGTCGGCGCCAGTAAATCTGACGCCGATCGCGGTCTGCCGACTGACCCTGGGAAGTTATCCCCGACGGGGATGCCAAGACCGACACAGTAGCTGCTGACCGCGGCGCCCGGGCGAACGCGCCGTCAGGCGGAAGCGGCGCCTGGGCGCCCGCGACCTGCGCCGCCGTTCAAGACGTTCGCGAATCATCGGCCGGTTCAAGAAGAGTCGCCTGCAAGCCGCGGGTCGCGAATGGCGGCGGCGACCGACTCGGATGTGGGCAATGGCTCGCTCTGCGAATAGCTGGCCATCGGCGAACCGCGCCGGCGAAGGCCTCGTAGCATCGTGCGCGGATGGCGGTGCCGAACTCCGAGCCCTCGATGGTTTCGACGCCGTGTCGAGGCTTCGGGTCGCCAGGCGTAACGGCGCTGTCGGGCTCGCCCGACGTCCGAGGCGCGGACACGCTCTCGACCGACGTCGCGTAGAGACAGAAGCTCGCCATGCGCGTGCCCGTTCCGGCCGTCATGCGCGCTTCCTCCGCGTAGCGCACCGCGCCGGCGAAAGTTACCCTGACGCCGCGCGATGCGCGCGCGCGACGATGCGCTCGTGGACGTAGTCGTACGTCTTGTTGGTGACCGAGTTGAGCGCCGCGGCGTCCGACGGTCGAGACGTGCGCCGCGTCGAGGTCACCGGTTTCGATGAGCGACTTCCGCGGACGCGAGCAAGCGTCGCCGCGCGGTCGTTCTGATCGCCGTACCGCTCGTGGGCGTCGCGCGCGCGCTTCCAGGTAGGCCATGGCGCGCGGTTGGTCGCCGAGGCGTGAGTAGGAGCGGCCGATGGTGGTGAGGGTCTTGGCGATCTGGAAACGGCCGCCGATCTCGAGATCGATGGCTGAGCGACGAGAGCGCGAGCGCGATGGCGTCTTCGAATCGCTCAGGATGAACATCGCGAACGCGAGCGCGTTTTCTGGCGCGCGCTTCCTGCCGGCGCGGCGCACGCTCGACGAAACGCGGCGATGGCTTCGGCGTAGCACTCGACCGCCTCGCGAATGCGCACCGACCGCCGGCGAGAGCGTCGCGCGCGCCTGGAGCACCTTCGCGCTTTCGCGCGAAGCGGCACGTCGCCTCGCGGCGACGACGCGAACGCGCCCGGTCGCAGGCGGCCAGGGCGCTCTGCATGTCGCCGAGCTCGCGCAGGAGCTCGCTCTGGATCGACTGCGCTTCGACCTCGAGCCCGCCGCTGGCGGATGCGCAGCGACGACCTCGCGCGCCTCCGGCGTTCGGCAGGCCTCGCGGGCGAGAAACCCTCGTCGAGATCGAGCCGCGCCGTCCGCACGAGTGCCAGGGCCACCCATTTGCCTGAGCCGCCACTTTGCGCGCGAGCGAAGCGAAGCGCGAGCAGGCGCTTGCGCCGTTCGCGCCGGCGGCCGAGCGTGCGGTAGGATCGTTTCCAGCGCTTCGTGGGCGATGAGCTTGCGCTGCATCGTCCGCCGGAAAGAGCGCGAGCGCGCGCTGATAATAGCGAATCGCCAGGCGCCCCTGGAACGCCGGCCCGCGCCGCCAGCAGCAGCTTCCAGGTAGTTGACGGCGGCTGCTTCGCGCGCGTCGCCAAATCCAGCCAGGTGCCGCGCCGACGATGGCCGCCGAAAGGCCCTTTGGCGAGCTGGCCGTCGGCCGAGGAAGCTGCCCAGCCGGCGAGCTGTCGTGCGCACGACGCTCGATACGTGATCCAGCGCAGCGTAAGCGACGTCGCGCGTGAGCGGATAGCGGAAGTCGACGTCGTCACCCTTCTTGTCGCAGAGGCCGCGCGCGAAGAGGCGCGTGAGCGGGCTCCTGCGCTCTCGAGCGGCGCAAGGCGACGATGTCGTTCATCGCTCAGCGGCCGCCCGCGACCGGCCAGCCAGTCGACGACCGAGATGCTCGATCGGGCGGCAGCTCTTGGCAGACGATCGGCGATGAGCTGCTCGAGGGTCGACGGGAGCGGCTGCGCTCGCTCGCCCGGGCGCTCGACCCGGACGAGGAGCGTGCTGGCCGTCGCGTCGTCTCGCGGATCTCCAGCGTCCCCGCTCGAGGAGCGCGTCGACCATCTCCAGAAGGAAGAACGGATTGCCCGCCACCTTGGAGACCAGGTCGGCGAGCACTTCCGACACGCCCTCCTTGCACCGCCGAGCCGCGACTGCACGAGCGTCATCTGCTCGTTCCGGACGCAGCCCTTTCAGCTCGATGGGAACGATCTCGAGATCGCCGATGCGACCTCTCGTCGGGGCGGGTGACGAAGAGGCGCCAGGATGGGCAGCTTGTCGCGGCGCTTCAGAGCTCGCGTCAGAAGCTCGAGGCCCGGCGCGATCGCCCCACTGCAAGCCTTCGACTGACCACGACCACCATTGCCGGCTGGCGAGCGTCGCGCGAACAGATAGCGCACGCCGGTGAAGATGAGCTTGCGACGGTAGCCGACGTCCTCGTCGTCCGCCGGACGCCATGCGCTTTGCCCGGTCACGAGCTCGGCCAGGGCAGTCGGCGAGCAGCTGTCGCGCTCCGCCGGTGGCGAAGCGGACCGAAGCATCACGGCAACGTGTCTCTCGACGTCGTGCGAGGGTCGATCGCTGGTGACCCCGACCGCTTCGCGCACGAACTCGCTCACGACGCCGAACGGAAGCTGCGACCGCGCCGGCGAGCACTCGGCGCGCAGCACGACGCGTCGGGGGCAGCTCGGAAAGAAACGTCGCCACGAGCGCGGTCTTGCCGATGCCCATCTCGCCGATGATGACGCGCGAGACGATTTCGCCCGGGCCCGGTCACACGCGCGGTGGTAGGCCGAGTGGAGATCGGCCTTTTCCGCCTCGCGGCCAACGAGGTCGTGCGGCGCGAACGCGAGCTCGGCCGCACGCTCTTCGCGCGTGACGCGCGCGCTCGAGCGCGTAGATCCTCATCGAAGTCGGGAACTCTTTGTCGGCGGGCCGCCGAGCTCGATGGTCGGCGCGTCGCCCCAGCGAAACTCGCGCCGAAGCAGGCGATAGAGCCCGCCGGCGACCCAGGTGCGCCCTGACCGGCGCGCGGTCGCTGACCACGGTTGCTCAAGCAGGTTGGCCGGCTCGTGCAGCTCGTGGTGCACGAGGTTTCCCTGCGGATCGCGCTCGCCGCTGGCGACGCCGCGCACGATGCCGATCGAGGCGCGAACCGGAGTCACGAGGTCCTCCGACGCGCCGGCGAGCGCTTCGTGCACGTCGAGCGCGAGCCACGCCGCATCGGCGCGCGGCGCGCGCGGGGTTGGCCATCAGGCCGACCAGCGCACGGGCGGTGTGGTTGGCCTCCCAGGTGAAACGCGCGCCGCGCTTGTAGGCGATGTCATCGAGCGTCGCGCGGATCTTGTCGGCCGCGCGCGGCGCACGCCGGCGGTGCCGACCCAGCGCTCGAGCGTCGCGAATCCGTGCAGCTTGAGGGTGACCACCGCGACGTGCCTCACTTCGCGCGCAGCCGCGCGGGGCGGCCTTCTTCTCGGCGGCCATCGGTCCGCCGTCTGCTCCGACGGTGCTGGCGGAGGCGGAGGCGTCGGTCAGGCGGCAGGAGCGCCGGTCTGATCCCATCGCGCTGAGCGCCATCGAGTCGCCCGCCGACGAGGGAGGCTGCGAGACCGGTCGAACGTCTCCTCGCGGCGACGAGCTGGGCGATGGTCGCCTCGACCGCCGACGCGTCGACGAACTCCTGCTTCTGGAAGAGAGCGCGCGAGATCGCCGCCGACATGTCGCGCGCGCGTCTGGAACCGGTCCTCGGCGCTCTTGGCGAGCGCGCGCATCACCAGCGTCTCGAGCTCGGGAGGAACGTCGCGCGCGAACGTCGACGGCGGCTCGACCACGCCCGCGCGCACCGCCTCGAGCAAGACCGTCACCGGTGAGGCTTGCCGTGCAGCGGACGGCCGGTCAGAAGCTCGTGCAGGATCGACGCCGAGCGCGTAGATGTCGCTGCGGCGGTCGACCTTTCGCCGCGCGCTTGCTCGGGCGACATGTAGCCGTACTTGCCCTTGATGACGCCGCCTTCGTCGCGGAAGAGGTTCGCCGTGGCGATGCCGAAGTCGGCGATCTTGACCGCGCCCTCGTAGCTCGAGAGGACGTTCTGCGGCGACACGTCGCGGTGCACGATGTCGAGCGGCGTGCCGCCCTCCTTGCGCTCGTGCGCGTAGTGCAAGCCCCTTGCCGGCCTCGGAGATCGATGTACGCGCCGACCCAAGGCGGGATGCGCGTCGCCTTGGCCTTGGCGGCGCTCATCAGCTTGCCGAGATCGAGCCCCTCCACGTACTCCATCGACAGAAGGAGCCCTTCGTCGCCGTAGTCCTGAAACTCGTAGACCTGGACGATGTTGGGGTGGTTGAGCCGCGTCGCGAGCTGCGCTTCTTCGACGAACATCGATCGGAACCGCCGCGAGGCGCCATGCGCGCGGCAGGATCCGCTTGAGAACGAGGATCTTGTAGGTGCCCTCCGCGCCCAGCCGTTTGGCGACGAAAACTTCGGCCATGCCGCCGGCGCCCGACCGGCGGACGATCTCGAACTCGCCGAGCTGGGTGGAAGCTTAGGGCCGGTGAGCCTGTCGACATGAACGGAATGATCCTCGACGGTTGCGTCAGGCGAGGCTTTCAAGTTTCGGGTGAGGCCTCACCCGCCGATCCCGCGCATAAAGTCAACCGGCGGACGCTGCTGTGGCCATCAGCTGGCCGCGCGCCAGCTCTCGATCCACAATTCTTCTCCAAAGCCGCGAACTCGTGATAGGGTCGCGCCTCGCCGTAGGCGTCGAGGTTCACCCCGGTTTTCTCGATTTCCGAGAGGTCCACATGAAGACTCGAAGATGTGGCTCGTGAGCGCGCTGTCCTGGCCTTGGCGGGGGCCTGGCCGTTTCGGCCGAAGGCAGGAAGAAGCCGCACCACAAGAAGGCGCCAGTGAAGGCGCAGTCCGCCCCGCCCGAGCCGCCGCCCCCGTCGGCACCGAGCGACGCCCCAGAAGGTAAAGAGGAAGCGCCTGCTTGCCCCCGGCGGAAGACCGGCAAGCTCCGGCGAGGAGGAGCCCAAGCCGGAAGCGGCCGAGGCAGAGAAGCCTGGGACGAGAAGCTGCCGCCCCGCCGCCCCAACGCGCCTCAATCTTCCACGTTCAACGGCGGGCTGCACGAGGCGGCATCCGGCTGAACTGAAGTGATTTCGTCAAGAATTTCAGGATGGGACTCGGTTACGACCGCACCGATCTGGACGTCGAAAGAGCCTGAAGGTCGACTCCAACATCGTGAAGGCGCAGTACCTCGTGACCGGGGTCGGGCTGTACTTCAACTCTCGCGTTCTAGAATGACGGCGGATGAAGCGCTCGCTCGACTGAAGGAAGGCAACGCGCGGTTTCTCCGCGACGAGTCGCACTTTCTGACCGCACGGAAGGACGCCTTAGCCGCGCTCGAGCAGGGCAATCGCCGTTTGCCACGATTCTGGGCTGCAGCGACTCGCGCGTTCCCGTCGAGCTGATCTTCGACGCGGGGTTCGGCGAGCCTGTTCGTCGTGCGCGTGGCTGGAAACGTTCTCTCCCGGAGGTGATGGGAAGTCTGCAGTTCGCCGGCGCGATCCTCGACACCTCGCTTTTCGTCGTCTTGGGCCACGAGAAATGCGGTGCGGTCCAGGCGGCGCTCGAGTGGCAGCTCTACGGGCGACAGTCAGCGCTCGCGCATTCAAATCTTGGTGGATTCGATCGTACCGGGGCTTCCCCCTCGACCACAAGATGACCGAAGACGAGCGGCTGTCGCGCGCGGTGGAAGCGAACGTCCGGTGGACGATGCACCAGATCATGGAGACCCCCGAATCCAAGGTTCGTACAGCCGAAGGGCGCATGAAGCTCGTGGGCGCCGTCTTCGAGATCGCCACGGGGCGCGTCCGATTCCTTGCGATTGGGGACACTCCCGTTTCTCACCCCAAAACCCCGCGTGTCCCCTAGAACGCGGCGCCGAAGATCAGCCGGACGCCCTGCACGCCGTCACCGAAGCGGTAGCTCAGCCCAAGGTTCGGCACGGACAACTTCCACCACGAAAGCTTCGGGCGCGTGCCAAACGAGAATCCGATCTCCGTTTGCTCGTCGACCCAGAGAGTCCGGCGTCGCGTCAGGGTCGGGAGCGACCGCCGCGTAGGTGACGGACTCGGACCGGTCGTCCTCGAAGTACCGGCGGTAGACGACAAAGAGCCCGACGTCCCATTGCGATCGTCCGGACGACCACGGCAGCAGATGCCGGAATTCGAATCCCACGTCGGCTTGCCCGTACCAGCCGGTGAGAGCGCTTCCGTTTGTGCGGCGCCGGCCCAGAGCGCATCCTGGGTCGCAAGAGCGTCCCAGAGCCGGAAGGAAACGAAACGTCACTGCGTAGGCCGCAGGTCATAGACCCAAGCGAGATCGCCACCCGAGAATTCCTTCGCCGCACCGAAGTCGACGTGCGGGCGTGAGAGTCCAATTCGTCTTGGCGCGCACGGGGAACGCGACACCGGGAAGGAGACTCGCTGTCCCGACGTGCGTCGGAAACTCCCCAGTGAACACGTCCTCGGCTTGAAATCGTAGAAGCCGAACGTCAGCGGCGAGGACACCGAGATTCCCCAGTCGCGCTCCTCGGCCCCGAGCGCCTTGACGCCGAAGGAGATCGGAATGCGGTAGATCTGCACGACCCGTCCTTCGATGTCGTAGATCCCCGAGCCGGCTTGCGACGCAAAGGCGAACGAGAGCGGCTTGTCATCGGCGGCGTCGGCAACCGTCGCCGCAACGACCAAGGTGAGCGCCGCCATCGCGCTGCGAACGCGGTATCGTGTGCCGATGCGCGGACGGTCTCGGCTCGTTGTCGTCATAGGACTCGTCATGGGCATTATCGCGTCGTCGTGCGGAGCGCCTGCGAAAACCGCATCGGGCGGGTATGTCGGCCGCGAGCCTTTCGCCGAGGTTTACAGGATCGCGAAGGCGGAGCTCACGCCGTGAGCGCATCGAGGATCCGGATCCGTGAGATCCGCCCGGGCGAGTTCGGGCTCGTCTGGCCGATCTTCCAGGCGGTCGTCGCCGGCGGCGATGCCTTCGCGCAGCCGCCTCAGACGAGCTTCGACGAGGCGCGGCAGATGTGGACGGGACATCCCACGCGGGCATTCGTTGCAGAGCGCGACGGCGCCGTCGTCGGAAGCTACATGCTCCGGCCCAACCAACCGGGGCTCTGGCGATCACGTCGCCAACGCCGGGTACATGGTGTCTCCCGAGGCGCGGAACCAGGGCATCGCGCGTGCGCTGTGCGAACATTCGCTGAAGACCGCGGCCGAAGCCGGGTTCGCCGCGATGCAATTCAACTTCGTAGTCGCGACCAATGAGAGCGCGGTCCATCTCTGGACGTCGCTCGGGTTTGCGACCGTCGGGCGCATCCCCGGCGCGTTTCGCCACGCCAAGCTCGGCCTCGTCGACGCCTTGATCATGCATCGCGGCCTCACGATGATCCGGCCCGTGACCGAGGACGATTTCCGCGTGCTCTTCGATCAGCGAGAACGATCCCGCGGCCAACGAGATGGCGGCGTTTCCCGCGCGCGATTGGGACGCGTTCCAAGCGCATTGGCGGAAGGTGCTGGCCGATCCGACCTGCGTCGCGCGCACCATCCTCGACAACGGGCATGTCGCGGGAACGTCGGCGTCTTCGGCCCGGTCGAGGAGCGGCTCGTCGGTTACTGGATCGGGCGCGAGTACTGGGGAAGGGGATCGCGACCCGTGGCCTCGCGCTGGTACTGGACGAAATCAAGGAACGCCCCGTGTTCGCCCACGTCGCCAAGTCCAACGTCGGCTCCGTGCGCGGTCCTCGAGAAGTGCGGCTTCACCGTGGCGCGCGAGAATCTCGACGGCGACGTCGCCGAGTGGGATGATGAAGCTGTAGGGGACAATCCCCTTTTTCCGGAACATAGGTGCTCTTCGATTCGAGATGGGTGTTGACGGCCCTCTGGACCGCGCGCTCGCGTGCCGTCGACAACCATCTCGAATCGAAGAGACTTCTTCTTGGAAGGGGAGTGTCCCTCTACCAATCCAGGATGACGCCGATCGTGCGGCCGTCGGCGTCGCTCTTGGCCATCGCGCGCGAGGAGGCGCTTGCCGTCGGCGGTGAAGTCAAAGGCGAGGATCGGCCGTGGAAAACGGAAGAGCTTCACGGGAGGCTCGACCCTGAGCGCATCGCCGGGATGCACGTCCGATCCCATCAGCGAGCCGTCGGGGGCGAGGAAGAAGAGACGCTTCCCGTCGCGCCTCCACGAGGGAAGGTTCGCTCCGCCGTTCGAGACCTGGATCTTGCTCCCCGCCGTCGGAAACGACTGGATGTAGAGCTCGCCCCGGCCGCTCTCGTCGGACAGGTACGCCAGCCAGCGGCCGTCCGGGAGAGCCGACCCTGCTCCTCGTTGAACGGCGTGACCAGGTAGGGCTCGGGGGCTTGTTTCCGGTCGTATCGAGCGATCCACCAGGTTCTTAGCCCGTGTTCGCTTCTTGGGCTTCGAAGACGAGCGTCCGACCGTCCGGGGTGACGTCATCCGGCTGCTGCGACAATCCTCGGGGCTTGGAGATGGCGATCGCCTGGCCCGCGCCCTCGGCCGAAAGGCGATAGATGAGATAACCGCCGGTCTTGTTGCCGTTGTAATGAGATCGTCCGGCCGTCGGGCGACCAGACAGGGGCGAACTCGTACTGCGGATCGAAGGTCACGCGGGAGCCGCTCTTGCGCGCAAGATCCGACGAGCCAGATGTCGCAGCCCGACATCATCGGATTGTCCTGCTCTCGAACCGGGACGTGGCGGCTCGGCGCTCCATCCGGCGAGAACCGAATCTCCGGTGTGACTGCCGGCAGGAAGCGGCAGCGTGTCCCCTTGAATGCCTTCGGGGCTGAACCAAACGAGCTTCCGCCCTGGCGTCGGTTAGCGGAACGAAGGCGAGGACGCCCCGCCCGCCGCGCTCGATGACGGTGAGGCGCCATGAACCCGGAGGCCAGTCCGGCCTCGACGAGGAGCGCGCCTCGCCGGCGAGCCGGCCGGTGCTCGGGTCGAACGACTGAACGTACAGCGTCTTGTTCCGCCGGAAGACCAGCCGGTCCGGCGACGCGAACGTGGGAACGCCGCTCGGAGGTGATGATGGGCGTTCGATCCTTCGCACCGAGCGCCGTCAAGAACGTTTGATGTCCGTTTTCGCCCGCGGGGATGGTCGCGTACATGAAGTGCTTCCCGTCGGGGAGGAAGCGGGGGAACCGGTGGCCGACGTCGCCCGCCGAGGCGTCGAGCTCGGTCGCCGGGGTGACCGCGCCGCCTTCGGCTTTGACCTGCATGAGCGGTCCGAAATTGCCGGGCGCGAAGACGATCACGCCGTCCTGGTTCCACGTCCCGCCGCGTCCGCGCCGCCGCGTCGCAGATGTTGTCGGCGGTTCCGCCGCCGATCGCGATCTTCTTGAGCTTGTTCGCGCGCGAAGAATCCGACGGACCTCCCGTCCGCCGACCAGAACGGGAAGTACGCACCCTCGGTTCCCGGGAGGGCCCGCCATCGCGGGATCGTCGAACCGCCGGAGGTACAGGCGGGAGGCTCCGGCGTCGGCGGCCGCCACGGCGACGATCGAGCTGCCCATCGGGGGCCACGGCGAGTGTCCCCGGACTGCACGCTGAAGCGCATCCCGTCGGGAGCGTTCAACGGCGACGAACTTGGCGCCGTGCTCGCGTCTGCGCGGTCGCGCTTCCACGCGGCGCGAGCACGAGCACGCTCCGGCCACGCGCGAGCGCGATGCCGGCCACGGCCCATGGCAGCCAGCCGCTTCGCGGAGCGGCGGCGGAGCCGCGACGCCGGGCGCGACGACCGGATCGGGACCCGCGCGCACGGCGGTCTCGAGCGCGAGCGCGCGCGTCGCCGATGTCCCTGAGCCGTCGCTTGGCATCCTTCTCCAAGCAGCGCGCGATCAGCTCGCGCACCGCGCGCGGCGTCTTCGCCGGCAGGATGGAGAGATCCGCCTCGGTCTGGAGGATCTTGCCGATCGAGTCCGAGACCGTCTCGCCGTCGAACGGTCGCTTGCCCGGTCAGCATCTCGTAGAGCACGCAGCCGAACGCCCAGATGTCGGTGCGCCGGTCCACCGGCTTGCCGCGCGCCTGCTCGGGGCTCATGTAGGCGGCCGTCCCGAGGATCACGCCGACGACCGAGCCGCAGCGAGCGTCACCGTCGGCGACATGCCGGACGAGATCGGATCCCGACGCCGGCTGCGGTCTCGAACGCCTTCGCGAGGCCGAAGTCCAGCACCTTGACCTGGCCGTCCGCGGTGATCCGAATGTTCGCGGGCTTGAGGTCGCGGTGGATGACGCCGTTCTCGTGCGCGGCCTCGAGCGCCGTCGGCGATCTGGCGGCGCGAGCGCCAACGCCTCGTCGACCGGCACCGGTCCACGCTGAGCCGCGCGGCCAGATCCTCGCCGTTGATCATCTCCATCGCCAGGAAGCGGACGCCGTCGACGGCGTGAAGCCCGTACACCGCCGCGATGTTCGGATGGCTGAGCGAGGCGAGCAGCTTGGCCTCGCGCTCGAAGCGAGCCAGTCGCTCGGGATCGCCGGAGAAATAGTCGGGGAGGATCTTGATCGCCGCATCGCGGCGAGAGCGCTGTCGGTCGCGCGCCAGACGACGCCCATGCCGCCCTCGCCGATCTTCTCGGCGAGACGGTATTGCAGCAGCGATTGGCCGGGGATGGGACCATGAGCGGAAAGTATAGGCTCAGGCGGCACTCGTCGGGCCCCGACCGCACGAGCGCAACGATGGAGAACGAGAGGAGGCGTGATGATGCCGAGGACGACGAGCGCCAGGAGACATCAACGCCTCATTGCTGCAGACCTGTCGGGTAGCGCACGAACTGGCCGTCGATCAGGCAGATCTCATCGTTGGACCTCACGGTCGCCGCCGGCTCGCATGACGAGCCGACGCCGTCCTTTCGAACGAATAGAGCGTGTAGCTGGATCCGCTCGAGGCGACCTGCGGACGGATGCGTCCAGCCGTCCACCATCGGCATCCTCGGCAGATACTCGGCGCGAAGCTGGGCGCCGAGTGCCTCGGTCGAGTCCGCGACCGGATACCCGTCGTGCTCGCCCGCGTACGCTTCCATGGCCACCGCGATCGATCGCGCGTCGGCCATGGTCCGCTTCTGCTTTCCCCGGTCCACCGCGTTCAGGAAGTTCGGGATCGCGATTGCGGCGATGATGCCGGCCATCGGAATCATGAGGACCGCCACACGGCCGCCGTGACCGCGAGCCCCACCCCTTGCCGGATCTCTGAGACGAACGGAGATGCGCGAGCTCTTCCGGGCCGAGCGTTTCGGCGCGCGGCCGGAGAAGAGGATCTCGATTCCGGGGTGAACATGTAGACGAGGATGAGGACGCTGATCCACCGAGCCCACCGGGAAGCCGATGACGATGCCGACGCACAGCACGATCTGAAGCACGCGGCCGAACGGCTTCAAAGTCCAAAGTCCGTAGGCGCAAGCGAAGCACACGACGGACAGTCCGAACAGGACAACCGCTCCAGCCGCGAAGACGGGGCTCGCGCGCTGAGGGAGGCTCGAGGAGATCGCGCACAGGCCCGCCATCACGGACCAGCCGGCCCCCGCGAGAATCTTGAGGACGGCGAGCACGCTGACGACCGTCGGACGGGTGCGCGCAGACCGGAAGGGGGCGGTCGCGTCGCCGTCACGGGAGCGCCGCAGCCGGCACAGAAACGAACCCCATCCGCGAGCATGGCGCCGCATCCGCTGCAGTACATCTTGGGCGAAGCATAGCCCGAACCGATGCTAGGCTCACCGCATGAGGGGAGCCTGGGTCTGCCGGCGCGATGGCCGCGGTGGCTTCGTTCGCGGCCGCCTCCGCTCGCGTCCGCCACGATCGCGATCCGGTGCGGCTCCCTGATCGACGGCAAAGGCGACGCCGTCCGCAAGAACGTGACGATCGTGATCGAAGGGGGCGCATCGCGGCGATTCGCGACGGCGCCAGCCCGGAGAGGCCGGCGCGGCGCAGGTCATCGACCTGTCGAGCGAGACGTGCCTGCCCGGGCTCATCGACACGCACACCCACGTCGTCCTACAGGGCGACATCACCGCCGACGACTACGACAAGCAGCTCCTGAAACAATCGCAGGCGTATCGCACGATTCTCGGCACGCAATCGGCTCGCAAAGCCTTGAGCTACGGATTCACGACGATCCGCGACCTCGAGACCGAAGGCGCGGGCTACGCGGACGTCGACATCAAAAGGCGATCAACGACGAGGTGATCCCGGGCCCGCGCATGGTGGTCGTCACGCGCGCGCTGGACGTGACCGGCGCCTACCGCGTTGCTGGGGGTATGCGCCGGAGGTGCCGGTCCCCACGGGGTCCAAGTCGTGGACGGCCCCTACGCCGCGCGGCGAGGCCGTGCGCGAGCAGATCGCCTTCGGAGCAGATTGGATCAAGGTCTACAGCGACCGGTCGTACGTCCTGCGCGACGACGGCGTGCTCGACGACGTCCCCACGTTCACCGCCGAAGAGCTGAACGCGATCGTCGATGAAGCCCGCACGGCAGCGCCGCGAGGTCGCCTCCCACGCGGTGGCCCTGCACGGCGTCCACAAACTCGGTGGAAGCCGGCGTCGATTCCATCGAGCACGGTAACTACATCGCCGACGACGACATGCGCGCGATGATCCGGAAGGGGATCTGGTATGTCCCTCACCTCTATGTGGGCGAGTACGTCGCCCAGGGCCGCGGCGGATTCTGGCCCGCGATGATCAAGGTGCACGAGGAGACCTTCCGCAAGGCCCTGAAGATGGGGGTGAAGATCGCCTTCGGCACCGACATCGGCGGGTTCGACTGGAACATCAACCCGGCGATCGAGTTCGGGGTCATGACTCGGCTCGGCATGACGCCGATGCAGGCGATCCGCTCGGCGACGGCGCGTGCCGCGGAGCTGCCTCGACGCATGCAGAAGGACGTCGGGACCCTCGAAGCGGGGAAGTATGCCGACGTCGTCGCCGTGCCGGGCGATCCGCTCAAGGACGTCGGCGTCCTCTCGAAGGTGGACTTCGTGATGAAGGGCGGAAGCGTCGTTCGAACCCCGAAGTGAGCGACCGGTAGCCGCTGATGCTTGACAGCATCGAGCCCTCGGAGCGAGACTCGCGCCAGCAGCCATGATCCGCAAATCCGATCCCTGGAAGGTTGCGTTCGATGCCGAGCTTGCGGACATCGACCGCCGCGTCATCGACAGGACGGCCCCGGACGAAGCAACACCTCGTCGGCCTGGCCATCTCGGGCGGCGGCATCCGCAGCGCTACGTTCGGGCTTGGCGTGCTGGAGACTCTCAAGGAGCTCGACCGATTGAAGCAGGTGCACTACCTCTCGACCGTGTCGGGCGGTTGGCTACATCGGTGCCTGGCTGAGCGCCAACTGCAAGCGCAACCGCGGCTGGCTCAAGCCAGGCATGGATTGGCTCGATTCCATCAGGTACCTGCGCCGCCATTCCAACTACCTGTCGCCAAAAGTGGGATTCTTCAGCGCGGACACGTGGTCGATGGCCACGATCTGGATCCGCAACACGCTCTTGATCCAGTCTCATGGTGATCCTCGCGATCGCCGCCGTCCTCTTGCCCGCGCGGCCCATGGCTTGAGATCTTTCAGCACTGGCCGAAAGCAGGACATTGGCGCTGGTGACGATCCTCCTCTTCTTGATCGCCGTCGTCGGCATTGCGGGCAATCACCTCCGCTTGACACAGAAAGACCCACCTTGGGTCCTTCAGGCCAGGTTCTGGTTGAGAGGCCTTCTTAGCTCGGCCACCTGCCTCGCGTTCGCGGTCGGTATCGCACTGTGGTTCCAATTCGATCCGTTCGCCGACGGACCGATCGACCCACGCCTGGCCTTTCCGATCGCCTGGTTCCTGGTTCTGTTCGCCTACTATTTCCAGCCTGTGGCCGTGAAGATCGCGGAGCTGTTCTGGAAGGAGGAGGAGAAGGAGTCTTCGACTCAGATCAACTACACGCAGGGTTGGGTACAGGTCGCGGTCGTCATCCCGCTGATGATCACCGGGATTCTCGTCCGCTCGCCGTCCTCTGGGGACAGAGCCGGTCAGGAGACCTGTCGGGGCTTCACACCTTCGGCGCGTTGTTCCGGACCGCACCGACGTATTGGCCGTTTCCGCTCGCCGTGGTGTTCGTCTCCCTCTGGCTGCTCTCCCTCTGTGGCATGAGGCGTTGGACCGGCGACAAGCCCGCTAGCCGGTGGGAACAGGTGAAGCCATGGCTGACGGCGTTCCTTGCGCCGTTCCCGTGCGTGTTCATCCTTCACCTGCTGCTCTGCGCGATCATGTTGCTCCTCCACCCATGGGCGGGGAATCCGGGCGACGGTGCGGTGCTAGCTGTTTGTCGCGGCGCCGGCCTTGGTGCCTCTACGCCTTACTCGCTCGCCATCAACCTCTTGAACGGCATGATGGGGCGCGAGTCCACGGAAGATGTACGTGAGTGGTGGAGCTGCCTCGGCGCGTGGATGGTGATCTACGGCTTGGCGTGGATGGCCGTCGCTCTGGCCGCGGTTTACGGCCCGGTCATTGCGGAGAAGATCGTTCAGACCCGGCCGTGGACGCTCGGCGGAAGCTGGATCGGCACGACGATCGCCGGACTTCTCGCCGGGAACTCGCAAAGGACCGACGGTCAGGGAAAGCGTCTGAAGCGGAACAAGCTCTGGTGCTGATCGCGATGGTGGCGCCGTTCGTCTTCATTGCGGGCCTCGTCATCGCGATCTCGGCCGCCATCGACCGGATCGCCTGGATCAATGCGGGCCAGGGATGGTCGAGCGTCGGACTCTTCCACATTCACCCTTCTGGGTTTCTGATCGTCTCGCTCGTCATCTGGCTTATTTGCTTGGGAGCTTGCTGCTCCTCGCAGCGCGCGTCGACATCAATCTGTTCAGCCTCAGCGCGTTTTACCGGAACCGGCTGGTCCGATGCTACCTGGGTGCGACCCGGTCGCCGGACGAACGCACTCCTCAGAATTTCACGGGCTTCGACGGGCAAGACGACCTCAAGCTCGTCGACCTGAATGCGGAGCAGCAGCAGAAGAAGAAGAAAGAGCCGCCCGAAGGTCCGTTCCATGTCGTCAACTGCGCGCTCAACCTCGGAGGCTCGAGCGACCTCGCGCTTCACGCGCCACAGCGCCGCGTTCACGATGACTCCTTCAGGTTGCGGAAGCGGGTATCTCTCTAGGAAGCGGGACGGGACAACCCAACAGGTGGGATACGTGCCGATCGACGGGTACGGCACGGAAGCCGAGGCCCTGACGCTGGGGCAGGCGATCGCCATCTCGGGCGCCGCGGCCAGCCCCAACATGGGCTACCACACGTCGCCGGTCGTGGCGTTCCTCCTGACCGTTTTCAACGTGAGACTGGGCTGGTGGTTTCCCAACCCGATGCGCAAGCGCGGCAAGTTCTCGTCACCTCATTACGCCCTGACCTATCTCTTCGCTGAGCTATTCGGCGGCGCGGACGACAGGTCACGCTTCCTGAACCTCTCCGACGGCGGCCACTTCGAGAATCTGGCCGCCTACGAGCTCGTCCGACGAAAATGCCGGGTCATCGTCATCAGCGACGGCGAATGCGACCTCGACCTGAATTTCGAGGGGCTCGGCCGGCTGATCCGCATGTGCGACGTGGACCACGGCGCGAAGATCGACATCGACGTCCGGCGCATTCACGTGCAGGACGGCGCGACCTGGAGCCGGAGACAGTTCGCCGTCGGCACGATCGACTACGGCGCCGGCCATCCGAAGGGATTCTCATCTATCTGAAGGCTTCGATGACCGACGACGAGGACACGGCGGTGATGCAGTACAAGGCGTCTCACGCCGGCTTTCCGCACGAATCGACCGGAAACCAGTTCTACAAGGAAGATCAGTTCGAAAGCTACCGGCGTCTCGGCCGGCGCGTCGCCGAGCGGGCGTTCGAAGCCGGTGCGGACGCCCCGACCTTTGGGATTGCGCACGCCGCCTCCTCAAACGCCACGCGCCCGAGGCCGCCGACACGTTTTGACCGCGTCAGCGGCCTCACCGCCACTACAATGGCCGGTCTCCTTGTGGGGAGCGCGTGGATCTCGTTTCCGGCCGGATGCTGCTGCACTATCGACTCCTCGAGCGCCTCGGCGAAGGGGGATGGGCGTCGTCTGGAAGGCGCTCGATACCACGCTCGATCGCGAGGTGGCGATCAAGATCCTTCCCGCCGCGTTCGCCGCGGATCCGGAGCGCTTGTCCCGGTTCGAGCGCGAGGCCAAGCGTGCTGGCGTCGCTCAACCACCCCAACGTCGCGGCGGTGTACGGACTGCACGTCGATGGCGGCGTGCGCTTCCTCGCGATGGAGCTGGTGCGCGGCCGGTCGCTCGGCGCCGAAATCGCGCGCGGCTTGGCGCCGGCGCGGGTCATCGAGCTGGCCACCGCGATCGCCGACGGGCTCGCCGCGGCGCACCGGCAGCAGGTGACCCACCGCGATCTGAAGCCCGACAACATCATGATCGACGGCGACGGGCGGCCGAAGATCCTCGATTTCGGATTGGCCAAGCTCGGCGCGATCGTGTCGCCGCCCTCGCCGGATGCCCCGACCGAGCTCAAGAACACCACGACGACGCAGCACGGAAGCCTGCTCGGCACCGCCGCCTACATGTCTCCGGAGCAGGCGCAGGGGAAGCCCGTCGATCAGCGCTCCGACGTCTTCTCGTTCGGCGTCAGTGCTCTACGAGATGGCCTCGGGCCAAAGACCGTTCGTGGGCGACAACACGGTCTCGACGCTGACGGCGATCCTGCGCGACACGCCCGCGCCGGTCTCGACGGTCGCGCCTTCGGCGCCGAAGCCTCTCGACAGGATCGTCGGCCGGTGCCTCGAGAAAGACCCCGCGCGCCGCTACGCCGATGCCTCCGGGGTGCGTGACGACCTACGCGCCCTACGCCGATCCGGCCCGCGGCGACAGCCGGCCAAGGCGATCGGCGCTCCTCGCCGTCGCCGCCGTGCTCGCCGTGGCGCTCGGCGTCGCGAGGGTTTTCTGGGCGAAGAGCATCTTCGAGAGGGAGATGGGTCCGTGACGAGGCGCTGCCGCAGCTCGAGGGATCGTCGATCGCATCCAAGGCCTGCAGGAAGGGCGCGAAAGCTGGGACGCCTACGTGCTCGCGAGGAAGATCGAAGAGGTTGCGCCCGGAGACCCGCTGCTCGAGCGGCTGCGGCCGCGGTTCGTGCGCGAGATCAGGATCACCTCGGAGCCGCCGGGCGCCACGCGTGTACGCGCGCTACTACGACGAGCCCGACGCTCCGCCCATCCTCATCGGCACGACGCCGATGGACAAGGCGCGCTACCCGCTTGGGCTTCACGCGGATCCATCTCGAGCTTCCGGGGAGGCGAGCCGACCTCGACGACGTGATCTGGAACCTCAGTCTGGCGGGCAAGTCCTGGAGCTACCGGTTCCACGATCCCGGCGAGGTGCCCGACGGGATGTCGTGGATACCCGCGGCGATCGTTCGCCGCTGTACATCCCCGGGCTCGACGACCTCAAGCCGGAGCCCACCACCGCGTTCGTGATGGACCGCCACGAGGTCACGAATCGGCGAGTACAAGAAGTTCGTCGGATGCGGGCGGTTACGCCGATCCCGAAGTACTGGACCGAGCCGTTCGTCGACGGCGCGAGCGCGCTGTCGCTGCAAGGACGCGATCGCGCGCTTCGTCGATCGCACGGGGCGTCCGGGACCGTCGACGTGGGAAGTCGGCACGTATCCCGAGGGCACGAAGAGCTATCCGGTCGCCGGCGTGAGCTGGTACGAGGCGGCGGCGTACGCCGCATGGGCGGGGAAGAGCCTTGCCGACGATCTTCCACTGGAACCGCGTCGCGTTCACGCGTCGCCGAGCTCGCGGATCGATTCCGCTGTCGAACCTGGCGGGAACGGACCTCGTCGCCGGCGGGCTCGACGAAGAGCATGAACCGCTGCGGCGTCTACGATCTCGCCGGGAACGTGCGCGAGTGGACCTGGAACGCGAGCGACGCGCGGACCGGGCCGCTTCATCCTCGGCGGAGGATGGAACGATCCGGACTACGCGTTCGCCGACGCGTACGCGCAGCCGGCGTTCGACCGCTCGCCGACGAACGGCTTCCGTTGCGTCCGCTACCTCGAGCAAGGACCCGAATCTCGCGGCGCTGCAGCGCGCCATCGACCGGCCGCACCGGGACTTCCTCGCCGAAAAGCCCGTGCACGATGCGATGTTCGCGCATGTACCTGCGGCAGTTCGCTTACGACAAGACGCCGCTCGACGCGAAGATCGAAGAAGAAAGCACGATGCCGTCGGGCGTCCGTCAGAAGATCACGTTCAATGCGGCGTACGGCGGCGAGCGCATGATGGCGTACTGTCTTCGTGCCCCCGCAGGGAAAGCCGCCGTATCAGGTCGTCGTCGAGTTTCCGGGATCCGGCGTGATCGAGCACGCGCTCTTCCGAGTCGCTCGATCCGGGCGCATCGACTTCCTTCTGAAGATGCGGTCGCGTGCTCATCTATCCGATCTACAAGGGAACCTACGAGCGCGGCGGCGATCTCCACTCGGACTACCCGGAGACATCGGCGAAGTACAGGGACTACGTGATCATGTGGGCCAGGACCTCGGGCGGATCGATCGACTACGTCGAATCGCGCAAGGATCTCGACGCCTCGCGCATCGCGTACTACGGCCTGAGCTGGGGCGGCGGTCTGGGTGCGATCCTGCCCGCGATCGAGCCGGCGAATCAAGGTCAACGTGCTCTACGTTGCCGGCCTCGGCTTCCAGCACGCCCTCCCGGAGGTCGGACGTCGATCAACTACATCGGCCGGGTCAAGCAGCCGACGCTGATCCTGAACGGCGAGTCGACTTCTTCTTTCCTGCGGAGACGTCGCAGAAGCCGATGTTCGAGCTGCTCGGCACGCCCGCCGGCGACAAGAAGCGGCTCGTCTTCCCCGGCGGGCACTCCGTGCCGCGCACCGAGATGATCAAGGAATCGCTCGAGTGGCTGGATCGATATTTGGGGCCGGTCTGATGCTCGCCGCCGGCCTGCTGACCGCTGTCGTTCTCGCCTCCACCCTGTTGACGCCGACCGTCACGCGTCCGGGCTATTCCATCCGCCTCGTGAGCGCGTCGGTTCCCGCTGCGGTCGTCACGCAGATGGCGTTCAAGCCGGGCGATCTCACGCACCTGTACGCGGTGCAGGAAAGCGGGAACGTCCTGCGCTACGACTACAACCCCGTCACCGGCGATCTGTCGAACGCCCTCGTCATCGCGAGCGGGATGTCGCAGGCGCTGGGGCTTGCGTTCCACGGGACGACCTGTTCGTGAGCATCGATCGCGGCGGCTCGCGAACGGTGTGCCTCGGCGACGGCCGCATCGCGAGGTTGTCCTCCCGAACGCAAGCGGCGCCTATCAGGTCCGTCACGACTTCGTCCACTCGATCAACAAGGGGGATCACGACGTCAACCACATCGTGATCGTGGGGGACACGCTCTACATCGGGAATCGGGGCGGCCGGCCGCAAGGGCGCATCCCCGCCGTGAAGGAGTAACATCTACACGATTGACGATCGCGCGCACTCGCGAACTTGAACGCGATCGATTGGCGTCGGGCCCGATCGGCGCCGACTTCCAGGCGCCGGTCAACCATCTCGCGTCGCCGTCCGCATGGATCGACACCGCTCCCGCCGACGGCTTCCTTCGCTACTACGCCAGCGGGTTCCGCAATCCGTTCTGGCCTGGCCAAAGACGACGACGGCGACTCTGTGGGTCAGCAACGAACGGGAACAGCGCACGCGGATTCCTCTCGCTCGACGAGGCCCGCGCGAAGGTCCCGCTCCACGGGCAGGGGCAACCCTTCCGCCGCCCGCGTTCGGCTTCACCACGCTGCATCGCCCAGCGACCCGATCGCGCCGTTTTCCGACTTGGGGCCAGAACCCCGCGCCGACCGGGGCTCGGACTTCGTTCCGGGAGGGCCGGGACGCGGGATACCCGGTGGTCGCGCAAGCGGGGGCGTCCAATCGAGCTCCGCTTCCCGTCGGCAAGGACGTGCTGCTGCTCGACCCCGTGACCGGCTCCCACCAGATCCTGGTCGACGACATGAACCTTCCCACCGACGTGCAGCGCGATCCCCTACGGCCGCTCTTGATCTCGGATTACCCGACGGATCGATCTGGCTGCTCACCCCTCCGCGAACCCCGGTGGGAACCGTGCCTCGGCGGGCGGGGCCGCTGCGCTCGGCGTCGCGAAGTCGGGCGGGTATCTCGTCCTCTCGTGGAGCGCCTCCTGCGCGCCCGCCGACTCCGATCTACGAAGTGTACGAAGGCTCGCTCGGCGATTTCGCAAGCCACGCGCCACGCGCGTGCACGACCGCGGGTGCGACCGTCGTCAGCCTGACGCCTTCGTCGGGCAATCGCCACTATCTGGTCGTCCCGCGTGACGCCTTCAGCGAGGGATCCTACGGCCGGCGCGCGGGACGCCAGCGAGCGTCCGCAAACGCCGTCGGCATGCCGCCCGCAGGTGGCCGGGGGCTTGTTTCTAGCCTCCGGCCTAGGCACCGCTGCGCTGGAACCGAAGCTCTCCGACGTGGAGCTCCTTGGCTTCGAGGCGCAACGTGAAACGAATCGCCGCGGAGGGGGCAGCAGTCGGCGTCGTTTTTGGCCCATGCCTCCCCGCGCCCGAAAGCGCGGTGGCGAGATCGATCACCGGGTTCATCTTCAGGTCGTAAATTCCCCTTCGGTAGCTGGGCGCGGATCTCAGCGACGGTGTGATCTTCGATCGCGGCGATCGCCGCCTTGGGTCCATGTCGCGAGCTTCGCGCCCGCACTCGCCGGTCCCTGCCATGCAACACCTGCGATTCGCTGAGGATCTGGTCGCACCGCCGACCGTCACAGCTCCGCAGCGGCGCGAGGCGGACCTTGGCTTCGCCGTCTTGAACCGCGTAGAGCCGTTTCCACAAGCGCGTCGCCGCCGGGAGCTCCTTTCGGTAGACGACCTCGGTCAAGACGCGAGAGGCTCGCTCTGAGTGAACCGGCCTCGGCCACGCGTACCGGGCGCTGTAGAGAATCCGCCCGTCTTTCTCGAGAAGCGTCCGCCAGACCATCTTGCATTCGGGATGGGCGGGCGCATCCCAGTTGGGCAGGGGGCCTCCCGGCGCGATGCACCAGAGTCTGCGCCTTGAACAGTGAGATCGGGGCCCCCGTCGAGGACTCCGGCCGGTGGCGGAGGCGTAGGAGCACGAAAGGAGAACGATTCCGCTTGCGACGGGCGCTTCGGAGATCCACATGGGGACGAATATGGTTCAGCGCGCCGGTTTGTCCACCTGCGGACCGTGCTCGGCCTCCTCAGGTACACCCAAGCCTCCTTTCCATCCTTTGTCGATCCGCCGCACGCGGACCGCGCTGACCTTGGATGTCTCGGAGCAGCCACAGATTGCCCCGGCGGTGTCGAGCGGTGCCGCCGTAGGCGGCCCACAGCAGGGGCGAGCGGGCGGCGATGCGCTGTCGACCCGTCGGGCTTCACCTCGAGAACTGAGCCGCTCTTCGGGGACGCGGATACGTCGATGCTCTGCCGGAGCCGGAGCCACGAGCTCCGCCCTGGTAGTGGGGGTCCGTGACGCGGGCGGGCGGTTTCTTCTCGGCGGTCACGGCCGCGAGGACCGTACGAGACGGATCCATCGATCGCGATGCGCAAGCAGGCGCCGCTGTCGATGAGGTAGACGACCCCGTCGGGAGTCGCGGTCATCCAGCGGACGTCGCGAAAGGGCCCGTCGCATGCGTGACGACCGCCCCGCTTGGGACTCGCTTCTGATCACGGTCGTGGTTCCGCGATCGGCCCAGTACATCGTTCCCGCGCGATCCCGTACGAAGCTGTAGTCGCTCAGGAATCCTCGCGCGCGGGGATCACGTCTGGTCACCCGCCGTCCGGCGTTCGCTTCCAGACGCGATGTCCCCAGGTGTTCGCCGTCTCGCCGTTGTACCAGAGGTGCTCGCCGTAGAGGCGTGTTGTCGGCGTCGATGGCGAGCTCGTGGGTGTGAACCTTCGGAACAGCGACGGTCTTCGTCCCGTCCGGCGCGATCCGCCACACCTGCGCAAGGTCGTGTAAAAGACGTTTCCTGCGGAGTCCTCGACGATGCCGACGCCCGGGTGGGCCATCGCCGCCGCCGGCAGCACGAGCGCGGCTAAGATGATGGCCCTCATGGCGGAACAGGTTAGCGGAATGCCTGACCCTTCTCTCCGCGGTGATTCACAGCCGTCAGTGAAGGGAATTATGCAAGTTAAAAACTCATCATTATTAATGCAACGGGAGGGGCGGTGATGAAAGGGCTTCCTGCGCTGATGCTCGCGGTGTGCTTTGCCCCGCGGCGATGGCCGCGGCCGACCCGATCGGAAAGCTCGAGACCTCTCCCCTCGAAACCGTTTCGCGTGCAGGGAAGGGCGTGATCCACGACACAGGGCATCCGATGCATCCGGGCGATTCGCGGAAGATCGACGTCGTTCTTTCGCCTGGAGATCGATCCGGAGCGCGGTGTCGCCTTGATCGCGATCGAATCGGGCGAGGGGAGCACGCCGACGTGGACCGCTACTTCGTCCGCCATGGCCGGATCTTTCAAGTGGACGACAAGGGAGCCGAGATTCCCGCCGCCACTCTTGCAGGCATCTCCCCGGCGGCGGTCGCGGCGTTCCACCCGGTCCTGGTCGCCGGCGCGATGCGAGACCATCGCGGCCGAGGTCCGGCAGGAGCGCAGCGGAACATTCCTGTTCGCGAGCGGCGGCGCCCTGTGGACGGTCGAGACGAGCGCATCGACCGGGCGGATCTTGCGCGTATCGCACCGTGAATTCGACGAGCCTCTACGGAGACGGACTGGAGGAGGTCGTCTACGGCGGCTCGGACCGGAGCGCCTCGGTGCGGCGCTTGGGTCACGACGCCGCAAGGTTCGAGCTGGGCCCAGCGGAAGCCATCGACGCCGTCGTGATCCCCCAGGAGATGAGCGCCGCGACGACGGCACTTCGTGGATCCCCGGAGCTGACGCTCAACGAGATCGCCCCCCATCTGTTCACGATCGAGCTTCCGTCGCTGAACACCCGAGTCACCGTCGCCGAGTTCGCGGACTACCTCGTCGTGATCGAGGAGCCTACAACGCAGCCGTCGGTGACGCGCTCTGTCCAGGCCATCCGTTCCCGGCTTCCGGAAGCCGATCCGGTATCACGCGTTCAGCCACCTTCACGGGCAGTACATCGGAAGCACGCGGAGCTTCATCGCCGAGGGCGCCACCATCATCGTCCCGGAGACGACCGCTCCCATGATCGAGGAGATGGCGCACGCGCCGCACACGCTCCAGCCGGACGGCGCTCGCCGCCCGGCCCCGTCCGGCCAAGATCGAGCGCGTGAGTGACTCCTTCCGGCTCGCGGACGACGCCAATGAGCTCACGATCTACAACGTGGTCTCGAGAGCACACGGACGAATACTTCATCTCCTGGTTTCCCGGTCCGAAGATCCTGATGACCGGCGACCTCCTCTTTACCGGCCGGGAAAGCCGCCTGTCCGGGCGGTCGAAAACGCTCAGTGCCGCACGATCGCCGAGCTGGGCTTGAGCCCCGACCGGTACGTCTGCACCTGGCCGCTCGCCGGGTACGAGACGAAGAACGTGGTCTCGGGCGAGGAGATGCGGAAGGCCTGCGCGGCCGCTCCGTGAGCCGCGCGGCTCGCAAAGCTCAGTTTAGAACAGGGGCTTCCCGTCCATCTCACGGGGACCGGAACCCCGAGCGCCCGGAGCACCGTCGGCGCGATGTCGATCATCGCGGGGTCGTTCTTCGCCAGCTTTCGGTTCGAGAATAGAATGCCGCGTACCAGCGCGGGGTCGTTCGAGCAGTGGTCCCCGGACCAAGCCCTCGATTGTCCTCGAAGAGCTGAGGCGGCGCGCCCCCGAGGCTGGCCTGCCACGAGACGCGGTAGTTCAGCGCGTTCCCGAGCCGCACGTCGGGCACCTCGTTGCGGATCGAACGCGGTGTAGATCTCCTCCCTCATCCAGACGTTCGACACCGGTGCTCGCCGGTGGCGGGGTCGATCAACGCCAAGAGCCCGGCCCGGATTTGCCGACGGACCTCATCGTAGGCCTCGCCCGGAAGCACGATGCCCGCCTTTTCCCGACCCAGAAGGTTGACGTAAATCCCTGCCGAACCCGAGCGCGTACGCCTTCGTGCGGGACCAGTCCACGTTCTGGAACAGATCGCGCGTCTCGAACAGCTTCTCGAGGGTCGCTGGGTCGCCGGTATCTCCCTTGAGCGCCATGAAGCCGTTCTTCACGAGCCAGGTATTGCACGTTGAACGCGCGGCGGAACGAGGAGAAGCCATGGTCCGAGCAGACGAGAAACAACGCGCCGGGGCCGGCGAGCACCCGTGCCTTTCCGACCAGGGCGTCCATTTCTTGATAGGCCTTCAGCACTTCGGGCGCGAATCGGCGCGCCGCTTCGGCGTCGTAGAGCGGATGGCCTCGGATCCAGAAAGCGCCAGAAGAGATGCCCGATGCGGTCGGTGAAGTAGAAAACTTGAACGTAGAGGTCGTCCGTTCCCATCGAGAGGAGGCCGGTCAGGATCTCCTCGTCCTTCGGCGAGCGTGAAGGCGCGTATCCTCGAGGAACAGCGACTCGTCACCGACCCCGACGGAAGCGACCAGGTGTCCTCCGGCCACCCAAGCGTCTTGAAGAGGCCGAAGCGGCGGGCCAGCTCGCTCGGCGTGATCGGGGCGGCCAGGAGAACGCGATCGGATGGCAGTCGGGGTGGAAGTTGAGCGGCGACAGGTAGAGCTCGGAGATGAGGAGAGAGGCGCGAGCAGCTTGAAGCGCGCAATCCCGGCCGAAGCTGGCGGCGCATCGGTCCGACCGAGCCTGTTGACGGGAAACCGGAACGTGGAACCAGTCGCTCCAGTCCCACCTTCGGCGCAGCGTCTGCGATCGCCCGTCGAGCGTGATCGTGGCTTGGGTCGTCGGTGGCGTCGATCGTGAACCGGACGTCGAGGCGCGCCGCTTACGCCCGCTTCCTCGAGCGCTCGGCGCTCTTGCAACCCGGCGTCCGCGCGCTCCCTCGGGTCGGCGATGCCGCGCGGTTCTTGCGACGCCACGACGTAGTCGAAGAACGGCTTGTTCGCGGGCCGCGACGAGCGTCGGTTTCGATCCTGCCGCGCCGATCGGAGAGCCGGATGAACTCGAGGCTGAACTCGTTGCCGCCGGCGCCGGGCACGTACGCGGGTCGGAGGTAGTAGAACGACGGCGTCCCGATGCGGCCGCGCATGTCAGGGACGCCGAGGCCGGAGAGCATGTGCCCGTCACCGACGTCGATCCGGCCGGAAAGTCGCCGGAACGTGGATGACCCGTGACTTCAATCCCGCCTTCGCGAAGCCCAGCTCGTTGCCGCATCGTTGCTCCCGTTCGGCAGCGATTGATCGCGGCGGGAACTTCGACCGGGAGCACATCTTGCTTGTCGATCCCGAGCGGAACGGCACTGCGGCGGCTCCAAGCGCCGCGGCGACGACCACCACAGGTCGTAAAGCTGAGCTTCGGGTAGCCGAGCACGAGCACCGTCAATGGGCAGCGGTACTGCGATCTCATGGAGTCCTGCCGCAAGCCCGTTCTTCGATCCCGCGGAGGAACGGGCGGCGGGACTCGACGACCATGCCGACGTCGGGCCGATGGGTCGCGGGATCACGGAACCAGCCAGTCGAAGATCTTGGTCTTCCCGGTGTCGTCCCTTGTCGCGAACGGCGACCACGCGACACCGGCGTCATGCGGCGGATTGGTCGGCTGCGGTGGGGTGGCAGGCCCCCTCGTCGCGCAGGCCGGGCCAGGTTCGGCAGCTTGCGCTTCCTCGTCCACCGTTCGACGAGGCGTGCGTCCGCCCTGTCGAATCCGAGGATGACCACCTTGGGGCGCGAGCCCGCCGCGGTATCGGCGGCACGAGAACGGCCACGCGGCGCCGAGGAATGTCGCCGCGAGAGCCCGGCGGGTGAGCGCTGACCCGAGATCTTGCGCCGAGTGCTCCGACTCGCCGGCGCCGCCGCTGGGATGAGCAGCGACGCACGTCAGAGCGTTTCTGCCGAATGGAGTCCCGATACCACCCTCGATCATCGGTTGGAAACGCTCGACAGAGGCCGGATCGGCGAGATGAATGCGTCGAACCACGCCCAAAGCCGGCTCTCTCCGTGATGCGCGAGCCGTAGATGCCGCGGTGCCGCCGTTGGCGACCGCCACCGGGGGCGTCGATCCTGTCGGTGCTCATCTCGTAATCGACGCTTGCGGAGCGATTCGTTGCAGGACTGCCGCATGAGCCAGCCCATCTGGGCCAGGTCCCGGCCCGGAGGGCCTCCCGCCGCGGCGAGCCCGCGGGCGTTTCTGCCGTCGCTGACGTGGGCGGCAGCGGCGAAAGAGAGTCGCCGGCAGGTTCGGCGCGGACAAGATCGGAGAAGTCCACGTCCCTGAGCGCGCGGATCCCGGGATGGGGAGCGGCGCAGGATCCCGACGGCACCTCTTCGCACTCGGCGTCGCTCCGCGTAGCCGGTTTCGGCCAGGAGCGGAGCGCTTCGCGGGTGTCGCAGATCGCGACGAACGCCGCCGCGTGGGTCGGCACGGGAAACCAGCTTTTGGGACTGGAGATCGACCGCGAGTCGACCAACAGGGCGTGATCAGCGCCGGCCCGAACGCCGAGGCGTAGGGACGATCCCGGAGCGCACGCCGATCTATAGCGCTGCCTCTCCGCGAGACGCTGTCGCGTGGCGGGCGACGGTGTATGCGCAGGCTGCAGGCGGTCCACCTCCCGCGCCGGCGAGGCGCACCAAAGGAGCGCCCGGCCCGGGGCGATCGAGAGGGCCGCCGACGAGGGAAAGCCACTGCGTCCATGGGAGAGCACGTGCTTTCCTCGATCAAGAGAGCTCCGCTCCGCGCTGGCGATGTTTGCCCGGATTCAGGAGAGCACGGTGAACGCGATTCCGCGCGCGTAGTCGATCCAGCTCTCTTGATCTCATGCGGCACGCGCGTCGATCGTCCAGCCCGAAACTCGGCGGACGAGCGGGTGGCAAGCGAGTGCGAGCGAACGGCGCGGTCGCTCCGGGCGAATCGCGGTGACGCGGATCTCGAGGTCGGTCGCGAACGGAAGGACGTACCCGACGTTGTCGTCGGGCGCGCTCGCCGATCAGGGGTCACCCGGCCCGGCGCACGGAAGGTGCGGGGCCGCCCCGCGGCGCGCTTTCGGACGCGGTGATGGCTCGTTGCGTAGGGCATCGTGCAAAATTCGTCGGCTCGGGCAAAAAGGTTACGAATCGAGCATACCAGGACGGCTGTTTCGTCTCCTGCTTCACGATACCTTCGCTTTTCGGTGCGTACGGACACGCCCTTGACGCCTTTGCAACCAGTTTACGACCATGTGAATGAGTATTCATTCACATGGAACGTTACGCAGAAACCATCCTCCGCTCCCCGATCACACCGTAGAGCGGAGACGGCAGATCCTTCCGGGCGGCGATGGCCTGCTTCGCCCGCGCGGGGCTTCCACCCCACCACGATGAACGACATCAGCGCCGAGGCGCAGATCAGCGTCGGGCTGATCTACCGCTACTTCGAGAGCAAGGACGCGGTGATCACGTTCATGGCGAGCGAGCACACTGGACGACCTGCGCCGGGTTCTCGAGCAGGCGCGCACGCGCGCCGACGCTGTTCGAAGCGCTTGGAGCTGGTCTCGATCTGCCACTGCGAGGAGCAGCCGGAGCACCATTCACGTCGCGTTCGTCGCGGACCTGTTCGCCGAAGCGGCGCGGAACGAGCAGGTCCGGGTGCTGGTCCGCGACGTCACCGCAGTTCTTCATCGAGAGCGTCACCGACCTCATCGCCGCTTCGGACGAGGCGAACACGGCGCCCTCGGGTTCGTCCCGCGGACGGCCGGCCGAGATCATCGTCGACTCGATGCGCGGCATGATGATCCGCGCGATCGCCGACTCGTCCACGCTGACCGCGTCCCAGATCAGGAGCGCCAGCTGCGCGATGCTTCGCACGCTGCTGGCCGCTCCTTTTTCTCGCGCCCGCGCCAGCGGCGCGCGTCGAGCAGGTCCAGCCATGAAGAGAAAATCGTTATCGCAGTCATCGGCCTGCATCGTCGTCATCGCCGTGCTCGCCGGCGTCAAGGCCGCTGCAGATTCGCGCGCTGATCAAGGCGGGAGCCGAGTTCTCCGTCCCCGGCAGACGGTCAGCGCCGACCGAGGTCAAGGAGGAATCGCTGGGAGTCCCTGCTGCCCGCGGTCGGCTCGGTCACCGCGGTCCAGGGAGTCGAGCTTGCGCGCGGAGCTTGCCGGAACGGTCCGCGAGATCGCGTTCACCTCCGGGGCACTGCGGCCACAGGGCCAGGTCCTGGTGCGCTTCGACACCTCGACCGAGCAAGCGCAGCTGCGTGCGGCGTGAAGGCGCAGGCCGGAGCTGGCCCGACTCAACCTCGGTCGCGCCAGCGACCTCGCACGCAGCAGGGCGTGATCTCCCAGGCGGAGTTCGACACCAACGAGGCCGCGTTCACTCAGACGATCAGGCGACAGTGGACGGCGATCCAGGCCACGATCGGCAAGAAGACGATCCGCGCGCCGTTCGCCGGACCGGCTCGGCATCCGGTCGGTCAATCTCGGCCAATTCGTGCACGACGGCGACGCCATCGTCTCCGCTCCACTCCCTCGACCCGGTGCTACGTCGGACTTCAACCGTTCCCGAGCAGCAGCTCGGCTGCAGATCCAGCGGGCGATGGCGGTTCGCGTCACGACCGACGCGACGCCCGGCGCACGTGTTCACCGGGAAGGTCACGGCCGCTCAACCCGGAGGTCGACGCCTCCACGCGGAACATCAAGGTGCAGGCCACCGTCGCCAACGCGACCGGCGAGCTTCGCCCCGGCATGTTCGCGCGCGTGCAGCTCGTCCTGCCGAAGCCGCAGCCGCTCTCTCGTGCATTCCGTCCACGGCCGTGCTCCACGCGCCGTACGGCGATTCGGTGTTCGTCGTCAGCGACATCAAGGACGAGAAAGTCGGGGCAGACTGGTCAAGCAGGTGTCAGATGACGACCGTGCGGCTCGGCGAGACCCGCGGCGATTTCGTCGGCGGTGACGCACGGGACTCGAAGCGCGGGCCAGACGATCGTGCGACCTCGGGCGTCTTCAAGCTGAGGAACGGCTCGCCGGTGGCGATCGACAACTCGCTGGCGCCCGACGCGCAGTCGGCCCCGCGTCCTCCGAACTCCTGACGGGAGGCGACGTGCGATCCATCACCGATCTCTTCATCCGCCGGCCCGTCCTCGCGCTGGTCGTCAATCTCCTGATCCTCATCGCCGGCGTGCAGGCGATCCGCACGCTCAACGTGAGGCAGTACCCGCGCAGCGAAAACGCCTCGGTGACGGTGACGACCGTCTACGTCGGCGCCAGCGCGGACCTGATCCGCGGGTTCATCACCGCCCCGCTCGAGCGCGCCATCGCCGGGGCCGACGGCATCGATTATCTCGAATCCTGCAGAGCGCTCTGCGCGTCTCCACGATCACCGCCCACCTCAAGCTCAATCAGGACAGCCGGAAGGCGCTGGCCGAGATCGCCTCGAAGGTCGATCAGGTGCGCGGCGATCTTCCGCCCGACGCTCAGGTTCCGGTCATCAACATCGAATCGGCCGACTCGCAGTTCGCGTCGTGCTACCTGAGCTTCAGCTCGGACATCCTGCAGCAGAACGAGATCACCGACTACCTGGTGCGCGTCGTGCAGCCGCGCGCCTTTCGGCGCTGGGCGGCGTGCAGCGCGCCGACATCCTCGGGAGGCCGCACGCTTCGCGATGCGCATCTGGCTGAAGCCCGACCGGATGGCCGCGTTGAACGTCAGCCCCGGTCCAGGTGCGCCAGGCGCTGGCGGCGAACAATTTCTTGTCCGCCGTGGGCCAGACGAAGGGCTCGCTGATCCAGGTCAACCTGACGGCCAACACCGATCTGCGCTCGGTGCCCGGAGTTCAAGCAGCTCGTGATCCGCGAGGAGAACGGGACGCTCGTCCGGTTGGGCGACGTCGCCGACGTCGTGCTGGGCGCCGAAGACTACAACACCGAGGTTCGCTTCTCGGGTCAGACCGCGGTCTTCATGGGCGTGTGGGTCCTCCCGAACTCGAACTCGCTGGACGTGATCAAGGCCGTGACCGTCGAGATGGACAAGATCCAGGCGCGATCTTCCGACGGGGATGAAGGCGGCCGTCGCCTACGACGCGACCGGGTACATCCGGAACGCGCTGAGCGAGGTCTTCAAGACGCTGATGGAGACGCTCCTCATCGTCATGATCGTCATCTTCCTGTTCATGGGCTCGTTCCGCTCCGTGCTGGTCCCGGTCGTCGCGATTCCGGTGTCCCTCATCGGCGCGGTCTTCCTGATGCAGGTGTTCGGCTTCACGCGTCAACCTGCTGACCCTCCTGGCCATCGTGCTCTCGGTCGGATTGGTCGTCGACGACGCGATCGTCGTCGTCGAAAACGTCGAGCGGCGCCTCCGCGAGGGAACACGCCGCTTCAAGCCGCGATCCTGGGCGCCCGCGAGCTGTCTCGGCCTGATCATCGCGATGACGATCACGCTCGCCACGGTGCTACGCGCCGATCGGCCTGCAGGGCGGTCTCACCGGCTCGCTGTTCCGCGAGTTCGCGTTCACGTTGGCCGGCGCGGTCACGATCTCGGGCGTCGTCGCGCTGACGCTGTCGCCCGTGATGTCCTCGCGCCTGCTGACCGCCGAAGGCGAGCACCGCGGCCTGGCGGGATTCATCAACCGAACGTTCGACCGCTTCCGGAACTTCTACGGCCGATTGCTCGACGGAACGCTTGAACGCGCGGCCGGCGGTCTACACCGTGTGGATCGTGCATCACGCTGCTGTGCTACCCGATGTTCATGTTCAGCTCGAAGGAGCTGGCGCCGACGGAAGACCAAGGCGTCATCTTCGGAATCATCGAAGCGCCCGGCCGAACGCGACCATCGACCAGACGGTCAAGTACGCCGAACAAGGTCGAAGAGGCGTTTCTCAAGATCCCGGAGACCGCCTTCACGTTCCAGCTCACGTTCCCGACCTCGGGCTTCGGCGGCGGCGTCCTGAAGCCGTGGAACGAGAGGAAGCGGACCGCGTTCGAGATCCTTCCCGAGGCCCAGCAGAAGCTCGCTTCGATCTCCGGGATCAGCATCTTCCCGATCATGCCCCCGCGCTTCCCGGCGGCGGCTCGTTCCCGGTCGAGATCGTGATCGCCTCGACGGCCGAGCCGGCGCGCATCCTGGAGTTCGCGAAGAAGCTCCAGCAGAAGGCCGCCACGGATCCGACGCTTCAGTTCTGGTTCCCCCGATCATCGACACCAAGATCGACCAGCCGCAAACCGAGATCCAGATCGACCGCGAGAAGGTGGCGGCGCTCGGCTTGAGCCTGGAGCAGGTCGGTGCCGACGTCTCCGCCGCGGTCGGCGGCAACTTCGTCAACCGGTTCAACATCGAGGGACGCAGCTACAAGGTGATCCCGCAGGTCGAGCGCGCCGCGCGGCTCACGCCGGACCAGCTCCAGCAGATCTACGTCACCGGCCCCGACGGCGAAGCTTGATGCCGCTGAGCACGATCGCCACCCTCGAAGGAATCCACCCAGCCGCGATCGCTCTGAACCGCTTCCAGCAGTTGAACGCGGTGAAGATCTCGGGTGCGACGGGCCTCGCCGCTCGATCAGGCGTTGAAAGCGCTCGAGGACGAGGCCGCGAAGATCCTTCCCGAAGGCTACAAGATCGACTACACCGGTGAATCCCGGCAGCTCGCGCACGGAGGGCAGCAAGTTCGTCCCGGCGTTCGCCTTGGCGCTCCTGCTGATCTTCCTCGTCCTCGCCGCGCAGTTCAACAGCTTCCGGGATCCGTTCGTCATCCTCGCCGGCTCGGTGCCCCTGGCGCTGTTCGGCGCGCTGCTGATGACGTTCCTCGAAGACGCCGGGCGACAACCTGCCCGGGTGGACGACGACGCTCAACATCTACTCGCAGGTCGGGCTCGTCACGCTGGTCGGCCTGATCTCGAAGAACGGCATCCTCGTCGTCGAGTTCGCCAACCAGCTCCAGCGCGGCGGACTGGCGAAGCTCGAGGCGATTCAGCAGGCCGCGCGCATCCGCCTCCGCCCGGTGCTTGATGACCACCGTCGCGACCGTCGCCGGGCACTTCCCGCTGGTGCTCGTCACGGGCGCCGGGCGCCATCGCGCGTAACTCGATCGGCCTCGTCCTCGTCGCCGGCATGGCGATCGGCACGCTGTTCACGCTCTTCGTCGTGCCGTCGCTCTACATGCTGATCGCCAAGGACCACAGCGCCGAGCGCCGCATCGAGCAAGGAGCGCTTCGAGGGCACCGAGGAGCTTCGCCCCGGTCGCCGTAGGGAATAGTCCTGCGGGAACTCTTCTTTCCTGACAGCCCCCCAGATACCGCATTTGATCAGAAAAGAGAAAGTCCCCGCACAAAGCGACGAGCCCTGCACAAAGCGGGGAGTTCCCGCACCAGCGCGGAGCCGGAAAGAAACAGGGAGTCTCCTTAGAGCACCCATGGGATGAGGCGCGGCCGTCGATCGGGCGTAGATCCTCGTACGCCGTGCCGAACACCTCGCGCAAGCCGCGCTCCTCGATCAGCGTCTTGCGCCCGTACGCGATCACCACGAGAAGCGACGGCGAGCAGGCCGTCGATGCCTGCCGGAGACGATCGCGGTGCCAAGGTACATGCCGATCATCGCCGTAGATCGGATGGCGCACCAGCCGGTAGGCCGGTCTTGACCCGGACTCGTGATCGACCTTGATCGTCACCGCGCCGCTCCAGTTCCGGCCGAGGCAGCGTCATCGCCCAGAGGTCGAGTGCAGGATCGCGGCGGCGTGAACCGCCGAAGCCCGCCGGCACGACCCACGCCGAGCGGGGAGCCACCACCGGTAGCCCGTCCAGGGAAGCGCACGAACAACAGCAGCAGCGCCGTGCTCGGCATCAACTGATGCCGGAGCGTGAGGCCACGGACTCCGACGAAGCGATCGGCGCCGTCCGCTTCTGGCGCGGCGCGTTCCAGTGGCTCATCATGGCGATCCACAAGGCCGCCGAGATCCGGAGAGGCGATCGCAGGCTCAGAACCAGGTAGGAGCACGATGAGGAGCGTCACGAGGAAGGCCAGGAAGACCAGGCGTGCCACCCCCGTGAGCATGAAGGTGCGGCCGAACAAGGCGATGCCGACGCCCGATGGCTGCCGGGGCCCGTTTCCCTCGCTCATCGGCTGTTATTAGACCGTAGAATTCAAAAACGGGCTGACGTGGGACCTCGCCGACCGGATCCAGTTCCGGAAATAGCGAATCGACCTGCCGGCGCTAGCGCCGCGACAAGAAGGGCCCGCACGTCCACGACTGCGGCCCCCGTCCGGAAATCGAAGCTGAGGCGCCGGCGGGCGCTGAGCCTCATCCTCGTCCACGCCGCCGTGGCCATCCATATCGCCCCATTGATGGCGACCGGCTCCACCCTGACGCCCGTGGAGCCCAGCGAGGACGATGCAGACCTTGAGCAAAGGCGCTCGTCAACGCCGGGTTCATCCTGTTTCATGCTTCTCATCGCGAGCACGCTCTGTCTTCGGGCGCTTCTTTGCGGGGCGTGGCCTGCCATCGTCGCACTGCGCAGGATGCGTGCGACGTGGATCCCAGGCGGCTCAAGATCCAGGTGAAGCCGTTCCGGTCGCGGCTTCGACCGTGCCGCCTCGCCGCGCGATCTACATGTTCGTGCTGCCGACCGTCGCACGGCTGGATGAGCGGCGGCACCCGCGATCCGCTCCGCGCCCACTTCGTCACTCGGGATTTCTGGGAGCGCTCGAGCCTGGCCGATCGCGCTCCTCACGTTCGCCGGTCTGCGGCTTCCTGATCATCTACCTGCTCAGGAACAAGGGTTCTGCACGCATGGATGCCCGCTGGCGCGGAATCCTCGGCGTCGCCGACCGCACTGGCGCCCGGGAAGATCCGCGTCACCGACGCGTGCGAGGGGTGCGGGCACCGCACCGACCACCTGCACGTCGAACGTGCGCGTGCGCACGAGGAGGTCCCGCACCGTTCGGGATGGTCGTGAGCCCCAGGGTGCATGAAGTGCATGGATTGTGTGTGAACGTCTGCCCGAAAGAGGCCCTCTACAGGCTCGGCACACCACCGTCGCGAAAGGGCAGCCCAGGGCCAAGCGCGAGCCTCAGCCGTTCGACTTCACGTGGCCCGAGGAGTCTGGCGATGGGCGCGGTCTTCGTCGTGTCGATCGTCGTGCTCGCCGGGCTGTACGACCGCGTCCCGTTCCTCCCTCGCGCTCGGGCTTTCCGGGATCGGCGCGTATCTGCTCCTCACGCTCGCGCGGATGGCCTGCGCTCCGAACCTGCACGGCTGTCGCGGCACTCCTGCGGGCGCGGTGCGAAGGTCACGGGCGCTAGGCGCGATCTTCGTCGGTGCGTCCTGCTCTGGGCGGTGTTCTCATCCACTCCGGCGTCACGAAGTGGTGACCTTCGAGGGCGCGGCAGCGTGCGCCGCGGAGGCCAGCGCGGCATCGCTTCTCGAAACGGGCTTGCGGCTTTCGCTTCCCCCATGGGCCGCATCGAGGCGGGGATCGCCGACGCGCACTGAGCCTGCTCGGGGAGAAGGCCGAGGCGGAAAAGCACTACGCCCAGGCCGTCAAGCTGGGCGCCGCGCTACGCGGAAGACGGCCGCGCGCGGCTGGCGCACTACATGTCCGAGCGCGGCGAGCGCGACTCGGCGATCGAGCAATTGCGCGAAGCGGTCCGTCTCGGCCCCGAGACGCCGGGAGCGGCGGGTGATCTCGCCGAGCTGCTACCTCGCGGCGGACCGCGGCGATGAGGCGGCGCGGGTCACTGGCCGATCCTGCTCGGTCCGAAGGCCGTTCGACCAGGAGATCCGTCTCGCGTACGGAGTGGTTCTCGCCCACCTCGACCGGATCGACGAGGCCTGGCCGAGATCGACAAGGTCACGGCCGCCGGCCCGATTTCGCCGACGCCTACTTCAAGCGCGCCCAGATCCTGGCCGCACGCTCGCGGTTCGAGGAAGGGCTGGCTGCCGCAAGCTCGCGCCGCCGAGCTTTGCGCCCGGGCTCGATGCCGCCGCACATGCGGCCGCTCAGCTCGCCGCACGGCTGGGGCGAGACGACGTCTCGCGGCGGCAGCACAGGCGCCGTGAAGGCGGCGCCGTTCGATGCGAAGCTCGTCGCGATCTGGGCGCGCTCGGTCTCCCGCATGGGCGACCTCGACCGCACCTCGCCGCGGCCGAAAGCGCGCCCTTTCGGGCGATCTCGCCGGCTCAGTTCCAACGCTGCTCCACACCGTATCGCGAGGCCGGCCGCGGCGGAGGATGCGCAGCGCGCTCGCGCAGGACCTTCAGGCTCGGGGCGTGAAGACCGGTCCCTAGCGCTTGTTCCGCGCCGCGTCCCGGAACGGGATCATCCCTTCCGGCGAAAATCGACGGCCGAGGCGTCCGCCCGGCGCAGATTCGAAAAGATCCATGGTCGTGGTGCGATGCGTCGCGACGTCGCCGTCGATCGTGAGCTTCATCGGGCGGGTGCCCAGAGGAGTCTTCTTGTAGTTGCCGTAGCGCGCGGTCCGCCGCAATGCGCCGTCGCGGCCGTAGTACTCGTACTTCACGGGACGGACCTTCCTTCGAGATGAACGCGCGAACCCTGGGAAACGGCGAGTCCGCCGAGCGGGCCGCAAGCTCGAGCCTGAAGCACGGCTCTCCATCGACGAGGCTCCTCGCCGTCGAGCCTCGCATCGTAGCCTTCCGGAAAGATCGGTGCAGGCCAGACTCTCCGCTCGACTCGTCGCCGCGGAGAAGCGCCTCCGACAAGCTGGATCGCGCGCGAAGCGAGCGGCAGCAACAGCCAGAACTCGCGGTCGCGGCTCAGGAGCGTCCCTCCGAAGAACGGGGTCCGGGCCGAGCATGAGGATGATGGCTCGCGCCTTCCGCAGCTGCAATCATCGTGTACGAGGCCGTGCGGGTTTGTCCCGGCGTGTAGTCATCCGCGACCGAGATGGAGAAATCGACGGCGTAGTCGAGGCTGGGCGACCTCACCTCCTCCGCTCGCCGAAGGATCTCGCCGGGACCGGCGGCCGAAGCGAGAGGCACGCCGAAAAGGACAACCGCCACAGAGACTTGGGAGCCTCCCCGCGGGGAGGAGGCTCACGCGGCCGATCATGGAATCGATTATGGGGGAACCTCGAGATCCCGATCGCCGTTCTGGTCGGATTGCAGGGCAGCTGTTCCACGTCCCGTTCGCCTGGCTGAACGCCCCGTCTCTCGACAACAGCCAGTGCAGGTGTTGGGGCCCGGAGTCGTCGGGTAGACGATGAGCGGCAACCCATCGGTCCCGATCGCCAGGGACGTCGTGTAGCTCCGGGCCAGTTCGGCGCCAGCGTCGAGACGATGCCGCGGACCACGTCGTACTGCACGCCGGCTCCGCCCTGGGGATGCCGACGTCGAGGTCGGTCTTGTTGTTCCGCCACCGGGTCTTGGGCTCGCAGACGCACGGGCAGGTGATCGAGCTGACGAGCTCGTGCGAGATCACCTCCGAACACCCCGACCTGGGTGCTTGCGGAGTTGTAGAGCGGAACCGTCGTCCCTGGGCCGAAGTAGATCTCGCCGGCGCCGGGGGCAGCGTGCGGATGGTGGTCTCCATGTGCGTCGGGTCGCTGGTGTGGGAGCGGCCCGATGCCGGTCTCGATCTCCGTGAAGATGTCGAAGAACGAATTGGCGGGAAGTTCTCCGCCGGGGCCAGAATTGGATCTGCCCCATCGACGGGGTTGGCGGCCGACAGGTGTGCGAGCAGCGGACCGAGCCCGCACCCGTGCCGGAGCTCGATCCGACAGAACTGGTAGCACGCCATGATCGTGCTGATCAGGTCGCGTCCATCCCCCGGATCGCTCGGATTGCCGCGCCACACCTTGAAGGGCCCGTTCATCACGAGATCCTCCGTGCAGCCGGTCGGATGGAACGGCGGGAACAGCGTGATCCGCGCGGTGATCTTCGAATCGAAGCAGTCCTTGCCGGCCGGAGGAGGCGGCCCGGCGAGCCGGGCACGTCGATCTCATGGACGATGTCGCGGAGCAAGCCGACGGGCGTCGAGAGATTCCCCAGCTGGTAGAGGAACGCGCTGTTGCCCTACGGGTTGCTTCATCGTCTGGTCGGTCCACGCGGGATCGTGCCGACGGGGTTCCCAACGCGCTGCTCGCCTCGACGTGGGCGCTGTCCCCGGGGCCGGGGCGCGTGACGAGCCTGCCGAACGACGCGGTGTTCACGTCGAAGAACACGTCGAAGAAGGCGTCGGCGGGAAGCTCACCCCGGGCGCCTGCCCTGGTGACCTGGCCCAGCGAGTGCGGATAGCCCGGATCGTGGTTGACGCCGATGGAGAAGGGGCCGAGCGAACGGGTCGGTCCCCGCCAGACTCAGCTGAGCATCTCGGTCGGGATCGTGTCCCGTCCGCCGGGTCCACAACCGAGGCACGGATCGTTCCGGCGGATGAGGGTCCCTCCGCCCCCGGTCACCGTGTTGGTGTAAGCTCGGGAACGGCGGGAAGAGCTGAAGGGTGGCCGTCAGCGTGGTGTTGAACGAGTCGTCGGCGCCCGGAGGGAACTCGGGGTTGACGTTGTGATCGACGTACTCGATCTCGGCTCTCGGCTGTCCTCCTGGAGGCGGATCGCTGACGTCGGTACAGGAGCACATGGGCCTGCTTCCGGGCTCTCCATGTGCGTGTTTTGCGGCGGCTGCGTGCTGTGCGTGCCGCTGGACGCGAATCGGCTGGTCGTTGAAGAGATGGATGCCGCTGAGATCGATGTCCACGAACACGTCGAAGAACGAGTCGAACTGGGTCGGAGACGACGACGCGCGTCTGCCCGAGCGAATCCCGGTCACGCTTTGCTTGAGCGTGATGGGCCCCGGAGAGAGCTCACGCCCCCAGGTTCAAGGAGAGGATCTCGCCCGGAATGATGTCCCCGACCTGCGGCCCGTGCGCCACCGTGGTGTCGGGTCCGTTTTGACGGAAGCGGATGATCTCGGGCTCGTCCGCTCGGGAAGAACGGCGGAAGCGGTCGCACGACGAGCGTTGCCACCGACGCGGGAACGTGTAGATGGTGCTGATCCCGCCGCCGCCCGTCGCGCAGTTCTTTCGAGATCGACATCATGGTATGTTGCCGGAGCCCGCGGCGACGTCCGAGGATCCGCGGCGGTGTACGTTCCGGAGATCGGAGCCCGGTAGACGAGGGCCTCGCCGGGGCTGAATGCGGTATTGGCCGTAAGGCTCCCCAAGGTCGGCGTCCGCGTCGAGGAGACCGCCGCGCTCCCGTTCGTCTGCACGACGAGCGCTCCGAGCGAGATCGAGAACAGGCCGATCGTCGTGTCGGTCGCGACGCCGTCCATGTCCGGATCGTTGTCCACGGAGACGTAGATCAAGTCGCCCGCGATCGCGCGCTGAAGGCGTAGTCGTCCTGATCGGTCGTCGTCGATCGCCCGAGAAGTAATTCGCGGCGGCGGAATTGGCGTTGGGCGGGTCGTTCGGCTCGGTCTCGGGGACCGCCGACGCCGCGGGCGGCTGCTCCACGTGGTAGAGGCGGTACGGCTCGGAAAGGATGGTGTTCGAGAAACGGATTCACCCTGAGGAAGGCCGTCCGCCCGGCGTGAAGTTGGTCCCCGCGACCAACGGCTCGAGGATCCGGAGGCGCCGAGAGACGACGTCGCCGTCGTCATCGTCGTACTCGTAGGTGTCGTTTGCGGTCGTCACGCGCAGCTCGTGGTCGCCGGTATTGTTGGCGGTGTTGTCCGCGAACGCGAAGATGCGCGAGCCGGGGGCGACGGGGCCCAGCGAGTAAAGTCCACGTTGCCGCCGGGGTCGGACGAGGCCTCGATCCCGCAGACCCCCGCGATGTTGTTCGCCGTCGCCGGCGCGTCGTTCGATTCGGTCTCGCGCACGCAATCGTTGACTTCGATCGTGAAGTTGCCTCCACCGGTCAGGGTGTTGTCGTCCACGAACGCGTACACGGTCGTTCCACCGGTGATCGGAAGGCACATGACCTCTTCGGCGACAGGAGGCGTCGTCACGCGGCGGTTCGCAGCGCCGAGGCAGGGGGCGTCGGAATTGCGGTCGGAGGCGGGGGACACGAGTTGACGACGTAGAGAACGGGGTTCACCCCGCCGGTCACGTTCCTGACCCGGAAGGAATACCGCCCCGCCGCGGCCGTCGGAGTGAACGAGTAGACGACGTCGCGGCCGGCGGCGGCCGAGATGACCTGCCCGACGGGCGTGGGCGGCGAGGGGAGCGAGAAACAGCCGGAGCCGCTCAGCGTGTAGTCGATTCGCCGCGGCGAGCGTGGTCCCGGTCTTGGGGATGTTCAGCGACAGCGCGGTTGCGCCTACGCGAACTCGTCGTTCGCGGGCGGCGTGGAGAGCGTGACGCGGAGCTGGATCGCCGTATTTCCCGCCGTCGGCGCCACGTTGTCCCACTTGTGAACGACGATGAGTGGGGTCCCGGCCGTCAGGTTCGTGGTCAGGACCGACTGCAGGTTCTCACCGGTGCAGGCATCGTCGTCGCATGCGATGGGCGTCATCACGCCGCCGCAATTCCCCGTGGACGACGTGTACACGTCGAGCAGCGTGTCGTCCACGGTCGATCCGGTCGGCGCGTCGGCGCAGGTTGCGATCGTGAGGCGCCGGAGGCGGCGGGGATGAACGTGTACCAGATCCCGCGCGATGGCGAAGGCGTTCCGATGGGGCATCCGGCCAGCGGCGACGGGTCGCCCGCGGTGGTCGCGTCGGTGATGTCGGCCGTGAGCGCCGTCAGATACGGGAACGGTCCCGCCCCGGGGATCACCTCGGCGCCGCCGCACGTATCGTTCGGGGAGCGACCAGGACGGATGATGCCGACTGCGTCTCGCTGTCGGAGGCCCCGTCGATCTTCTTGATCGGAAGCGAGGGCGGAGCGACGACCTCGTCGGCGGACGGGTCGTCAAGCCGGGACGCGCGCAGCGTGATCTCTAAGGGATAAGCGGCTCCGGCACCCTCAACGATCAGGTCGAGACTCCGGACGAGCGAGCGCGGCTGGGGCTGATATTCCAGCGCGCCGGAACGGGAGCGCCGCTCGCATCGACGGCGCGCACCATCGCCAGGGCCAGGGCGAACGCTCCGCTCTCGTCGGTCAACCGGAGCCTTCGGCCGTTCTTGCCGAGCTCCGAGGCGAGCGACGTCGGATGGACGATGCCGATCCGCAAGATCTGCGGGTCCTTCCGCCGCTCTCCGGTCGGGCCTTCGGGGATGGTGAAGACCTGGTCGAGTCCCGCGGCTGAATTCGCGACCGACCGGCTGAGGGCGCCGTAACGATCGACCACGCGGCCGCCGAGAACGGAAACCGTTGCGGCCGTGAGGGGGACGCTCTTCGCCGTCGATGCCGAAGCCGAGCAGCTCGACGTCCACCGTCCAGGAGCGCTCGGCACGGAAGGCCGGCACGATCCGCACCGCAGATCCCGTCACCTGGGCGATGAAGTCGTTCTCGTGATTGACGGCTTGGAACACGGTGCCCGCGTGCGGCGGCGACGTTCCTCGGGCGCGACGATCGCGTGATCGTCGGCCGCGCCGATGCTCGAGATCAACATTGAGACGAAGAGACAGCCGACGACGCCGCGAGATTTTAGGTTCATGTCGCCCTCCCCGAGGAAGCCGCACCCTTGTTGACTCGGTGCTACGCCTGTCGATTTCGAATGTCAACAAGCGATGAGCGTCGGCGCTCGACAAATCGCAGCCGAGGGCAAATCGATCCCTCAATTGGGGGCAACAAAAGTGAAAGTGAAAACGGAGAGGCGCGGTCGGGTCAGGACAACGGCAACTTCCTGCGTTCGACGACCGACAGTCGGATGACGGTATCGCCCAATCTCAGCTCATCCTCGTGACCGATCTTGCGCCGGTCCACGCGATTGCCGTTGAGATACGTGCCGTTCGCGCTCGCCAGGTCGCAAATGTAGTACTGGCCCGGCCCGTGGAGCTTCAGCTCGGCGTGGCGTGAGGAGACCCTATCGTCGGTGAGGACGATGTCGACTCTCCCGCGGCCGAGAATGAAGCTCCCGCCCCGTGAGACGTCGATGACACGGCCGGCGTCGGGGCCGCTCACGACCCGCAGGTAGATCTTCGTGTCCTTCTCGACGAGGCCCGCGTGGTGACGCGCCTGATGCGCCCGTTGGTCGAGATTCGTTCCGCCGCCGGAGTTTCGAGTGTTCTTCATGGCTCGCCTCGGGCTACGATCTCGCGTGCGCCGCCGTACGCGCGCCGTAGCTGCGCCTCCCGCAGAGGCTCTGGGCGGTTCCTCGCACGGAGGCCAAAGCGTCTTCCGCGACGCGGAAGAGCTCTACGGGATCGACACCCACCCGCGGGTCTTCGATGCTCACGGCGCCGATACTCACGCGGATCGGCAGCGGCTTGTCCCCGCCGGTCGTTTCGCCGTGGAGGGCCACGAACACGCGATCGACCGCCGGGCGCGGGTCAAGACATTCACCGAGGACCACGGCGAACTCGTCGCCGCCGATCCGCCCGACGAAGTCGGTGCCGCGCGTCGAGGCTTGGAGCGAACGACCCACGATTTGCAGGACGCGATCCCCGATCACGCGGCCGGCTTCCGTATTGATCTTCTTGAAACCGTCGATGTCGATGAGCAGGAAGGCCATCGGCTTCTGCAGGCGCGCGTCGCGCTGAAGCGCCTCGTCGAGGCGTCTCAAGAACGTCCGCCGGTTGAGGGTGCCGGCGACCTCATCCTGGCTCGAGGCCTCGCGCACCTTCGCTTCGAGCGCCGCGATCCGAGCCTCGGACGACGTCGCGCGACGACTGGAGCTGCCGCTCGCGACTCTCCGCCGTTGCGAGCCGGTGCGCGAATCCGGTGATGTTCATGGCAAGAGCCGTCGTCCCGAGGGGCCGCCCCCACCGCGGTGAACAGCGTCCAGCGATTGGGGACAACGCACGCGGCGACGACCGCAGGCAGAGCCGCGACGAGCACGGCGGCCACGATCGCGGGAAGCGAAGTCCGTGAGTCTCGTCATGTTGAGTTACAACCTTGTGTCCAGGGGCGTTTCCGTCAAGCTTGGCTTTCCTGCCGCCGGCCCATATTGGAACTTAGAATCTTTATGGGGCACGGCCGCTATGGAGACCACGGAGAGACGGGTCGGGCGATACTTACTCTTGGAGCCGCTCGGTCGGGGCGCCATGGGAACCGTGTATCGCGCCGAGGATCCCTTCATCCGGCGCACGGTGGCGGTGAAGCTCCTCCACACGGACGGCGAGGCTCACCCCTCAGGCTGATGCGCGATTGCGCGCGAGCGGTTCAAAGAGAAGCTGAAGCCGCCGGTCGCATCGATCACCCGAGCGTCATCCGCGTCTTCGACGTCGGCGAGGACGAGACCAGCGGCGAGATGTACCTGGTCATGGAGTACCTGCCCGGCCCGAGCCTCGAGCGGCTGCTCGACGAAGGCGGCTCTCTCTCGAGCGAGGTGCGCAGCTCATCGGTCAGATCGCATCGGGGATCGACGCCGCGCATGCCCAGGGGATCGTCCACCGGGATATCAAGCCGTCGAACATCCTGCTCACGGACGATGGCGCCGCGAAGATCGTCGATTTCGGCATCACCCGCATCGGCTCGTCGGTCCTGACCCAGGACACGAGGAATCTCGGCACGCCGGCTTACATGTCCCCCGAGCAGGTGCACGGCCACGACGTCGACGCGCGATCCGATCTGTTCTCGCTCGGCGTCGTCAGCTACGAGATCCTCGCAAGGAAGAAGCCGTTCGAAGGCACCAACGCGCGTGTCGATCGCCTACGCGATCGCGCACTCGCAGCCGCGCCCCATCAGCGACGCCAACCCGACTCTGCCGTCGACGCTCGACGAGCCCTTCCAGCGGATGCTGTCCAAGGAGCCCAACGAGCGGTTCGCGAGCGGCAGGGAATTCAACGAAGCCTTGCTCGGCTGCCTGCTGGGCGTGGAAGCGCCCGCGAAGCGGCCGGTCGTTCTCCCGCCCAGGCGTCACGGCCTCCTTTGGGGATCCGGAATCCTGATCGCGTTGGCGGCACTCGTCGTCGTGCTGCTGTCTCTCCGAGGAAAGCCCGCACCCGCACCTGTACCCGCACCTGCACCCACAATCGCGCGCGCACCTGCGCGCGCGCCGGTCACCGTACCCGAAAAAACGGCCAAGCCGCCGAAGCCACCGGTTGTAAAGGCGATTCCGCCGCCCCGCCCACCCTCCGAAGACCGACGTGACGATCAGTCTCGCCCACTGGCTCACACGCAGGAACGCTCATCGTGTCTCTCGACGGAAAGCCGGTTCTCACGGAAAGATTCTCGAAGGCGAAGCTCGCGCTGTTGCAGACGACGACGTGGGATCCGCTCCAAGCCCCCGTGGGAGCACACGAGCTGACGGCCCAGGTGTACGGTGGGAACGGAAAGACCTACCGCCCGAGTCCTTCCCCGTCGAGCTCTCGAAGCGGAGCGGAACAGCAATTCGCATCAGCTTCAAGGGCGACGCACTCGTCATCAGACAGAAGCCCGGATAGCCCTCCCGCGGGCCTTCAGCCCACCCGCCGCGCGCTGAGCACGAGATCGGGGTCGAACACCGTCAGGACGGTGGCCGGCGCATCCCCGTCAGCGCGAACCGGATCCGCACCGCAGGCGCGCCCGCGGGATGGAACGCGTGATCGCCGAGAAGGTGAGATTGCGCGGCGCGGTGCCGGCCCGCTTGAACCGCATCGAGCCCTTCTCGACGATGATCTCCACGCGATCGGTGTCCCGCGCGCCGAACGCGTACACGCCTGCGTACTTTGCCGCGAGCTCGGGAGTCAGAACTCGGCGCTCTTGTAAACCGGATCCGCGCCGCCCAGCGCCGCGAGATACTCGTACACCGGCTTGGCCGCATCGCCGCCCGCGCGAGCATGGGCGAGAGCGTGATCCCGTGCGGCCCCGCGGTGCCTTGCACCCCGGCGACGCCTCGACGAACGCCTTGACGACCGCGAGCTCGCCTGAGCATCGCCGCCGAAAAGATCGACGGCCGCGCCCGTGCGCCAGCAGCGCGCGCGCAATCTCGGGATTCCCACATGCGACGCCGCACCCAACGAAGTCTCCCAGTCGCCGAACCCCCAGTCCCACGTCGCATTGGCGAGCGTCGGGTGCAGCGCCAGCAGCTCGTTCACGCGAGCGAGGTTCCCATGCGACACCCCGACCATTTCGCGTGCCAGCTCGGGTGTCTGCGTCGGGAACATGTCGGAAATCGCCGGGATCTCGGGAGTCGGCTTGGCGGCGGGTGTGGCTGGTGTTGCAGGGGTATCGGCCGAGCGCGCTTTCGGTGCGGCGAGGACGCCGAGGCCCGCGACGGAAACGAGGCTGACGAAGTTGCGGCGGGTTAGGTTGTTCATGGTGGGGAAGGTACGGGGGAGAGAAGACGAGGTTTCAGATCTTTCGCCACTCCAAATGATTGACTGGACCTCCAGCGTGCCCGTAAAATTCGCGCACCTGCATGGGCGATACAACAGTCAGACGCCGTGTCGCGGAGGCGCCGCCGCACGAGGAGAGTCTCGGCGCGGCGCAGCTCCGTTTCGAGGCTGCTGCCCTGTCCCACGCGAGGGCCCGTGCTGCGGACAATCACGCGCCGACGCCGGCGACACGCAGAGCGCGTGGGAGCACCGAGCTCGAGCTCGAAGCTCGCAACGACCAATCTGAAGAGGCTCGTGTCGCCGCCTGAGTTGTAACCAAGAACATGTTGCCGGCTAGCATCGCGCTGGCGTATGGTCCGCCCCATGAGCGATACACGCGTGCTGCTCGTGGACGATGACAAGCTCTTACGACAAATCCTGCGGGACAGTCTGGAAGCAAGTGGATTTGAAGTCGCAACCGCCGGGGACGGCGACGAAGCGCTTCGTTTCATCCCTGAATTCAACCCCGACGTCATCGTGATGGATGCGTCATGATGCCGGGAGAGAACGGCTATCGCGTCTGCAAGGCGATCAAGGATCTCGGCTCCAAGGGTATGGATGCCCCCCGAAGATCGTTCTCCTCACGGGCCGAAGGGTCGATGACGAGCCCGAGCGGGAGGCGATGTTTCTTCAGTTCTCTCAAGCGGACGCGATGCTGTACAAGCCCTGCGCGAGCCCACTCAGGTCATTGCGACCATTGCACGAGTACTCGCGGAATAGTCCCGGGATTGCCGAAGCTCAGAGCGCGCGCCGTCTCGCCCACGTCTCGAACTCCTCCGCGAGCTGCTCGAACGAGTCGATCACGAACAGCAACGGCTGGAGATGCGAGACGTCGTAATCCCGCTCCGCGATCCGGTCGGGGTCGAAAGGGAGCTTCACGACCGCATCGGTCAGGCTGTGCAGCGTCTCGGCGCGGGACGATAGGATGCCGTTTCCGTAGATGCGCAGCCCCTCCCGGGTGCGGATGAGCCCGAACTCGACGGTGAACCAGTAGAATCGCTCCAAGCGACGGCGATCGTTCCCGCGTGCGGAGCATGCTGCCGAGCCCAGTCGCTGATAAAAGTCGGCGAACGCCGGGTGTGTGATCAGCGGCAGATGGCCAAAGACGTCATGGAACAGATCGGGCGCCGGCGTGTGAGTCCATCTCGTGTCGCGCCCGGATGTAGTCGGTGGATGGAAACACCCGGCGCGCGAGATGCGCGAAGAAGTCCTCTTCGTGAAGGAGGCCGGGGATGCGCGCGATGCGCCAGCCCGTCGCGGCGCTCAAGACCGCGCTTGCAGAGCGCAACGACGGGACCCGGTCCTCAGGAAAACCCATGTGCGTCAGCCCCGCGAGGTAGGGGTCGGCGGCCCGGCCGCAGAGCAGCGCGCGCTGGCGCGCGTAGAGGAGCCGCCAAGTCTCATGATCCTCGTCGGTGTAGGAGGGAGACTCGATCTCGTCCCCCTGGGGCGGTGTGCGATCGAGGCGTATCAGGAATCGCAGCGAGAATCGGCGTGCGGTCGTTGTTCAGCCATGGGGGCCTCCATCCACGTGGAAGAGGACGCGGATCGCACGGCGCTCGCGCGACGAGGCGATCGTGGTCCTGCGCTAGGGGAAGATTCGGGCGGAGGGATCGGTAGGACGGGGAGTCCACCGGATGACGCGGAGCGAGTGAGAATCATGGCGCGTGGAGTATCGCCCGGCGGGCGTCCTCGATCCACCTGCGATCGGCTTCGAGGGGCCGGAATCCGCCGTTCGAGTTAACTGTCCTCGCAACTCCTACCCCTACGCGACGCTCGGCGTCTCGAGCAAAGACTGCAGCACGGTCGGGTCGGCCGGCTTGACCAGGTGGTGCTGGAAGCCCGCTTCGCGGGAGCGGACGCGGTCTTCGGTCTGCCCCCAGCCCGTGAGCGCGATCAGCGTCAGCGCGTTCAGGCTCCGGGCGCTGCCGGATGCGGCGCGCCACCTCGTAGCCGTCCATCGACGGGAGACCGATGTCGAGAAGGACGACCGCTCGGCTGGAACGCGTCGATCGCTGAAAGTGCGCCGGGGCCGTCGTAGACCACGTGGACGTCGGCGCCCAAAAGCTTGAGCAACATGGCGATGCTGTCGGCGGCGTCGCGGTTGTCGTCCACGACGAGAACGCGGCGGGGGATGGCGGCGCCCGTCGGGAACGAACGCGATGCGGGTGCTTCGCGCGTCATGGTGATCTCCTGCGCAAGCGGTAGATGTACGACGAACTCGCTGCCGCGGCCCGGTCCGTCGCTGCGGGCGTGGATCTCGCCGCCGTGCAGCTCGACCAGGCTCTGACCAGCGTCAGCCCGATGCCCAGCCCGCCGCTGCGCGCGCCGGCAGGCGTCGGTCGACCTGCGTGAACATGTCGAAGATGCGCGGAGCATGGCCCGCGGGATACCGATGCCCGCTGTCGCTGCACGGACTTCGACAGCATCGCCTCGCCGCCGCGGCCGTCAGCCGAGAGCGAGCCGCCGCTCGTCGGATATACTTCGAGGCGTTGTTGAGCGAGGTTCGCGAAGACCTGCGCCAGGCGAACCGGGTCGCCGTCGACGATCAGCGGCTCGTCGGGATCGACGTCGGCGTGCAACGACCGACGCGCGGCGTCGATGCATCGGCCGGCTGGTCGCGACCACGTCGCCGATGCACGGACGCCATGTCGACGCGCTGCTTGCGGCAGCTCGATCATGCCGCGCGTGATGCGCGAGACTTCGAAGCAGGTCGTCGACCAGTCGCACCATGTGATCGACCTGGCGCTCCATCATCTCCGCGCAGCCTCGCGTCGCGACCGCGTCCTGGCCGGCCAGCTTGCATGATGTCGAGCGCGTTGCGGATCGGCGCCAGCGGGTTGCGCAGCTCGTGCGCCAGGATGGCGAGGAACTCGTCCTTGCGCCGGTCGGCGTCACTTCAATGCCTCGGCGGCGATCTCGCGATCGCGCAGGTGACGCGCGGATCTGATACTGGCGCGCCCGGGCGCGCAGGGCCGGCGCGGACCGCGCTGACCAGAGCCGTGATCCGAACCGGGCGTTCGAGCAGCGTCACGTTGCCGAGGCGCGAGGTCGTCTCGAGCGCTTCCTCCGAGTCGACGCCGGGGCGCGTGAGGATGATCAGCGGAAGATCGGACCAGGGGGCTGCCGCTCCAGCATGCCCTTGAGCGTCGCGTAAGACTCCCCGTGAAAGCTTCTTCCGCGATGAGCACCGGCGCCGGCGCCTCGGTTGAGCTCCGCGACGAGCGATCTCCCCGGTCGAGCACACGCAGGAGTCGATGCCGGCCTCGCGGAGAACGGCGGCAGGAGACCTGCCGCATCCTTCACGGTCAGCGCCAGGATCGAGCACCCGCCGCTCCAGGCGGTCGCGCAGGACGTCGGTCACGTCCGCTCCGTCTCGAGCGTCTCGGAATGGCCGTCGTAGACGCGGGACGCCCGTGAGGATGCCGCGGAACTGCGCGTAGCGGCTGCGCCGACGTGGATGCCGCCGACGCCCAGACGTGAACTCGCGGATGGTCGCGCTCGTGCGCGCCGCCGCGCTTCTTGACCACCGAGATCGCCTGCGTGGACCTCGCCGCCCGCCTCGAAGTACCGCAGCAGCAGACACGGCGTCGGCCAGGTAGCTGGCATCGATCGGCGTGATCATCGGTCCCGATGATGCCCTTGATGGGCCCCGATCAGTGATCGTGGCGACCCCGAGCTGTCCGAGGTACGCGAGCATCTCGTGAAGCTGGATGGTGAGGTTCCGCTCCCCGGGCATCGCGTTCAGGTAGCCGTTCAAGCTGTCGATCACGATGATCTTGAGTCTCCTCCGTCGGCTGCGTGCCGGATGGCGTGCATGAACTCGCCGGGCGACAGCTCGGCCGGGTCGACCTGCTGGATCGTGATCAACCCCGGCTCGAGGTGCTTGGCTGAGGCCGATGCCGAGCTCCCCGCGCAGCGGCCGAGCAGGACCTGCTGTGCTCTCGTCGAAGATGAACAACGTCGACGCGTTGACCGCGCTTGGCTGCGGAGACGACGAACTGCGCGGACAGGGTCGACTTCCCCGTGCCCGGGGCGCCGACGATCAGCGTGCTGCTCCCGCACTCGAAGCCGCCGCCCAACAAGTCGTCCATCGCCGGAATCCCCGTGCTCATTCTTTCGAGTGTCCGGGGCTGACGATGGTCGGCGGCCGCCAGCCGCGGGAAGACGACGAGACCGCCGCGTCGGATGACGTAGTCCTGGTAGCCGCCGCGGTAATCGCTCCCGCGGTACTTCACGACGCGCAGCCGGCGGCGCTCGGCGTCCGTAGTCCGGGTTCATCTGCTCCGAGCAAGATGACGCCGTGCGCGATGCTCTGGACCTGCAGGTCGCGATCGGTCGCCGGTCAGGTCGTCGAGGAGCATCACCGTGCACTTGCGCCCGCGAAAGAACTGCTTGAGCGCAAGCGATCTGACGCCGGTAGCGCAGGGGATTCCCGGCCAGCAGCCGGAGCTCCGAGAGCGAGTCGAACACCACGCGGGTCGGCTGGATCCGCTCGACATCGGCGAGGATCGTGTTGGTTCGGTCGGTCAGCTCCAATCTCGGACGGGTGGAACATCGTGTACTGCTGGTCGGGCCGAGGCTCGTCCTCGGACGGCACCAGGCTCGCGGATGCTGACGCCATCCAGGCTCCATCCGTGCGATTCCGCGGCCGCCAGCAATTCTTCCTTCGTCTCGGACATCGTCACGTGCAGGACGGCGCTCGCCGCGCGAGAGCGCCGTCCATGAGGAATTGCAGCGCGAGCGTGGTCTTGCCGGATCCGGGCATGCCCTCGACCAGGAGACATCCGGTCCCGCGTGAAGCCGCCCTCGGAGAATGACGTTCCAACCCTTCGACGCCGGTGGCGTTGCGCTCTTCCCGTTCCATCACGCCCTCCGAAGCTGTCCATCCGTCAGGATCTTCGTGATCTCGCCCAGCTCCGATCGGCTTGACGCAGTGGGCGTCGAAGCCGGCGGCCTCGCGATTGGCTCGGTCCCGCGCCTGCCCGTAACCGGACACCGCGATGATCCGCGCGTCGGACAACCCTCGCTCCCGTGTCTTGCCGGCAGACCTCGTAGCCGTCCAACCCTGGGAGCCCAATGTCAAGAAACACGATCGCGGGCTTCTCCGCCACCGCCAGCCCAGGCCGCTCCCCGTCGTGAGCCACGGTCACCGTGTGGCCGCCCAGCCTGAGCAGCATGGCCAGGCTCTCGGCCGGCATCGCGGTTGTCGTCCACCACCAGAATGCGTTGCGGACCCCCGCCGAACCCTTCGGGTAGCTCCACGCCCGGACGCCGTTCGGAGGCCGCCGCCTCGGGGAGAAGGGGAAGGCGGACGACGAACTCGCTCCCTCCCGGCCCCTCACTCTTCGCTTCGATGCTCCCCCGTGAAGCTCGGTGAGCCTCTTGACGAGGGACAGCCCGATCCCCAACCCCTCCTCCGCGGAGTGCTTGGCGTGTCCCGCTTGCGAGAAAAGGTCGAAGATGAACGGAAGCGATTCGAGGTGATGCCGATTCCGTGGTCTCTCACGGTCAGGACGGCGTTCGCTCCTCGGCATGCGCCGACAGCTCGATCCGTCCCGACTCGTCCTGATACTTGGCCGCGTTGTTGAGGAGGTTCACGACGATCTGCGTCAGCGCGGGCCGGATCGGCCCTGACCGGCAGCGGCCGGTCGGACGACGTGACGGCGAGCACGTGCCGCCTTTTGTCGATCAGCGGGCGGCAGGCTCTCGACGGCGATTGGCCACGATCGTCTGAAGGTTGACCGGCTCGGGACGCAGCGTGATCGTTCCCCGCGTGATGCGCGAGACGTCGAGCAGGTCGTCCACCAGCCGGGTCAAGTGCGCCGCCTGCCGCCTCGATCACCTCGCGGCACCAAGTCAAGTCGGGATCGTTCCCGGCCCGAAGACGCATGATGCTCGCAGCGTTCACGATGGGAGCGAGGGGGTTTCGGAGCTCGTGGCCCAAGAGCGCCAGGAACTCGTCCTTGCGGCGATCCGCGTCCTGCAGCCGATCCCGCGAGATCCTTCTGCTTCGCGGCCGATCGCTCGAGCTCCGCGGTGCGCTCACGACCACCCGGGCCTCCAGCTCGCGGTTCAGCTGTACTCGGATTCCCGCGTCTTGCGGTAGCAGCTCGGCGAACACGCGGACCTTGGCGCGCAGCAGATCGGGGATCACCGGGACCGAGCACGTAATCGACCGCGCCCGACTGCATAGCCGCTGCACGCAGGTCGATGATCGGTCACCTGTGCATCGCCGAGACGAAGATGATCGCCGTCTTCTGAAAGCGCGGATGCTCGCGGATCATCGCGGCCAGCTCGAACCCGTCGAGGTCCGGCATGCTGACGTCCATGAGGACGATCGCGACATGTCGGTCTTGAGAAGGTGCTCGAGCGCCTCGTTGGCCGAGCCTGGCCTTGATGAGGTTCTCGCCGAGCTCGCTGAGGATCGCCTCGTAGGCCGAGCAGCTTCCCGGGCTGGTCGTCGACCAGCAGGATGTTGACTCTTTCTTCGGCACCCACGTGGCATCGTCGTCCTATCGCTCGCTCAGCGGTGCAGCCACATGCGCAAGCGCCGAGAGCAGCTGCTCGGTGTTGACCGGCTTCGCCAGGTAGTCCGACGCGCCGGCGTCGAGGCACTTTCTCGCGGTCGCCCTTCATCGCCTTCGCGGTCAGCGCGATGATCGGCAGCCGCCGGAATCCCGGGTTGCTGACGGATCACCTGCATCGTCTGATAGCCGTCCATCTCGGGCATCATGATGTCCATCAAGCACGATGGCCAGCGTCCGGCGTCGCTCTCGACGAGGCGCGATCGCCTCGTTGCCGGTGGTCGCGGTCAACACCCGCATGCCGCGCCGCTCCAGCACGCTGCTCAGCGCGAAGATGTTGCGGCGCGTCGTCGTCGACGACGCAGCACCGTCTTGTCCGAGCGAGGTCCTCGTCCGAGCTGATGCAGCCGCTCGATCATGCGCTGCTTTTCCGTCGCGGCAGGTCCGCGACGCACGCGGTGCAGGAAGAGCGCGGTCTCGTCGAGCAAGCCGCTCGGGCGACTCGACGCCCTTGACGACGACGCTGCGCGCCAATCGTGTGGAGCTGGGCGTCTTCCTCGGGCGACAGCTCGCTGGCCGGTGAACACGACGACCGGGCAGGTCGGCGAGCTCCGTGTCGTCGCTGGATCGCGCTCCAGCAGCTCGAATCCCGACATGTCGGGAGGCTGCAGGTCGAGGACACGATGCAGTCGGGCGCCTCGTTTGCGCATCGCCTGCAAGCGCTTCCTTGCCGGTGCCGCGGTGCAGGTCGATCTCGTCGTCGTTGCCCGAGCAAGCTCGGCGATCGCCGTGCCGCTCGGCCGGGTTGTCCTCGACGATCGAGCAGGCGCCTGCGTCGCGGCTTGACGTAATCCTTGATCCGCGTCAGCGCCGCGCTCGAGGTCCTGCGGTCGAGCGTCGGCTTGTTGACGAACGATGAACGCGCCGCGGGCGAGTCCGTGCTGGCGGTCCTCGTCGAGGGTCACGACCTGCACCGGGATGTGCCGGGCCGCCGGATCCTGCTTCAGCTGGCTCAGCACAGTCCAGCCCAGCATGTCGGGCAGGAACACGTCGAGGGAAACCGCGGTCGGCCGGTACTCGCGGGCGAGCGCCAAGCGCATCGGCGCCGCGCATCGCGACCAGCACCTTGAGACCCTGGTCATGCGCCAGATCGGCGATCGATGCGGGCGTAATGCCGGATCGTCCTCGACGATCAGCAGCGACCGCGTCGCCTGGCTCGATGCCCGTGCCGGTCGTCCGGGACCTGCCTCGACCGGCGCTCGGCGAGCCGGACCGGCGGAACATGGCCGAGGTGCGCTCGACCGCATGGCGCCTGAGCTCGGCGGAGGCGGGCTCGGCTGACCGGTCGGCGAGCCGGCATAGCGCAGCGGCAGGTAACAGCGTGAACGTGCTGCCCAGTCCCGGCGTGCTGGCGCAGCTGGATCTCGCCGCCCAGCAGGTTCGACGAGCTCGCGGCTGATCGCCAGCCCGAGGCCGGTGCCGCCGTACTTGCGGCTGGTGCTCGCGTCGGCCTGCTGGAACGCCTCGAAGATGATCCGCTGCTTCTCCGGCGGGATGCCGATGCCGGTGTCCGACGACCTCGAAGGCGACCACCGTCGGCGGCGCTGTTCGAGCACCGGGTGATCCGGGCTCCAGCCGCGTGACGGTCTGGTAGACGCTGAGCTTGACGCCGCCCTGCTCGGTGAACTTGAAGGCGTTCGACAGCAGGTTCTTCAAGCACCTGCTGCAGGCGCTTCGAGTCGGTGGTCGATGCTGCGGTCGAGCTTGGGATCGAGCTGCACGTCGAAGCGTCAGCCTGCCGGCTCTCCGCCTCGTGGCGGAACGGCCGCGCGACCATGTCGACGAGGTTGGCTGAAGAAGATGTCCTCCGACATCGACCGTGACACGTTCCCGACTCGATCTTCGACAGATCGAGGATGTCGCTGATCAGGTTTAGAAGGTCGGTGCCGGCGCTGTGGATCGTGCGCGCGAACTCCGACCTGCTTGCGCGCTCAGATTGCCGTCCGGGTTGTCGCCGAGCTGCTGGCCGAGGATGAGGATGCTGTTCAGCGGCGTGCGCAGCTCGTGCGACATGTTGGCGAGGAACTCGGACTTGTACTTCGAGGTCAGCGCCAGCTCGGTCGCCTTCTCTTCGAGCGCGCGGCGCGCCTGCTCGATTTCCTGGTTCTTGCGCTCGACCTCGACATTGCGCTCGGCGAGCTGCTGCGCCTTCTGCTCAGAGCTGCTCGTTGGTCTGCTGCAACTCGCGCTGCTGGCGTCTGCAAGCTCGGCGGCGAGCTGCTGCGACTGCGTCAGCAGAGCCCTCGGTCTGCATCGTCGCCTCGATGCTGTTCGAGCACGATGCCGATGCTGGCGGTCAGCTGGTCGAGGAACGAGGTCTGCGAGATCGGTGAAGCTGCCGACCGAGGCCAGCTCGATGACCGCCTTGACCTGGCCTTCGAACAGGACCGGCAGCACGATCAGGTTGCTGCGGCACGGACCTGGAACAGCCCGGGTGATCGGCACGACGTTGTCGGGCATCTGGCGTGATCAGCGATGCGGCGCGCGCGTCGACGGCGCATTGGCCGATCAGCCCTGCGCCGGGCTGCAGGCGTTCGGGGTGAGCCGGTCGATGTCGCTGTCGGCATAGGCCGACAGCTGCCGCGAGAGCTGGCCTTCGCCGGTCTCGACGAGGTAGATGACGCCCTGATTCTGCGAATTGACCAGCGGCGCCAGTTCGGAGCAGCAGCATGCGGCCGACCGTGGCTGAGGTCGCGCTGGCCCTGCAGCATGTTGGTGAAGCGCGCGAGGTTGGTCTTCAGCCAGTCCTGCTCGGTGTTGCGGTCGGTGGTGAGCCGCAGATTGTCGATCATCGTGTTGATGTTGTCTTTGAGCTCGGCGACCTCGCCGCGCGCCTCGACCTGGATCGAGCGGGTCAGGTCGCCCTTGCGTCACCGCGGTCGCGACCTCGGCGATGGCGCGCACCTGCGTCGTCAGGTTGGCCGCCAGCAGGTTGACGTTGCCGGTCAGGTCCTTCCAGGTGCCGGCGCGCGCCGGGCACGTTGGCCTGGCCGCCGAGGCGGCCCTCGACGCCGACCTCGCGCGCCACCGTCGTCACCTGATCGGCGAAGGTGGCGAGCGTGTCGGTCATGTTGTTGATCGTCTCGGCCAGCGCCGCGACCTCGCCCATCGATTTGACGGTCAGGTTCTGCTTCAGAGTCGCCGTTGGCGACCGCGGTCACGACCTTGACGATGCCGCGCACCTGCTCGGTCAGGTTGGCGGCCATGACGTTGACGGTGTCGGTCAGATCCTTCCAGGTGCCGGCGACGCCGGGCACCGCCGCCTGGCCGCCGAGCTTGCCTTCGGTGCCGACCTCGCGGGCGACGCGCGGTCACCTCCGAGGCGAAGGCGTTGAGCTGATCGACCATCGTGTTGATCGTGTTCTTCAGCTCGAGGATTTCGCCCTTCACGTCGACGGTGATCTTGCGCGACAGGTCGCCGCGCGCCACCGCCGTCGTCACCTCGGCGATGTTGCGCACCTGCGCGGTCAGGTTGCCGGCCATCAGAGTTGACGCTGTCGGTCAGATCCTTCCAGGTGCCGGCGACGTCAGGCACGACCGGCCTGGCCGCCGAGCCGGCCCTCGGTGCCGACCTCGCGCGCGACGCGGGTCACTTCGGCCGCGAACGAGCGCAGCTGATCGACCATCGTGTTCAGCGTTTCCTTCAGCAGCAGGATCTCGCCGCGCACGTCGACCGTGATCTTCTTCGACAGATCGCCGCTGGCGATCGCGGTCGCGACCTCGGTGATGTTGCGCGACCTGCGCCGGTCAGGTTCGACGGCCATGAAGTTGACGTTGTCGGTCAGGATCCTTCCAGGTGCCGGCGACGCCCGGCACCGTCGGCCTGGCCGCCGAGCTTGCCTTCGGTGCCGACCTCGCGGCGCGACGCGCGGTCACCTCGCAGGCAAAGGCGTTGAGCTGATCGACCATCGTGTTGATCGTGTTCTTCAGCTCGAGGATTTCGCCCTGGACGTCGACGGTGATCTTGCGCGACAGGTCGCCGCGCGCCACCGCGGTCGTCACCTCGGCGATGTTGCGGCACCTGGGCGGTCAGGTTGCCGGCCATCGAGTTGACGCTGTCGGTCAGATCCTTCCAGGTGCCGGCGACGCCGGGCACGTTGCGCCTGGCCGCCGAGCCGGCCCTCGGTGCCGACCTCGCGCGCGACGCGCGTCACCTCGCCGGCGAACGCGGTTGAGCTGGTCGACCATCGTGTTCAGGGTTTCCTTCAGGCTGCAGGATCTCGCCGCGCACGTCGACCGTGATCTTGTGCGACAGATCGCCGTTGGCGATCGCGGTGGCGACCTCGGTGATGTTGCGCACCTGCCCGGTCAGGTTGCGCGGCCATCGAGTTGACGCTGTCGGTCAGGTCCTTCCAGGTGCCGGCGACGCCGGGCACCTGCGCCTGGCCGCCGAGCCGGCCTTCGGTGCCGACCTCGCGCGCGACGCGGGTCACCTCGCCGGCGAACGCGTTGAGCTGATCGACCATCGTGTTGATGGTCTCCTTCAGCTGCAGGATTTCGCCCGACGACGTTGACGGTGATCTTCTTCGACAGATCGCCCTGCGCGACCGCGGTCGTCGACCTCGGCGATGTTGCGCACCTGCGCCGGTCAGGTTCGAGGCCATCGAGTTGACGCTGTCGGTCAGGTCCTTCCAGGTGCCGGCGACGCCCTTGCACCTCGGCCTGGCCGCCGAGCTTGCCTTCGGTGCCGACCTCGCGCGCGACGCGCGTCACCTCGCCGGCGAAGGCGTTGAGCTGATCGACCATCGTGTTGATGGTCTCCTTCAGCTCGAGGATCTCGCCGCGCGACGTCGACGGTGATCTTCTTCGACAGGTCGCCGTTGGCGATCGCGGTCGACACCGCGGCGATGTTGCGCACCTGGGCGGTCAGGTTCGACGCCATCGAGTTGACGCTTTCGGTCAGGTCCTTCCAGGTGCCGGCGACGCCGAGCACGTTGGCCTGGCCGCCGAGCCTGCCCTCGGTGCCGACCTCGCGCGCGACGCGGGTCACCTCGCCGGCAAACGCGTTGAGCTGATCGACCATCGTGTTGATGGTTTCCTTCAGCTGCAGGATCTCGCCCGGACGTTGACGGTGATCTTCTTCGACAGGTCGCCGCCGGCGATCGCGGTCGCGACCTCGGCGATGTTGCGGACCTGCGCGGTCAGGTTGCCGGCCATGAAGTTGACGTTGTCGGTCAGGTCCTTCCAGGTGCCGGCGACGCCCGGCACCTGCGCCTGGCCGCCGAGCTTGCCCTCGGTGCCGACCTCGCGCGCGACGCGCGTCACCTCGGAGGCGAAGGCGTTGAGCTGGTCGACCATCGTGTTGATGGTGTCCTTCGAGCTCGAGGATCTCGCCGCGACACGTCGACGGTGATCTTGCGCGACAGGTCGCCGCGCGCCACCGCGGTGGTGACCTGGGCGATGTTGCGCACCTGGGCGGTCAGGTTGCCGCACATCGCGTTGACCGAGTCGGTCAGATCCTTCCAGGTGCCGGCGACGCCGGGCACGATCGCCTGGCCGCCGAGCTTGCCCGTCGGTGCCGACCTCGCGCGCGACGCGCGTCACCTCGGAGGCGAACGAGCGCAGCTGATCGACCATCGTGTTGATGGCTTCCTTCAGCTGCAGGATCTCGCCGCGCACGTCGACGGTGATCTTCTTCGACAGATCGCCGTTGGCGACCGCGATCGTGACCTCGGCGATGTTGCGGACCTGCGCCGTCAGGTTCGACGCCATCGAGTTGACGCTCTCGGTCAGGTCGCTTCCACACGCCGGTCACCTCGCGCACCTGCGCCTGGCCGCCGAGCTTGCCGTCGGTGCCGACCTCGCGCGCGACGCGCGTCACCTCCGAGGTGAACACGCCGAGCTGCTCGATCATCGTGTTGACGATCGTCGCCGAGCGCAGGAATTCGCCCTGCAGCGGCCGGCCGTCGACGTCGAGGCCGCACGGTCTGCAGCAGGTCGCCCTGCGCCACCGCGGTGATCGCGCGGGTCACCGCCGTGGTCGGCCACAGCAGATCGTCGATCAGCGTGTTGACCGAGCTCTCCATCTCGCCCCAGGCGCCGTTCGACAAGCCGAACTTGACGCGCTGGCGGGTCTTGCCTTCGCGGCCGACGACCTGGCCGACATGTTCGAGCTGCTGCGCCATCCGCTCGTTGGCGGCGACGATCTCGTTGAAGGTGTCGGCGATCTTGCCGGCGAGGCCGGTGCTGGTCGCCCGGCAGTACGCACCGAGAAATCACCGACGCGCACAGCCTGCAAGGCGTGCAGCATCTGATGCAGATCAGGTTCTCGCCGTCGCCCGCCACCATGCCGTTGGGCGCGCCATCGTGCCCGTTCGAGCCGAGAGCGGCGATCGCCTCATCCGCCACGGGGCACTGGGCTGAGTATCGGAGGTGATCTCGACGAGACCGTCAGCCCGTGGGCTCCATGCTCGACTCCCCTCGGGACTCAAACGAACGACGCGCTACACAGCCGGGCTCCGCCCACGGGGGCAACCGCCGCTGGGCACGTTCTAAAGCTAATTCCGCAAACCACGGCAGCAAATTTCCTTCCCGTCAGCAAGGTTTGCGGGGCCGGTCGCAGGATGTGCGGGGAGCGGCAATAAATGCCGTGTAATCAGCGTATTGCGGTATGGACAACCACTGCGTGCGGTGGTCGCGATTGAAGGCAACTCGCAATTTCCGACGCGTCCCAACTCGTGTCCCGCCAGTGGGTCTTCTCCGCCCCAGGCGCACGCAAACGACTACGTGAGTATGTTGTTCCGGCGCGAAAAGTTTCAGCTGAGGCCGCCAGCTGGTGAAACCGTGCTCGGCTCGCTTATGAGCTCCTGGTGCCAGATCAGCAGATGGCGGCGCAGAACCGTCATGCCCTTGACCAGGCACAGCCCGGCGATCGCGATCTCGACGATGCCGGCGAAGACGCCGGCGAATCGGCGAAAGCGCGAGGCGGCGATCATCGCGCCGCCGAGGCCGCAGCCGCCCATCAGCATCTCGGTCACGATCATGACGATCATCGAGATCGGCAGCGCCACCTGCAGCCCCAGTCAGGATCTGCGGCAATGCCGCGCCGGCAGGATGATCTCGCGCAGCAGCTGGCGCTCGCTGGCGCCAAGTTGCGCGCCGACCACATGCAGGTGCCGGTCGACGCCCTTCGGCCGCCGCCATCGTCGCGGTGATCACCGGGAAGATCGCGTTGAACACCGCCATCGAGATCTTCGGAGACGTCGTAGAAGCCTGAGCCACAGCATGAAGATCGGCAGAAAGGCGATCTCGGCATCGGGAAGCCGACCGAGACGATCGTCGGATCGAAGAACCAGCGGACCGCACGGGCGGCGCGTCATCAGGATGCCGATCAAGACGCCGCTGCAACCCCGGCGATGGCAAGACCCGGTCAGCGCCCAGAGCGTCAGGCCCGAGATTGACCGCGCCAGCTCGCCGCTCGGACGGCGTCCTCGCCGACCGTCCGGCGAGCACCGCCGACAGCGGCGGCAACAAGACGGGTGACAATAACGCTGCGCGAGGCCGCCTCCCACGCGACCACCAGAACGACCAGCGAGCCCACCGCCCCGGCGCGGCGCCCAGACGCAGCGGCGACGCCATCGAGGCGCGGCGGGGGCCGCCGGCCTCGCCACTCCCTGACCCTCCGCCCCACCCTGACCCTTCCCCCGCCCACCCGGGCAGAAGAAGGGTGGGGAGTAACTCTACGAGGAGGAGGGTGGGGCGTGATCGGGCTATCCGAACTCGCTCATGTCAATCCCTTTGGCGCGCCGCTTATTCGCGCCAGGCCAGAACCCGCCGGACCAGCGTAGGTAGAGCCGGTCGGCGGCAAACCCCTACCACGGTCAACACCACCGCCCAGGCATCGCATCATGGGCGCCGCCGTCGCCGAGCCAGCCGATCATGTAGCCAAAGCCCTGGCGCGCGACGATCCAGCTCGGAGGCGACCAGAGCACGAAAGACAGCGCGAGAGCGCGGTGCGGATACGCTCAACAATTCCGGCAAGGCGCTCAGCACCACCACCTCCCCAACACGCGCCAGCGGCGGCTCGCGCCAAGGCTGCGCGCCAAACAGATCAGTATTTCATGGTGCCGCGAGGCGCATTGAAC
>ERZ1370068.5398-contig-4420_pt1 | contig 60870 bp, 82 predicted proteins | sample MGYA00561227_ERZ1370068 | MGnify/ENA primary metagenome ERZ1370068 (study PRJEB38410, sample SAMEA6850437) | metagenome | study: Metagenomic assessment of the ecological functions of the soil: analysis of the soil microbiota associated with the... | reverse complement strand
TTGTACTTCGTTCAGTTACGTATTGCTCGAGCTGGGCTCTGTTCGGCCGCTTGCAGCATCAGTCCTGCATCGTTGAAAACCGCGACTGTCGTGACCGTGCGCTGGCCGCGGCAACCAGCGTTCCCACAATTCCGGTTCGTCCAGCGGCAACCGCGCACGCGGGCGAGCATCTCGGGCTGAGCCCCGAGCAGGCGCCGCGCCGCCGCCGGCGAGCCGACCACGATCAACGGCATCGGCGCATCGAACAGGCGCTCGGCAGACTCGAGACCTGGCCCACGGCCCGCGTCCCACGCGCGCGAGCGCCGCGTGAGAAAGCCTTCGCGCTGCAAGTCGACGATCTGGGGCGAGGCATCGATTTCCAGCGCGAGGTCCGGATGCCGTTCCCGCCAGCGGCCATGCGCGGCGAGAGCCAACGCTGAGCAAACGAGGGGCAGGACGGTCACCTTTGATCCGCTGCGCATTGCCGCTCGCCGCGGCTGCCGCTGCCTGAACACCGTCTTCCAGCTGGGACGGCGCGGCCTACGCACGCTGCGCAGCAGGGCTCTCGCCGGCGGGATTGAGCACTCACGCGGCGTCCCCGCCGCTCGAACAGTGCGAAGCCCAGCTGCTCTTCGAGCCCGCGGATCTGCTGGCTGACCGCGCTGTGGGTGAGATGCGGCACGTCCGCCGCGGCGCGCAGGTTCTGCAGCTCGCCGACGGCGCAGAAACGCGGTGAGGTATTCAGCGGGAGGCGGGACATGCTGGTAAGTGCTATTGGTGACGTAACTGGACCACGCATGGCCAGAACAAATCGCTTTTCATCGTCAGCGCTGGGCTCGTAGGCTTACCAGCGTGACAAATGACGAAGGAGATAGCGATGAATTCACGCGACCTCGACATCGACCGCTTTACCGTCCCGTCCGGGGACCGATCCCGTATTCGGACAGTTCGGCGGTGTGGCTGCGCACGACACTGCGTGCGTTGCCGGCTGCAATGGATTCTTTACCGCGCGCAGCGCCGGAAGGTGCGCGCGTTCGAGACCATCGGCGAGATGGACGCCCACATGCTGCGCGACATCGGTGCGCCGGACGAGTGGTGTAGCGCGCGCGGCGAAGGCGCGGCAGGATCCAGGCGTGGACTCGGTGCGGATTCTCCGCTGGTCGCTCGCGGCGCTGGTCGGCATGGACGCTCACGTTGGGACGTCTGCCGCCGACGCGGCCGCAGCAGAACGCGAGCGCCAGCGTGAATGCCCAGCGCGAGCCGCAAGCGCACGTGGCCGCAAGCAACGCAAATGGCGGGCGTGTTTGCCGGCGAGATTCGTCGACGGAGCGCCGGTCTATCGCTTTCCGGCGGTCGTCGTCGGGCTCACGGGATGGTCCGAAGGCAGCGCGCCGCCGTGCCGGCAAGCGCGCGCGGCGCTTGCGAAGGGCCGCGCGTAGGCGCAGAAGGCATCGTCCGGCGGCCTGCGTCGCTTGATCGGACCCGATCGCTGCGGCGGACGTCTGCGACGACGAGCCGCGGCTCGCCACGCGCGTTGGTGGCGTTGATCGTCGCGCCGGGCGCGAACGCGAGTTGTGCGCGGTGCGTGACGCCGCGGAACACGTAGGTCACGTCCCAGTATGCGACCTGGCCCGGTCCAGGAGCGCTCGCGCAGCGCTGAACGTCTGCGTGTAGGTCTGGCTGCCGCGATTGGCGTTGGCGCCGAGCGCGACGCCTGCCGACTGCGCCGACGGCCGTCGCGACGATCCCGCCCGGTGCCACCTCCGATCTGATGCCCCAACACGCCGCCCAGTACACCGCCGATGATCGCGCGGAACGTTGGGCTGGGCCGCGGCGCGGCGACCTGCTGTCGCTCGACCCAGCAGCCGCTGCGGGCGGACCGACCACGGCGCGTCGCAACCACATCCGCCGGATAGAGGCGTTCGCCGTGATGCGGGTAGTACGGATACGGCGCGGGTGGCGGTGCCGGCGCGTAAGAGCGATTCGGACCGCCGCCGACTCGTCGCAACGAGCGAGATGCGGTTGTTGAGCCCCATCGCGCCGAGCGACGGATATTGGCCTGGCCGCAGCACGATGCAGTAGCCGCGGAAGCCCGATTCTCCGCAGACTTGCAATTGCCGCGTTCGACGATGACCGAAGACGCGCGGTTGCTGAAGCCGACGCGTTTCGAGGTTGGACATCCGGGCTGTTCGTGGCGACATCGCCAGCCAGAGGAAGCGCTCCTGCTGGTAGAGCGTCACTTGCGCGGAGGCGAGCGTGCCGGCGAGCGTGCATGCGAAGCCGACGATGACGACGAGGATCTTTTTCGGGACGTATGCGGGGACGTTCCAGTGGCGAGATGGCGGGCGCTCGATTCTAACGCTCGCCTTGCGCCTGGCGACGCCGCATTCCGGCAGCGCGCAGATCCGCTGCAGCGCGCGGGTCACAGGCTTCCTGGCGCCCTCGGTTTGTCGCGCTGGTATTCGCCATGGCACGGCATGGCGGTTGCGGCATTGCCGAGGCATGCGCTCGCGCGCTGGTCTGGTCGGCGAGCCTGTAGCACTGGTTTCGCTGCCAGCCTTGCGCGGACAGGTACGCCTGCTGCCACGAGCATCCGGAGACGACGACTGCGAGGACCAGAACAGCTCAGCCTGAGCATTGGGGCAAGGCGAAGTGCGGTCGTGGGCGATCATGGCGCTCCAGTATTGAGCCGAGCGTCCAGCCCGCCCGAACTTCATCGTCTACAGTTGCGTCCAACGCGGTGTCCGCCTGGCCAGTTGGCTAAACTCGACGATCCAGGTCCAGGTGTAGGCGGCTCGGCCGACGGGTACCACCGCCGAACGGCGAGGCGGCACGCGCCCAGAGTGTCGTTGTTTCGCGACACGGACAGCGGGCAATCATCCGTCCCGGATATGCCCTTCTTCAACATTCAGGAGCAATGCATGGAACAAGAATTGGAAATCGAATTGGCTGGTCGCGCTGGGTTGCGTCTCGCCTTTCTCGATGGCGATGGCGGCCGAGCAGGCGCGCCTCCGGAACGGTCACGCTGACCAGCAAATCCGTGGCCGTCGGCATCGGCGTGACGTGGGGAGATGGCACGCTGACCTTTGGCGGCAAGCCGTATGCATTCTCGGTCGAGGGCCTCAGCGTCGTCGACCTGGGCGTATCCGATGTCAAGACGACGGGTGAAGTCTTCAACCTGAAGAACGTGGCCGATATCAACGGCACCTACGCTTCAGCCGAAATCGGGGCTGCCGTCGTCAAGGGCGAGAACGACACGATCATGAAGAACGAGAAGGGCGTGGTCCTTCTGCCTGCACGGCACTCAGAAGGGCGCCCGGCTGACGCTTGGCCCCGGGGGCGGAAGATCAAGCTCAAGAGCTGAGTCAGCTTCGCCAGACAAGCTGGTGGCGCACACAGCGGTGGTGGCGTCGCCGGCGCTCGAGGCACGTCCTTCGGCGTCATGATCGAGGCAGGATTCAAAATCCTTTTTCCCGCCGCCCAACAGATCAGGCCTTAGCCCAGCTTAACCGCTGGGCTTTGCGTTTCTGCGATTCATGAGCGACTGCAGACGCTCGCGTCATTTCGGCGTGTGGACGGCCAGCGGGGCGACCGTACGCTCAACCAGGAAAACCTTCCGCATACGCTGCGCTGCAGGAACCTCCAGCGCCAACATCGCGGGGCGACCGTTACCTCGTGCTCCTCGGACTCGATCGTCGCCGGGTCGATCGTCGTATTCACGAGTTCCTGCTCTTCCAGAAGACGTACTTGTTCAAGGACGTCGGCAGCGACTCAATCAACATCTTCTATCCGCACGTCGCGCTTCTGATCGACTACGTGCGACGTCGGATGCCCTCGTGGTCGTTCAGGCAAGGCATGGGGCAAAACGTCTTCGCGGGCGTCGGCGATCGCTCTGCTTTTCACTTCTATGCGTTCGGGGGACTCAACAACATCGGTTTCGCGATCGCCTACGTCGAGGTGGTGAGAAGATCGTGCTGAGGGCGTCCTTCTTTCTACCACCGCTAGCTCGAGCTCGCTTCGCCTGCGTGTCGGCGGATTGCTGTGCCTTCACCGGCTACATGATCCTCGGCGGCGTGGTATCGTCGCTCGTGGGGAAGCGATGTGTTGCGCCTTGCTGCTGCTGGCCTTCGAAGCTCTACCAGGACGGCAACTGGAAGCTCTTCCCGATACCCATCGCGCTCTTCGCGGCGTACCAGCCGTTCGATCTCCCTATCTCTACGGCGAACCCTTTTCGTCTATGCGACAGTTGCGAAAACGCCGAGCGAGCGGTGGAGCCTGAAGCGCTGGGCGGCTTCTCGGCAAGCTCGTCCTGTTCGGCACGATCGGCGTGGCGTCCAGCGGCGTCGTCTTTTTCGAACAGGTGCAGGCGCTGGTGCTTGCGATACCTCCGGTCAGCGGTCGAATAGACCTTCAGGATCTCAGCGCGATGCGCCTCTCTCGCGTTCGCGTCGCCGCAGGAATACGAATCGATCGTGCTTCGCCTTTTTCCAGCGATCTGCGGGAACAGGCAGCGGGCAAGGCTGGAACAACTATTTCGAAGCGCCGATGCTCTATTGCGGCCTGTGACCCTCGCGTGTTCGTGCCGCAATTCTTCGCCTTGGTCGACGCCAGGCGCAGATCTATCTCGCTGGCCGCGCTGCTCTTGCTGGCGCTCCTGTTGCCCACGCGCGCTACGATCTGGGCTTTCAGCGGCATTACTATCGAACGTTCGGTTTCTTCGTCGCGTTTGCCCTGCTGTTCTTCCGGGCTCCGCGGATTGAGCCTTGTCGATCAGTCGGGGACTGTAGCTCAGGCGTTATGTGATTACGCTGGCGGTGCTCGTGTGTGCTGTCGTGGTATAGCATTCGGCGCGAGTGGCGTCAGTTCACATCTCGTGTTGATGTCGCCGCGCTCCTGATCTATGGCGGTGCCGCGGCCATAGTCGATGCGGCACAAGCGCTTCTGGCATGTCGCAATCATTGCGATGGTTTATCGAACTCGTATACTTTTCGCGCATGAGCATAGCGGGTCGCCCGCATTGTGCGGCCGCAGGTTGACCCAACGCGTGGGCTGGCGCGACTACACCGTCAACTGTGCTTTACCTTCCAGTCCGTCGATCGGTTTCTGTTTCACCAGAACTGCCGTTCCGGCCTCGCGAGGATTACGGCAGCCTCAGCGACGGCAAGGCCCAGAGGTATTACGGCTCGTCCTCGTACTCACCGTTCAACCAGAAGAACTACATCGCGTTTCTCAGAGGCATGGATGTCGTGAGGGCGACGGAAGGCCTGACGCGCTGGGCCCCGAGGTCTCAGTCGCACGGTGCTGTGGATCCTCGGCAGCGTGGTAAGCACCTGCCCAAGTCGCCGGCGGACGATCTACAGAGCAGCGGCCTACCTCGCCTGGGGACGCCGCGACGTGCTCTTTCAGGGCGATTATTTTCTACCGCTCGGATTCGCCTACGACGCGTATGTCGATCAATTCTCGAGGAGTTGACGACCGCGCAGAAGGACGGTGCGAAGGCCGTGGCAGTCGACGACTCCAGAACAGGGGGCGCTTTGCGTCGTTGGAAGCGCGCGCCTCGACGTGAAGGCCGTTTACCCGAAGGCTATGCGGTGGCCCGCATTCCTCGAGGAGGATTGCCAAACGCAAGGCGGCAGCTCGCTGGCGGAGCACGGCGAGAACAGGATCCCTGGCGCGTCACCCTCGAAAACCGGCATTGCTGTTCTTTTTCTATCCCGTTCGACGTTGGCTGGTCGGCGATGGTCGATGGGAAGCCCGCGACGCTTTCGACCAGGTGGACTTCGGAGATGACGGGCATTCTGCTCGACGAGGCGCACGATGGTGAACACCCCGAATTTCACCTCGCTTCCTTACGCTCGGGATCATCGTCAGCGCGATCGGCATCGCTGTCTACCTCGCGTTGGCTGCGCGTGGTCGCGCATGCGGCGCCGCGACGCCGCCGCGCGCTGACGTTTGGCAGCCGCCCGGTCGCACCTCAAGCCGGGCCGGAGAATCAGTTTGAGGGTCGTCAATGGGTCTGCCAACAGCGCTACGGTGTTCATCGCGGACTTGGCTCGCCGTCCGGTACTTTTGGAAGGATGTTTTTCTTCCGGCGTGACGGGAGCAAAAACCCACGTGCAGGGGTCCGCCCTGCGATGCGTCACTTTCCGTCCGGGCGCCTCCGGTAACCTCGTCAGCCAATTCGGCCGATCCCTGAAGCGGTAGAGCGTCATACGCGGAGCGGCGTCCAACGCGGTAGCACGACGCGTACGGAACTGGTGCAATGTCGGGCAGCGCATCCATTTCGTCGCGGATGCTGAGGATCAACCCGCGCCATCGTTGGCTGCATGAGACGCGGGGACGGGAGCCGGCTGATCAGATCTGGAGTGATCCTGCGCTGCGTAACATCGCCAGCACCCAACCGCGCCGAACGACGACGCGAGTTGCCAGAGTTTCATGGCGTCCCGTTCGGATGACTAAGTTCTGCGGGTAGCCGTGCCGCCCCGTTCATCGCGGCGTACCTTCACGCCTAAGCGCAACGGCGAAGGAATACCGCCAGCAAGAATCTTTCCGACCGTCATGCGATTGTTGGTGGTAGATCTGGTGGTCGCTCGGGTCCAATGGTGAGGTGTGCGGCATGGATGCCCGGGCGGCTGGGGCAGCGTCGCGAATCTCGCCGGCGCGGCCGATCGCCATACTCGGTATAGCGTGCGGCATTTGCGTCGCTCGGCCACGTAGCGCGCACGTACATTTCCCGGTCGGGGATCACGGTAGCGAAACGCGAATAAGGTCGACGCGAGGCATGATTGCATTGTCGAGCTAAGGCTACCTTGCGCAGGCCACCGGGTTAGGCAGCGGTCGCTCATCCTTTGGTCTTCTCCAGGCTTAGGCCGAACAGGCAAGGGCGTGACCGGGGGGCCTGATGCACATTATCTACCGGAAGCCCAATCATCCTGGGCCTGGGTTCTCAACGGCCAAGTCGGCCGCCGACCCGTCTCGAGGCCTCAGGCCATTGCTCCCGCCTAGATCCCCGGGCCGTCGGGAAACGCACCGACCACGCGCGGCGCCGCCGACGGATCTCGCGGAGGAGTCCGCTCAGAGCGATGATCGCGAGCGGAGTTGTGTGGATCAGCGACACGATGACCACCAGATGATAGTTCGCGCCAGTTCCGGACACCTTCGTCACACGCCGCGCGACCGTCGGTGGCGGGCGTCGTAGACACGGGATAGGCTCTCTTCGTTAAGGGAGAACTCGTCAAGGGGTATCCTGAACGTGGTGGTGCTGGGGTCCCAAGCGAACGCGGAGAACTTGATATCACCGCCGTTATTGTTGAAAGCCCGCGCGATGATGCGCAGCTTGCTCAGGTCGCTCAGATCGAAGGGCCCAGCATCGATCAGGAAGGAGCGGCGCCTATTACGGCGAACCCGGGATTATGGAACAACGATCCACCGGGTAGAAGTGAGACGAAGTTGTGAGCCGGATCAGATCCCCACCGTCCACGATCCGCTCTGGGCTGCGTTGACCGTCCGGAGACCGTCGTTGACCCCGTTACTGCCACGGTGCCGGTGACCGGCACCGGCTGCGCCGGCGTGTTCACCACAGTCACTTCCTTATCAGGCGAGCACCGTACTTGCAGATACGAGGAACGCCACGAATCCGACGAGCAGGACAACCCAGCTTTCGCCCAACGCCAGATTCCATCGGAATCGCCACGCCGGTAAAGCCTGGAGGTGTCATGTACTTCTTGTGTCATCATCCTCGTTTTGTACGCGGCCGCCTTTCAGACTGCGATTCAAGCTCGCGGCGGTCGCTTCGCATCAGTCTCGACTTTGTTGCGCCTCAGTCTCCGTAGCCCTTGGAGACAGGAGAACTCTATGGAGAGTATCAGGAGCATTTCGAGGGGGGCCGTTTCTGTTTCATTTGTTTCACCTCCGGAATAAGGGCGATCAATTCGGCATCGGCAAAGCCTTCTCGATGACCAGCGTCGTGGTGACTACGCCGATGGTTGCTCGGTAACGGTGACCTCGTACCTCCGCGGTCGAGCGTCCGGCGCATCCTCAGAGGCCGTTTGTTGGCGGCTCAAAATTCCCTGTGATGGTTGGGCGCCTCTCCTCATTTGGCGAGGTGCTCGAGAGTGATGGACCGGCGCAAAGTTCGTGCAGAAATGCACTGGAGGGCAACAAAAAACCCGCACAAGGCGGGTTTCCTGAAGTGGCTGTTAGGCCAGGGGGTCGGAATCGAACCGGCGTAGACGGCTTTGCAGGCCGCTGCATGACCACTCTGCCACCCCGCCAGGAGCGGCGGCCGGCGCGACGCGCGCCGGCCGACGCAAACGAAAAGGGAGAGCGCTGCGTGCTCTCCCTTGCGAAATCTGGAGCGGGAAACGAGTCTCGAACTCGCGACCTCAACCTTGGCAAGGTTGCGCTCTACCAACTGAGCTATTCCCGCGTGGGATAACCTTGAATTATAGCGGAATTGCTCGGCTGTCAAAATCGCGCAGCGCCGTCGCGCGTCTACACGGCACGACCTTCGCGACCGCGCGTCGCGCGACGTACCTCGACGTTGCGCGCAGTTGAGCGCCGCGACGCAGATGCGCCCGGTGTCGATCGCGTAGATCGAGAATTCGTCGCGCAGCGCGTGCACCTGCGCCTTGGTGAGGCCCGAATACGAGAACATGCCGCGCTGGCGCGAGGATGAAGCGGAAGTCGGCGCCGGGCACGCTGCTCGTGCAGCCGCTCGACCAGCAGCGCGCGCATCAGCTTGATGCGGTCGCGCATCGTCGGCGAGCTCCGCTCCCACAGCGCGCGAAGCTCCGGCGAGCACAGCACCGTGGCGACGATCTGCCCGCCGTGCGTCGGCGGGTTCGAGTAGTTGGCGCGGATCGTCGCGCTTCACCTGCGACAGCACGCGCGCGGCTTCGTCCTTGTCGGCGGCGACGACCGACAGCGCGCCGACGCGCTCGCCGTAGATCGAGAACGACTTGGAGAACGAGCTCGCGACGAGCAGCGGGCCGGGCGTGGCGGCGAATGCGCGCACCACGGCGCCGTCGGCGTCGATGCCGTCGCCGAAGCCCTGGTAGGCGATGTCGAGGAACGGCAACGAGTCCGCGCGCGCGCACGATCTCGATGATCCGCGGCCACTGCGCCGGCGTCGGATCGACGCCGGTCGGATTGTGGCAGCACGCGTGCAGCACGACGATGGAGCCTGCGGGGATGCTGCTCCAGCGCGCGCGATCATCCCGGCGAAATCGAGGCCGCGCGTGGCGGCGTCGTAATACGGGTAGGTGTTGACGGTGAATCCGGCGCCTTCGAACAGCGCGCGGTGATTCTCCCAGCTCGGGTCGCTGATCCAGACCTGCGCGCCGGGCGCGAAGCGGCGCAGGAAATCGGCGCCGACCTTGAGCGCGCCGGTGCCGCCGAGCGCCTGCACGGTGACCGCGCGGCCCGCCGCGACGACGTCGGAATCGCGCGCCGAACAGCAGCGCCCGCACTTCGCGGTCGTAGGCGGGAATGCCGTCGATCGGCAGATACGAGCGCGGCGCGGCGCAGCTGTCGGTCAGCTCGCGTTCGGCGCGCTTCACGCATTCGAGCAGCGGCACCTTGCCGTTCTCGTCGCAGTAGACGCCGACGCCGAGATTGACCTTGTGCGGATTCGGGTCGGCGTTGAAGGCCTCGGTGACGCCGAGGATGGGATCGCGCGGCGCGAGCTCGACGGCGGACAGAAGCGAGGGGGCGAAGGGTGCGTTCATGGATGGCGGGTGCGAGCGGCGGGACAGCGATCATTGTACCTTGCGGCCGCGCTCGACAATGCGCGCGTCCGGCTAACGTGCGGCTCACCGCCAGCGATCGCCGCTGCACCGAATGCGCCATGACGCCGGACACCGCTCCACCGCTGCCGCCGGTCACCGCGCTCAAGACGCTCGCGCGCGTCGGCGTGTTCGTCCGTCCGTACCGGCGGCAGGTCGTCTTCGCGGCCGATCGCGCTCGTCGTCGCGGCGGCGGCGGTGCTCGCGATCGGGCAGGGCCTGCAAGGTCGTCGTCGACCGCGGGTTCGGCACCGGCGACGCGGGCGAGCTCGATCGCACGCTGGCGCTGATGCTCGGCGTCGTCGTCGTGATGGCCGGCGCGACGTTCACGCGCTTCTATTTCGTGTCGTGGATCGGCGAGCGCGTCACCGCCGACCTGCGCCGCGCGGTGTTCGACCACCTGCTGACGCTGCCGCCCGGATTCTACGAGGCGACGCGCACCGGCGACGTGATCTCGCGCCTCATCAACGACACGGCGATGCTCGACACCGTCATCGGCTCCAGCGCGTCGATGGCGATCCGCAACCTGCTGCTGCTGGTCGGCGGACTCGCGATGCTGGCGATCACGAGCGCCAAGCTCACGCTGCTGGTGCTGGCCGGCGTGCCGGTGGTCGTCGTGCCGATCATCCTGTTCGGCCGCCGCGTGCGCAAGCTCGCGCGCGCGAGCCAGGATCGCGTCGGCGACGTCGGCGCGTACGTCGACGAGGCGCTGCACGAGATCCGCACGGTGCAGGCGTACGGCCACGAGCCGGAAGACCGGCGCGCGCTTCGCGCGCGCGGGTCGAGGCGGCGTTCGACGACGGCGCTGGCGCGGATCCGGCAGCGCGCGATCGCTGGTGGCGTCGGTGATCCTGCTCGTGTTCGGCGCGGTCGGCATCATCCTGTGGATCGGCGGGCACGACGTCGTCGCGGGCAAGCTTGAGCGCCGGCGCAGCTGTCGGCGTTCGTGTTCTACGCGGTGATCGTCGCCGGCGCGGTCGGGCACGATCAGCGAGGTCGATCGGCGACCTGCAGCGCGCGGCCGGCGCCACCGAGCGCCTGTTCGAGCTGCTCGCGGTCGAGCCGGCGATCCGCGCGCCCGAGCATCCGGTGGCGCTGCCGGTCCCGGCGCGCGGCACCGTCGCCTTCGATCGCGTGTCGCTTTCACTATCCGTCGCGCCCGGACACGCCGGCGCTCGACGATTTCACGCTCGACGTGCGCGCCGGGCGAGAAGGTCGCGCTGGTCGGGCCGTCCGGCGCGGGCAAGACGACGGTGTTCCAGCTGCTGCTGCGCTTCTACGATCCGCAGGCGGGCGCCGTGCGCATCGACGGCGTCGACCTGCGCAGCGCCGATCCGCGCGCGCGTGCGCGGCCGGCTCGCGGTGGTGCCGCAGGACCCGGTGATCTTCGCGGCCAGCGTCCTCGAGAACGTCCGCTACGGCCGGCCCGACGCCACCGATGCCGAGGTGCGCGACGCCTGCGAGGCCGCGTTCGCGTCCGAATTCATCGCCCAGTTGCCGCAGGGTTTCGACAGCGATCTCGGCGAGCGCGGCGTGCGCCTGTCCGGCGGCCAGCGCCAGCGCCTCGCGATCGCGCGCGCGATCCTCGCCGACCGCCCGATCCTGCTGCTCGACGAGGCGACGAGCGCGCTCGACGCCGAGAGCGAGCGCATGGTCCAGCGCGCGCTCGAGCGCCTGATGGCCGGGCGCACGGTGCTGATCATCGCGCATCGGCTCGCGACGGTGCGCCACGCCGACCGGATCGCCGTGCTGGAGCGCAGGCCGCATCGTCGGCGGTCGGCACGCACGACGAGCTGCTCGCGCGCGAGTCCGCTCTACGCGCGCCTCGCGGCGCTGCAGTTCGCGGGGGCAGCGGACGAGCGGCTGGAGTCGGACGCATCGAAACGCAGTAAAATGCTCGGTTGCGTCTGCGGCTCCAGCCAACGACTCGACTCGCCATGCTCGTCACCTATCCGAACAGCCCGTACCAGCTCTTCAAGCCGTTCGAGCCCGCCGGCGACCAGCCGGAAGCGATCGACAAGCTCGTCGAGGGCCTCGAGCGACGGCCTCGCGTTCCAGACGCTGCTCGGCGTCACCGGCTCGGGCAAGACGTTCACGATGGCCAACGTCATCGCGCAGACCGGCCGCCCGGCGCTGGTGCTCGCGCCGAACAAGACGCTCGCGGCGCAGCTCTACTCGGAGTTCCGCGAGTTCTTCCCGAACAACGCCGTCGAGTACTTCGTCTCGTACTACGACTACTACCAGCCGGAGGCGTACGTCCCGTCGCGCGACCTCTACATCGAGAAGGACAGCGTCGATCAACGAGCACATCGAGCAGATGCGGCTGTCGGCGACCAAGGCGATCCTCGAGCGGCCGGACTGCGTGATCGTCGCGACGGTGTCGGCGATCTACGGCATCGGCGACCCGTCCGAATACCACAGCATGATCCTGCACCTGCAGGCAGGGCGACACGCTGACGCAGCGCGACGCGATCAAGCGGCTGACCGAGATGCAGTACCACGCGCAACGACGTCGATTTCCGGCGCGGCACGTTCCGCGTGCGCGGCGACGTGCATCGACATCTTCCCGGCGGAGCACGCCGAGAACGCGGTGCGCGTCTCGCTGTTCGACGACGAGGTCGAGTCGCTGCAGCTCTTCGATCCGCTGACCGGCCACATCCGGCAGCAGATCGGCGCGCTTCACCGTGTTCCCGTCGAGCCACTACGTGACCGGCCGGCAGAAGGTGCTCGACGCGATCGAGAAGATCAAGGTCGAGCTCGCACAGCAGAAGGAGTTCTTCGTCGGCGCAGATGAAGCTGATCGAGGCGCAGCGCATCGAGCAGCGGACGCGCTTCGACCTCGAGATGATGACCGAGATCGGCTTCTGCAAGGGCATCGAGAACTACTCGCGCCACCTGTCGGGACGCCAGCCGGGCGAGCCGCCGCCGACGCTGATCGACTACCTGCCGCCGCGCTCGCTGATGTTCGTCGACGAGAGCCACGTGACGATCCCGCAGGTCGGCGGCATGTACAAGGGCGATCGCGCGCGCAAGGAGAACCTCGTCAACTACGGCTTCCGGCTGCCGTCGGCGCTCGACAACCGGCCGCTGCGCTTCGACGAGTTCGAGCGGCTGCTGCCGCAGACGATGTTCGTGTCGGCGACGCCGGCCGACTACGAGCAGAAGCACGCGGGGCAGGTGGTCGAGCAGCTGGTGCGGCCGACCGGGCTCGTCGATCCCGACGCTCGAGGTGCGTCCGGCGCAGACGCAGGTCGACGATCTGCTGTCGGAGATCACGCTGCGCGTCGAGCGCAACGAGCGCGTGCTGGTGACCACGCTGACCAAGCGGATGGCCGAGGACCTGACCGACTACCTCGAACGAGCACGGCGTCAAGGTGCGCTACCTGCACTCCGACATCGACACCGTCGAGCGCGTCGAGATCATCCGCGACCTGCGGCTCGGCGAGTTCGACGTGCTGGTCGGCATCAACCTGCTGCGCGAGGGCCTCGACATTCCCGAGGTGTCGCTGGTGGCGATCCTCGACGCCGACAAGGAAGGCTTCCTGCGCGCCGAGCGCTCGCTGATCCAGACGATCGGCCGCGCCGCGCGGCACATCAACGGCATGGCGATCCTGTACGCCGACATGATGACCGATTCGATGAAGGCGGCGATCGGCGAGACCGACGCGGCGGCGCGACAAGCAGATCGCATGGAACGAGAAGATGGGCATCACGCCGATCGGCGTGCAGAAGCGCATCAAGGACCTGATCGACGGCGTGTACGACGCCGACGAGGAGCGCAAGAAGCAAGGCTGCGCACGGCGCAGACGCGCAAGTACGAAGTCGATGCCCGAGAAGGACATGGAGAAGGAACTGAAGCACCTCGAGACGCGACATGCTCGACGCCGCGAAGAACCTCGAGTTCGAGAAGGCCGCGCAGCTGCGCGACCGGCTCATCGAGCTCAAGGAAGCGATGTTCGGCGTGGCGCTGCCCGGGAGACGGCTGATGCGGTTTCTGGCGATGGTTCGCGCGCCCGCGATGCCGAACGTGCGCCGCGAAGCGCCGACGGCGGCGGCGAGATCGGTCGCGGTGCTGTTCGTCTGCCTCGGCAACATCTGCCGCTCGCCGACGGCGGAGGGCGTGTTTCGCGTCGCGCTGGATCGGGCCGGCCTCGCCGGTCGCGTGCGGACGGCATCCGCGGGCCTTGGCCGACTGGCAGCATCGGCTCGCCGCCCGACCGGCGCGCGATCCAGGCGGCGCAGCCGGCGCGGCTACGATCTCTACGACGTTGCGCGGGCGGCAAGGTCGAACCGGAGGATTTCGCGCGGTTCGGCTGGATTCTCTGCATGGACGAGTCCAACCTCCGCGCGCTCGACCGAAATGAAGCCGCCGGAATTCGCCGGCCACCTGGGCCTCCTGCTCGACTTCGCGCCGGAGCACGGCGTGCGCGAGGTGCCCGATCCCTACTACGGCGGCCCCGACGGCTTCGACCGCGTTCTCGATCTCATCGAGGCTTCGACCGCCGGTCTCGTCGCCCGCCTGCAGCCGATTGCTCGCGACGCGCTGACGCAGACCTGACTGAAGCGGCCGCCGCACGTCAGTAGATGCCGGCCGCCACGCCGGCGGCGAGCGTCGCGCCGATTTCGCGGCATTGGGCGAGGACGTCGTCGGGCACGATCACCGGCTGCGCGGTGACGCCGCTCTTGTGGATCAGCCCCGGATGCACCTTGTGCAGGCGCCAGCCCGTCGCGACGCGATCGACGTCGCGCATGGCGCCCGTGCCGTCGGTGCCGGCGCACACGAGCACGGCATAGGGCCGCCCTTCGAGCCTGCCTTCGCACGGATAGTACGTGCGCTCGAGGAAATCCTTGACGATGCCGGCCATGCCGCCGAAGTTCTCGGACGTCGCGATGAGCAGTGCGTTCGCGCGCGTCGAGGTCGGCGACGCCTGCGTCGGCGGCGCGCGCTTCAGCACCGTGTCGATGTCCTCGATCGACGCGGGCGCCGTCGAACGCCGCGTGCGCCATCTGCGCGGTGGCGCCGAACTGTGTGTGATACAACGATCAACAGCGCTTGCGCGGTCGCGCTCCCGCGGGCGGCGCGGTCGCGGCACGGACATGCCAGGCTACTCGACGGCTCGCCCGTCACCTGGGCTTCCACGTGCTCGCCAAGCCGGTGCGCCTCCGCGATCTGCGACGGCGTCAGGCGGGCAGCGACGCAGCTGGCAGTTGTTGAGCGCCGCGCTGGATATTCGCGGCCATCGCGGAAGGAAAGCGCGCCGCGGACAGCGCGAACCACTTGTGCGCCTCGACGAAAGTCCTGATCGCACGCCGCGCCCGTAGTAGTACATCGTGCCCAGATTGAACTGGGCGGTGGCGTCTTCCTGGTCGGCGGCCTGGCGATACCACTTCGCCGCTTCCTCGAAATCCCTCGGCACGCCGCGGCCGATTTCATAGCGCGGCCCAGGTTGAACTGGCACGCGGCCACGCCCTGATCGGCCGCGCCGGCGGAACTCACTTGGCGGCTTCCGGCATAGTCCTGCGGCACGCCGCGGCCGTCTTCGTACATGCGGGCGAGGTTGTTCTGCGCCTTCGCATTGCCCGCGCTCGGCTGCCCGCCGATACCACGCGATCGCTTCGGCGTAGTCCTGGCGGACGCCTTCGCCGGTGTCGTAGCGCAGCCCGATGCTGAACTGCGCGGCGTCGTTGCCTTGGCTCGCGGCTTTCTCGTACCACTTCATCGCTTCGCCGTAATCCTTCGTCACGCCTTGGCCGTTCTCGTACATCACGGCGAGATTGTTCTGCGCGTACGCGTTGCCCTGGTCCGCCGCCTTGCGGTACCACTTCGCGGCCTCGACGAAGTCCTGCGGCACGCCGCGGTGGCAGTAGTACATGGTGCCGACGTTGAACTGCGCGGCGGCATTGTTCTGGTAGGCCGCCTTGCGATACCAGCGCATCGCTTCGACGTAGTTCTGCGGCACGCCGAGGCCGTTCTCGTACGCCGCGCCGAGGTTGTACTGGGCCAGCGCGTTGCCTTGCTCGGCGGCCAGGCGATACCAATAGACCGCCTCGGCGTGATCCTGCTTCACGCCATTGACCGACGTTCGCACATACGCCGCGAGGTTGTTCTGCGCGCAGCGCGTTGCCTTGCTCCGCCGGACGTCCGATACCACTTCGCCGCTTCGGCGTAGTTCTGCCGCGCGCCGCGACCGTCGTGGTACAGATTGCCGAGGTTGAACTGGGCGGCGGCGTCGCCCCTGCTCGGCGGCCTTCCGGTACCAGCTCCATCGCAGGACGTAGTCCTGCCGCACGCCGCGGGCGTTCTCGTACATGATGCCCAGCGGTGTCCTGGGCGCGCGCGTCGCCTTCGTTCGGCCAGGTGACGGTAGAACCACTGCAGCGCGGTCGTGTAGTCGCCGCGATCGTAGGCCGCCCGGCTGCGGCCCAATCGTCATAGGCCATGTCCGGAGGCATCGGTCTTGCCGCATTGCTGCGCATCAGGCTAGTTTGCATGCTTTCCCCGTTTGCTTCGGGCAGTTGCGCCGGACGTGCGGACTCTGATGCTAAACTCAATCGAGACGAGATGCATCCCGCATTCGATTTCAGAAGCCGAATTCGATCGGCGATGAACTGGCGAGTTCCGAACAGCACAAACAAATGTTCCGCCGGATCGGTTCACTGATCCGAGGCTGCGCCGCCCCAGGGAGCCGCGGTGGCCTGAAGAGGACGAGATTGGTGTACTCGACCGTAGCCTTAGCACGCCTTCAAGATCAGGACGACGGTGTCCGCGAAAAACCCGCCATGGAACTGCAACTTGCCCGCTGCTTCAGCGCGTCGTTCAGCGCTGTACGACTTTAGCGGCGCGCGCTGCCGGTGTTCCTGCTTGCGGGCTTTTGCCTGACCTCGCTCGACACCACCGCAGCATCCTCGTCCAGGATCATCTTGTTGTTTTTCGTCGTATGGGCGCGCTATGTGGGTCAGATGCTGGTTGTCGCGCCGCTCGCATGGCGTTCTGCCGGAAAGGCGTTTTGGCGACCGACAATCTGCGGCTTCAGCCCTGCGTTCCACCATGCTCCTCGGAGCAACGATTCGCTTCTTCGGCGGCTTTGCGTTCCCTGCCTCTCGCGGAGGGCTCGGGCGATCCTGTTCGTGGCGCTGATCCTCATTGTCATGCTTTCCGGCCCGCTGCTGGGCAGCGGCCGACGCGCGCGTTGGATCGCTGGATCACGGGTCGCCGGAGTTCTGATCCTGCTGCGTCGTCTTGGGCGGTCTTCCATCCCGCGGCGCTGTTGTTGCTGGCGGCGGCGCTCTGCAACGCTTCCCTACAGCATGCTCACACGCAAGCTTCCTTCCACGAGGACGTCCACACGACGCTCTTCTACAGCGCACTCGTGGGTACGGTCGCGTTGACTGCGGCGCTGCCCTGGGGCATCGACCAGGTCAAGTTCACGCTGAGCGACGGCGGCCTGCCTCCTGCTGCTCGGGTTGCTGGCCGGCCTCGGCCATTGGTTCCTGATCGCCGCGTACTTCCTCGCGCCGGCGTCGCCCGCTCACCCCCTTCACGTACGTCCAAATGCTCTGGGCCGTGATCTACGGATACGTGATATTCGGTCAGCACTGCCGGACCGGTGGTCGGTGCTCGGCATCGTCGTGATCGTCGCGAGCGGTGTGTTCCTGGCGATCATGGAACACCGCCGCATGCGTCTCCGTTGACACGATTGCACGCGTCGATCGGATGGCGGCCGTGGTTCATCGGTGGTCAGTGACACAGAGTCCGGCCGGCGGCGCGAACAGATAGCGCGTTATCGATTTCGTTTTGGGCGATGCCGTCGACCGAGTAGGAAAACAGCGCGGCAGCGTTGCCATTGCTGAAGGTCAGCGTCGTCGTTCCCACGGGCGTGCGCACGACTTCGGCCGGGTTGAAGCTGGTGACGTAGTACGCCGGGCCTGGTCCGGTACAGCGTTCCGCCGCGCAAGCGGGCCCCGACTTGGTTGCCGTGGCCGACAGCATGAGGGGCGCGCCGGCGGCGTCGTAGGTGAACCAGACGGCGAAGATCGCATCGCCCTGCTGCGTCTGTCAGTCCCCACCCCGATTCGGCGCCGTCCGCAACCCACCACAAATCCTGATAGTTCGTGGCGCGGCGGGAAATCCGGCTGGGGCTGGAAACGCACGTCGGGATCGGCCCAAATACCTGGCGCGTGATTGCCTTGGTTTGCGCGTATCCGCCGACGGCATATGAAAAGGTGCCGTTGTCCGCATCGCGTGAAGGTCAGCGTTCCGGCCCCCACGCGCGGTGCGCGTGACGGCGCGCGGATCGAACGGCTGTGGCGCTGAAGGGCGGCCCGCGACTTTCGACCAGAGCAGGCCTCGAATAGCTGATTGCGCGGCCGTCCTTGTTCGCGGTCATCGTGAGCCACCACGATTTGCCTGCGCGCGTCGTGCGTGAACCACGGTGGCGAAGATCAGTGTCGCCCTGATGGATGGCACTGAGGCCCCATCCCGATTCCGGAGCCGGCGGCGACGCCCACCACATCCCTTCGAAGTTGGTTGTCGGCTGCGCAGAGGAAATGGTGGCATTGCCCCCGCGCGGTGCGCACATCGCCGCCTTGTCGGGCGCCTGGGCCAAAGCCCTCCTGGGTCCATCCTCCGGCTTCGATGAGCGAATCGCGGAGGACGACTTCGCGCGTGTAGCGACGACGCGGCGGATTCGGCGTTGTCGGCGAACCGATAGATGGGCGAGGTGGTTCGCCGGGCAGCTTCCGCTCTCGGCATCGGGCGGCGTGACGTAGAACGCCGCAGCGCTCTCGCGGACCCACGTGCCCTGAAGCGCGCGAGGTAATCGGCGCACTCCTGCGGGGAAGCGGAGAGAAAGTCGGGTTTCGCCGAGACTCGCCGGCGCGCGTAGAACCGGCACACCGGCGCGACACCGGGCGGCGCGACCGAGGGATCTGCATAGGCGAGAAAGCGAAAGCCCGTGCGCACCCATGCCCACCCGCGCATCGAGCGCGCTCACCTCGGCAGGATCGGCGGTGATGAGATAGTCATTCTGTGGTCGGCGTTGAAGAACTCGACGACGGGAACGATCCTGCGAGGGTTCGACGCGCCCGCGGCGAGGTACTGCTGGATCAGGGGAAACGTGACGTCGAAGCGCGAAAACTCGTCGATGCCTTGCTGAAATCCGCACGACGAATCGCCGCCGACGAGCGCGCCGCGAAGCTCGAAGGCGCCGGTCGCCGGCATTCGAGGCGCGAATAGCCCGGCCGCCGCTGCTGCCCGCCTCGGTGGCGCCCGAGGCTCACGCGCGAGCTGATGAAGCTGCTCTCGTCGGGATAGGTGCTGGTAGCCGACACACTGGCCTCTGCGACACCTTCTTCAAGGTCGCCAGCGGGATGGTGGATCGCGACCGCGCTCGTCGCCTACGGCGAGCGTGCTCGACGCATTCCAGCGCAGCAGAACGTCGAGCCCGCCGGCGGCGCAGCCGTTCAATCGCAGCAGCGACCAGTCGTAGTCGGCGCCGCGCGCCAGCAGCTTGGCACCGCCGGCGACCAGAACGTAGGCGGGCTGCGCCAGGCTGCCGCACGTGGCGGCCTGAAAGAACCAATAGCTATTGACGGTGCCGCCGCGGCGGCCGGTTGCCCTTCGATCGTCGCCGGATCGTCCACGTCGTCGATGCAATGATTCGTAGGTCAGGAAATACGGAGTCGAGCGACCCTTCCGCGTCGTTCAGGAGCGTCCCCGAGCAGATAATCGTGACGCCCTTCACGGTGACGAAGATCCGCGCGACGGCGTTCGGTCGGCGTCGCCAGTTGCTGTTGCAGCCCCGGCGCCAGGCAAGCGACATCGGTCTGGCACGCTCCCGCCTGGCCGATGTAGGCATCGAGTGCTTGGAGTCAGCGCCCGGAACACCGAGGTGCGAGATCATCGGCATTCTCAGTACTGCGTCTCCGGCTCTGCGTCCGCGGGAAGGGCCAGCTCGGATTGTCGCGGTTTCTCCTTCCAGACCGGTGACCAGAACGGCGTGTCGGCCGCCCGCGACGAATTGGAGTAGGGGCCGAACACCGGCGCGGTCTCGGAGCGACCCGGCGAAGCGCATTCGAGACCGGCGGGCGCGTGCTCGATCGCAAGCTCGACACGGATCGCGACGGCCCCGGGCGATGTGAGCGCGACGCGCGCCGCGCGTCCCGTCGTCAACCCGATGCCACGGCAGGTCGGCGAGGCGCAATGCGTTGTCGGGCGCGTCTACAAGACGGGGAAGCCGATTCCGAGGACCACGCCGCTTTGCGTTCTGAGTACCCGGCCGCGAACGCTCGCGGGTCTCGCGTTCAGCGCACGCACGCTCCGCAGCGCTGGGTCGAGCCAGCGTGATCGTGCGAGAGACCGCGTCCGCCGGCAAGCAGCCAGCGAGCACCACCGGCCGCATCTCAATCGTCGCGTCGCGCGGCAAAGACATGGCGGGCACCGAGATCTGTGCTTCGCTGGTCGTCGCGATGATCGTCAGAATCAGCAGGTCGCGCAGCTTCGACAACATGAGGACACGTTCCTGCGTTGATGCGACACGATGGCGCACGACTCATCATACAAAAAAATCGTGGCGCGCCGATGCGAACAAGTGATTTGATCTCGCGCGTCGCACACGCGCGATGACGGAAAAATTTACAACGTCGAGAAAACCGTAGCGCGCGTCTGGTCACACGGCTGGAGCCGACTGAACAAGTGGTGCGGCGGTGCCGGTATCTGGCGTGACGAAGCGAGCGCCGCGCGACGGTTATATGCATAGCGCGCAAGAGTGATGTGGATTGCCGGAAAAGTGGTACGCACCTGCCGATTGCAGTGATAGAGGGACGCGCCAAATCACTGTAGCGATGCGGGCAGTGTGGTGATCGATGTCGATGTCGTCCTGCGCCGCGCGCATGCGCTGCGATGAATTTGCCTGTCGACGAGTTTGACACCGGGTGTCGGTCTCCTTGGCAAACGCAGCGCTGCACTGAACGCAATGTTCTGAACAACACAGAGGAAAAAGAAAGCGGGCGCGAAGTTTGCTAAGTGGGTTCCACCAATTCGGATGCGCGCACTCACTGCGCTCCGATGGAAAACGACGTGATGCGAGTCGACGTCGGGGGTTTTGCTCGCGGCTGCATCTGCATCCGAGTCGTTGTGTTGATCATCCGAAGGCGAGCGTCGCTGCCTTCGTAGGGGGACCATCTCCATGATGGAGTCGGGGTCGCGTCGATTGTCCGTTCACGCTTCGCGCGAATGGCGGCGCTGGCAACGCGTGGCGTTGCCCACCGCGACGCGGCGGCCCGGTAGTGGCATTGGCTTCTGGGTATTTCCGCATGAGATTGCCGACGGCGCCGCGCGCTTTGCGCCGGCGAACGCTTATCCGCAGCTGACGCATATCAGAGCTCCGCCCTGATCCAGGGTTCGCGTTTAAGCGTTGACGATGTAGATCCGCGACCGGCCACTTTCGGTCGTCGGGGAGCGTGTCGTCCGCGAACGGCAAATCGAGGTAAGTAGACACATGCCAACGCCCAAGCGCGAATCCAATCCACATGGCGGGGCCGCGTGGTCACCGCCGGCGAAATACGGAGCATCCACCACGCAAACGCGGTACTCGACCTTCAACAGGAGCTATTCGATGAACAAGACTTTGATTGCAGCTTGCGGTCAGCACGATCTTCGCGTCGGGCACCAGGCTTGCGCAGGCGGGTTCGACGCAGGATGGAAACACAACAACCGGGCGCGCAACACGCAAACCCGACCGCACGAACAACACCGATAACACCAAGAACCTCACGAGGACAACAACAATACCGATACCGACATCAAGAACAGCAACAACACGCGCACCTCCACCTCCACGCGCACGACCACGACCACCCAAACCCCCACCGCGACGGCGACGGGCGGCGCGGGCGGCGGGCGGCGGCGGCGCGGGCGACAAGCGGCGCAGCGACCGGTGGCGCGGCGACAGGCGGAGCGGCGTCGAACACCGGCAGCAACAACCTGGTCGAGCGGCAGCGCCAACGGTGGAACGGCATCGCAGACGATCAACAACGCCGGTGCGCGTCGGCGGGTGCGTCGAACTCGATCTCGCTCGGCGTCGCCGCAGAACTCGACGACCAATCGTCGATCCGTGGGCGCAGGGCGGTGCGGCGACGACGGCGCCCAATCGACCGGCGCCGGAACAGGCGGCGGGCGACGGGCGGTGCAACGACGAGCGGCTTCCGGCACGGGTGGCGCAGCATCGGAGCGGTGCGGCGACGACCGGCGCAATGACCAACAGTGCAACGACGGGCGGCTCGACGACGGCCGGTTCCGGCACGGGCGGCGCGGCGACGGGCGGTGCGACGTCGAGCGGCGCCGGCACGGGCGGCGGCGCGACGGGCGGCTCAACCGCGTCCAGTGCGCGGCACGGGTGGTGGCGCGACGGGCGGAGGCGGGCATCCGGCGGTGCGGCCACCGGTGGTGCGTCCTCGGATCTCGACGACCGGCGGCGGCGGAACCGGGCGGCGGCGGTACTGGCGGCCAGGCGAATGGCACCGCGACAGGAGGCGGGGCGACAGGTGCAGTCGGGCGGCGATGCCGGCTCCGGTAACAACAGCGATCGCAACAGAGCGCCAATGGTGGCAGTGCCACGACAGGTTCGACGTCGAACACTCCACGGCCGGCGCGGGAACAGGTGGACAAGGCAACGGCGGCGTGGCATCCGGTAGTGCAGGTGACGGCGGCTTCGCTGTCTCCGCCGGACTGAGCGGCAAGACCAGTGGCGGCGATGCCGACGAGTGGCAGGGCCACCGGCGGCAAGACGGTTGGCGGCGACGGGTCGAGTGGTGAAGGCCTACGGTGGCCCGGACCATTGGCGGCGACGGCTCGAGCAAGGCGTACGGTGGTGACACGTCGTCCAGCAACACGGCGGCGACGCCGAGTCTGAAAGCGCACTTCGGGCGAGCGGGAAGTCGACTGCGGACGGCGGCAGACAGTCTCCGGTGACGGCAGAGCGGGACAACAGGGGCGGCAGTGCATCACGTCCGGCACGTCGTCCGTTGGAAACTCCACTGGAATCTCCGCCAATGTGTCGCTGCAGGGCGGCAACAAGATCGACTCGCCGTCTTCAGCGACGAGCTCCTCCGATAACAACAGGGGCGGCTCCGCGGACGGTGGCGAAGACCGGCGATGTCAGGGCGGCAGCATCGACGTCTCGTCCAAGACGGTCGGCGGCGATGCCTACGTCCGGCAAAGCGCACCGGCGGTGACGGTGGCAAGGGTGGCGGCGCCGACGCGCGTCGGTGTTCGGCGAACGTCGGTGCGGGTGCAGGGGCTGCCGCGAACAACGGCAGACGCTGCTTCCCAAGGAGGACCGTGGACGTGCAGCAATGCGGCGGCGGGACGCAAGGCCGTGAAACGGCGAGCGGTTCGCAAAAGCGCTCGGTTCGGTCAGTAACGCGTGCGGGGAGCCCGGCTGCATCGGGTTCCCGTATGTGCATGTCAAAGCAGGCCCCAGTAAGGACGATGCAGATGAGAAAGTCATTGTTGGCAGTGACGATCGCAGTGGCCTTCTCCGCGCCCATGCCCAAGGTGTTTTTGCGCAAGCCGCCGTCGGAACGGGCGGCGCGGGCGGCGCGGGTGGAGCGGCACAAGGCGGGACGGCAGCAGGGGCGCGGCCACGAATTCGAATACGCTGACGACGACCGGCGGCACGGGCGGCCAGGACCACCAGCGGCAACCGGCGGATCTGCGGCAGGCGGCAGCGCGAGCGCCACAGGCGTGCAGACGGGTGCGATCAACAGCACGGGAAATAACCAGGCGTGCGGAGGTCACGGTCAATTACATCACGCCGGTCTCGCCCGGCGGACTCAAGGGCCTGGCGGCCGGCGTCGATCCGGAAAGCGGCCATTTCGTCAACGACAACAATGTCCGCTATAGCGGCACGCAGAAGATCAAGAACACGCCGGATGCCTCGATCGGCGGTCCGGCTTCAGGTCCTGCAACGGATTCAGCGGCGGCATTGGGGTGAGCGTGCCCGGATTCGCCGTCGGCGCGAACACGTCGACTGTCGATCCCGGCTGTACGGCTCGCGAGACTGCGCGCATTGCGGCGATGCTGGGGCGGATGGACATCGCCAATGCCGTGCTCGAGAACACGGCGTGGTGCAGGAGGCACTCGAAGGCGAAGGCGGCACGCGTGGCGGCGGCAGAGCCTCCCCACGCGGCCACGCCCACGCGCGACCGGTCCGCAGCCTGCGCGACCGAACGCAGGATCGTGAGGTCGAAGAGGCGAGATTGAAGTGAGCAGCAACGCCTGGCGGTCGAGGCGCTGCAGCGCAAGGCGACCATGGAGAAGATCAACGACACGTTGACGTTCACCGATGCAGTGTCGCAGGGAAGCGAGCGTACACCACAGCAGGCGATGGCCGAGGAAGCCACGAAGAAGCTGGCGGAGAGGACCAAGCGCGCCGGAAGAGCAGGTGAAACTCGAGCGCCGGTTGGCCGCGTTGAAAGCGGAACCGCCCGAGCAGCGCCGGAACAGCCTGGAGCCGCTCGTGCCCAACATGACGCTGGCACAGTGCGTAAGCACGAGGTGACTCCCGCAGCCGCTCCGGTCGCGCCCGCTGCCGCTGCGCCGCGGCTGCCAGCGCCCGCGCCGCAGCATCGGCAGCGCCCCGACGGGGGCCGTCAATGCGCAGCAGGCAGTGCTGGAGCCCGGCGAAGCGGCGAAGTTGCTGCGTTCCGTAGAGCCCGCGGTGCCGGAGGTCGCCTCCGCAGCCGGCGCCGACAGTCGCCTCGCAGCCGTCGCTTCGCGACGTCAAGGCCGAAAAGGCGAGTGAAGCTCTCTCGGCTTCAACGGCGCGAAGCCGTCCGGTGACGGGTCGCGCCGAACGCCGTGCGCCAGCCGGTGCCCAAAGCCACCGAGGCGGCGGCAAAGTCGGAGAAGCCTGCAGGCGACGAGGGATGCGCTCGAGCGAAAAGCCCGCGGGAGACATCAAAGAAAGTCCCGGTAGCGCCTGCCGACGCGTTGAATTTCGCGCGGGCGCCGATCACGCGTTCAGTGACGCCGCGGCGAATCGGCCGACGTCATTGTCGCAGCACGAACGCCGTACACGCGACGGGTCGCGCCGCGCGTCCGACGGCCGACTGCGTTTCTCGCGTCGCGAACCCGGATGCACGGGTTCCGCATCGTTTAGTGGCCTCGGATCGTCGTATCATCCGGCTCCGACGTTTCGATTCTTGCGCATCAACCAAGCGTGGAGGCCGGCATGAAATGGAGGAGTGTGTTCATCGCATCGCTGTGGCTCGTCTCGGGCGCCGGCGCATGCCCGGCGCTCGCCGCAGGCGCGCAATACAAGATCGTCACCGCGTCGGAAAGGGGACCTATATCGTCATCGGGCGCGACCTCGCGAGCCTACATCGCGGCGCCGGCGGATATCGAGCTCGAGGCGGTGCCGTCGGCCGGATCGGCGGAGAACATCCGCCGCCTGCGCTACGAGGCGGGCGTGAAGTTCGCGCTCGTTCAGTCCGACGTCTATCAGGCGTTTCTCGACCAGGCGGCCGCGCGGAAACGCGAACGCGGGCACGATCATCCGGCCGCTGCGCGTCATCCTGCCGCTCTACAACGAGGAAATCTATTTCATCGTTCGCGCCGACTCGCCGATGAATTTCGTGCACGAGATCCAGGACGCGCGGATCAACATCGGCCCGGTCGGCAGCGGGACGGCGCTCACGACGACGACGCTCTACCGGCTGATGTTCAATGACGCCGTTGCCGGAGGCGAAGGCGAGCCTCCTGACCAACGAAGATGCGCTCCTGAAGCTCATCACCGACAAGTCGGTCGACGTCGTCGCCATCGTCGCCGGACAGCCGGCGAAGCTCTTCGCCGACATGAAGCCCGAGGTGCGGCAGTTCATCAAGATGCTCAAGTTCGATGCCGAACCAGCCGGCGAGCAAGGCGGCGCTCAAGACCTACTTCCCGGCGACGGTTCGCGCCAACGCAGCTACTCCGAATCTGCTGAACGAGGACATTCCCGGCGCTCGCGGTCAAGGCGTACCTCGTGCACGTACGACTACAACCTGAAGGACACGCGGGCAATCTGGCGAAGTTCGCGCGATCGCTATGCCAGAACTTCGCGACGCTGCAGGCATCAGGGCATCCGAAGTGGAAGGAGGTCGAGCTCGCGATGCCCGATCCGGGCGCGGGGTGGACCTACTATCCGCAGACGGCGCAGGAACTGCGCCAGTGCATCGCGGCAAAGCCGAAGCCGCGAGCCGAAGTGCACGCTCGAAAATACGGTGCTCGGATTGTGCCCGGAAGTAGCGAGGTGCAAGCCGCGCTCGATCAGCGCGGATCGCGATCGCGACAGTGAGCGCCGCGGCGGCACGCCGCCATGCCGGTTCAACGCGGCAGCCACTCCCTGGCGAGCTTCTGCGCTTCGGCAACCTGCGGCGGCGTCATCTTCGGCCGCGATCTGATCGCGGCTCTTGATCGGCCTGCGCGCGATTGTCCGCGGCCGACGCCGGAAAGCGCATCGCGGCGATGTCGTACCACTTGAAGGCCTGCACAGCGTCCGCGAGGCACTCCCTGGCCGGTGTCGTAGGCGACGCCCAGGTTGTACTGCGCGGCGGCGTCGCCCCGGTCCGCTGCCTTGCGATACCAGATCGCAGCTTCCGCAGAAATCGCGCGACACGCCGCGACCGTTCGCGTACATGAAGCCGAGGCTGGTCTGCGCATTGGCGTCGCCGCGATCCGCCGCCCGGCGATACCACCGCACGGCCTCGGCATCGTCCTGCGGACGCCCCGGCCGTTGGCGTAGATGAAGCCGAGGCTGAACTGCGCTTCGCGTGCTTCCCTGGTCCGCTGCCCTGCGATGCCATTGGATCGCCTCGGCATCGTCGCGCGGAACGCCCTGGTCCGGTGCTGTACATCACGCCGAGGTTGTATTGCGCCGCGCGCGTTGCCTTTGCTCGGCTGCCTTGCGGGAACCACTTGACGGCATCGGCGGGATCTCGCGGCGCGCCGCGACCGCTGGCGTACATGAAGCCGAGGTTGTACTGGGCGCTCGCGTCGCCCTGCTCGGCGGCCTTGCGGAACCAGCTCAGCGCCGCGGCATCGTCCTGGCGCGACGCCGCGACCGCTCGCATAGAAAAGCCCCAGGTTGTATTGCGCGCTCGCGTCGCCCTGCGCGGCCGCCTGGCCGAACCACTTTGCCGCCTCGGCGTAATCCTGCGGCACGCCCTGGCCGTTGGCATACATGAAGCCGAGATTGTTCCGCGCGAGCGCATTGCCCTGCTCGGCAGCGCGGCGATACCACCGCGCCGCTTCCGCATGATCCTGCGGCACGCCTTGCCCCGCGGCGTAAATCACGCCGAGATTGTTCTGCGCGCTTGCATGCCCCAGCTCGGCTGCCTTGCGATACCAGCTGATTGCCGCCGCATTGTCCTGGGCGACCCCGCGACCCGTGGCGTACATGAAACCGAGGCTGTATTGAGCCTGCGCAGAGCCTTGCTCGGCGAGCGGCAGATAGAGTCTCGCTGCTGTTGCGTAGTCGCCGCGTTCGTACGCGGCTACGGCGTCGTCGAGCGGCCCCGCGATTGCGCGGCCCCAGAACGCCAGCGCGATCAACGACAGCGATCAGCGCGACGACGAGCGCTGCCGCTTTCGATGTCCATCGCTTGCCGGCCATGATCCCCCGATCACCCCTGAGCGCGAACCCTTATTGTGCCAGTAGCAGTGGCGTGCGCGCACGGAAGTCGCGATCCGCGCAGCGTTGGGCGCAACTCCGGCGCTCGGACCACCCGATGCGGATGAAGGCATCGGCTGCAACGTCGTCAGACGTCGAACGAGCCGCCGTCGAAGTCCGGGCCGATGTCGTCGAAGCCGCCGGCGATGTCGCCGGTGTCCGCCCGGCGTCGTGCGCATGAGCACCGTCATGACCGTGATCCACCCGTGACTCTGGCCGGATCGCCGTGGGCCATTCCATGGCTCGCGAGAAAGTTCTGCGCGATCATCGTGCCGAGCACCGTGCCGGCCATGCTGCCGAGAAGGCTGCCGGCACATCATCCCGCCAAAGCCGGGACCGGCAGCGGGAACGCGGCTGAACAGCCGTTCCATCGTGCCGGGCTGGCGCACTTCCGCGCGCGTGGCGAGGCGCGCGAGCGCCTGCGGATTCTCGGTGGCGTACGCGCGCTCCGCTTCGGGCATTTCGGCGCGCAGCTGCTCGAGCAGCATCCGGCGCTGCTGTGGCGTGAGCCTGGCGAAGGCCTCGACGTGCGCCTGCTCGATGGTTTCCGGCGGCGCGGTCTTCAGCATGTAGCGGTATCGCGCGAGCGCCTGCTCGTCCTCGGACGGTTCCACTCGCTGGCCCTCGTAGGTGCGCCCCGGGATTCGTCGGCGGGGCGGAAGCGATCGAAGATGCCCATGGTGTGGACTCCTTTTGTGAGCGATGACCTGGCAGCGACAGGGTTCCGCACTCGCACGGACTCCCGGCGCCGCACCGATCGATTGGACCTTCGCAGCCGACGCGCGTTCGCCCGCGCTTGCGCAGCGTCAGGTGGGGACGATATGGCGCGGCGTCAACCCGGAGACGAGCACGCGCCGCCGCCGGAATATTCGGCGCGCGTCAAAAGCTGTGCTTGCGGAACGGCGGAAACAGAAAGGCGGGCACGAGCCCGCCTTTCCGATCGAACGAAGGCGAAGCAGAGCGTCAGCCGGCAGGCGGCGAGTCTTCCTTGCGCGTCTCGATGATCTGCAGTGGTTCTTCCGGCACGACCGCACGCGGCGGGCGCACGCGCGCTGGACCCGGCTGCGGCGCCATCTCGGGCTCAGGCATCGACGCACCCTTCGATCGCGTTTCGACCAACTCCAATCCGGAATCCGGCGGCAGCAGTCAGCGAGACCGGCGGCAACGCTTCGATCGGACGCGGCGGTGGTGCCGCGGGCCTCGAAGGCGCGTCGGGCTCCTGCGGCTCGACGCGGGGCGCGCTGCGGGCGCATCGCCATATCCGCTTCCGGCGCAGCGGGGCCGCGTTCCGGCTCGGTCGGGTAGCTCGTGGGCGTGGGTCGCCGCCGGCGGCGGCACGCTCGGCTCGGGAGAGATGCGTGACATCGACGATCGGCGCGAGGCTCTCCGCCGGCAAAGGCGCGTCGTTGCGCTCCGCGCCGGAGTCCATCGCCGTGCGGAACCGTGCGTTCGGCGCACGATCGCTCGCGATCTCCGCGGCGATGACGATCGCGGCGCCGGCGATTGCCGTCTCCGCCTTCACGCGGCGCGGCCGCGTGATCGGCGGGCGGCTCATGCCCGGCTCGATCGGCTTCGATGGCTGGCACCGTTCCATCGCTGCCCAGTCGGCGGCTGCGGGCGCGGCTCGCGCGGTGGGCGCGGTTCGCGCTGGCGGCTGGCCTTCGCGAGGCTCGCTCGGCGGACGCGCTTCGCGCGGCTCGCGCGGCGGGCGCGGTTCGCGCTGCGGCTGCCCTTCGCGAGGCTCCTCGGCGGTCGCGCTTCGCGCGGCTCACGCGGCGGGCGCGGCTCGCGCGGCGCCTGTGGATCGCGCGGCGGCTGTCCATCCCTGGCGTTGCGCGCCGGCGCCCTGCTGCGGACGTCCGTCGCCGCGTCCTCCACGGTGATCGCGGCCTTCGCCGCGGCGCTCGTCGCGGCGGCCATCGCGGCGATCCTGGCCGCGATTGCGGTCGCGCTCGCCGCGGCTGTCGCGTCGCGTCGCGGCGCTGCTCGGCGGCTTGCGCGCGGCGTTTCGACGCGCGCGGGCGGCGCCGGAATGGCCGGCTTGCGGCGGAACCAGCTCAGCATTTCGGAGAGCCAGCCTCCCGTCGGCTGCGGTTCGGGACCGCCGGCGGCGGCAGCGGCCTCGGCGGGCGCCGGCATCGGCGCGCGCTCGGACGGCGTGATGCCCTTGACCGCGGCTTCCTGCGCGCGGCTCCTTCGCTTCTTCCTTCATCTGCTTGACCGGATCGGCTTCCTCGGGCTGCTGCGACGAGGTTGAACGACAGCGGCAGCGGCTCGCTCTGGTTCAGGTCGTCGTGGCGCAGGCGCTCGATCGTGTAGTTCGGCGTTTCGAGATGGCGATTCGGCACGAGCAGCACGTTGACCTTGAAGCGCGTCTCGATCGACAGCACTTCGTTGCGCTTTTCGTTCAGCAGGAACGTCGCGACGTCGACCGGAACCTGCGCGACGACCTGCGCGGTGTTCTCCTTCATCGCCTCCTCCTGCAGGATGCGCAGGATGTGCAGCGCGGTCGATTCGGTGCCGCGGATGTGGCCGATGCCGTGGCAGCGCGGGCAGGCGATGTACGCCGATTCCGCGAGCGCCGGGCGCAGCCGCTGGCGCGACAGCTCCATCAGGCCGAAGCGCGAGATCTTGCCGAGCTGCACGCGGGCGCGGTCGTAGCGCAGCGCGTCCTTCAGGCGGTTCTCGACTTCGCGCTGGTTCTTGGCGCTCTCCATGTCGATGAAGTCGATGACGATGAGGCCGCCCAGGTCGCGCAGGCGCAGCTGGCGGGCGATCTCGTCGGCGGCCTCGAGGTTGGTGTTGAACGCCGTCGTCTCGATGTCGCCGGCCTTCGGTCGCGCGCGCCGAGTTGACGTCGACCGAGACGAGCGCCTCGGTGTGGTCGATGACGATGGCGCCGCCGGACGGCAGCGGCACCTGCCGCGCGTACGCGGTCTCGATCTGGTGCTCGATCTGGAAGCGCGAGAAGAGCGGAACGTCGTCCTTGTAGAGCTTCACGCGGTGCACGTTGGCCGGCATCACGTGGCTCATGAACTGCTGCGCCTGCTCGAAGATCGCTTCGGTGTCGATCAGGAGCTCGCCGATGTCCGGATGGAAATAGTCGCGGATCGCGCGGATGACGAGGCTCGATTCCTGGTAGATCAGGAACGCGCCGGACTGCAGCTTCGACGCGTCCTCGATCGCGCGCCACAGCTGCATCAGGTAGTTCAGGTCCCACTGCAGCTCTTCGGTGCCGCGGCCGATGCCGGCCGTGCGGGCGATGACGCTCATGCCCTGCGGCACGTCGAGGCCGCTGATCGCGTCGCGCAGCTCGTTGCGCTCCTCGCCTTCGACGCGGCGCGACACGCCGCCGCCGCGCGGATTGTTCGGCATCAGCACGAGATAGCGGCCGGCGAGCGAGATGTAGGTCGTGAGCGCCGCGCCCTTGTTGCCGCGCTCGTCCTTGTCGACCTGGACGATCAGCTCCATGCCTTCCTTGAGCTGATCCTGGATGCGGCCGCGGCTGCCGCCGTCGCCGTCGGCTCGTCGCCCTCGGCATTGCCGCGGCCGCGGCCCTTAGATACTGGCGCGCGATTTCCTTGAACGGCAGGAAGCCGTGGCGCTCGGTGCCGTAATCGACGAAGCACGCTTCGAGGCTGGGCTCGACGCGGGTGATGACGGCCTTGTAGATGTTGCTCTTGCGTTGCTCCTTGCTTGCGGACTCGATGTCGAGGTCGACCAGCTTCTGGCCGTCGACGATGGCCACCCGGAGCTCCTCCGCCTGGGTGGCGTTGAACAGCATGCGTTTCATGGTGTTTTCCCGGCGCGGATCCGGCCGGGCGTGAGGCGAGGCGAAACGGAGGCCGCGCGACTCGCGCGGCGTGACGCTATCGAGCGGCGGACGCGGGCGAAGTCCACCATGCCCGGCAGCGATGGCTGCGGGACGAACGAGAGCGGGGCACGGCAGTCGGATCTGCGCGTCCGGGCGCCGGCCGTGTCGGCGGGCGTGGCGGTGCGATCTCGTGGAGTGCGGTGGGCTTCATGCTATGCGTTCAAGCGGTCAGGCTCACGGCTGCCGACAATCGGACGGACCATCGCGAAGACTCGCGAAGCGTCGAACCGGGGCAGCCTGAGGCAGAAATCGTCGCTAAGTGCGCCGCGCAATGCGCCGCTTCGAACCGGCCGCAAGCCGGGTGCGGAGACTGCGCTCTTCCTTTACCATCCCTACTTTTCCGGGGCGCAACGCCCGGACGGTCAGTGGATTTAACCGGCAGCCGGTTTACGCAACATGCCACGGGGCCGTCTTTGCCCCGCAGCGCGGGGCCTCGCCTGGCCGGTGGGGCGCTCGCCATCCTCCGATGACCGAGTGCGCCGCCATTTCGGCAGCTCGTACGATTTCGCATACGATCGCGCCGTGGCCAAGCGTGCTGCAGGGGATAATTATTAGGCATATGAATGATTTAAGCAAGGATGCTGTGAATTGGCTTGCAGTGGCCGAGGACGGCGAGGGGCAGCGCATCGACAATTACCTCGTCAAGATCCTGAAGGGCGTTCCCAAGAGCCACATCTACCGGATCCTGCGCAGCGGCGAGGTTCGCGTGAACCGCCGAAAGGTCGGGCCGGACGCGCGGCTTGCGACCGGCGACCAGCTGCGGATCCCGCCGATCCGGGCGTCGGCCCCGGCGACGAAGCCCGGCGCGGCCGCGGCCGGCCGCGTCACGCTTGCCCCCGATCCTCTTCGAGGACGACGCGCTGATCGCGCTGAACAAGCCTTCGGGCCTCGCCGTGCACGGCGGCAGCGGCATTTCGTTCGGCGTCATCGAGCGGCTGCGCCAGGCGCGCCCGGATGCCGCGTTTCTCGAGCTCGTGCACCGGCTCGACCGCGACACGTCGGGCGTTCTGCATCGTCGCCAAGAAGCGCGGCGCGCTCGACCGGCTTGCACGCGCAGCTGCGGGACGGCGCGATCGACAAGCGCTACGACGTGCTGGTGCGCGGCAAGTGGCGCGACGCGCTGCGCCGGATCGAGCTGCCGCTCACGAGCTATCGTGACGGGCGACGGCGAGCGGCGCGTCCGGGTCGACGCTGCCGGCCGGCTTGCGCGCACGATCTTCCGGCGCATGAAGGTGTGGCCTGGCGCCGATCCGCCGCAGGCGCTGCTCGAAGCCGAGCTCGAGACCGGCCGCACGCACCAGATCCGCGTTCATCTCGCGCACCTCGGATTTCCGCTCGCGGGCGACGACAAGTACGGCGATTTCACGTGGAACAGGGCGCTCGCGCGGGAAGGACTGAAGCGGATGTTCCTGCACGCGCGCCGGATCCGCTTCGCGCATCCGGTGGATGGCCGCGATGTGATCGTCGAGGCGCCGCTGGCGCCGGAGCTCGCTTCGTACGTCGCGCGCCTCGACTGGCGCTCGCCGATGGCTGAACCGATGGCCGTCGGATCGCGCCGATATCCGCTTCGTCGTCTTCGACTGGGACGGCACGCTCGCCGATTCGACGGCGATCATCGCCGCTCGCGCTGCAGCAGGCGTGCCGCGATGTCGGCGAGCCGCGTGCCGAGCGACGAGGACGCGCGCTTCGTGATCGGTCTCGGGCTCGCCGATGCGCTGCGGCACGTCGCGCCCGGCGCTGCCGGTCGAACGGCATCCGCGAGCTCGCCGCGCGCTATCGGTACCACTACTTCGCGCACGATCGTGTCGATCCCGCTGTTCGGCGGGCGTGCGCGAGATGCTGACGGAAATGAACGCGGCGGGCCACCTGCTCGGCGTCGCGACGGGCAAGTCGCGAGCACGGCCTCGACCGCGCGCTCGACCAGCAGGAAGTTCGCCACTTCTTCGCGGCGACGCGCTGCGCCGACGAGGGTTTCGCGAAGCCGCACCCCGGCATGCTGCTGCACCTCATGGATCAGGTGGGCGCGGACCCGGGGAGACGCTGATGATCGGCGACACGACGCACGACCTCGAGCTTGCTCGCAACGCGGGCGTGGCGGGACTCGCTGTCGCCTATGGCGCGCATCCGCCGGAGGGTCTCGCGCAACAGCGGCCGCTCGCAATCGTGCATTCGATCACGGAGCTTCGCGCGTGGCTCGCTGGCAACGCGTGATCGATGCATCCGTGTGGAGGCGAGGGAGTGCCCTGCGGGCTTCATACCCCAGGCGCCCGCCGGGCCTCCTCGCTCCACACTCATGGCCATGTCGCGCGCCAACGCTCGTGATGCCGCGCGTCACAGTCCTTCGCTCGGAGCGAGGCGTTGCGTGAGGGGAGGGCCTGCGGGCGCCTGGGGTACGAAGCCCGCAGGCCCTCCCCTCACGCAGCGCGCAACGGTCAGCGCGCGCGTTGGCGGCACTCTCACACTTCCATTCGGATCAGCCCTGGGCAATGCCCTGGCGATGGCTTCATGGCGATTGAGCACGCCGAGCTTGCTCACGATGTTGGCGAAATGGTACGTGACGCCGCGCTCGGTGATCCCGAGCTTGAACGCGATGTCGGCCCCCGTCATTCCGTGCGCCGCCATTTGCAGGCACTGCCGTTCGCGCGGGCTCAACGGCGCGCCCTCGAAGTGCGGCGCGAGGCCTCTTTCGATCACGCCCTTGACGAAGATCTCGTGAAAGCATTGTCCGAACAGCCAGATGTCCCCGAGGCTCGCTGCGATCTGCTCGCGCCGCGCGGCGTCGATGAGTCGGCGACCGCGTGGCTGAGCGACACCAGCGTGCGCGCCGGGTAGCCCGCATACACGGGAAACGCGACGCCGCTGCCGACGCCGTGCGCGGCGGCATCGAGCAGGAAAGCGTCGGTCTTCGGATTCTTGCCGCGCTCGCCTCGCATGATCCCAAACGAGCGGCAGTGCGCTTTCGAACGAATAGAGAACGCGCGGATCGCACTCGACATACGCCTGCTGGTCGTAGCGGATAACCCAATCCCGCGGCAGCGTCGTGAAGTAGTAGATGCGCTCGTCGTTGTTCGGCCGCAAGTGGTAGCTCGCGGTCGCGTAGAGAAACCCGTCGAAGCCGAGCTTGCGCACGATCGCCTGGACGGCCGGAACGAGATCGCCGCCCGCCTCGGCGGCCTCCACCAGCTCGAGCAGAAGCGGCGGCAGGTATTTCGTCCGGTCGACCCGGACCGGAGTCAAGTCGCAGCGGGGTCAGCATGGCGCGTCGCCGGAGGATCGAGCGGCGGGAGCGGCCGCGTTCAGCGTTTCGGCTCGGGCAGGCCCTGACGCTATCCCCGCTGCGAATGCCGCGCTCGGTAAAACCAGCCCTTGCGCATCTCGATCGCGTAGAGCGCGGGTCCGCGCGAGGGTGCGTGCTCTCGTCGTGCGGTTGCATCTCGTCGATGTTGATGATGCGGCCGTCCGGCGCGATGAAAGCGATCGAAAGCGGAATGAACGTGTTCTTCATCCAGAACGCCTGAAGCTCGGGGTAGTCGAAGACGAACACCATCCCGTGGTCGGGCTGAAGGCTGAACCGGTGCATCAGGCCGGTCGCCCGGCGTTCGGGGTCGCCGCGACCTCCGCGATGATCTTGTGGCCGTTGATCGACAGCGCGACGGTCGGCAGCGTCTCGACGCTCGCCGCGCCGTGCGCGACACCCGCGACCGACAGCGCGAGGCAGCAACCGTGGAGCAGGCGGGTCAGGCTCGCGAACATTCCAATGGTCCTCTATGCGGGCCGGGCGCCTGGTTTTTCGGCGCCGGAAAGCGCGGTGTCGACCGCTGTGCGATCGAGCGCCGGCGCAAACAGCTGGATGAAGTCGTAGATGTAACCGCGCAGGAACGCGCCGCGGCGTAGCGCGATGCGCGTGATCGACGGCGCGAACAGGTGGCCCGCATCGAGCTTCTCGAACGCGGTGTCCCGCTCCGGGTCGTACGCCATCTGCGCGACGATGCCCACGCCCATGCCGAGCTCGACATAGGTCTTGATCACGTCGGAATCGAGCGCGGTGAGCACGACGTTCGGCGCGAGGCCCTCGGCGTCGAACGCCGCGTTGATCTGCGAGCGGCCGGTGAACGTGAAGTCGTACGTGACGATGGGATAGCGGGCGAGCGCCGCGAGCGTGAGCGTGCCCGTCTTTCGCGAGCGGATGTCCGCGCGGCACGAGCACGCAGCGATTCCACTGATAGCACGGCAGCGTGACGAGCTCGGGATACGTTGCCAGCGCTTCGGTGGCGATGCCGACGTCGGCATCGCCGTTCGCGGTGTGCTCGGCGACCTGGACGGGATTGCCCTGGTGCAGCTCGACCTTGACGCGCGGAAAGCGGGCGGCGAAATCGCGCACGACCGGCGGCAGCACGTAGCGCGCCTGCGTGTGGGTGGTCGCGATGGCGAGCGTGCCTTCGTGCTCGTTCCTGAATTCGGCGCCGACGCGCTGGACGTTCTCGATCTCCCGCAGCGCGCGGCGCGCCGTGGCGATCACCGCTTCGCCGGCCGGCGTGACCGACGCGATGCGCTTGCCCGCGCGCACGAAGACGCGGACGCCGAGCTCGTCTTCGAGCTGGCGGACCTGCTTGCTCACGCCGGGCTGCGACGTGAACAGCGCCGCGGCGGCGTCCGACACGTTGAGGCCGTGGTCGGCGATGGCGCAGAGATAGCGCAATTGTTGAAGGTTCAAGGGAAGCGGACGGGCCGTGGGTTAGAATCGGACGTGACCGCAATTATAGAGCCGCGCCGTGCGCCGCCTCGGCGAACCCTCGCTGGCGGCGCCGATCATGGCCCAGTTCTTCCAGGTGCATCCCGCCAATCCGCAGCCGCGGCTCATCCGGCAGGCGGCGGCGATCCTGCGGGCGGGCGGGGTCATCGCCTATCCGACCGATTCGAGCTACGCGCTCGGCTGCCACATCGGCGACGCGGCGGCGGCGAGGCGCATTCGCCAGATTCGCGGCGTCGACGAAGCGCCACCTCCTGACGCTCATGCTGCGCGACCTGTCCGAGATCGGCCATTTCGCGAAGCTCGACAACTGGCAGTTCCGGATCGTCCGGCAGGGCACGCCGGGACGCTACACCTTCCTGCTGCCGGCAACGCGCGAAGTGCCGCGCCGGCTGCAGCACCCGAAGCGCAGCACCGATCGGCGTGCGCGTGCCGGACCACGCCGTCGCGCAGGCGCTGCTGCAGGAGCTCGGCGAGCCGATCCTGTCGTCGACGCTGATCCTGCCGGGCAGCAGCGAGCCGCTGAACGATGCCGAGGCGATCCGCGACGTGCTGGGCGCGCGGCTCGACCTCGTCATCGACGCCGGGCGCCTGCACCGCGGAGCCGACGACCGTCGTCGATCTCGCCGGTCGAGCCGCCGGTCATCGTGCGCCTCGGCGCGGGCGACCCGGCGCGGCTCGGGCTCGACGCGGTTCGAGATCGCCGTGACCGACGGTCGGGCGGCGCCGGGCCGGACTCGGGTAAAATAGTCGGCCAATGGATGTTTCGCTCGCGACCATCGTGCTCTGGGCGGTGCCGGTGGTCTTCGCGATCACGTTGCACGAAGCCGCGCACGGCTACGTCGCCAAGCTGTTCGGCGACCAGACGGCCTGGATGCTGGGCCGAGTCACGGCGAACCCGATCAAGCATATCGACCCGGTCGGGACGATCCTGGTTCCGGGGATGTTGCTGCTGCTGCGCGAAGTTCGGCAGCCCGGCGTTCATCTTCGGGTGGGCGAAGCCGGTGCCGGTGAATTTCGGCAACCTGCGCAACCCGAAGCGGGACATGTTCTGGGTCGCCGGCGCCGGGCCGGCCGCCAATTTCGCGATGGCGATCGCGTGGGGACTTCTGCTCAAGGCCGCCGTCGCCCGGCGGCGCTGCTCGCGAGCGACGGCCTGATGGAAATGGCGGGCGCGGGAATACAGATCAATCTGATGCTGATGGCGTTGAACCTCTTGCCGATTCTTCCGCTCGACGGCGGCCGCATCGCGGTCAGCCTGCTGCCGCACTCGATGGCCGATGGGCTACGCGCGGATGGAGCCGTACGGCTTCATGATCGTCATCGTGCTGCTCGCGACGGGCGTCCTGGGCTGGCTGATGCAGCCGATCCTGCGTGTCGCGTCGCGATCATGCGCTGCTCGGCTCGACGATCCTCGGCTTCGTGACATCGCATGTTTGACGACCGCGTGCTGTCGGGCATGCGCCCGACCGGCCGGCATGCACATCGGCCACTACCACGGCGCGCTCAAGAACTGGGTGAAGCTGCAGGAGGAGTACGAATGCCTGTACTTCGCCGCCGACTGGCACGCGCTCACCACGCATTTCGACAGCACGGAGATCGATCGCCGACAGCGTCTGGGAGATGTTCGTCGACTGGCTCGCCGCCGGCATCAACCCGACGCGCGCGACGATCTTCATCCAGTCGCGCGTGCCCGAGCACGCCGAGCTCGCGCTGCTGCTCGGCATGATCGCGCCGGTCGGCTGGCTCGAGCGCGTGCCGACGCTACAAGGACCAGCAGCAGAAGCTCGCCGACCGCGATCTGTCCAACTACGGCTTCCTCGGCTATCCGGTGATGCAGGCGGCGGACATCCTCATCTACCGCGCGAACATGGTGCCGGTCGGCGAGGACCAGGTGTCGCACATCGAGCTCGTGCGCGAGCTCGCGCGCCGCTTCAACTTCATCTACGGCCGCGAGGCCGGGTTCGAGGACAAGGCGAAGGCGGCGGTCAAGAAGCTCGGCGTCAAGAAGGCGCGCCGCTACGGCGAGCTGCGCACCGCGTTCCAGGAGAAGGGCGACGACGCCGCGCTCGAGGCGGCGAAGCGACCTGCTCGAACGAGACGCAGAACCTGTCGCTCGGCGACCGCGAGCGGCTGTTCGGCTACCTCGAAGGCTCGCGGCGCGTGATCCTGCCCGAGCCCGGGCCGCTGCTGACCGAGACGCCGAAGGTGCCCGGCCTCGACGGCCAGAAGATGTCGAAGTCCTACGGCAACGCGATCCTGATGCGCGAGGAGCCGGCCGAGGTCACGCAGAAGATCCGCACGATGCAGACCGATCCGGCGCGCGTGCGCCGCTCCGACAAGGGCGATCCCGAACCGCTGCCCGGTGTGGCCGCTGCACCAGATCTACTCGGACGCGCCGACGCGCGACTGGGTCGTCAAGGGCTGCACGACGGCGGGCATCGGCTGCCTCGAATGCAAGCAGCCGCTGATCGACGCGATCATCCGGGAGCAGGAGCCGATCCGCGAGCGCGCGCAGCGCTATCTCGACGATCCGCAGCTCGTGCGCAACATCGTCGCCGACGGCTGCGAGCGCGCGCGCAAGCTCGCCGAGGAAACGATGCGCGACGTGCGCGGCGCCATGGGACTCGATTACACGTGATGGCGACCGACGCTGAACATCGATCGATCTCGCCCAGCAGGCGCGGCGCCGCCGTCGCCAAGCGTCTACGGCGAGCCGATGCTCGAGCTGCCGCACGACCTCTACATCCCGCCCGAGGCGCTCGAGGTCTTCCTCGACACGTTCGAAGGGCCGCTCGACCTGCTGCTCTACCTGATCCGCAAGCAGAACATCAACGTGCTCGAGATCCCGATGGCGGAGCTCACGCGGCAGTACCTGGGCTACGTCGAGATGATGCGCCGGACGCAGCTCGAGCTCGCCGCCGAGTACCTGCTGATGGCGGCGGTGCTGATCGAGATCAAGTCGCGCCTGCTGCTGCCGAAGCCGCCGGCGGCGCCGGGCGCGGAGCCGGAAGATCCCGCGCGCCGAGCTCGTCCGCCGGCTGCTCGAGTACGAGCGGATGAAGGAGGCCGCGCGCGAGATCGACGCGCTGCCGCTCGCCGACCGCGATTTCGCGCTCGGTCCGCGTCTGGTTCGAGCGCGACCGCCGCGGCGCGGCTGCCGGACGTCGCCCCGACGACCTGCGCACCGCCTGGGCGGGACTGCTTGCGCGCGCGCGCATCAACCGGCATCATCTCGTCAGCCGCGAGCAGCTCTCGGTCCGCGCCGAGATGAGCCGGATCCTGAAAGCGCTGGAGCCTGCGCGCTTCGCCGAGTTCACGACGCTGTTCGCGCGGCACGCGGACGTGCCGCACCTCATCGTGACGTTTCTCGCGCTGCTCGAGCTCGCGCGCGAGCAGCTCGTCGCGATCGCGCAGGCCGAGCCCTATGCGCCGATCTATGCGCAGCTGACCGGCGGCCCGGCGTTCGCGCTGGCATCCTGACCCGATCACGACCACGGTTGCGACGATGGACGATTCGCGAGAGATGAGGAATATCGTCGAAGCGGCGCTGCTCGACGGCCGGGGAGCCGGTCGCGGTCGCGCACGCTCGCGAAGCTGTTCGATCCGGCGCTCGACGCGCCGACGCGTGCGGCAGCTGCTCGACGAGATCGCCGCCGACTGGACCGGCAAGAGCGTCGAGCTCGTCGCAGGTCGCGTCGGGCTGGCGCTTCCAGTGCAAGGCCGCCGTGCAGTCCTATCTCGACCGGCTCGCGCCGGAAAAGCCGCCGCGCTATTCGCGCGCGGTGATGGAAACGCTGGCGATCATCGCCTATCAGCAACCCGTGACCCGCGGCGACATCGAAGCCATCCGCGGCGTCGCCGTGTCCACCAACATCGTCAAGACGCTGGAGGACCGCCAATGGGTCGAAGTGGTCGGCCATCGCGAGACGCCGGGCCGCCCGGCGCTCTATGCGACCACCAAGACCTTCCTCGACGATCTCGGCCTCTCCGCGCTGACGGAGCTGCCTCCGCTGGCCGAGCTCGACGCTTCCCACCTGCTGGAGAATCCCGATGCAACCACCCAAGCCGCCGAAGCGCAACTCGCGCTCGCGATCCCGGTCGTGGCACCGTCCGCCGACCGGTCCGATGCAGCAGCCGAGCCTGGCGCTGCAGCAGATCACGGAGAGCATGGCGCCGCCGCGCCACCGATCCTCCACTGACGACATCTTCACCGAGCCGCAGCGCCTGCACAAGGTGCTGGCGTCGTGCGGCTTCGGCTCGCGCCGCGCGATGGAGGAGATGATCCTCGCCGGCCGCATCACCGTGAACCGCGAGCCCGCCGACGTCGGCCAGAAGGTCGGCCCGGGCGACGAGGTGCGCATCAACGGCGAGCTCGTCAAGGTGCGCTTCGCCGAGCCGCGCGCGCGCATCCTCATGTATCACAAGACCGCCGGCGAGATCGTCACGCGCGACGATCCCGAGGGCCGGCCGACGGTGTTCGAGAAGCTGCCGAACATCGGCAACGGCAAGTGGATCGCGATCGGCCGCCTCGACTTCAACACCGAGGGCCTGCTGCTGTTCACCAACTCGGGCGAGCTCGCGAACAAGATGATGCATCCGCGCTACGAGGTCGAGCGCGAGTACGCGGTGCGCGTCATGGGCCTCCTCACGCCGAGCAGCAGCAGTCGCTGCTGACCGGCATCGACGCTCGACGACGGCCCGGCCAAGGTCGAGAAGCTCGACCGACGGCGGCGGCGAGGGGCTCGAACCACTGGTATCACGTCGTGCTGAACGAAGGGCGCAATCGCGAAGTGCGGCGGCTGTTCGAGGCGCTCGGCCTCACGGTGAGCCGCCTCATCCGCACGCGCTATGGACCGGTCGCGATGCCGTCGCGCGTCAAGCGCGGGCAGGTGCTGGAGCTCACGCCGGAGGAAGTCGGCGCCGTGCTGACGGCCGCCGGGCATGCGCTCCACCGGCCCGTCGCCGCAAAGACAGGGACAGGGCGCCACGACCGCAGGGCAACGGCGCGCGCGGCCCGGGCAAGGGCCCGCGGCCGTCAGGTCACGGCCAGCGCGATCGCGGGGCACGGCGGCGCGCCGCGCGAGCCCGGAGCGCCCGGCGACGCTTCCGGCCGACCGCGACGCGCATCCGGAGTCCGAAGGCGATCGAGCCGGGCAACAGCGTGCACGGGCTGCCCACGCACGGCAATACGCCGGTGGGCAAGTTCTTCAGCAAGAGTCACGGCAAGCCGCACGGGCGACCGCAGGGTCAGGGCGGCCCGCGTCGCGGTCGGCCGCGGGCCAGGGACAGGGCGGGCGTCCATTCGGCGGCGCAAGGGCGTCCGCAAAATGGCAAAGCCGCGGCATGGCGCAGCCGCGCGGCGGCACAGGTCGGCCTCGCCGTACGTGATGACGACGCTGACGGTTCCGGGCGCAGTGCCGGAAGGGCTTCCGGGCACCGGATCGCCGCGGCCGCAGGGCCCGGGTCGCGGCAAGGGGCCGCACGGGACCGCCGACGCGGCAACGGTCGCCAACGGGCCCGAATCGCGGGCAATACGCGGCCGGCGGCCCCGGCGGCGGTCAGGGCAAGAAGCGCGGGCCGCGGCAACCGCCATCGGCGCGGGCCGAAATCCGACGCCGCGCCGGGCAATGGCGAGCCGACGCGCCGTCGCAGGCCGGCCGAGATCGACGACGATATCGGCAATCGCCAGCCGGAGCACCCAGACCCGAGGCGCCGCGCGAACCGAGGCATGCGCCGCGCGCCGTCGCGCCGGCCCACGTCGACGACGACATCGGCAATCGCAAACCGCGCGAGCGCGATGCGACGCCGTCACCGGGCAACGAGGCGCCGCGCGCGCGATCCGGCCGGCCAAGATCGACGACGACTTCGGCAATCGTTGACGGCGATCCGGTTCCCAGTGCCCGCACCGCCGCCCGAAGGGCAATGGGCGCCTCGGGCGCGAACACCAGCCGAAGGCTGCAGGTCGCCGAGGCTGGCCGCGAAGCGGATGCGGCGAACCGCACGTGAGCGTGGGGCCGTCAGTCTAGAAAAAGGTCGGGCAGGAGCGGCGTGCCGGGCTTGACCGCGTAGCGCTCGAGATCCGTGACGCCCGCTTCGCGCGAGCACCTCCTCGTCGATGAAGAAGCGGCCCGTGGTGGTGCGCGCGTCGCGCGTGAGGATCGCGATGCGCGGCGTCCGCGACGATCTCGGGCGGCGCATCCTGTCGATCTGCTCGCGCGCGCCGGGAATCATCGCCACGGCCGCGGTGGCGATGACGGTGCGCGGCCACAGCGCGTTGACGCGCGATGCCGTCGGCGCGGAACTCCTCGGCCATGCCGAGCACGCACATGCTCATGCCGTACTTCGCCATCGTGTAGGCGACGTGGTCGCGGAACCATTTCGGGTCGAGGTTGAGCGGCGGCGACAGCGTGAGGATGTGCGGATTGCGTCCGCGGCCGCGGACGTCTTGAGATGCGGCAGGCACGCCTGCGAGCAGGCGAACGTGCCGCGCACGTTGACGCCGAACATGAGGTCGAAGCGCTTCATCGGCGTCGCGGCGGTGCCGGTCAGGCTGATCGCGCTCGCGTTGTTGACGAGGATGTCGATGCCGCCGAACGCGCTCGACCGTCGCCTCGACCGCCGCCGCGACCGCGCTTCGTCGCGGATGTCGCAGGCGATCGGCAGCGCCTGTGCCGCCGCGCCTGCGTCGATCGCCGCCGCGGCGGTGTGGATCGTGCCCGGCAGCTTCGGGTGCGGTTCGACGGTCTTCGCGGCGATGGCGACGTTGGCGCCGTCGCGCGCCGCGCGCAGCGCGATCGCGAGGCCGATGCCGCGCGAGCCGCCGGTGATGAACAGCGTCTTGCCGAGCTGCATGACGCATGGCTCATCGCTGCCGCCGAACTGCGGCGGCCGCTTCGCGAGGAAGGCGCGTGATGCCCTCGACGAAATCGGCCGTGCCCGCGCAGGCGCGCGAAGCTCGCCGCCTCGGCGTCGAGCTGCTCCGACAGCGTGCGCGCCAGCGATTCGCGGACCAGGCGCTTCGCGTTGCGCAGCGCGAGCACCGGCCCGGTCGCGAGCGACGTCGACGATGGCGTCGCGTCGCGGCGTCGAGCTCGGCCGCGCGGCACGACCCGGTTGACGATGCCGAGCGCGAGCGCCTCGGCCGCGTCGAAGCGCTCGCCCAGCAGGAAGATCTCCATCGCCTTGCGCATGCCGACGAGGCGCGGCAGCGACCACGAGCCGCCGCCGTCCGGCGTGAGCGCGATCTGCCGGTACGCGGACGCGAAATAGGCGTCGTCGGCGGCGATCGACGAGATCGCACGCGTTCATCAGCGACAGGCCGAAGCCGGCGACGGCGCCGTGGACGCGGCCGACGACCGGATGCGGCATGCGGTGCAGATGCTCGATCGCCGCGTGCAGGCGTCCGATCATGCGCGCGAAGCCTTCGCTCCGCGCGGCCGGCGGCTCGCCGAGCCGCGCGGCGAACGATGCGGATGTCGCCGCCGGCCATGAAGTGCCGGCCCGCGCCGCGCAGCACGACCACGCGCAGGCTGTCGTCGGCGGCGATCGCCGCCGTGTGCGCGACGAGCGCATCGACCATCGCGTCGTCGAGGACGTTGAGCTCGTTCGGGCGATTGAGCGTCAGCGTCGCGACCGGGACCGTCGCGGGTGAGCAGCACGGTGTCGTTCATCGGGTCGGGAGAATCGCGCGGAACGCCGGGCAGAGCAGCGCGCGAGCACGCGGCAGGCTTGCGCCGTCTAGCGGTCTCCGTTCGCGGCGCGCTGCCGCGAACGGACTCGCCGCGTCGAGCTCGTCGATCGGCGTGCGCGACGTCCACGCGTTCCCGCGCGCAGAACGCGGCGATCGCGCGCGCGAACTCGACGATCGGCGATCGCGTGCGCGGACCACGTCGTCACCGGGACGAGGCCGCGCGCGAGCTTGTGGACGCCCTGCGCGCCGCCTTCGAAGCGCGCGATCCTGCGCTCGATGCAGAAGTCGATCGCCTGGTAGTAGCACGCCTCGAAATGCAGTCCGGGCACGTATTCGGTCGTGCCCCAATAGCGGCCCCACAGCGTGTCGGCGTCGAAGATGTCGAGCGCGGCGCAGATCGGCGTGCCGTCGCGGCGGCCGAGCGCCAGCATCACGTTGCCGGGCAGCTCGGCGCCGATGCGCTCGGAAGAATTCCAGCGTCGAGATACGGCGTCGAATGGTGGTCGCGATAGGTGCGCTCGTAGCAGCGGTGGAAGAACGACCAGTCGGCGGACGTGATCTCGCCGCCGACCTTGCGCGTGAACGCGACGCCGGCGTCGGCGACGCTTGCGCCGTTCCTGCTTCACCTTCTTGCGCTTGTCGTGGTTGAACGTCGCGAGGAAATCCGCGAAGTCGCGAAAGCCGGGATTCTCCCAGCGGAACTGCACGCCGTTGCGGACGATCATGCCGGCGGCCTCGCAGGCGCGCGCCTCGGCCTCGGTCGGGAAACAGGATGTGCAGCGACGAGAACGGCGGATCGCCGTCGCGGTGCGCGCGGCTGCAGCCGATCCAGCGCCGCGCGCGATGAGCGCGGCACGCACGGCGTCGTCGGTCGCGAACAGCCGCGGTCCCGGCGCCGGCGTGAACGGAATCGCCGCGACGAGCTTCGGATAGTAGCGACGGCCGTACCGGCGGTACGCGTCGGCCCACGCCCAGTCGAAGACGTACTCGCCATAGGAGTGCGCCTTGGCGTAGAGCGGCATCGCGCCCGACGAGCGTGTCGGCGCGCCAGGCGGTGAGATAGCACGGCGTCCAGCCGGTGGCGCGCGACGCGCAGCCGGTCTCGTGCAGCGCGCGCAGGAACGCATGGGACGACGAGCGGCGTGCCGCCGGCGAGCGCGTTCCAATCGGCGGCGGCGATCGCCTCGATGCCGACGTCGTCGCGCACGGTGACGGGAGCGGCGATCGACGTATCGGCGAGCGAAGGGCGGTCGGCATCCATGCGCAAGTGCCGATTCTCGCGTGCGCGGCCGCCGGCGGCAAGGATCGCGCTCGCTGATCGGACGCGCGCGTCGCGAGTCCGCTTCGATGCGAATGGTAAAATTCGAGCGCCATGCACATCGCCATCGCGCAGCTGAACCAGGTGCTGGGCGATCTCCGCGGCAATGGCGCGGCGATCCTGCGCGGCGACGGCCGAGGCGGAGCGCGCCGGCGCGCAGGCTCGTCGTCACGCCCGAGCTTTCGCTGTGCGGCTATCCGCCGGAAGACCTCGTGCTGCGTCCGGCGTTTCTCGACGCCTGCGCGCGCGAGCTCGCGTCGCTCGCGGCCGGCGTGCGCGGCACGCCGGTCGTCGTCGGCTTTCCGGAGCGCGACGGCGGCGCGCGCTACAACGCGCTCGCCGTGCTGCGCCGACGGTCGCGTCGACGCGCGGTCTACCGCAAGCAGCAGCTCCCGAACTACACCGTGTTCGACGAGGAGCGCTATTTCGAGCCCGGCAGCGCGCCGTGCGTGATCGACGTCGACGGCACGGCGCGTCGGGCTCCTGATCTGCGAGGACGTCTGGTTCGCCGGTCCGGCGCGGCAGGCGCAGGAGGCGGGCGCGCAGGTGATCGTCGTCGCCAACGGCTCGCCTTATCACACGCAGCAGCAGGCGGCGCGGCGCGAGCAGGTCGGCGCCAGGGCGCGCGAGACCGGACTGCCGTTCGTCTACGTCAACCGCGTCGGAGGCCAGGACGAGCTCGTGTTCGACGGCGCGTCGTTCGTCATGGATGCGCACGGCGACGTCGTGCAGCAGCTGCCGGGCTGGCACGAGACGGTTGCGCTCGTCACGCTCGACAGAGGCGCGCCGCGCCCGGTGCGCGGCACGCTCGATCCGCGGCTCGAGTACCACGTCTACGAGGCGCTGGTGATGGGCGTGCGCGACTACGTGACGAAGAACCGGTTTCCCGGCGTGCTGCTCGGCTTGTCCGGCGGCGTCGATTCGGCGCTGGTGCTCGCGGTGGCGGTCGACGCGCTCGGGCGCGGACCGCGTGCACGCGGTGATGATGCCTTCGCCGTATACGCGCTCGATCAGCCTCGACGATGCGCGGGAGATGGCGGCGATCGTCGGCGTGCGCTACAGCGAGATCCGCATCGAGCCGATGTTCGAGCGCGTTCCTGGCGGCGCTCGCCGGACGAGTTCAAGGGCCTGCCGCCGGACGCCGCCGAGGAGAACATCCAGGCGCGGATCCGCGGCACGCTGCTGATGGCGCTGTCGAACAAGCTCGGCTCGATCGTGCTGACCACCGGCAACAAGTCGGAGATGGCGGTCGGCTACGCGACGCTCTACGGCGACATGGCGGGCGGCTTCGCGCGTGCTGAAGGACATCAGCAAGACGCTGGTCTACCGGCTTTGCGCCTACCGCAACGGGCTCGGCCGCGTGATCCCGGAGCGGATCATCACGCGCGCGCCGTCGGCCGAGTTGCGGCCCGACCAGGTCGACCAGGATTCGCTGCCGCCGTACGACGCGCTCGACGCGATCCTCGAGGCCTACGTCGAGCACGACAAGAGCCCGGCCGACATCGTCGCGATGGGCTATCGCGCCCGAGCACGTGCGGCGGGTCGTGCGAGCTCATCAAGATCAACGAATACAAGCGGCGGCAGGCCGCCGTGGGCATCCGCATCACGCCGCGCGGGTTCGGCCGCGACTGGCGCTATCCGATCACGTCGGCGTGGCACGAATGGGAGAGTGTCGCTCCCTAAGGAGCGTGTCGCTCCCTAGAGTCCCGCAAGGCAGGAAAGGGCTGTCCGACCCTGCTTCGCTCCATCGTGTAAGCTACCTCGGTCGCCGCGCCGCCGGTCGTCGGACTCCGCCGCCATGAAAAAAATCGAAGCCATCATCAAGCCGTTCAAGCTGGACGAGGTGCGCGAAGCGCTGTCCGAGATCGGCGTCACGGGCCTCACCGTGACCGGAGGTGAAGGGCTTCGGCCGCCAGAAGGGGCACACCGAGCTCTATCGCGGCGCCGAATACGTCGTCGATTTCCTGCCCAAGATCAAGGTCGAGGCTGATCATCGCCGACGACCATGTCGAGCGCGCCGATCGAGGCGATCGTCAAGGCCGCCCGCACCGGCAAGATCGGCGACGGCAAGATCTTCGTGACCGCGGTCGAGCAGGTCGTGCGCATCCGGACCGGCGAGAGCGGCGAAGCCGCGGTCTGAACGGCACTCGCTCGCAGCCGGCGCACGCACGCGGATCTGCTTCTGAGGAGGCTCACCATGTCGATCGCGAGCGAGTTCCGCGAGTTCGCGGTCAAGGGCAACGTGATCGATCTCGCCGTCGGCGTCATCATCGGCGCCGCGTTCGGCAAGATCGTCGATTCGCTGGTGAAGGACCTCATCATGCCGATCGTCGGCCGCATCTTCGGCGGCCTCGATTTCTCGAACTGGTTCATCATGCTCGGCAAGCCCGCCGGCGGGCTACAGCGGTCCGATGACCTACGAGGCGCTGACCAAGGCCGGCGTGCCGCTTTTCGCGTACGGCAACTTCATCACCATCGCGATCAACTTCATCATCCTCGCGTTCGTGATCTTCCTGATGGTGCGGCAGGTCAACCAGCTGAAGCGCGAGGCGCCCGCCGCGCCGCCGCCACCGCCGGAAGATGTCGTGCTGTTGCGCGAAATTCGCGACGCGTTGAAGAAATAACCTCGCGGCGGGGCCGACAGATCGCGTCCCGCCGCCCGCGAGTCACGGCGTCATCATGAAGTCCCTGGAGGAATGCAATGCACGTCCGCACTCTGCTGTCGGCGACTGATCGCGGCGCTCGCCGTCGCCGCCGGCGGCTTTGCGCCGTTCGGCGCATGCCGACATCAACGTCGGCGTCACGCTGTCGGCCACCGGCCCGGCCGCGTCGCTCGGCATCCCGGAGAAGAACACGTTCGAGCTCCTGCCGACGACGATCGGCGGCCAGAAGGTCAACTGGATCGTGCTCGACGACGGCTCCGACACGACCAAGGCGGTCACCAACACGCAAGAAGCTCATCTCCGAAGACAAGGTCGACGTGATCGTCGGCTCGACGATCACGCCGAACTCGCTGGCGATGGTCGACGTCGTCGCCGATGCCGAGACGCCGATGATCTCGATGGCGGCGTCGGCGCGCATCGTCGATCCGGCGAACCCGAAGACGAAGTGGGTGTTCAAGACGCCGCAGAGCGACTGCGCTGATGGCCGACGCGATCGCCATCAACATGAAGGCGAACGGCGTGAAGACGATGGGCTACATCGGCTTCGCCGACGGCTACGGCGACGGCTGGCTCGCGGAAATGCGGCGCTCGGCGCAGACCGCCGGCATCAAGATCGTCGGCGAGGAGAAGTACAACCGCACGGACACCTCGGTCACCGGCCAGGTGCTGAAGCTCGTCGCCGCCAATCCGGATGCGATCCTGATCGCCGCGGCGGGCACGCCCGGCGCCACGCCGCAGAAGGAGCTCGCCGCGCGCAACTACAAGGGCAAGATCTACCAGACGCACGGCGTCGCCAATCCCGACTTCCTGCGCGTGGTCGGCAAGGACGGCAACGGCACGATACTGCCGATCGGCCCGATGCTCGTGTTCGAGCAGCTGCCGGACTCGAACCCGCTCAAGAAGTCGGCGGCGGAGTACATCACGCAAGTACGAGGCGAAGTACGGCAAGGACTCGCGCTCGACGTTCGGCGGTCACGCGTGGGATGCGTATCTGCTGCTGTCGGCGGCGATTCCCGAGGCGCTGAAGAAGGCGAAGCCCGGCACCAAGGAATTCCGCGCCGCGCTGCGCGACGCGCTCGAGGCGACGAAGGAGGTCGTGGCGACGCACGGCGTGTACACGATGTCGCGCGACCGAGCACAACGGCCTCGACAACCGGGCGCGGACGATGATCAAGATCGAGAACGGCAAGTGGGTTCTCGCGAAGTGACGCGCGCTGATGACGCACCGGCCGGCCGCGGCGCGCCGCAGCCGGCAGTTGCGTCCGATCCGCCGACGTCCCGGCGATGGATCTCCCGATCTTCGCGCTGCTGACGCAGGACGGCGTCACCAACGGCGCCGTCTATGCGCTGCTGGCGCTGGCGCTGGTGCTCGTCTTCACGGTGACGCGCGTGATCTGCGTGCCGTCCGGCGAGTTCGTCGCCTACGGCACGCTGACGCTCGCGGGCCTGCAGCTCGGCAAGCCGCCGGCGCACGATCGGGCTCCTCGTCGGGATGGCGGTCGTCGCCGGCGCCATGGAGGTCGTTGCGTGCGTGCGCAGCGGAGAGCTGCGGCGCGATTCCGCGCGCAGCTTCGCGCGTGGACCGGCGTCCCGCGTCGCGCTCGCCGGCGTCGCGTGGTGGCTCGCGACGCCCGAGCTCCCGTTCTGGGCGCAGATCCTGCGTGACGCTCGCTGCTGGTGACCGCGCTCGGTCCGCTGCTCTACCGGATCGCCTATCAGCCGCTCGCCGAGGCGAGCGTGCTGGTGCTGCTGATCGTCTCCGTGGCCGTGCATTTCGCGCTCACCGGGCTCGGGCTGTGGTTCTTCGGCGCGGAAGGCTCGCGCACGCCGGCCTTCTCGGCGGCGTCGTTCGAGGTCGGCGGCGTCAACGTCAGCGTGCAGAGCCTGCTCGTCGTGCTGCACGAGCATCGCGCTGATCGTGGCGCTCTACGTCGTTCTTCGGCCGCACGCTGTACGGCAAGGCGCTGCGCGCCACGGCGTTGAACCGCGTCGGCGCGCGGCTGGTGCGGCATCTCGCCCAATCTCGCGGGCTCGCTGACGTTCGCGCTCGCGGCGCTGCTTTGCGCGTTCTGCCGGCGTGCTGATCGGACCGTTCACGACGGTCTACTACGATTCGGGCTTCCTCGTGAGCCTCAAGGGCTTCGTCGGCGCGATCATCGGCGGCCTCGTGAGCTATCCGCTCGCCGCGGCCGGCGCGCTGCTCGTCGGCCTGCTCGAGGCGTTCGCGTCGTATCTGGGCGAGCGCGTTCAAGGAAGTGATCGTCTTCACGCTGATCATTCCCGTGCTGCTGTGGCGCAGCCTCACCACGCATCATCACGAGGAGGACGAGTGAGCAGCGGCGTGCGAGCCGCGCGCGTCGGCTCGGCTACGCCGTCTTCGCTCGCGGTGCTGGTCGGCGTTCCGCTCGTCGCGCCGCAATTCTGGGTGACGCTCGGCAACTACATCGGGCTCTACAGCATCGTCGCGCTGGGTCTCGTGCTGCTCACCGGCGTGGCCGGCCAGACGTCGTTCGGGCAGGCGGCGTTCGTCGGCATCGGCGCGTACACGACGGCCGTCCTCTCGACGCGCTACGCGCTGTCGCCCTGGATCAACCTCGGCGTCGGGCTCGTCCTCACGCTGGCGCTCGCGCTTGTGCCTCGGCTTCATCACGCTGCGGATGAAGGGCCACTACCTGCCGCTGGCGACGATCGCCTGGGGCATCAGCCTCTACGTTCCTGTTCGGCAACCTCGAGTTCCTCGGCGGCCACACCGGGATTGACCGGCATCCCCGCGCTCAATCTCTTCGGCCTCGAGCTGCGCAACGAGCGCTACTTCTACTTCCTGATCTGGGGCATCGCGCTCGCGGCGCTCTGGGCGACCGCACAACCTGCTCGATTCGCGGCCGGGCGCGCCGATCCGCGCGCTGCGCGGCCATCTCGAGATGGCCGAGGCGTTCGGCGTCGACGCCGCGCGGCTCAAGATCGTCGTGTTCGTCTACGCGGCGCTGCTCGCGTCCGTTTCCGGCTGGCTCTACGCGCACCTGCAGCGCTTCGTGAACCCGACGCCGTTCGGCATCAACCAGGGCATCGAGTACCTGTTCATGGCCGTGGTCGGCGGCGCGGGCAGCGTGTGGGGCGCGTGGTCGGCGCGACGCTGATCACGCTGGCGAAGCAGGTGCTGCAGGACATCCTGCCGACGCTGCTCGGCAAGAGCGGCAACTTCGAGGTCGTCGTGTTCGGCGTGCTGATGATCGTGCTGCTGCAGCGCGCGCGCGACGGCGTCTGGCCGTGGATCGCGCAGCTGCTGCCGCAGCCGCGCGCCGCCGCCGGTGCCCGACGCGGAGCCGTTGCCGTCGCGCGCCAGGCTGCGCCGTGCAGGCCCGCTGCTCGAAGTTCGCGCAGCGCGCAAGGCGTTCGGCGGACTCGTCGCCGTCAACGACCTGACGTTCGCGATCGACTCCGGCGAGATTCTCGGCCTCATCGGACCGAATGGCGCCGGCAAGAGCACGATGTTCAACCTGATTTCGGGCGCGCTCGACGTCACCTCCGGCGACATCGCCTTTCGCGGCGAATCGATCGTCGGCTGCATGCCGTTCGAGATCGCCCGCCGCGGCATCGGCCGCACGTTCCAGCACGTGAAGCTCGTCCCGGGCATGAGCGTCCTCGACAACGTAGCGCTGGGCGCGTACCTGCGCGGCAGCGCCGGAGTGTTGCCGCAGCCTTCGGTCTCGATCGGGCGGAGGAGGCGCGGACGAAGGCCGAAGCGGCGCGCGCGATCACGCGCGTGGGCCTCGCTGCCGCACCTCCACGACCCGGCCGGCAGCCTGCCGCTCGGCAAGCAGCGGATCGTCGAGATCGCGCGCGCGCTCGCCGCCGATCCGGCGCTGCTGCTGCTCGACGAGCCTGCCGCGGGGCTTCGCTACCTCGAGAAGCAGGAGCTCGCCTCGCTGCTGCGCCAGCTGAAAGGCGAGGGCATGACGGTGCTGCTGGTCGAGCACGACATGGATTTCGTCATGGGACTCACCGATCGTCTGGTCGTCATGGAATTCGGCGAGAAGCTCGCCGAAGGATTGCCGGCGGATATCCAGCGCAATCCGGCGGTGCTCGAAGCCTATCTCGGCGGAGTGGCATGATGGCGACGAGCGCCCGCGGCACGCTCCTCGACGTTGCGCGGACTCAGCGTCGCCTACGGCAAGGTCGAGGCCGTGCGCGACATTTCGCTCAAGGTCGCGCGCGGGACGATCGTCTCCGTGATCGGTCCCAATGGCGCCGGCAAGACCACGTTGCTGGCGGCGCTGATGGGGCTCCTGCCGGCGAAAGGCGAGCTCGCGTATCTCGGGGCGTCCGCGCAGTACGCTGACCGTCGAGCAGCGCGTGGCGCGCGGGCTCATCCTCGTGCCGGAGCGGCGCGAGCTCTTCGCGGCGATGAGCGTCGCCGACAATCTCGAGCTCGGCGGCTTCCAGCGCGCGATGCGCGGCGAGCGCGGCTGGCGCAGCACGCTGGACGAGATCTACGAGCGGTTTCCGCGCCTCGCCGAGCGCCGCGAGCAGCTCGCCGGAACGCTGTCGGGCGGCGAGCGGCAGATGCTCGCGATGGGCCGCGCGCTGATGGGCAAGCCGAAGCTCCTGATGCTGGACGAGCCGTCGCTCGGCCTCGCGCCGCTCATGGTGCGCGAGATCTTCAACATCGTCGCGGAGTTGCGCTCGACCGGCGTGTCGATCCTTCTGGTCGAGCAGAACGCGCGGGCCGCGCTGCAGATTTCCGATTACGGCTACGTGCTCGAGACCGGCGAGCTCGCGCTCGAAGGGCCGAGCGCCGAGCTCGCCGCCAATCCGCGCGTGGCGGCGACCTATCTCGGGCGCAAAGCGGTCGCCGCCTGACTGGAAGTCGCGCGCAAGTGGCACAATATGGGCGCTTGCCTGGGCGCTGCTGCCACAGTGCCTTACGGCTCAGCACCGCATTGCGAAGGAATCCCTTGACCGACCTCTCCGTTCCCCCGTCAACAGCACGCTGCTGGCCGAAGCCCGGCACCTGCTGCTCGAGCCCGCGGGCCTCGACGACGTCGCGCTCTCGGGCGTCCTCGCGTCGATCCACACGCACGACGTCGATTTCGCCGACCTCTATTTCCAGTATTCGCGGATGGAGAGCTGGAGCCTCGAGGAGGGCATCGTCAAGGCGGGCTCGTTTACCATCGACCGCGGCGTCGGCATCCGCGCCGTGCACGGCGAAAAGCAGGCCTTCGCCTACTCCGACGACATCTCGCTCGCCGCGCTCGAACGAAGCCGCGGTGGCCGCGCGGGCGATCGGCCGCCAGGGGCAGTCCGCGGTCGCAGCGCTCGATCGCGTCGGGCTCGGCGCATTCGCTCTACGCGCCGGCCGATCCGGTCGCCTCGCTGCCGGAAGAAGCCAAGGTCGCCCTGCTGGAGCGCCTCGAGCGGATGGCGCGCAAGCGCGACCCGCGCGTCGCGCAGGTGATGGCCTCGCTCGCCGGCGAGTACGAGGCGGTGCTCATCGCGCGGAGCGACGGCATCATCGCGGCCGACGTCCGCCCGCTCGTGCGCGTGTCGCTGACGGTGATCGTCGAGGAGGGCGGCCGGCGCGAGCAGGGCCACGCCGGCGGCGGCGGGCGCTTCGACTACGGCTACTTCACCGACGCGATGCTCGAATCGTACGTGGCGCAGGCGGTCGGACAGGCGTTGCTCAATCTCGACGCGCGCGATGCGCCGGCCGGCACGATGACCGTGGTGCTCGGGCACGGCTGGCCGGGCATCCTGCTGCACGAGGCGATCGGCCACGGCCTCGAAGGCGATTTCAACCGCAAGGGGACGAGCGCGTTCTCGGGCCGCGTCGGCCAGCGCGTCGCCGCGCCCGGCATCACGGTGATCGACGACGGCACGATCGACCGCCGGCGCGGCTCGCTCAACGTCGACGACGAAGGCACATCCGACGCAGCGCAACGGTGCTGATCGAGGACGGCATCCTCAGCGGCTACATGCAGGACCGCCTCAACGCGCGGCTGATGGGCGTCGCGCCGACGGGCAACGGCCGCCGCGAGTCGTTCGCGCACATGCCGATGCCGCGGATGACGAACACCATCATGCTGGCCGGCACGCACGATCCCGCGGAGATCATCGCCTCGGTCGACGACGGCCTCTACGCGGCCAACTTCGGCGGCGGACAGGTCGACATCACGAGCGGCAAGTTCGTGTTCTCGGCGGCGGAGGCGTGGAAGATCGAGAACGGCAAGCTCACCTACCCGGTCAAGGGCGCGACGCTGATCGGCAACGGCCCGGATGCGCTGACGCGCGTGTCGATGGTCGGCACCGACCTCGAGCTCGACAGCGGCGTCGGCATCTGCGGCAAGGACGGGCAGAGCGTTCCCGTCGGCGTCGGCCAGCCGACGCTCAAGATCGACGGCCTGACGGTGGGCGGCACGGCGTAGCGCGTCGTCACGAGCGCCGATTGCTCGCCTCAAGGAGCAAGCGCTCGCGGCAACCGGTGCACGGTGACTCTGCGTCTTACCGCGCTCGCGCGGCGATCTTCACTGCTGGTCGGTCTGCAGCGATCTCGTGGCCCGGGTTCATGTCGTTCGACAGCATGTACGCGCTCCGCCAGGCGCGGACGGGCATCGAGACCGGCGGCTGGCCACCGATGGTCAGCTATCTCTGGGCGCTGTGCGAGCAGGTCGTTCCCGGGCAGGGCGGGATGTTCATCGTCCGGAATGCGCTGGTGTTTCTCGGCGTCGCCGCGCTGGGACGTGCGCTGGGGCGCGGGCGAGCTGTCGCATCCTCCTCGCGATGCTGGTGGTCGCGCTCGCGCCGTGACTCTCGGTCCCATGCTGGTGGTCTGGAAGGACGCGGTACCTTCAGGCGGCCTCATGGCGCTCGCGCGTATCGTCACGCTGCGCCTATGCGCAAGCGCCGCGCCGCACGACCGTTGGCGCGCGGCCGTGCGCTTTGCTGCTTGCGGTGGCCTCGTCGTTTCGTCTCAACGGAATTGCGGCGGCGGCGCCAGCTCTTGCGCGCCATTGGCCTGGACGATCTGCGGCGCATCCACGCCATGGTCGCTTCCTGCGCAGGCAAGCCGTCATCGATGGCGAAAGGCGGCTCCCAAAGGCTGCTCGCGGGATCGCTGCTCTTCGCTTTGCTGCTCAGCGCGACCTTCGGTTTCGTGATCCTGACCGCCACCTGGCGCCTGCCGGATTTCAAGCGCATCCACATGGCAACCCAGGCAGCGCCCGCAGCGCAGAGTCCACGACCTGATCGGCATGTCCGTCTGCTACCGGACGCAATCTCCTCCTCGCCGGGGCTCTACTCCGGCGACACGACGCCGGAGCGTCTGCAGCAGCTTGACGCCGTCCCGGGCTACAGCCAGCTCTCGCTCGGTTCGCCGCCATTGCTCGGAGGAATTCGCACTTTCCAACACGCGCACCTCGTCGAAAGGCTTTGCCGCCAGGCGCAGCTCGAATAATCATCGTGACCGGGCATCGCGCGCGTACGTTTCTCTACACGATGGGGGCGAATACCGGGAGCGTGTTCCACTCACGCAGCCGGACGGTGTTTCCCGGCGAGCCGGGAACGGAGATGAAACCGCGACCACGCTCACGACGGCGGGCGGTGGACTACATCCTGCGCTTCGACTCGAGGCTGGTTCGCGCGCAGCATTTGCCTCGCACTTCGCCCTCGGGGGCGCTCGTGGTGGCCGCTCGTGGCGATGATCGGATCGCGGTGTGTGGAAGCGACTCTGCTGCCGATGGCGGGCGCATGCACCTACCTGCATCGGGTCTTTCTTCGTGCTGCCGGGTGCCGACGCACGCTATAATTTCTCGGGCCAATCTGGTGTTCATCGTGACGTTCTGCAGCGTCGCTGCCTGGCTTCACGGCGGAAGACAGCTCACGGGCGGGACGTTGATTGTCGACCTTCCGACGAGGCCGGCGCGCGCGTCGCTACCCACCGGCCGTTGCGAAGCCTCGCCGCGCGGCGCTCAGCGAACCTCCGGGAAGGGCCCGAATGGAGCCGAGAGCCTATCGAGGAAGTGGAGTCGGATTCAGGATCGACACTGGTGGTTCGTCGCGCGGAGAAGAATCCTGGAGACCGTCATCCGATCGCTGGACATTCCCCAGCCGCGCAGCATTCTCGAGGTCGGCTGCGGCATGGGTGGCAATCTACCGGATGCTGAAAGGGCTGGGCAGGTTACCGGGATCGAGGCGGACGACCCGGCGCGGGATTGGGTCGCCAAACATCTGGGAATCACTGTGCATCCCGGGCATCTTTCGGACGGACTGCGCCTCCCGGCAGGCGAGCGATTCGGGCTCATCTGCCTGCCTCGACGTGCTGGAACATATCGGGGATGATGTCAGTCCCTGCGCACATTGAGCCAGAGGCTCGCTCGAGGCGAAGGGAAAGGTCCGCTGGTTACGGTTCCGGCGTACCAGTGAAGCTATGGAGTGCGCATGACGATCGCTTCACCACGTGCGCCGCTACACTGCGAGGCGATTGCGCGAGACTGCGGAGCGGGCGGGGCTGCGGGTCGCGCGGATTTCCTACTTCAACGCGTGGCTCTTTCCGCCCGCCGCGTTGGCGCAGCGCCGCAAGCCGCCGAGCGCGGGCGCGAGGGCCTGGCTGAAACGACCTGCCGGCAGCGTGGATCAATGATCTCTTCTGCAAGGTCTTCGCGTCGGAGCGCGCGTTCTGGAAGCACTGCCAGCCTGCCCTTTGGAGTGTCGATCATGATCGTACTGGAGCGCTCCCAGATGGCGAACGCGTCGGCGTTGTCGAAGCGCATTAGGCGATTTGCGTTGGTCAGGGCGGCAGCCGACCTGTGCATGCGCTGATTGCTGCTTCCGTGCCATCCGAGTTCCTCTCGGCTGCTCCGGTCCTCGGCAACGCGGCGGCTTGTCGTGGCAAGCGGCATTCTCCTACGCCGCGCAGACCCTGTGGACCTTCGAGCACCGGTCGAGTCCAGGCACCATGGGGAAAGTTCAGGTCGTGGTTGCCGCCGGTTTCTCTGTGCACCATTGCGGTAAGCGGTGCGGTCGACCGAGATGGGTATCCCTATTGGGCAGGCATCGCCGCCGTAGTCGGTCGTGGTGCCCGCCATGACGTTTCTGCTCCGCATTTCTGGACCTGCACTCCGAATCGGGGCGCGGCATTGTTTCTGATCATGCCGACGCGACGGACAGCGCCACGATGCAACGCTCTGCGCTCATTGTCTCCGGTGGCGGGCGCCCTCGTTGTCCGTGGTCGTTCCCGTCTACAACGGAGGAGGCGGTCACCGGTCGAGTTCCACCGCCGGCTGCGGGGCTGTGCTGGATGGGCTCGCGGCGGACTCCGAGGTCGTCTACGTCAACGATGGCAGTCGCGACGGAACGATGGCGCTGCTGCGGCACGTCCACGCCGGCGACGCCCGCGTGGTGGTGATCGACCTTTCCCGCAATTTCGGCAGGAAGTGGCGATGAGCGCCGGTCTGGACGCAGCCCGCCGGAGACACCGTCATCGTCATCGACGCCGACCTGCAGGATCCGCCCGAGCATATTCCGGACATGATCGCCGCGTGGCGCGAGCGGCTGCCGACGTCGTGCTCATGCGCGCGCCGGACGCGAATGGACGAGAGCTGGCTCAAGAAGACGACGGCGAACCTGTTCTATCGCGCGATGGGCCGCATCGGAGAGCATCGAGATTCCGGCGAACGTCGGCGATTTCCGGCGCTCTCGCGCCGCGCGGTCAGAGCGTTGCGTTGCCTGCCCGAGCGCACCCGATTTCTGAAGAGGGTCTTTTCGTCTGGATCGGCTTTCCAACGACCGAAATCGAGCAGCGACCGGCCCGGTCGCCGTGCCGGCACCACCAAGTGGGAACTACTGGCGGCTCTGGAACTGGCGCTCAGGAAGGTCCGTCGTTCTCCGTGTTACCGCTCAAGCTTGCGAGCTATATCGGGCTGCTGACGGCGCTGTTCGCGTTCGGCTATGGCGTGAAAGTCATCGTCTGGACGATGCTTTGCGGCGACCCGGTCCGCGGGTTACCCGACGCCGATCGTCGTCGTCACTCTTCCTCGGGTGGCTCCAGCTGATGGCGCTCGGCGTCATCGGCGGGCGATGGGGCGAGGAGGTTCATCGAGTGTCCGGCAGCGCCGCTCTATCTGGTCGAGGGCTGCTGGCCGCGCGACCGATCGCCGCGATCGTCACGACGACCAATTGTCACGCTAATAACCCCCGGGCTCCAGCGCGCAGAGGTCCTGCGGGCGCAGGGAACTCTGATCTGACTGGCCGAGTTCAGACCCGGAAGCGGACGCTCGTGCCGCGTTGGAATGGGTACGGACCGCGCGCCGCGGGTACTTGACAAGGTCCCACCTAAACATGACGATGGCATGTCTCAGGCGCGCACCTTTGCCGCACAGTGAGATACGGGATGCACCACCAGCGATGGACAACCAAAAGGAGAAGAGAACATGAAGCGAGTAACGACGATGCTGAGCGCGTTCGCAGTGGCCTTGGCCCTCGCCCTGCCCAGTTGGGCGCAGGTCAAAGAGCTCCCGAAACAGACCGTCACCGTTGCCGGCACCGTAGAGACGATCGATAAGAGCAGACGCGCCGTGAACATCAAGACGGCCGATGGCAAGTTCGTCGCCCTCGACGTGCCCGCGAGCGCCAAGCGCTTCGACGAGCTCAAGGTGGGGGACAAGGTGGAGGTGACGTATAACAACAACGTCATCGTGCGCCTGAAGCCGGCGGGCGAGGCGGCGGTCGATACCGCCGACACGGCCTCCACCATGGGAAAGGAAGCGCGGCCCGGGGGCACGGCGTCGACGGTGCGGACGATGACGGCAACTATCGCCGACATCGACAAGAGCGCGTCGTCGATGACTTTTGTCGGGCCGAACGGGTGGAAATACAGCCGACGGGTCGTCGATCCGAAGGTGTTCGATCAGGTCAAGGTGGGCGACAAGGTCGACATCACCTGGAGCACCGAACGTCAACTTCGCGGTGCAGTAGCCCCGGGGACGAGCGCGCGGCTAGTTACAAGGGCTGTGCGCGTATAGGCAGACTGCCGGCGCGCAGGAAGTACCCGCCGCGGCTTCGACTGCTTTTGAATCTCGTCTTGTGCCGAGCCGATCGCATGAAGCTTCCAGAGCCAACACCCACTGCATTGAACGAGGAGCTGCCTGACAGCCCCATCGCGTCCGCTGCCCGCGCCCTGCCCGCGGGTGCTTGGCTCGACGAGTTCGAGGTTGAGGAAATCATCGGCGAGGGCAGCGTCGCGATCGTCTACGCGGCCACGGACCGCGCGCTCGCGGTCCCGGTGGCGATCGCGGAGTACATGCCGGCGCGGCTTGCGCAGCGTAATCATGAAGCGCAGGTCACGCCACGGACCTCCGCGCATGCCGATGCCTTTGCGAAAGGGCTGAAGGCCTTCATCAATGAAACCCGCACGCTGGCCCGATGCGACCATCCCTCGCTGGTGCGCATCGTGCGTCTATGGGAAGCCAATGCAACAGCCTACCGCGTCATGCCGCGCTACCCGGCTAGGCGGCTGCTCGAGGTGCGCCGGGGCATGAACGAACCACCCGACGAGGAGGCACTGCGCGCGCTGCTTGACGCGCTGCTGGGCGCGCTGCGGGCGTTTCACCACGCAGGGGATGTCACGGCAAGGTCACGCCGTCTAATATTTTGCTGCTGGCCGACAACCGACCGCTGCTGCTAGGCCCCGGTGCAGCGGGCCGGGCGATCGCCAGCGACCGGATCGACGCGCTGATGACCAGCGCGGAACCCTGCTTCGCGCCGATCGAGCAGATTGTCGAAGCCGACATTCCGCTCCATCCGTCGGTCGACCTCTACGCGTTGGCCGGCGTCGCGCGCTACTGGATGAGCGGGGAGTTGCCCGCGCCAGCCTTCGGCGCGCCCAGCACCGCACGGCGCGAAACACTCGCAGACACGGTGCAACGGCTGTGCCTCGACGTGGCCGCGGCTGCACTACAGCGCATCCCTGCTGGACGCGCTCGACAGCGCCTTGTCGATCTATCCCGCTGAGCGGCCGCAAAGCGTCGCGCAGATGCGCGCGCGCTGGATACCGCACCTCCGGCCGCAGGTGGCCCCGTCAGCGCGGCATGGACCGCTGCCCCTGTGCTGGACGATGCCGTGCCATCGTCGCCGGCGCCGGCCCGCAGCCCGCGCCGCCGGCCCGTGTGGCGCAAGATCTCGATGCCGTGATGGCGTTCGCGCCCGATCCCGACCCCTGGCAACTTCCGGCGTCGCTCGCATCGATGATGATCCGTCGGTGCGGACGGCTTTCGCACGCCAAGTGCCCAACCCCCGACGCATCGCGATGTGGAGCGGCGCGGTGCTGGTGCTGCTGGCGCTGCTGCTTATCGGCATGCTATGAGTTTCGCCAGGAACGCCAGGTTGGGCGCGTGCTCGATGTCCTTGGCATCAGCCGTGGCACTGGCGCTGGGGACAGCGCGGCGGTGTCCGCGTCCGCCGTCGGCCCTGCAGCGCCGGTGACACCGCCGATTGCCGCGGACGCCGGGGCCGCGAAGCTCGATGCCGACGGAGCCAACCGCGGACAGACTCACCGCGCGAGCGTCTCCACCGGCGCCTGCGACGCCGGCTCCGCGAGCCAGCCCCGACTCACCGCGAGCGCTCGCGCGGCCCGCAGCTACCGCCGACCTCCGGCCTGCAATCGCGCAGCCGCCCCGCGCCCACCCCGCCCCCAACGCGCGTGGCGCAGCAACATGCCTCGCGCGCCCCGGCCAGCCCGCGCGAGGTCTGCGGTGCGCGTACGCAGTTCTCGCTGTACCGCTGCATGCAAATGCAGTGCAGCCAGCCCCAGTGGGCATCGCATGCCCAATGTGAACGCCTGCGTACCACCGATAGCGTCGACTGACGTGCAGGCGGCAGCTCTAAAGCCCCGAAGCGCAGCCTGTCTTCCTTCCGGAAATATTCGATCGGACGACCTCGCGACGACCGAGTTCCAGTCAGAGACGGTGCACGCTTGCTCGCGCCAAAGCCCTGATTCCGCATACCACTGACGCGATGTCTCGGCGCCACGTGCCTCGAACAACCCATCCGGCATCCACGCCGCTTGAGCACAGCGCCGATAACATGCAACTGAACGAAGTACAAC
>ERZ1370068.7488-contig-6399_pt1 | contig 60877 bp, 72 predicted proteins | sample MGYA00561227_ERZ1370068 | MGnify/ENA primary metagenome ERZ1370068 (study PRJEB38410, sample SAMEA6850437) | metagenome | study: Metagenomic assessment of the ecological functions of the soil: analysis of the soil microbiota associated with the... | reverse complement strand
CTTACAGATGCAGCTGGGCGGTCGCTGCCACGCCGTTCTTCAACGGCTACCGCCGCAGTTCTACTTCCGCACGATGATTGACGTGGACCGGTTTGACCAGCCCAGCTGTGGATGGCATCATGCCGTGGGCGACAACACGAACATGGAGATCGGACAAAGCAGCCCATCGCCATGGATCAGGGGTCTCCGGCCTCAAGCAGATCCGCGGCGCGCGAGTTTCCGCACCGTCGGCGCCGGCGGGTCACGGAGATCATCAAGTGAAGGGATAAGACGCGCCAGTGGGCCCGTAGCCGAGAAGATCCCCGCATCAGACCGAAGGCCGCCGAATATCAGTCGCCTGGAGCAAGTCCGCCATGACATCACCGACGAATATTGAGTGCACCGGCGCGACCATCTATCCCAGCTGCTGCCCGATGGATAAGAAACGTTTCACCAGGATCCGGCAGCCCGTTCACAGATAAGACCCCGCGAGTGACCGGAGAAAAATGCACGTGCGGCTTGATCGACATCCACCGCCTACGCTGAAGACGAATGGGTGACTGTTCATGCGGGCTCTGACCTTCCGGTGCGGCGTCGAGCATCGGGAAATAAAGCTGTGATCCGGTACTGGAGACAAGTGCGCCGCTGCCGTGTGGCAGAGGTTGAAAATCCTCCGCCCCGAGGCGGTGGTAATTGCAAAGGATCCCGGCTGAGACATCGGGAGCCGACCAGGTCTAGATCCTGAGAGTGGTCGTCGCCGATCAGCAGGATCGAGCGCGCACCCCCGCGTCTCTGTCGCGTCGAGGTGGAGGACGCCGGACGCTCCACGCTGGCGAGGCCGCAAAGCCTTCCAGCCTCGACGCCGTCGCGGAGCGCAAGCTCAGCGGCGGCAGCCTGGGTGAATTCACGAAAACTGGCGTTTGAGCTTTAAGAGGTGACCTGTCGAGTTCCAGGATAAATCCGAGGCTTGTCGTCGGGAATCGCGTGATGGTCGAGGCGGAAACATCGGGTGACCCCGTGAAGGTCAGCGGGATCGGATCGCGCAAGGGCTTCCAGGGCACGATCATGCCGGCAATCTCGCGCAAGTTCAGTCGTACGGTTAGACTGTAGCCAACGTCCGCAAGCGCCTGATCGGCGGCTCTGGCACGCCTTCTGCACCTTCATGCGGCATCAGGCGAAGTGGTCGGCTTTCCGTGGCTGGGCGTGGCGTTATGACGGAAGCCTGTCTAATGTCCATTCCAGACCCGGAGTGCAACCTGTTGCTCGCCAAAGGCATCCCTGCCGGAAGAGCGGCCTGCTCGGATCAGGCGTGACAAGTCGTGTGGCTGGCGGTAAAGTCCTATGCGCCGCCAGCTCGACGTCCGGGCAGTCGGACGTCACTGGAGGAGGCGACCCCGGCGCGGAGGTCAAGCCGCATCTCGTGACGATCAGGCGCGCCGAGTTGAGTCCACGATCGCGCGGGAACGCGCGGCGGCAAAAGTCGCGCGGAACCCGCCGCCGGCGACGCCTGCCGTGGAGCTAAAAAGGACAATGTAAAGGCGCGGCAGGAGCATCGATCCGCGCGCCGTGTTCACCATGGCGGTATTGCCTTCCCCTGATGCAACGGAATCGCCGAGGTCAGGTGAACAAGAAGGCGCGCCATGCGCCAGGCCTAGCCCTTCCGACCACAGCGCAAATGGGACGATCGCGATCGTCGGGTGGCGACGGCGTTCTGGCGAGCGTCCATGAAGTGTAGCCGGCCTGCCCACCGAGTGGTAGCACTGACGCCATCCGCTGCCCTGACGGTGGAGGTGACGGCTGAAGCGCTCGACCGGCGTTTGTTCCCGCACCCGCGAAGACGCTCGTCACGCTGCCGTCCGACCTCGAGGTGTCCAGGTCGGCGCCTGGTAAGCCGCCAGCAGAACGCAATTTGGCGACGTTCAGGGAGCGGGCGTAGATGCCGCTATGCACCCGAACGAGGCGGGCTTTCCGCTCGCGCCCGTCGTGTCAGGAAGAGCCACGCTCCCTAATGAGGAAGGTAAGTACGTTTTTCGACCAATCTTCCGACGCGCACCCTCACGTAGGCTCCGCTGTGGCGGTCGAGGAGCCTTCAATCAGTCCAGCTGCGTCGAGGTACGCTGCCAACGTCCCCATGTGCAGCAAAGCCCGCGCAGACGGGATGACGGAAGTGATTAGGCCCGGCTGGGCGCGAAAGCTTGTCGTAAGTTCCAAGAAGGCGAGTAGACGATCGAGATCTTCGAAGAGCGGCGGTAAGCCCGATGCCGTCCGTAGTTCGCCGACGCCACCGGGCCGCCGCTTTTCGCGTTTGTCTCCGGACGTTCGAGAGACGTACAGCCGGAAGCCGGTGGTAAAGTCGCCGACTGAGGAAGCTGATTTCGAAGAAGGGCGGCTGGAACAACTACGGTCGGTTTAACTGCGTCAACACCAGGGCGCGGCGGTTTGCCGCGCTACTGGTGTGATCGACTGTTAATAGCGACGGCGTGTTCGCAGAAGGTTCACGCGGATCAGGCTGACCTGAATCGCCCGCTGCGCTGCTTCAATTATGGACGGCTTCGCGAGGCGCATCCTCGCTCCCGCGCGCCTGCGCGTCAGGCACCTCGTCAGCAGCCGTCGGGGCCGAACGCGGACATCGTAAGCCCGGCAAAATGCGCTGCCGCTCGACAACATCCCGACCACGGCACTGCCCGAGCAACAACGTCGAGCTTCAGTGCCGGGGCAGAGGCAGCAAGATGGCCCGCAGCGCCGGTTCGCGGGTGTGCAGCTTCGGTCGCGTGAAGCGGGATCAGGTAGCTGATGCGCGGTGCTCAGACTCCCGTCGAGGGAGCTGCGGAGGGTGCCGCTAACCCGCGCGCCGCCGTCGCGGCAGGTCGGCGGAAACCCTCGACCACGAGAACAGAGGACCGGCGGCAAGGCCGGGCCGCAGCCGCTGGAAGGGCAAGCGCCCGACCGTCCGGCGGCTCGGCGATGAACCCGGTCGACCACCGCACGGCAGCGGCGAGGGCAGGCGGTCGAAGGGCGGCAGGCACATCCGGTCACGCCGTGGGGCGCTCCGACGCTCGCGCAAGCGCACGCTGACAGCAGCTGGTCGCAGGCGAAACCCGACAAAAGTTGATCGTCCTGCGCCGGGCGGGCGCGGCGAGAGCAAGCTGGATGAGTCGTGGCTCCACGTAAGTGGCGCCATTCTGTCGAAGAGGTAGCGGCCGCTGAGCCGCACCGGCGTGCTTTTGATTCGAATCGAGGTCAACGATGAAGCGGATGATCCGCACGTGGTCGCGCTCGTCGACCGTTCTCCCGGAGATGGTCGTGGACGACACGATCAAGCCGGTCCGTCGACGGCCGCAAGCATCGTGCCTGGGGTTCATCGCCTGAGCAGATGGTCGGGCAACGGTACGTCTTCCGGCGAGTTCGCGCCCACGCGCACGTTCCGCGCGCACTCCGGTGACCGCAAAGGCCGAGGTGTGAAGCGGTAGTACGCCACGCGGCCGTCTGTGGAAGCAGGCAGCGCAGCGCCGAGGCGAAGTGGGCGCGCGTGTCGCCGCGGCAAGGCGCGGCTCGTCGCGGAGCACATCCGCGGCCGGATGCGTCCCAGGAAGCGTCGCAGACGGTGCTCTGCCTTCACAGCGGCGTGCCAGCTCGCGCGCGAGACTGCGGAAGGTGTCTGCGCTCCGCTGTCGCGAGAACGCAGAGACGCACCCGGGTCTCAACCTGGAACGGCGACGACCTCGTGCGATCTCGACTCGTCTACGTGGATTACGAAGGCCCGACGATCGTAGCGCTGGCGCGGCGCGGTGCGGCTGCGGCGTCGCCCGCAATCCGCAAGCGCACCTGTCAGCATCACGGTCAGTGTCGCGCTGTGCGCGAGGACGCCGGCACGTCACCACCGCGCCACGGCGAGCTGCAGCCGAAGCGCGCACCCGCGAAACGTGCAAGCGCCAAAGAGAGCGCCAATCGACGCGCAGAGCAGCCGGAGAGCGACCGCGTAATGGGTACGGTGTTGTTCATCCCGGCGGGTCGCGCGCCCGTGCGCTTCATCCACGACTGGAAGTCGAACCAGGTGTGACAGGCAAGAAGGAGTTTCCGCTCTATCTCATCGAGGACATCCCGCAATCCAGGCGAGCACATCACCCCACAAAGAAGCTCGCGCACGCCGGCCCCACTGTCCAGACATCCTCATCCGCAAGGACAAGCAGCGTGGATCGGGCCGTGGACATCTACACGGCTACGCCCGGGCATCGTCATCGGCAAGTCGGGCGTCGAGGTGGACGCGCTCCAAGCGTGAGGCGCGGCGCCATCGCCCGGCGGGGCGAATCGTCCACGATCAACATCGAACGAGATCAAGCGTCCCGAGCTGGACGCGAGACTCGTCGCCCAGTCGATCGCCGAGGCGGGCTGGCAGGACCGGCGTGTCCGTTCCGGCGCGCCATGAAAGCGCCGCCTCGCCTCCGCCATCCGTCGCGTGGTGGCGGCATCGCGGGACCAAGGTCGTGCGGCGGCCGCCTCGGCGGCGCGGGCTGAGATGAAGCCGCCCGAGACCCACTTCCGAGGGCCGGCGTCCCGCCGTGGCACGATCCGGCGCAAGCGACATCGACTACGGCTTCGTCGAGGCGAAGACGACCCGCCATCGGCTGCGTCTGATCACCAGCGCGTGGGCGATCGGCGCCCGAGGTGGCTGGCAGCGGCGCTGCAGAAAACGCGCCCGGCGGAGCGATCAGCCCGTCGCCTGCGGCAGTGGTGCAAATTTTCTGAGCTGGCGCCTGGCGCGGTCGCGCGAGTCGGCGCGTGAAATGCAGCCAGGATCGCGAAGAATTCTGGCAATGGTCGGGTACAGCCGGCTGGCGGTCTGGCAAAGCAGAGTTCGCGCATGTCCGCGTGGCGCCCGCCGCCAGGTGCACGCCGGAGCTCAGCCGATCGCTTCCTCTCAGGCCCCCAGAGGACGTGGTTCGCCGTGCCTGTTGAGCCGTGGTCGAGTCGCCGTTGCAGCTTGAGACACGCCGCCAAACGGAAGGACCCTTATGATGCGCGCTTCCTCCCAGGAAGAAGACGAAGTACCGCGCATGCGTGTCGGTGCGCGGGTTCTTTCTTACAGGAAGGGCCAGTGACAGTATCCAGCGCCTGGCGACTATGGCCTGGCGACGGGCGTCGCCTGGGTAGATTTTTAACCCGTGAGAGATCATGAGGCGGCCCTGGATCGCGATGGATCGCCGGTAAGATCGGGGCGCGGAAAGGGTGGGTCTGACTAACGTGTTCTACGTTGGTGATTGTAGCTGTGGCTGAGACGCGCGTGAATGTGTACGCCCCGAGCTGTATGGGTTTGCCTGCCGTGGAAGCTATGTAAATAAGGTTGATTCTCCTGGGCACCCTGGTTTCGCCTATTAGTGAGCTTGAGTGCCTGTTGGCAAAATAAAGCCTCCGTCAGCATCGAAGATCGTGGAAGCGGGAAAGTGAGATCCCCTGAGTTGTAGAGACCCAGACCTGAGCGGACGTCCAGCTCCCCAGAGGAGGCGCTGCAACACAAAACCGCAGAGCTGTTCGACCGCTTCAACCGTGACTCGGGGCACTCGAGAACACCGCGCGTAGTTTAGTTTCCCGCAGCTGTAGATCGCCCGTATCCTGACCCCGTCCGCAACCAGCGTGTGCAGAAACGAACTCCGGCAGCGACATCGAAAAACGAGTAGCAGAACAACTGAATATGCGACCAGGTCACTGACGCAAGTGGAGCCGTGCAGGCTCAGCCTGTAGTGGAGGCGTGGACACTGACGCTAATGTCCGAGCTGAGAGGTAAGACTGGTACTAAAAACAGGGACCAACACCGTCGAGCCTGAGGTGACCGCGGTGAGGTGGGGAGCTGAGCCTGAGCCGCCAGCCAGCAGGAGCCTCAGCTGGTGGAGGAGCCTCGCCTGAAGAATCAGGTTGATAGGTGCCCGCCGCTGAATCTCCCCGGTCTGGCGCTGCTGCAGGAACTGGCGCGCCAGTCGCGCAGATCCGGCGTGGTGGCGCAGCGCTGGCGAAGCTGCAGCGGAACGCCTCAGGAAGACGCGCGCTGACCGTCCGTCTCCCGATAAGCTGAGCACGCGCGCGGCCGCCGCCAAAGAGCGGTGTGGCGTGGTGTCGTCGCCTGATGCGATGGATGTGTAAGACGATCGTCGTCCCGGCGGTCGAGTCGTGGCGCAAAATTGGGGCGCGCCAGCGAATAGCGTGGATCCGGCGCCGACCGTTCTGCGCACAGACGAGCAGAATAGGCGCAGCACGCGTCGGTGGATCGCGTCCGCATCGTCGAGACGGGTTTCTGCTCAGCGACGGAAGCGTGCCAGGCGCTTCTGGCTTCAGATTCCCGGAGGTGGTATGATCAAAGCAGAGTCCGTAGACCTAAAATATAACACAAGCCTTTCGGTGAGCTTCTCTGTATACTGTGTCGGCGGCGGTTTCGTGGTAACGCAGGTATCGCGCGTCGCATGATATCACCGCGATCGTGAAGATTTTGGCGACCCCCGTGGCTGAAGAGCATGAGGCCGCCAAAGCCAGGTCAGGTCGTGTGCGGAATCTAAGAAGCCGCCCGGCCGCAGATCGGCGTATGATGATGGAACGCGATCGCGTTCGACGAGAACGCGGCTGTGATCATCTATCGCTTATGCAACCATGGCACCCGCACTTCAATGGTCAAAGTGCTGTAGGCTGGAAAGTGAGTAGTTAATCGAGTGAAGATCACAGTCCTGCCTTGCCCTGGGAGGTCCCTTTATAGTGGCTCACGCGCAAATTTCTGCAAGGATCTCCAAAAAGGGCGTACACCGGTTTCAGTATAAGTTGACCGCGCGGCGCAAGGCTGCGCGCGACGCCATGCGCGAGAGGCGGTCATCGTCGAAAACTCAACGCCGTCAGCGCCACGTCCGGGCAGTCCGCTCATGACGCGAGCCGCAGCGGGCGCGGCCAGTATCGCGCTGGCGGTATTTCATCGGGAGGAAGTTGCAGCGCCTGTGCTGGTGTCCTGCGTGATGCTGGTCTCTCGCCTTGTCCCGCCGCAGTGGGCCGGATATCGAGGCTTCGCAGTCGAGATGCTGAGCGTTTAAAGTGCTGTGAAGGCGCCAAGAAGCTGGGTGTGGTGCGGGGTAGTCTGTGAAGCGGGCCGATCAGGATGCGAGCCATCGACAAGCAATTTAAGTAATCGCAACCGGCTACGGCAACTGAGATTGAAATGAGCCTGTACGAGCAGTGATATGATCCGCGTGTCGTCGGTTTTGGCTGATTGAGCTTCTCCGGGCTGAGCTCTCGGTGGCTGCGACGCCGAGGGATCGAGAAGATCACGCCGAAACATGGAGCAGTAGGCGGGCTGAAGACCGAGGCGGGCGCAGCGGTGCTCGACCCCGGCACTCGACGAGCCGTCGACGATCGCCGGCCAGCGCGCACAGATGCGTCGTGCGCGAGTAAAGCCGATCAGCGGAGCTTCAAGCTCGCAGCGAGGGCGCCGATCCGGCGTGCGCGCGCCGCGGCGCCGCGCGGTGCGCGGATAGTGGGAGGTTCCCTTTCGAGCCGCTACGATCTCGACTTCCGCGCTGCCGCGCATTCGCGACTTCCGCGGGCTGAACCCCGGTTCAGCCCGACGGTCGCGGCAACTTCTTCGCTCGGGCTCCGCGAAAGCGAAGACCCAGTCTTTCCCGGAAATCGGTCGGCTACGACTCCGATCGCCGCAGATCCGCGGGCTCCGACGTCGCCATCGCCAGACTCTCGCCGCCGAGAACGACGTGAGAGCAGGCGCGCAGCGCTTCTTTCCGCGCTCAGGACGCCCGTTGCCCGCCGGCGGAGACGCGCGAAGCTGGAACAGGTGTAGACGGCCGAAAGTCGCCTGGATCGTCAGCAGCGGTCGCGACCGACGCGGTTCACAGGTCTGCGCGTACTCGCGCTGCAACACGCTGCGGGCGCCCGCGCGCGGTCTATCGTCAAAAAGAGTTCGGCCTCTGCCGGATCTGGCGCCTCTTCTGCGCGAGTCTCCGCCAGGCCCACCAGGGCGGCATCCCTGGCAGCGACCAAATCGAGGCTGGTGAAGAGGATGGCGACCACCATCCCCACATCGCGCGCGCTATCGACGGCTGCAAAGCTGCGCATCGCCTGCAGCGTCTTCTCCCAGATCGCGCCCGCCAGCCTCCGCGCGAGCGAGCTTGCGGTCACTCGGAAAGCGCTTGTGCCGCTCGCTTCGTCGCCGACTTGCACGCACGATCTGATGTGGGACGGTGATCTGTCTCGATGCCCGACCGATCCTGTTTCGCGAGACATGCTCACATCGCATCCGGCACGACCAACAAGGCGCTGGCGGTGACCGCGTGGATCATGCCCACGTCCAAGCTGCAGGTCGACGATCGCGCGCCTGCTCGGGCGGAGGAGGGCCAGCTGCCAAGTGACTTCCACGTCGAGCCGGCGGCCCCGGTCGAGTCACCCGACCATTCTCGTCGTCGAGCTCAGGCACGGCCGCGGTGCCAGCGGCGCGCAGTGATCACCCGCCGACCCGAAGCGTCTCCGAGCCCGGTCGCGCCGCGTCTGGCGCGCGCTCGGGATCGCCCGGTTGCGCGGTTCTCGGCGGGATGGGGACCGCGATCCCTGTCGACCTCGATCCGTGGTCTCGTCACCGACCGCACAGCCGGCGCCAGAGCGCGGCTGGCGGCGGCGGCGGTCTCCGCCTTCTGTCTGGTAGTTATGACGGTCTCCCGATCCACCCATCTCTGCACTCCTGGCGCGCCGCAACGCGGCGCACTGCCGCGATCTTTCGGTCGCGCCCGTAGCCTCCAAGCTACGAGCCGCTCGCGCCCAGCCTGTCGCCATCGCTCGCTTAGCGCGGCCAGAGAGCAACGAGCCGCAAGCGGACAGTGGCCTGGTGAGTCGGCGCAGCCGGACCGAAAACAGCCAATCCTCGTGCCGACCGGCGGAGACATCGCCATCGACCCCAGCCGCGATCATGGGTCAACGTTGTCCGCTCGGCGGAGCTCTGCCAGGCCGTGCCCAGTGCGGACTCGCCCGGTCGAGGCGCCAGGGACGACGAGCTCGTCGTGTCGCGCGCCCGACGGACCTGCGGCGACGATCGTGCGCTAGCAGCGGGCTGGCGCGCTCGTTGATCGCGAACACGGTCGAGGAGTCACAAAGGTGAGTCCCGAGGAAGCGCCTCGAGATTCAGTGAGCGCTCGGCTGCCGCGCTGTTGAGCCTGCGCGCGCATCGCTCGGAGCTCAACGTTCGGCTACTCTGCATCCTCGTCGTCATCGATCCGCCGTTCTCGGCATCACGTTCCTGAGTGCCCCGCGCCGACGCGCGTGTCCCCGCTCAGGGCGTGGACAAGCGGCAGGTCGGCGAGGTCGCGGCGAGGCGCGCAGGTGCGCAAGCGCTCGAGCCGTGCCAAGCGCGGGGCGCGCATCCGCCAGCGAGGGCGAGCGCACGTCCGCCGCAAGGTCGGAGGAGGAGCGTGGTGTCCACGACTACATCGAGCCAGAGGCCCGCGCGCGGCGGCCGTGCATGCGCGTTCCGCGGCTGGCTCTTCGGCACGGCTTGCCGAGCGTCCTGCGCCTCGTCGCCTTCCGCTCGGAACCGAGGCATCTCGGCGCAGCTCGTCGATCGCGACCATGCGGGAAGACCCTCGCCAGCGGCGGACCTGGCTGGCCGTGTTGCGTGGCGTCCTCTCGGCGGGCTGCGGAAGATCCCCAGCGAGGCGGCCGAGGTCGGCAAGCTTCTCGCCGTCGCGGCGAAGGAGGCGGGCATCGAGGCGTGCGTCTTCGACCGCGCCGGCTACCTGTACCACGGACGCGTCAAGGCGCTCGCCGACGGGCGCGCGCGAGGGAGGGCTGAAGTTCTGAACGAGTGACAAGCTGTCACGACGTGCAGTGTTCGCGCGTGAAGAGGTGCGCGAGCTCAAGGAGCGCGTAAGATCGAGATCAACCGCGTCGCCAAGGTGGTCAGTGGCGCCGGCGGTTCTCGTTCACCGGCGCTCGTCGTAATCGGCGATGAGGTCGACCGCGTCGGCGTCGGCTCGGAAGGCGCGCGAGGTTCCGCTTGCGATCACGAAGGCGCGTCGACGACGCGAAGAAGAATCTTTCACCGTTCCGAAGCGCGGACTCGACGATCGCGCACGAGTCGCTGGGGCGTTCGGCGCAGCGCCGGCGCTGCTGCGCCTCCTGCGAGCGAGGAACCGGCGTCATCGCGGGCGGCGGCGTTCGCGCCGTCCTCGAGCTAGTGGGCATCCGCGACATCCTCGCGCAGAGAGCCCCGAAACGACGAATCCGATCAACATGGCGAAGGCGACCGGTCGAACGCGTTGAAGCGGCTCTCGCCGGCCGGAGGAAGTCAGCGCAGACGCGCGGCCTGCCGATCTCGCGTGCTCCCCATAAGGCGCAGCCGGAAGAGCCAGCAGAGCAGCGCCTGAGCCCGAAACGCCCGGTCCGGAGTCATCCTTAGGCCTGACGAACGCCGACCGTCCAGGTCAGAGAAGCACCGACAGAGCCCCAGTCGAGTCCGGAACCTGCGGCAGCGACGAGGCAGGCCGGTGCCCAGGCTCAGAGATCACCCAGGTTCGTTCCCAGATCGGGCACTCGGAGCGCGCATCGCGGCACGTTGCGTGCGCTCGGCTCCGGCAAAATCCGGCCGCCCGGCCGAGCACGAGGAGGGCCCGGTCGTCGCCGGTATGCTTGAGAAAAGTGCGCCATCCGGGTGCGTCGTCGAGGAGACCAAGTAGTGGCGTCCGAGCAAGCTCAACCTCTCGAACCTCGAGGCCTGGCAGCGCGCGCATGGACCGCATGCAAGCGCGTTGGCCGTGGCATGGGGCTCTGGGGCAGGTGCGCTATTCGGGTCGCGGTATCATAGGCCAGAAGTCGCGCTCAGGCCTGCACAAGATGCGCGCCGGATTCGAAGGCGGCCAGATGCCGATCTACATGCCGCAGTGAGGGAAGGAGCGCGGCTCGACGTCCGCGGACGCGATGCCGATCGGCTCGTTTCCGTACTCACCGGCAGCCCGGTGAACGTCGCGGGCGCTCGAGCGCGTTCGACGCAGGGACGGAGGTGACGCCGGAGCTGCTCAAGAAGGCCGGCCTGATCCGCACGACGCGCAGGACGTGAAGATCCTCGGCAAGCGGCGAGCTGGACCACCGAATTTGACCGTCGTCGCGCACGCCGTCTCGGCGAGCGCGCGCGCGAAGATCGCAGGGCCGCAGGCGGGTTGCCGGTCACGCTGCTCGCCCACGAGCCGAATGTGAAGAAGCACCGCAACAGAGGAAGCGCCAAGCCCGCCGCGGAAGAACCCGGGCGGAAGCGACCGAGCAGGCCGAGGAGACCGGACAGCTGAGATGCCCTCCTGGCTCACGAACGCCTGGCGCATCCCCGAGTTGCAGCGCGCGGATCTTCAGGCCGCATCCATCTCGCCCTTTACCGCCTCGGTTCCTGATCCCGGCACCCGGGCATCGACTCGCAGTCGATCCAGACGTTCTTCAACACCGGCGGCTACGCGGTCAGGGCGTCTTCGGCCTGCTGAACACGTTCTCGGGGTCGGCGCTGTCGCGTTTCTCGATCTTCGCGCTCGGGATCATGCCGTACGTCACCGCCTCGATCATCCTGCAGCTGATGACCGTGCGTCGTGCCGACGCTCGAGCAGCTGCAGAAGGAGGGCGAGTCCGGCTACGCCAAGATCAACCAGTACACGCGCTACCTGACCGTCGGCGCTCGCAGCAGCGCAGTCGCACGGGTTACGCGTTTCTGTTCAAGCGCGACGGCGACGCTCGCACGCGAACACCGGTCGGTCTCGTGCTGATCGTCGCTCACGCTGACCGCCGGCACGACGCTGCTGATGTGGATGGGCGAGCTGATCACGAAGCGCGGCATCGGCAACGGCATCTCGCTGCTGATCTTCGCGTCGATCCTCTCGTCGCGCGCCGACCGGAATCGCCGCCTGGTACAACGGCGGCACGACTGGAGCGGCTGTTCTTCCCGCTCATCGCGCTCGGGATCGTCGCCGCCGTCGTCTTCATCCAGGAAGGGCAGCGGCGGATCCCGATCCAGTACGCGAAGCGGATGGTGGGCCGCCGTCATGACCGCCGGCGGCTCGACCTACATGCCGCTGCGCGTGAACATGGCCGGCGTCATCCCGGTCATCTTCGCCGCCGCCGTGATGGCGTTCCCGCCGACGATCGCGCAGTTCTTCCCGGCGACGCAGGGCTGGATCAACGCCCACTTCTCAGTACGGATCGCTGCTGTACCTCGTCATCGAGGGCGCTGCTGATCGTCGTCTTCACGTACTTCTACACGGCGGTGCAGTTCAACCCGGTCGACCAGGCCGACAACCTGCGCGAAGTACGGCGGCTACATCCCGGCATCCGTCCCGGCCGCCGACGGCGCAGTACCTCGACCGGGTGCTCACGCGGCTGACGCTGCCCGGCTCGTTCTACCTCGCCGCTGATCGCGGTGCTGCCGAGCATCTTCATCAAGTACGGCGGCTTCTCGCAGGCGACGTCGCGCGCACTCGGCGGAACCTCCGTGCTCATCGTCGTCGGCGTCGCGCTCGACACGATGCGCCAGATGGAGTCGCAGATGATGATGCGCACCTACGAAGGCTTCCTCAAGTAGTGCCCTCAACGTTCTGCTCCTCGGCCCGCAGGGCGCCGGCAAGGGCACGCAGGCGAAGCGGATCTCCGGCCGACGTACGGGATCCCGCACATCGCGAGCGGCGAGATCCTGCGCGCCGAGATGACCGCCGGGACCGAGCTCGGCCAGCAGCGTGAAGGACGATCTACGACCGCGGCGACCTGCGTCTCCGACGACCTGATGATCGAGCTGATCCGCGAGCCGCCTCGAGCAGCGGCGACACCGAAGCGGGTTCATCCTCGACGGCTTTCCGCGCACGACCGTGCAGGCGGAGGCGCTCGAGCTCGATGTTCTGCGGACATCGGCAGCAGCTTCAACGTCGCCTTCGCGCTTCAGATTCCGGACGAGGTCGCCTTCGAGCGGCTTCGCCAAGCGCGCCAGACTCGAAGGCCGCGCCGGACGACACCGCCGAGGCGATCCAGCAGGCGGCTCGACAACTACCACCGCGAGACCGAGCCGCTGATCGAGTGCTACCGCATCGCGCGGGAACGCTCGTCCCGATCCACGGCGACCGCATCGGTGAACGAAGTGCTTCGCCGAGATCCAGCGCAGCGCTGGAGCAGGCTGCCTGCGTGATCATCCGGAAGAGCTCAGCGCGAGATCGAGGGATGGAGCGCGCCGGCGCAGCGTCGTCGCCGAGACGATCGCACCTGCTCGGCGAGCACGTCCAGCCCGGCGTCACGACGGCGGAGCTCGACCGAGCTCGCGGAGGAGTTCATCCGCGAGCACGGGGCGGCGTTCCGACGTTCGAAGGGCTACCGCGGCTATCCCGCGGCGACCTGCATGTCGCCGAACTCGATGGTCGTGCACGGCATCCCCGGCAGCCTACCGGGTCGAGGAGGGCGACCTCCTGTCGGTCGACGTCGGCGTCACGCTCGACGGGCTCGTCGGCAGACTAGCGCTACACGCTTCGCGATCGGCGAGATCGATCCGACGAGGCGCAGCGGCTGCTCGAGGCGGGACAGGCAGGCGCTCGCCGCAGGAATCGAGCAGGCCCGCCCGGGCAACCACCTGTCGGACATCTGTCACGCCGTCCAGCAGGTCGTCGGAGGACGCCGGCTTCTCGGTCGTCCGCTCGCTCGTCGGCCACGGGGTCGGCCGCACGATGCCACGAGGAGCCGCAGATCCCGAACTTCGGCGAGCCGGGCCGGGGCCCGCTGCTCCAGTCCGGGATGACCCTGGCGATCGAGCCGATGATCACACGCCGGCGGCCCCGACGTGTACCTCCACGACGACGAGTGGTCGATCTCGACCGAGGACGGCTCGCCTGGCCGCCCACTTCGAGCACACGGTCGCCGTCGCCGAGGACGGGCCTCCGAGATGCTCACCGCCGCGAAGATCGCGGGAAGGGCCGGTTTGGTACCATAATTCGGTTCGCGGCGGGCCGCATCCGCCGTGTTTTTGTGCGTAGATCGAGAGAAAGGCGATTTGACCGAGCAAGAGGAGAAGATCGAGATGGAAGGCAGAGATCACCGAGGCGCTCCCGAGCACGATGTTCCGGGTCGCAGCTCGAAGGCGGGCCATCAGTGTTCTCGCCACGATCTCCGGGAAGATGCGGAAGCACTACATCCGCATCCTCCCGGGCGACAAGGTGAAGGTGGAGCTCTCCCCATACGACCTCACCCGCGGCCGGATCACATACACGGACACCGATGAAAGTCAGAGCCATCCGTCAAGCCCATGTGCGAGCGCTGCCGCGTGATCAAGCGGCACGGCCGGACCATGGTCATCTGCACGAACCCGCGACACAAGCAGCGCAAGGCTAGGGGTAGCAACTTGGCACGCATCGCCGGAGTGAACCTTCCGAATCAGAAGCGGCTCGAGATCGGGCTGACGTACATCTACGGGATCGGCCAGCCGACGGCGCAGCAAGGTCGCTGCCGCGCTCGGCCTCGATCGCCGACACGAAGGTCAAGCGACCTCACCGGACGAGGAGGTCACGAAGCTGCGCGACTACATCGACGACGAACCTCCAGGTCGAGGGCGACCTGCGCCGCGACCGCTCGCAGGCGATCAAGCGCCTCGGCGAGATCGGCGCGTACCGCGGCATCCGTCACCGTCGCGGGCTTCCGGTCAACGGCCAGCGCACGACGCACGAACGCGCGCACGCGCAAGGGCCCGACGAAGACGGTCGAGCCGCGGCAAGAAAGCGGCGGCGAAGACCTAGATGGCGCCTCCTCGTAAGACAGGCGGCCAGCGGTCGCACGCGCCGCCGCGTCCGCAAGAACATCGCCATCGGCCAGGCGCACATCAAGACGTCGTTCAACAACACGATCGTCGCGCTCACCGACAAGGACGGCAACGTGATCGCGTGGGAGTCCGCCGGCTCGGCCGGTTTCAAGGGCTCGCGCAAGTCGACGCCGTTCGCCGCGCAGGTGACCGCCGACTCGTGCGCGCGCAAGGGCATGGAGCACGGCCTGCAGAAGGTCGAGGTCTTCGTCAAGGGCCCGGCTCGGGCCGCGAGACGGCGATCCGCTCGCTCCAGGCCGCCGGTCTCGAGATCCTCGGCGTCAGGACGTGACGCCGCAGGCCCACAACGGCGTTCGTCCGCGCGAAGCGGAGGCGCGTCTAATGGCCCGCGATACCGTGCGCCGAAGTGCAAGCAGTGCCGCCGCGAGGGCATGAAGCTCTTCCTCAAGGGTGAGCGCTGCCTGACGGAGAAGTGCGCGATCGAGCGCCGCTCGCTATCCGCCGGGCGAGCACGGCCGCGGCCGCATCAAGCAGTGCGAGTACCTGCTGCAGCTGCGCGAGAAGCAGAAGGCGCGCCGGTACTACGGCCTGCTCGAGAAGCAGTTCCGCACCTACTACGAGCAAGGCGACGCAAGGCACGGGCGTCACGGGCGAGAACCTGCTCCGCATGCTCGAGACGCGCCTCGACAACGTCGTCTACCGCCTCGGCTTCGCGGCGTCGCGCGCGCAGGCGCGCCAGCTCGTCCGGCACGGTCACTTCCACGTCAACGGCCGCCGCGTGAACATCCCGAGCTACCAGGTCAAGCCCGACGACATCATCAACGTCGCAGCGAGCTCGTCGGCCGAGCAGGTCATCCGCGACGCGACCGACCTCACCGCCTCCGTGGCGCCCTGGCTGCAGGCCGACCACGACGAGCTGACCGGAAAGATCCTCAAGTGGCCGTAGCGTGACGAGATCGACACGCCGGTCAGGAATCGCTCATCGTCGAGCTCTACTCAGCGAAGTAGAAGAAAGGAATCGCTTTGGCTACTCGCACAAGCTTGATGGAGTTTCAGATTCCGAAGATCGTCCACGAGGAAGTTGGACGAGCAGCGCGGGGTCTTCGTGATCGAGCCGCTCGACCGCGGCTTCGGCTACACGTTCGGCAACTCGCTGCGCCGCGTGCTGCTCTCGTCGCTCGAGGGCGCTGCGGTCACCTCGGTCAAGATCGAGGGCGTCTCGCACGAGTTCACGACGCTGCCGGGCGTCCGCGAGGACGTCACCGACATCATCCTCAACCTCAAGAACCTGATCTGCCGTGCTGCACGGCGAGTCGCCCGAGATCGAGGTGCGCGTTGTCGAAGCAAGGGCGCCGGCGCGGTCACGGCGTCGGCGACATCGAGGCGCCCGCCGAGCTCGAGATCCTGAACCCGGAGCTCGAGCTCGCGCACCTGTCCGACAAGGGCCGGCTCGAGATGACGCTGACGATCGGCCGCGGCCGCGGCTACGTGCCGGCCGAGCTGAACCGCGGGCCCGAGCACGACGATCGGCGTCATCCCGATCGACTCGATCTTCTCGCCGGTCCGCCGCGTCTGCGTACGACGTCGAGGCGGCCCGCGTCGGTCAGCGCACCGACTACGACAAGCTGCGCCTCGACGTCACGACCGACGGCTCGATCGACCCGAAGGACGCGATCGCGCAGGCGGCGGAGATCCTGATCCGGCAGCTCGCGATCTTCACCGACATCGAGAAGCATCGAGGGCTTCGGCGAGTCCGCGGCGCCGATCGACGGCGGCGGCGCCGGCCGAGTGCCGCTCGCGCACGGGATGGAGAACTTCCCGATCGAGGAGCTCGAGCTCGGCGTGCGCTCGTACAACTGCCTCAAGCGCGTCGGCATCGAGACGATCGGCGACCTCGTCATCGAAGACCGAGAACGAGCTCGCCGCGATCCCGAACTTCGGCAAGAAGTCGATCGAGGAGGTCAAGGAGACGCTCGCCGGCCCACGGCCTGAACGCTCCGCGGCGACGAGGAGCGTAACAACGTCTGAGATGCGCCATCGCGCGCCGGCAAGAAGCTCGGGCGCGACTCGGCGCACCGCAAGGCGCTCTACTCGAACCTCGCCGGCGCGCTGATCGAGCACGGCCGGATCAAGACGACCGAGGCGAAGGCCAAGGCGGTCAAGCCGTTCGCCGAGCAGATGATCACGCTCGGCAAGCGCGGCGACCTCCACGCGCCGGCAGGCTCGCGCTCGCCGAGCTGCGCTCGCAGGACGTCGTGCACCAGCTCTTCGCCGACGTCGCGCCGCGCTTCGCGGACCGGCCGGCGGCTACACGCGCATCGTGAAGCTCGGCCCGCGCCAGGGCGACGCGGCCGAGATGGTCTACCTCGAGCTCGTGGACTATCAGCCTGCCGGCACCGCCCCGGCGGCGACCTCGACGTCCTAGTCGCGGCAAGCGGATGCTCCTGCTCGGAGCGATCTTGCTGGCGATCTTCGTCCTGCCCTCGCCCTGGGGGATCATTGCCGTGGTCGCCGGGCGGCGTGCTCGACATCACGGAGTCGGTCGTGCTGCTGAAGTGGTCCCGGCGGCGGAAGGCGCCGGTCGGCGGGGCCGCACTCATCGGGCGACAAGCGCGTGTCGTCTCACCCCGACGCAGGTCCGCGTCGCCGGCGAGCTGTGGGAGGCGCGCGCAGCTGAGGCCCCTTCGCCCCGGCGACGAGGTCGAGGTGACCGGTGCCGCACGACCTGACGCTCGAGGTCAGCCGACCGGAGCCGAGCCAGCGCTGACGGAGGCGATGATCACACCGCCGAGCGTCACCGGGCCAAAGCGCGGATGAAGCCGACCTCGAAGAACCGCCAGCGCAGCCAGCGCGAGGATCAAGAGCTCGAAGGCGACGACCGCGATCGCCGTGAAGAGGGCCGCTTGGTAGTGGGGGATCAAGAACGGCAGCGTGTGCAGGATGCCGCCGATGAACGTGCCCACGCCTGTGATCGTGCCGCGGACGAGGGGACGGCCCGCGCCCGGTCAGCTCGCCGGTGTCGGAGAGCCCTTCGGAGAACGCCATCGAGACACCTGCGCCGAAGGCCGCCGCGACGCCCGCGATGAACGCGAAGTGCGGCTTGTGCGTCACGATCGCGACCGAGAAGATCGGTGCGAGCGTGGACAGCGAGCCGTCGATCAGCCCGACCATCGCGGGCTGGACACGCTGCAGGAGGAACGTTTGCTGGCCGGTCATCGACTAGAGTGTATCAGTCAAACCGCAACGTGATAGAGCATAAGGCAGACCTGACAATCCGAGTCAGGGGAGCCTGACGTGCGGCTGAAGCTAACGCTCGAGTACGACGGCGCCGGCTTTCCGCGGCTGGGCGGCGCAGCCGGGCCTGCGCACGGTCGAGGGTGTCTTGCGCGATGCGCTCGCAACCGTCTTTTCGTCGATGTCCGCGGCTCGCGGTCGCAGGCCGCACCGATACCGGCGTGCACGCGCTCGGGCAACGTCGTCACCGTCGACGTCGAGGGCGGGCCCGCGCCGGAGCGAGACGGCTGAACGCGTCGAACGCCGCGTTACCCGACGACGTGGCCGTCGTCGCGGCCGGAGGAGGTCGCCGCCGACTTCGATGCGCGCCGCTCGGCCCGTTCGCGGAGCTACCGCTACCGCATCTGGCGACGGCGCGAGCCGTCGCCGTTCGAGCATCGTCGCTCGTTGTGGTTCCCGACGACCGCTCGACGAAGAGCGTCTCGCCGACTCGGCCGACCTCCTGCGTCGGCCGGCACGACTTCCGCGCGTTCACGCCGACGGAGACGCAGCACACGGTCTTCGTGCGCGAACGTCTACCGCGGCGGAGTGGCATCGGCGCGGCGACGCGCTCGAGTTCGAGATCACGGCCGACAGCTTCCTGCGGCACATGGTGCGCACGCTCGTCGGCACGATGCTCGAGCGCCCGCCGGAGCGAATCGCGCCGCTCCTCGAGGGACGCCACCGCAGCGAGGCCGGGCTCGACGGTTCCGCCGTGGGGGCTCTACCTCGAACGCGTCGAGTATTGAGTACACGCGGCTACGCATCACGTCATGCGCTTTCCTGTCGTTCTCTTCGATCTCGACGGCACGGTCATCGATTCCGGCGCGATCATTCTCGCCTCGATGCGACACGCCGCCAGAGGAGGTCCTCGGCGTCGGAGGTTCCCGACGAGCAGCTGATGGCCGCGGTCGGCAGGCCGGGGCTCGAGGCACAGATGCAGGCCCTTTCGCCCGACCGTGCGGACGAGCTCGTCACGGTCTATCGGGCGCACAACGAGCCCCTGCACGACGAGCTCGTCTGTTGCGCCGGGATGGACGATGGTCCTCGTGCAGCTGAAAGACGAGGGCGCCGGCTCGGAATCGTCACGCGCCAAGCGCAGGCAGACCGTGGAGCTCGCGTTCGCGCGAATCCCGATCGAGCACCTGTTCGAGACGGTCGTCGGCGGCGACGAGACGAAGAAGCACAAGCCCGATCCCGAGCCGCTGCTCCTCGCGCTCGACCGGCTGGGCGCTGCTCCCGACGAGGCCGCGTACGTCGGCGACGCGCCGTTCGACGTCAAGGCGGCGAAGGCGGCCGGGCTGTATTCCGTCGGCGTCAGTTGGGGCGGGATCCATAGGCGCGAGCGACTCGAGGCCGAGGAGCCCGACGCGCTCGTCGATACCACGGAGGAGCTTCTTGGCGTCCTCTAAGGTCGAGCAGCGCGCTGCCGAGCTGCGCGACGTCCTCGATTACCACCTCTACCGCTACCACGTCCTCGACGATCCCGAGGTCCCGGACGCGGAGTACGACGTGCCTCTACGACGAGCTCGTTCGCCTCGAGGAGGCGAACCCGGAGCTCGTCACGACCACGACTCGCCGACGCAGCGTGTCGGCGCGCCGCCGTCGGACAAGTTCCAGAAGGTCGAGCACCCGTCGCCGATGGGATCGCTCGAGAAGGTCACGACCGGCGAGGCGCTCGAGAAGTGGCACCAGGACGTCTGCAAGCGGCTCGGCACCGAGTGAGCGTGGCGTACGTCACCGAGCCGAAGATCGACGGGCTCTCGATCAACCTGATCTACGAGGACGGCGTGCTTCGTGCGCGGCGCGACGCGCGGCGACGGGCGTCGAGGCGAGGACGTCACGGTCAACCTGAGGACGATCAAGCCGATCTCGATGCGGATGCAGCTCGCCGCCGGTGAGACGCCGCCGCCGCTACTCGAGGTGCGCGGCGAGGTCTACCTCCCGCTCAGCGGCTTCAACGAGCTCAACGAGCGCCTGGTCGCGGAGGGCAAGAAGCCGACGCCGAACCCGCGCAACGCTGCGGCGGGATCGCTGCGCGCAGAAGGACTCGTCGATCACGGCTTCGCGGCCGCTCTCGATCTGGATCCACGGTCTCGGTCAGCGCGAGGGCCTTCCCGCGACCGGTCACTGGGAGGCGCTGCAGTGGCTGCGCGAGCACGGCTTCCGCACGAATCCCTACGCGGAGCATCACGACACGGTCGAGTCCGTCGCGGCGGCTTGCCGGGAATGGGAGACAGCGCCGCATCGAGCTCGACTACGAGATCGACGGGATCGTGATCAAGGTCGACTCCTTCGACCAGCAGCGCCGCCTCGGTGCACTGCACGATCGCCCGCGCTGGGCGCGCGCGTTCAAGTGGGCGCCGATGACCGCCCAGACGAAGCTGAACAGGATTCACATCCGAGTCGGACGAACAGGGCGCGCTCAATCCCGTGGGCGCAGCTCGAGCCCGTCGAGGTCGGCGGCGTCACGGTGTCGCAGGCGACGCTGCACAACGAGGAAGACATCAACCGCAAGGACATCCGCGAGGGCGACAACGTGATCGTCCAGCGTGCCGGTGACGTGATCCCGCAGGTCGTCGGCCCTGTGCTTCCGCACGTCAAGGGCACGAAGCCGTTCAAGATGCCGAAGAAGTGCCCGCTCTGCGGCGCGGACATCGTCAAGCCCGAGGGCGAGGCGATGCACCGCTGCCCCAACCGCGCGTGCCCGTCGCGTGGGCTCGAGTCGCTGATCAACTGGGTGCAGGCTGCCGCCGACATCGAAGGCGTCGGCGAGCAGTCGGTGCGCCGGCTCTGGGATCTCGGGCTCGTACGCTCGCTGCCCGGATCTCTACCGGCTGACGAAGGAGCAGCTGATGGAGCTCGAGGGCTACGGCGAGATCTCGGCGACGAACGCGATCGAGTCGATCGAGGCGTCGAAGCAGGTGCCGTTCCACCGCGTGCTGTTCGGCCTGAACATCCCCGACGTCGGCTGGGTGACGGCGCAGAACCTCGCGCGTCATTTCGAGAGCGTCGACAGGCTGCTCGAGGCGAAGCAGGAGGACATCCTGGAGGTCGAGGGAATCGGGCCCGGAGCGAGCGGAGGCGATTGCGGAGTGGTTCTCGGACGACGCGAACCGTGCGCTCGTCGACGAGCTGCGCGCAGCTCGGTCTGCGCTTCGAGATCGGCGACGAGCTCAAGCCGGTCGACGGGCCGCTGACCGGCAACACGTACGTGATCACCGGAACGCTCGAAGCGTTCACGCGCGACGAAGCGGCCGCCGCGCTCGAAGCGAAGGGCGCGAAGGTCGGGAACGCGGTGTCCGGGAAGACGACCGGGCTGATCGTCGGCGAGGAGCCGGGCAACTCGAAGCTGACGAAGGCGCGCAAGGTCGAAGTGCCGCTCTCTGTCCGAAGCGGACCTCGTCGAGCTACTGCGCGGCTAGTACCTGCGCGAAGCGGTCACTGCGCGCGACGGGCCCACCAGTACGACAGCGGGATGGCCGTTCTGCACGACGGCGAATGCGTAGCGTGTCGCTCGACGTAGCCGGACAGAGCCGACGCGTCGTCCGTGGTGCCTGTCTTTGCCAGAACGCGGCCGCGCGCCGGCGGCTTGCGGAGCCGGTCCTGCAGCGTGCCGTTGACGCCCGCGACCGGCAGCGCCGCGAGCAGCACCGGCCGGACGATCGGATCGGCCCAGGCCACCTTGCAGCAGTGCCGCCGAGTGCGTTGGCCGTCAGCCGGTCGAGGCGGGAGAGACCGAACCGTCGACGATGCGCACGCCCGTCATCGGCACGCCCGCCGCCGTGAGCGTCTGCATCACCACTGCCGCGCCCGCGGCGCTCGTGCCGCGGTCGAGCTCGTTGAGGCCGAGTTGCTTCAAGAGCATCTCCGCGGTGAAGTTGTCGCTCTCGCGGTCCATGAAGCGGACCATGGTTGCGAGAGTGGGCGAGGAGACGGTTGCGAGCGGCTCCGACCAGTCGTCGACCTGTCCGACCCGGACGGGACCGGCAACTGCGATCCCGGCCTTCCGTAGTGCGTCGCGAAACGCCGTCGCGGCTGCGAGCGCGGGAGTGCGCGTGACGATGCGGCCGACCGCGCGCCCGGTCGACGACGAGCGCCGAGAGCGGCGGTGACTCGTCGATGAAGAAGCTCGGCTTCCAGCCGGCCACGATCCGGCGGGTGTCATAGGCGCTCTCGTCGCCGATCACGCCGCCGGTGACGCTGCGGACTCCTGCCGCCTTGACCTGAGCGGCGAGCGCCCGGAGGTCGGCGCGCGAGAGCGTTGGATCGCCGTTGCCCTTGAGGATGAGCGCGCCGTCCCAAACCGTCCCGTCCTGCCCGCCGTGTCCCGAGGACGTCGGTGTCGATCCGGAAGGAGGGCCCGAGCTTCGCCAGTGCCGCATACGTCAGCGGCAGCTTCTCGTTCGAGGCCGGAGCAAGCGAGCCGACCGCCGTTCTGCTGCGAAGAGAACGGTGCCGGTCGTGAGGTCGAGCGCGACGGCCGCCGAGCGGGCCGGAGCGACGTGCGGGACGTGGAGCGCTCGCGCGAGGCGGAGCTGCAGCTGCGCCGTCCTGGGTAGGCCCGGCGGAGGTCGCCGCCGGGCGCAACGAGCGCGACCAGGGCGAAGAGGGCTGCGAGGAGACGGCGGCTCAAGCGGAATCCATTTTTCGAGACTGATCCGACGGCGTCAAGAACATAGGCCTCTACGGGCGGGAAGATAGTCCTGGCGGCCCATGTGCGCTGGGTCTGGAGGCTCGATACTGGTCGAAGCAGGCCGCGATCCTCCCCGGCCATGATCCAGGACGAGATCCGAACACTGCTCGATTCTCCGCCGCTCGGCGAGGACGCCCCGAGCATCGATGCGATCGAGCACACGCTGACGGCGGGCTATGCACGGGCACTCGCGCTCGAGGCCGAGCGGTGGCGGCTCGAGCGCCGCATCGCGGAGGTCGCGGTCGAGCTCGGCGCCAAGTCGCAGAACGACGAGCACGACGAGCTCACCCAGCTCGGCCAGCGGCTGTCTTCGGCCGACGGTGACCTGACGATGCTCCGTCGAGCTTCTCGCCTCGCTGCGCTGCTCGCGCGGACGAGGTCAGGGCAGCCGATCTGATTAGACGATCCCGCTGCGCACGGCGTAGACCGCCGCCTGGATGCGGTTGTCGATCTGCAGCTTCATCAGGATGTTCGAGATGTGGTTCTTGACGGTCTTCGGGCTGATGTGCAGCTCGCCGGCGATCATCGCGTTGTCCTTGCCGTTCGCGATCAGCTTCAGCACCTCGATCTCGCGCTCGGAGAGCTCGGCGCGGATCGTCGTCTCGATCGTCCGGCTGTGTGCTCGACGCGCGCACGCCGCTGCAGCACCTTCGAGGCGATCGTCGGCGAGATCAGCGACTCGCCGATGCGACGCGGCGCGGATCCCGGCGATCAGCTCCTGAATCGACGAGTCCTTGAGCGAGGTAGCCGCACGCGCCGGCGAGGATCGCGTCGATCACGTCGTTGTCCTGGTCGGAGATCGTCAGCATCACGACACGCGTGAGCGGCGCGATCGTCGAGATGTGCCGTGTCGCCTCGACGCCGCCCATGCCCGGCATGTTCAGGTCCATCACGACCACGTCCGGCGCGACGTCGCGCACGATGTTGAGGGCCTCCTGGCCCGCCGCGGCCTCGCCCGACGACCTGCACGCCCTCGTCTTCCAGCAGGTTGCGAAGACCACTCCTGAAGAGATCGTGGTCGTCGACGATCAGGACGCGGACGTCGGCCAGCGTCTGCTCGTCCGCTATGACGGGCTCACTCATACTGGGCGTTCCTCCCCGGCCGCGGGCGGACGAAGTTTAGTGGAGCGTGATCGTGACCGTGCGCCGGCCCCAGGCGCAGGGCTTCGGCCAGGGTCGGGAACCACAGGTCGATCGTCATGCCCTGCACCGCGCCACCCGTGTCGGCCGCGACCCCTTCGCCGTAACCCGGGAATCGACAGCCGGGTTCCGAGCGGGATCACCGCTGGGTCGACGGCGACGATTCCGGAGCCCGACCGGAAGCCCGGTCGCGGTCCTGCCCTGGCAGCGAGTACCCGGTCGACGGTCACCGTCAGCGTGCGCGCGCCCGTCAACGACCGACGGAGCTGCGCCGGCGCCGTGCTCGAGTCGGGCGAGCTCTGCGCCTTGCACCTGCCTGCGCCTTCACGACGACCTGACGGGCGCGTGAGTCGAGTGCGCGGATCTGCCGTTGCGTGAGGCGCTGCTGCCGCGCGAGCGACGCGAGATAGGCGACGCGGCCGGCCCGCTCGCGCTCTCAGCGCTGCGGCCGTCTGCACCGCTCTGTGCCTCGAGCGTCTGGACCTCGCCGGACGCGCGCCGCGAGCTCGAGGGCGAGGCCCCGCAGCTTCGTCCGGCCGTCTCGGGCGTCGGTCGCCGCCTGGGCGCCCTGGCGGGCGCTCCGCTCGAGCTCGTCCAGCCGGGTGACGGCGCTCGTCGAGCGAGGTCGCGCCGAGCAGCACGGCGATCGCATCGGGCTCCCCCTCCTCGTAGAGCGTCCGCAGGCGGTCGCCGAGGAGCCGCTGGGATGCCTCCAGATTGCCCGCGACCACGGCGACCTCGCGCCTGGACCCGCTCCTGGTCGGCCTGGAGCGCCTCTGCGCGGCCCTGGAGCACGGCCAGCTCGCTCCGTGCGCCCGGAGAGGCGGGAATCAAGGGCGTAGAGGCTGAGGAGGGCGCCGTGGGAGCGGGCCGCAGAGGCTCGCCTGCCGCTGGCGTGGAGCTGGCTCTTCTGCGGGCCCGCACCGTCGGCTCCGGGCAGGAAAACCCCGAGGAGAAGCGCGGTTCCGAGCACCAGCCCGGCCGCGAGGCGGCTCTCCCTGCGCCAACGCACGGCCCGGGACCCTAGCAACGCGTCGGACTTTGTGCGGTCCGTACACATGGGAGATTTAATGACTTTTAGGCTCGGAAAGCGGTTGCAGACATCCGAAGACGTTGCTAGGGTGCCCCACTTGTGACGTACCGGCCCCCTCCGGTGCGCCCGTCGAGCAGGGTTCTGACCGCGCTGCGGGAGCTGCGGCAGAAGACGGCAGGCGCAGGCGTTCGTAATCGGCATAGCGGCGCTGTGCGCGGCAGCATCGGCAAATGCGACGCCGGGCACCGTCGCGGCGAAGCAGGCACAGGCGCAGCAGGTGCTTGCGCAGATCCAGCAGATCGACCAGAGCATGGGCGCCGCGGTCGAGTCAGTACAACCTTGCGAACGTGCCGCCTGCAGAAGATCGAGACCGACCAGCGCGAGAACCGCAAGCAGCTGAAGGTCACGACGGCGAACCTCAAGGTCGCCCAGGCACTCGCTCGCGGCCCGGCTCGTCACCGCCTACACTGACTCGCAGGACGACACTCGACGCTTGTCGGTGCTCCTCGGCGTCGACGAGCTTCGAGGATCTGCTGAACAGGCTCGAGGCCGTCAACTCGACCTCCCAGCAGGACGCGAGCATCGTGCAGCAGGTGGCCTCGTTCAAGGCGGCGGTCCAGCAGCACCGCGCCGAGCTGCGTCGAAGGCACACACGGAGCAGCAGACCGTCGTTGCGCAGAAGGCCGCGCAGAAGCAGCGGATCGAGTCGCAGCTCGCCTCGCGCCGGCAGCTGCTCTCGTCGATCAAGGGTGAGATCCAGAGGATCAGGGCCGCCGAGGCCGTGCAGCAGCGACAGCTCGAGGCTGCGGCCCAGTCGCGCCTCTCGGCTGGAGCTCAGGTCCCGGCGACGGAGGGCGTGGGGATCTCGGCGTCCACGCCGGAGGGCTCGACCGTCGCGCCTCCGAACGTCCACGGCGGCGTGGTCGGAATCGCGATGCGCTACCTCGGCGTTCCGTACGTCTGGGGCGGCTCGACGCCGCGCGGCTTCGACTGCTCGGGCTTCGTTTCGTATGTGTTCGCCCAGATCGGCGTCTCGCTGCCCGCACAGCTCGTACTCGCAGTTCGGTATGGGCACTGCCGGTCTCGATCAGTCAGCTGCAGCCCGGCGACCTCGTGTTCTTCACCGGTGCCAGCCACGTCGGGATCTACATCGGCGGCGGCCAGTTCATCCACGCGCCGCACACCGGCGACGTGGTGCAAGATCTCTTCGCTCTCCGGCTACTACTCGTCGAACTTCGCCGGCGGCCGGCGCATCTAGCGCGCGCGCGCGCCGCAGCGACAGCCAGAGCACGGCCGCGACCGCGAGGGAAGCACCCACCACGCGGGAACCGACGTCGTCGCGAGCAGTGCGGTGACGCCGAAGGCGAGCAGCGACGCCGACCGCCACGCGCCAGTCGTCGCCGACGATGAAGTCCCACCAGAACTTCCCGAAGCGCTTCATGCGAACGCAAGCCTCCGCCGGCGCAGCATCGTGACGAAGCCGAGCGAGATGAGCCAGGACGAACGCGAGCACGGCCGGCAGCGACGGCGTCGCCGCCGGGCCAGTCGACGCCGGCGCCTTCCGCGCCCCAGAAGATCCCGAACGTCGTCAGCATCACGCCGACCGCGAATGCGAGCGTGTTCTCGGGGACGCGGCTGAGCGGCTCGCGCACGAGCGATCCCTGCCAGGACGACGAGGATCACGGCAGCGCGCGGCGCCGAGCGACGGCGAGCGGGATGCTTCCCTGCGTGCTCCCGAACGTCAGGACGATGAATGCAACCTCGAGTCCTTCGAGCAGCACGCCCTTGAACGCAGATCGTGAACGCCGTACCAGTCGAGCCCCGCGCGTTCCTCGCGCGGCGCGCTCGCGGCTTCTGCGCGCTCACGTGCGAAGACGGACGTCCTCGTCGCGGACCGCCTTCCAGCCGCTCGCGCGCAGGATTGCCTTGCGCAGCCACTGAAGGCCGAAGACGAGCAGCAGTCCGCCGACCACGAGCCGAAGCGTCTCGATCGGGATCACGGTCAGCGCCGGGCCCGAGCAGCGGCGACGATCGCCGCAAGCGCCAGAGTCGCGACGGCGCGCCCCGATCGAGCGTCGGAGCGCCAGCCGCGGGTGAGGCCCGATCGCGAGCACGATCGTGAGCGCTTCGACCGTCTCGACCGCGCTCGCGAGGAACGACGGACAGAACGAGGAAAGACGTCGGTCAGGAGTAGAGCGCCTCGATCTCGGCGGCGAAGTGCTCCTGGCAGACGCGGCGCTTGAGCTTCAGCGTCGGCGTCACCTCGCCGTCCTCGAGCGGTGAAGTCGCGGGGAGGATCGTGAACCGCTTGATCTGCTCGAAGCGCGAGAGGTCGCGGTTCACCTCGTCGACTGCGCGCTGTACCGCTGGCTCGGCGTCCTCGTCGGGATCGACGTCCTCCGCCAGAGCGTGATCAGCGCCGCGACGTAGGGACGGCGGTCGCCGACGACGAGCGCCTGCGAGATGATCGAGTGCGTCTTGAGCGCGTTCTCGAGGTTCTGCGGCGCGACGTTCTTCCCGCCCGCGGTGACGAGGATGTCCTTCATGCCGGTCGGTGATCGTCAGGAAGCCGTCGTCGTCGAGGTGGCCCGACGTCGCCGGAGCGCAGCCAGCCGTCGTCCGAAGGATCTCGCGTGTCGCCTCCTCGTCCTTGAAGTAGCCCGCCGAAGATCGTGTCGGTCTTGATCAGCACCTCGCCGTCGTCGGCGATCGCGCAGCTCGACGCCCGGCAGTGCGAGGCCCGACCGTGCCGAAGCGGTAGCTCGTCGGGCGGTTGACCGTCGCGCCGGTCGTGCACTCGGTGAGGCCGTAGCCCTCGAGGATGAGGATGTCGAGCGCGTGCGAAGAACTCGATGATCTCCTTCGCGAGCGGCGCACCGCCCGAGCACGCCGATGCGCAGCCGTGCCGCCGAGCCGCTCACTTCACCTTCGAGTAGACGAGCCGGTCGGCGATGCGGTGCTGCAGAGCGAGCCTCGCGGAACCGGCTCGCCGGCCTGCGCGCAGCTTGCTCACCCTGCCGACCGACGCGCAGCGCCCAGTCGATCAGCCTGCGCTTGACGCCGGTCGCCTCGTCGAACTTCGCCGTGACGCCGGTGTGCACCTTCTCGTACACGCGTGGGCACGCTCGGGAACACCGTCGGGCGCACGGCCGGGAGCGCTTCTGCGACTGCGTAAGGGTCGGGGCAGAACGCGATCGTGTAGCCGACGTGCGGGCCGTGCAGATGCATCAGCCGGCCGAAGTTGTGCGCCAGCGGGAGATAGAGCAGCATCAGTGTCGTCCGTGACCGGTGAAGTCGTCGCATCTGACGGATCTCGTCGGCCATCTCGTAGTAGTTGCGGTGGCAGTGATCATGCAGGCCTTCGGCGGGCCGGTCGTGCCCGACGTGTAGATGTACGTGAAGAGGTCGTCCTCGTCGATCGCGGCCGACGCCTCCGCGACGGCTCCGGATGACTCGGCGGCATGGGCACGCCCGCGCGCGCGCAGGTCGTCCAGGTCGGCGAAGGTCAGAACGTGGTCCAGCTCGAGCCCGTCGAGCTTCGCTCCGCTGCGACTCGTCCTCGCAGAGCACGCCGACGGCCTCCGAGTGCTCCAGCGACGTACGCCGCGTCCTTCGGCGAGCTGTTCATGTAGATCGGAGCGCCGACCGCGCCGATCGAGGCCGAGCGCGAAATCGAAGAGCACCCACTCGAGGCGGGTCGAGCCGAGGATCGCGAAGGCGTCGCCCTTTCGGACCCCGAGGGCCAGCAGGCCGTTCGCGAGCTCGTCGACGGCCTGGGCCGCCTCGTCCCACGAGACCGCGCCGCCAGTCCTCGCCCTCCTGCACGAGGTAGGCCGGGCTCGTCGCAGTGCCGCTGGCGACGGCGTCCTGCCACAACCGGGCGATCGTCCGAGTCCCCGCCGCGGTGGTCGTGGTTGCCACCTTCCCATCGTAATTTGAGACGGCCACCCGGGCGGAGCCTTGCAGGAAGGCACCTGACGGAGTCGAAACTGCCCGGTCCCCTCTACAATTCGAAGGCGGCCATGCGCACTATCTGGAACGGATCCATCTCATTCGGCCTGGTCAACATCCCGGTTGGCCTGGCCCTGGCGACGACGCCGAAGGCGAAGCAGTCGGACGTCAGCTTCCGCACGCTCCACCGGGAGTGCAAGACCCCGATCCGCCAGAAGCGCTGGTGCCCGACCCACGAGCGTGAGGTCGGGCCCGACGAGATCGTCAAGGGCTGGGAGGTCGCGAAGGGCGAGTTCGTCATCGTCGAGGACGCCGACCTCGAGGCGATCCAGCAGCACGACGACTCGCGCTCGATCGACGATCACGCCGGTTCGTGCCGCTCGACGAGGTCGATCCGGTCTACCTCGACCGCACGTACTACCTCGCGCCTGCCCAGGCGCCGGCGCAGCGCCGGCCCTACGTGCTCCTGCTCGAGGCGATGAAGGAGGCGGAGATGGGCGGCGATCGGCCGCTTCGTGCTGCGCGGCGCCGAGTACTTCGCGCTCATCCGCCCGAAGGGCGAAGCGCTCGTGCTCGAGACGCTCTTCCTCGCGGAGGACGTGCGCTCGCAGGCGGAGATCGAGGAGGCTGTCGCAGGCACCGAGGTGAAGAAGGCCGAGCTCGACCTCGCGCAGCAGGTGATGCAGAGCCTCGTCGGCGAGTTCGACCCGTCGGAGCTCGTCAGCCAGTACCGCAGCGACCTGCGCCAGATGCTCGAGGCGAAGCTCGACGGCCAGGAGATCGCGAAGCCGGAGCCCGTGCCCGAGGCGCCGGTCGTCGACCTGATGGAGGCGCTGAAGAAGCAGCGTCGCGCGAGGCGAAGGAACGGAAGACCCCGTCCGGCTCTTCGTCAGAAGACGAAAGCCGCTTCGAAAAGCGGCTCTCGTACCCAGCGTGCGCCGGCGCGTAAGTCTGCCGTAGCTTTAGTGGTGCGCGGGCATCGCGCCCAAGGCTTCTAGCTGTGCCTGGAACAGCGTCTTGTCGATCTTGCCCTGATAGATCGGCACACCTTCTTCGACACAGACGCGGATGACCTCCTGCCGGTCGATCCCGAGTTCCTTGGACAACTCCTCGGGCGTGAGGTGGTTCGCCATCTACGCTCCTCTCGTCGTTGCACGAAAAACCCGCCGGCGCGAATGCGCTCAGCGGGCTAGAGTCGAGCCTCCACATGTCGTTGCCGGAATCAACGGTCCGGCGCTCCACGAACAGTCATTGGCTCACAGGATAATCGGCCCTGGTGACGGACGCAAAGCTACCCGCCCTGGAGGAGCGATTCGCCGAGCTCAAGGGCGTCCAGGATGCCGCTATTTCGTGGGGGGCAGGGGCCCTCCGCTCATCCTCGTCCACGGCCTCGGCGGCGCGGCGGCCAACTGGACGGAGCTCGCCCCGCTCCTCGTCCCGAACCACAGGCTGCTCGTTCCTGACCTGCCCGGCCACGGCGGGTCGGAGGCCCTGCCTGCCGTCTCGGGCCTCGAGCCGTTCGCGGATCGGGTGGCGCTCGTCGCCGCGCGTGAGGGATGCTGCCTGCGCCCGGTCGTCGGGCATTCGCTCGGGGGACGGTGGTGCTCGCGCTCGCGCTGCGGCATCCCGACGACGTCTCTGCCGTCGTGCTCGCAGCCGCAGCCGGGCTCAGCTCGGCAGCATCTGGGGCCGGCAGCTGCAGTCGGTGTTCAGCACGGTTCGCCCCGGCCGGCTTGCGCGCGCTGGCGCGGCCTGGTCTCGCGTTCGCTCGCTGCTGCGCCGGTTCGTCTTCGGTTTCGTGTCCGTCGCCGATCCAGGCTCGGCTGACCAACGAGGCTGTCGAGGGATTCCTCGCGGCGCAGCTGCTGCACACGGACGTCGACAGCGCGTGGCAGGCGTTGCGCGCGGACGACCCGCGTCAGGAGCTCGAGGCGGTGCGCTGCCCGGTGCTGGTCCTCTGGGGAGCGGAAGACATTGCAGCTGCCGCTCGACGACGCGTTCGAGTACGCGCGCCGGCTGCGCGCACCGCTGCGCGTCATTCCGGGTTGCGGACATCTCCTCATCGGCGAGCGCGCCTGACGCCTGTGCAGACGCGATCGACGACTTTCTAGGCGACGGCGGCCTCGAAAGGCACCACCTCCCCGCCTGAGCCCGCTGCCGGCGGAGACAGAAAGTCGACGCGATACGCAACGACCTCGACGGCGCTGCGCTTCTGTCCGTCGTCCTCCCACGTGCCGGTACCGCAGCCTGCCTTCGAGGCCGATCCTGCGGCCTTTCGCCAGGTACTCGGAGCACAGCTGCGCCTGCCGGTCCCCACACCGCGATCCGGAAGAAATCGGTCTCGCCGTCCTTGCCGCCGCGGTCGACTGCGAGCCCGAACGTGGCGAGCCGCTTGTCCTCGCCGAACTCACGCAGCTCGACGTCGGTGGTCAGGTTGCCGATCGAGGTTGACGCTGTTCATGACCGTTGCCCTCCAGGTTGTCGGTGAAGGCAACATAGCCGGGAAACTGTCACGGATCTGTGCCGAAAGCGGCTAGTCTTCGTGCCGCTTCGGGGTGTGGCGCAGCCTGGTAGCGCGCTCCGTTCGGGTCGGAGAGGTCCCCAGTTCAAATCTGGGCACCCCGATAAACGTGGGGGAAACCATGTTTCCACGGGCTCCTTCTTCTCGGAGTCGGCGAAGCTGGCGTCGATAGCGCTCCCGGCGGGACGCGGTCCCGCCTCCGCGCGCGCGGTCGTTCGCTCGCCCTAGGTGGGTTAGTCCACGTCTCTAATCTGGCGGTCGGCTAGGCCGAGGAGGAACAGGAATGGCAGAACGCCATGCTGGCTGCGATCAGCGTGCCCGGCGGGCTGAGCCGGATAGGGCGGCCCACAGGCCGAGGCCGGCCGGTAACAGGCCGAGCGAGCCGAACCAGTCCATGCTGATCACGCGCGAGAGCATGTGCTGCGGGACTCGCTGCATCAACATCGTGTCCCAGAGGGTGATCGCGAAGCCGATGCAGAAGCCATCGCACCACCTGCGCCGCTGCTGCTCCTGAGAACCACGGCGACAGCCCGAGCAGCGATGCCGACCGCATTGTTGGTCGCGAGCAGCGAGTAGATCAACACGCCCGTCGGTGGGTGGGCGAGGCGCCGTCCCTAGCACGATCGACCCGGAACGCACCATCCCGACTCCCCTGCAAGGTGAAGAGCAGGCCGTACGAGCCGACGCCGCCGTTCCACTCCTGTTCGACGAGCTTCGGCAGCAGCACCTGCAGCGCCGCGAAGCCGGTCATGAGCACCGAGCGTGAACGTTCCGATCGTGCGCCAGAGCCACGGCACTCCGCACGACGTAGTGGAAGCCGCTCGTCAGTTCGCGCGCGTAAGCCCTGCGACGGTGCCCGGCTCGAATGCGCGCGGTCTTGTCGGTGCAGCGAGCGCGGCCGAGACGAGAAGCGATGCGGCGTCGACGGCGAAGATCGCGCTCGACCCCGCAGCGGCGTAGATCAGGCCCGGCGGTCGCGGGCGCCGATCACGAGCGCTGCCTGGCGCGACACGCCGATCAGCGCGTTCGCGGATCCGGAGAGCCCGGCTCCTCGACGACGCAGCAGGCAGGATGCCGCCGAACGCGGGCTGGAAGAGGCCGCTGCCGAGGCCGTGCAGCGCGACGAAGCGCGATCAGCGACGTCCGAACTGCAGGTGCCCGGTCGCGTCGACGACGGCGAGCGCCCGCCACGATCGAACGCGCGCGAGACGTCGGAGCCGATCATGGAGCAGACGGCGCGGTGTAGCGATCTGGCGAGCACGCCGCCGATCAGGAGCGTCGTAATCAACCCGAGCGCCCTCGACGCTGCAGCACGATCCCGAGCGAGCTCGCCTTGCCGGTCAGCGTGAAGGCCCGCCAGCCGCAGCGCGACGACGAAGGCCGCGTCGCCGATCTGCGAGATCGTCTGGCCGGTCGAAGAGGAGCCGGAAGCCGCGGCTGCCGGAGCGCCTCGAGAACGCGGAGGCGCGGGCCGGCCAGTGGTCACTGGCTCCATGCTGCGAGAGCTATCCTCCGCGCGTGATGCCGGACCTGCTCCGCGTGGCCTGCGTGCAGATGACGAGCGGCGCCGACAAGGCGGCGAACCTCGAGAAGGCAGAGCGGCTCGTCGCGCAGGCCGCGGCGACCGGCGCCGACATCGTCGTCGCTGCCCGGAGAAGTGGAACGCGATCGGCGACGCTGCCGAGTAGCTGCACGCGACCGCGGAGCCGCTCGAAGGCGGCGAGTCGGTCGCGGCGATGTCCGGCTGGGCGCGGACGCACGGGATCACGCTCGTCGGCGGCTCGATCGCCGAGCGGCGCGAGGGCCGCGAGAAGCTCTCGAACACGTCGCCTCGTCTTCGATCCCGAAGGCGAGCTCGCTCGCGACCTACCGCAAGATCCACCTCTTCGACGTCGAGGTCGGCGGTGTCGTCTACCGCGAGTCCGAGGCGGAGGAGCCGGGCGACGAGCCGGTCGTCGCGCGAGGTCGAGGGCTGGACCGATCGGGCTGACGATCTGCTACGACGTTCGCTTCCCCGAGCTCTACCGGATCCTCGCGCTCGAAGGCGCGGAGCTCGTGACGGTGCCCGCGCACTTCACGACGCCGACCGGCAAGGACCACTGGCACGTGCTCCTGCGCGCGCGGGCGATCGAGAACCAGCTCTACGTCGCCGCGCCGGCGCAGGTCGGCGAGACGCTGCCGGGAAGCCGGCCTACGGCCGCTCGCTGATCGTCGACCCGTGGGGATCGTGCGTCGCGCAGGCGCCGGACGAGGAGACGGTGATCACTGCCGAGCTCGATCGCGCGCAGCTGCAGAACATCCGCGCGAAGCTGCCGTCGCTCGCGAACCGGCAGCCGAACGCGTACCGGTGGCCGACGCGAGTCTGACGCACGGCGTCTGGCTCGAGCGCGTCCCGAACTCGTCGCCGAATGCGTCGAGGAGTGGGGAGCTGCGAGCTCGGCGAGCCGTTCGCGGCGGGGCCGCGGGCTACGCCGTGCGCGCCGACTGCCGGCGGACGGCGACGCCGGCGGTGCTCAAGGTGCAGCTAGCCGCACCGCGAGGCCGAGCACGAGGCGGCTGCGCTCGAGCTCTGGGACGGCGACGGCGCGGTCCGGCTGCTCGCCCACGACCGAGGAGCGACGCGCGATGCTGCTCGAGCGCTGCGAGCCCGGGACGCCGTCTCGTCGAGCGGACGCGCGAGACCGCGCTCGGACGTCCTCGATCGAGCTCCTGCCGCGGCTCTGGAAGCCGGCGGGCGCGCCGTTCCGACCGCTCGCCGACGGAGGCCGCCTGGTGGGCCGACTACCTGCCGAGCAGACTGGGAGCAGGTCGGGCCGGCCGTTCGAGCGGCGGCTGTCGACGCGGCGCGTCGACGCACTGCGGCAGCTGCTCGAGCTCGCAGGGCGAGCAGGTGCTGCTGCACCAGGATCTCCACGGCGACAACGTCCTCGCGGCGCAGCGCGAGCCGTGGCTCGTGATCGACCCGAAGCCGCTCGTCGGCGAGCGCGAGTTCGCGGTCGCGCCGATCGTGCGCTCGCGTCGAGCTCGGTCACGGCAGGCGCGACGTGCTCTATCGCCTCGACCGGCTGACGTCCGAGCTCGGCCTCGACCGCGAGCGCGCGCGCGGCTGGACGATCGGGCAGACGATCGCGTGGGCGTTCGACGGCGAGCTACCAGCGAGGCACGTCGAGACCGCCCGCTGGCTGCTAGAAGCCGCGTGATGCCCTCAGCGCCGTTCTCTTCGACGTCGACTTCACGCTCTGCCGTCCGGGCCTGAGCTCGTCCGCCGGGCGGCTACGCGCGCATCGCGGCGACGGCACGGGCTCGACGCTCGACCCGAGCCGCTACGACGAGGCGCGCGAGGCGGCGGTCGCTGAACCTCAAGCGCCATCCCGAGCTGCGTGCACGACGAGTCAGATCTGGCATCGCTTCACCGAGCGAGATCTTCATCGGCATGGGCGGCCGGAGGCGATCGCGCAGCGAGTGTGCGACGGAGATCGACGCAAGGCTGGGGAGTCGTCGGAGAACTTCGAGCTCTTCGAGGACGCGCTGCCGGTGCTCGACGAGCTGCGCGCGCGCGGCTCGGTATCGCGGCTCGTGTCGAACGGCATCCGCGACCTGACCGAGTTCGTCGCACACCACCGCACTCGACGTCGACGCGGTCGTCGACTCGCGCTCGCACGGGCGCGTCGAAGCCGCACCCGACGATCTTCCAGGCGGCGCTCGACCGCGCTCGAGGTCGCGCCCGCGGACGCGGTCGATGGTCGGCGACTCGCTCGAGGAGGACATCGAGGGCGCCCGCGCGCTCGGCATGCGCGCGATCCTGATCGACCGCGACGAGCGCCACCCGGATGTCGACGAACGGCTGACCGATCTACACTGGCCTGCCGGCTGCTCTCGGGCTCGAACGGCCGCTGACGCGTAATTACGATCAGAGTCGTGCCTGCCTGGCTGATCTGGGCGATCGCGGCGGTCACTGCTGGCGGTCGGGGAGATCTTCACGCCGGGCCTGTTCTTCCTCGGCCCGGTGGCCCTGGCAGCGCTCGTCGCAGCGGCGATCGTCGCGCTCGTCGGGCTCGGCGTCGTCGCTCCAGCTGCTCGTCTTCATCGCCGGCTCGATCGCGTCGGCTCGCGCTTCTTCGTCCGGATCGCGCGACGCGCACCTCCAGCATGCCGCGCGGCGCTGCGGACGGGCACGGCCGCCCTCGACGGCACGAAGGCGGTCGTCCTCCAGCGCGTCGACGCCGAACGGCGGCCGCGTGCGCATCGGCGGCGAGGAGTGGTCGCGCGCGCTCGTACATGGAGGATCAGGTGCTCGAGCCCGGCACGCGCGTCGAGGTCGTCAAGATCGAGGGCGCTACCGCGCTCGTCTACGAGTAGAGAGAGTAAGACATGACCGCTGGACTGATCGTCCTGCTCGTCGTCGCCGGCGCTCGTGCTGCTGACGCTCGCGCGCACGATCCGGATCGTCCCGCAGGCGCGCGCCGGCGTCGTCGAGCGGCTCGGGCGCTACTCGCGGACGCTCACGCCCGGACTGACGCTCGTCGTCCCGTTCGTCGACCGCATCCGGGACGCTGATCGACCTGCGCGAGCAGGTCGTCTCGTTCGCAGCCGCAGCCGGTGATCACCGAGGACAACCTCGTCGTCAGCATCGACACGGTCATCTACTTCCAGGTCACCGATCCGAAGTCGGCGACCTACGAGATCGCCGAACTACATCCAGGCGATCGAGCAGCTGACCGTGACGACGCTGCGCAACGTGATCGGCGGCATGGCGCTCGAGGAGACGCTGACGTCGCGCGACGAGATCAACGCGCAGCTGCGCGGCGTGCTCGACGAGGCGACCGGCAAGTGGGGCATCCGCGTCAACCGCGTCGAGCTGAAGGCGATCGACCCGCCGCCGTCGATCAAGGACTCGATGGAGAAGCAGATGCGCGCCGACCGCGACAAGCGCGCCGCGATCCTCGCCGCGGAGGGCGTGCAAGCAGTCGCAGATCCTGACCGCGCGAGGGCGAGAAGCAGAGCGCGATCCTCACGCGCCGAGGGACAGCGCGCAGGCGCGCGATCCTCGCAGGCCGAAGGTCAGGCGAAGGCGATCGACACGGTCTTCCGCGCGATCCACGAGGGCGACGCCGGACCCGAAGCTGCTCGCCTACCAGTACCTGCAGGTGCTGCCGCAGATCGCGCAGGGCGAGGTCGAACAAGGTCTGGATCATCCCGAGCGAGGTCACGCGGGCGCTCGGACAGCTGACCGACCGCGCTGCCGCGCGCGGACGAGCGGCCGGAGAGCTAGGAGCTCGGCCGGGCAGCGAGGAGAGGTCGACGACCAGGTCGTCGGACGGCGGCGTGATCGTTCGCCGCGCACGCCGAAGTCGTAGAGGTCCTCGGTCATCGGTCATCGTCATCGGCGTGCCGAGCTGGCAGCGCCCATGCGACATCGTCGACGGCCAGCCGCCGGACGCGCGCCCTTGGCGTCGATCCAGGCCTCGGCAGGCGCCGAGACCGAGCCCGTCGCTCTCGGTCAGCTGCCTGAGCTGCCTTGTTGTCGTGGGCGAGCTTCTTGAAGTCGATGTTGAACGCGTAGTGCGTCGTCTGCACGCCGCGAATCCGCTCGGATCCGGTCACGCGCGCGTCGCTCGACGCCATCAGCATGCGGAGCGACTGCGACGGGTCGGCCTGGTTCGCGTTCATGAGTCGCGCCGAGATCCACGCCTTCGCTTCTTGGCCAGCTTCGCGACGTCCATCTTCACCCACTTGCCCGTCGGCACGATCTTGTCGAAGAGCGGCGAGCGCATGTACATGACGAGGCCGTGGCTGCCGTCGAAGATCATCTCCATGCTCGGGTCGGCGGAGCCGAGCTGCAGCTGGTACTGCGGCCGGCAGCGCGAAGTGCATGTTCATCCAGCCGGACTTGTGCTTGCCGTCGTAGACGCCGTTCCCGTGGAACGAGAACGAGCCGAGCGCTGCCTGCGGTGAGCGAGGCGCGGAACTCGAACGCGCGAGGACGTCGTGTCTGCCGTCGTGCTGGCGGCCTGCGCAACCGGGTCGAGCGCGAGGGCATCGCCGCCGGCGCAACCGACCAGCGCCGAGGCGCAGAGAGCGAGGCAGAGCAGGGAGAGGACGCGGCGCGGAGTCATCCGACTCTGAAATCGTCGCGCGGCTGCGACGCCGGCTATCCCTCGAACGAGGCGAGGTCGGCCCGCCACCGCTCGGTGTGCTCGCCGAGGAGCGGGCGCGCTTGCCGGTGGCGACCGGCTTCGCCGAGCCACTCCGACGCCTCGGCGAGCGTCGCGACGGGGCCTACCATCACGTCCTCGCCCTCGAAGAGCGTCGAGCCAGTCGCCGAGCGGCCGCGACCGGAACACCGCGGCGAGCTCCGGCGGCCAGCGCCTCCTGGTCCTGCTCGTAGTGACGCTCGACGAGATCGGGGCGGCCGATCAGCTCGCAGAGGCGCTGCCAGAACTTCGGCTCGACCGCGCGTCACCGTGAGGAAGCGGCCGTCGGCGGTCTCGTACGTGCGATAGCACGCGAGGCCGCCGGTGAGCGTGCGCTCCGAGGCTCGCCGCGCAGCCGGTGCGCGGCGAGCCTGTGGGCGTTGTGCGTCATCGAGACGATGAGGTGCGTGCCGCGGCCCGCTGCGTTGCGCGCTCGAGCAGCGCGGCGAGGATCTCGATGACGGCGAAGAGCGAGCCGCCGGCGAGGTCGGCGATCTGCACCGGCGGCAGCGCCGGGCGCGGTGTCCGCGAGCAGTCCGGCCCAGCCGGCGTAGTTGAGGTCGTGACCGGCGCGCGTGTCGCCCGCACCGAAGCCGGTGATCGAGCAGTACACGACCGACTCCGGCGAGCGCGGCGGCGCCGATCCCGAGTCGATCGGCGACGCCGGGACGAAAGCCCTCCAGCACGACGTCTGCGCGCGCAGCGAGCGCGCGGCCGAGGCCCGGATCGCGCTCGAGATCCCACACGACCGACTCCTTGCCCGCATTGAGCGCGGCGTCCCAGCCGGGAGCGACCGAGCGGAGCGGATCGCCGTCGGCGTCTCCACCCGCACGACCCGCGCGCCGAGCCGCAGGAGCTCGCGGCTGGCGAAGGGGCCGGGCAGGTAGCGCGTGAAGTCGACCACCAGCAGGCCGCGTAGCACCACGATCGCGACGCTACCACTACACTGCGACGCGTTGACTGACCGTTCAACAGGCCAGGAGGACAAGCGTCGGCTCATTCTCGACGCGGCCGTGCGCGTCTTCGCGCGCAAGGGCTACCACACCTGCCGCGTCGGTGACATCGCCGAAGAGGCGGGCGTCGCGCACGGTCTGCTCTACCACTACTTCCGCTCGAAGGAAGAGCTGCTCGAGACGATCTTCCGCGAGACGTGGCGCGACGTGCTCGACGCCGTGCGCGCGCGTCGAGGAGACCGGACGAGACGCGCACGCGACCGGCTGGCCGGCATCGCGAAGATCCTGCTGCGCGCGTGGCGGCGCGATCCCGACCTCGTGCGCGTGCTCGTGCGCGAGGTGACCCGCAGCTCGCATCTGCAGGCAGCGCATCGACGAGATCGACGCGGCGTTCGCCGGCGATCGAGCGGATCATCGCGCGCGGACAGGCGGAGGGCGAGTTCCGCTCCGACCTCGACCCGCGCATGGCCAGCTACGTCTTCTACGGCGCGCTCGAGGAGATCCTCACCGGCTGGGTGCTCGGCCAGCTCGAGGACGGCGACGAGGCGATCGCTCGCGCCGAGCAGACGGTCGTCGAGGTCATCTGCGGCGGCCTGGCCGCCGATCGCGAGAGCCGCCAAGGTCTGACGCGTGACGCAGGTGACCGCCGAAGCTGCGCGGCGTCGGGACCGTCAGGCGGAGCCTCTTCTGGACGCTCGGGCTCGGCGCGCTTCGGGCTCGCGTTCTCGATCACGACGACGGCGGCGTACCTGCCGCCGCTGCTGCACCGCTTCACCGAGTCGGGCGCGCTGATCGGGCTCGTGCTCGGCGCCGAAGGCGTCTTCGCGCTCGCTGCTCTCGCCGGTGATCGGGCCGTGGAGCGACACGTTCCACACGCCGCTGGGGCGCCGCCGTCCGTTCATGCTCGCCGCGCTCGGCCCGATGGGCTTCTGCCTCGCTGCTGATGCCGTTCATGCCGAACCTCTGGACGACGACGCTGATCGTCCTCGCGTTCTTCTTCGCCTACTACGTCTACGAGCCGCCCGTACCGCGGTCTCTATCCGGACCTCCTGCCGCCCGTCGACGTACGGGCGCGCGCAGGGGATCCAGCACGTGCTGCGCGGGATCGCGCTCGGCATCGGCGCTCGTGGGCGGCGGGTTCCTGCTCAAGGTCTGGCACGCCGGCGCCGTTCGTGCTCGCCGCGTTCGTGACGACCGCGGCGTGCGCGTGCCGATCGATCCTGTTCGTGCGACGAGGACGGCGGCCACGGCCGCGTCGTTCGAGGGCGTGTCGCGCCTACTTCAAGCAGAGCTGGCAGCATCTTCCGAGAGGAGGCCGAGGTGCGGCGCTTCCTGCTCGCGAACGCCGCCTGGGAAGGGACGTTCGCGGCGGCGCGGACGTTCGTCGTCCTCTACGTGCATCGACGGGCTGCACGAGTCGAAGGCGATCTCGTCGGCGGTGCTCGGCGCGGTCGCGGCCGGCTACGTGATCGCGCGCGCTGCTCGCAGGGCGGCTCGGCGACCGGTTCGGGCTCGCGCGCGTGATCTTCTGTCGCGTCGTTCGTCTACGGCGGCGGCTTCCTCGTCGCCGGACTCGCGACCGACGTGGCACAACTGGTACTTCGCGCTGATCGTCCCGCGTCGTCGATCGCGGGCGGCATGGTGATGACGCTCGCCTGGGGGCTGCTCTTCAAGCTGATGCCGCAGGAGCACCGCGGCGCGGTCTCCGGGCTCGCGCACGACGACGAAGGGACTCGGCCTCCTGCTCGGCGCGCCGGTGGCGGGCGCTCGCGATCGACCTGCGCCCGGCCGTATCTGCAGGCGACGGACGGCTACCAGATCCTCTGGCCGGTCTGCGGGATCCCGATCCTCGCCGCGATCCCGCTCGTGTATCGCCTGATGCGCGTCGAGCCGAGTCGGGTCAGCCGGAACCGACGCTCGGCTGATGGCGCTCTGGGACGACCTGCGCGGCCTCGAGCTGAACGTCGAGGAGGTCGCGACCGGAACGGAAGTCCGTCGACGTCTCGACGCAGTTCACGCGCGTCACGACGACGGTCGTGCTCGGCGGTGGAGGCGAGCAGGGACGACGGCGAGGATGTGACGTACACCGCCGGAGGATCACGACTGGTTCCCGGAGCTCGATCCTCCCGGGCGCACGACGCTCGGTGAGCTCTCGGCGCAGCTCGGACGGGCTGCGGCTGTTCGAGGGTGAGCCGAAGATGGGGGCGTCGGCGGATTACCGCCGCTGGGCGTTCGAGAGCGCGGCGCTCGACCTCGCGCTGCGCCAGAACGACCTTTCGCTCGGCGCGGCGCTCGGGCGCGAGTACAGCCGCGTCCGGTTCGTCGTCTCGACGCGCGGGCGACGCGTTCGCGCTGGTTGCGCACGCGCCCGGGCTCGAGCTGAAGCTCGATCCGAGAACGACTGGGATCAGGCCGCTTCATGGACGCGGCTGGCCGCGACCGGGCGCGTCCGCGTCCTCGACCTCAAGGCGTACTACACCGGCACGCCGGTCGACGTCGTGCCGGATCCTGACTTCGTACCGCGCCGTCGGTCGAGGCTCTTTCCCGGACGCCGTGTTGGAGGACGCGTCGCCTCGACGGCGACGTGCGGCGGCGCTTGCGGGAGCAGGAGAGCGAGGCTGAGCTTCGACGCGCCGATCCACTCGGTCGCGGACGTGCGCGCGCTGCCCGTGCGAGCCAGGCTGCCTGAACATCAAGCCGTCGCGCTTCGGCACGGTCGAGCGACTGCTGGAGTGCATCGAGGTACTGCGTCGAACACGGGCATCCAGATGTACGGCGGCGGGCAGTTCGAGCTCGGTGTCGGGCGCCGGCAATATCCAGGTGCTGGCGTCGCTCTTCTATCCCGACGGCCCGAACGACGTCGCGAGTACAACACGGGCGAGCCGCGCCCGGGCTGCTGCAGAGCCGGAAGAGGAACCGCATCGAAAGCTCCGCTTTCGTGCGGTTAGGCGCCGGCGTTGCACGGCGCGAGCGCCGGGGCCCACGAGCACAGCGGCGAGACGTCGCCGCGGCCGTTCAGGCGCGCGGTAGCCGAGCGCGTGCTCGGCCTGCATCATCTTGTGGATCTGCGTCGTGCCCTCGTAGATGATCGGCGCGCGCGCGTTGCGGAAGTAGCGCTCGATCCCGTACTCGGCCGAGTAGCCGTAGGCGCCGTGCACCTGGATCGCCAGGTGCGCCGCGCCGAAGCGCCGACTCGGTCGCGTGCCACTTCGCCAGTGACGTCTCGCGCGTGTTCCGCTTGCCCTCGTTCTTCATCCAGGCCGCCTGCATGACGAGCAGCTTCGACGTCTCGTAGCCGAGCACCATCTCGGCGATCATGTCCTGGACGAACTGGTAGCTGGCCGATCGGCTGGCCGAACGTCTCCCGCTCGCGCGCGTACTCGACCGAGCGCTCGAGGCAGGCGCGGATGACGCCGCACGGCGCCGGCCGCGACCGTGAAGCGGCCCTGGTCGAGCGCCGTACATCGCGATCTCGAAGCCCTGGCCCTCCTCGCCGACGCAGGTTCTCCGCGGGCACCTCGACGTTCTCGAAGAAGAGCTCGCCGGTCGAGCCGGCCCAGATGCCGAGCTTGTGCTCGGTCTCGCGCGTCGTGACGCCCGGCCACGCCGCGCTCGACGACGAACGCGCGAGATGCCCTTGTGCTTCGGCGCCGGGATCGGTCTTCGCGAAGACGAGCTGGTGGTCGGCGACCGTCGCGTACGAGATCCAGTTCTTCTGGCCGTTGAGGACGTAGACGTCGCCCTCGCGGCGCGCGGTCGAGCGCATCGCGGCGACGTCGGAGCCGGCGCCGGGCTCGGTCAGCCCGAAGCAGGCGAGCTTCTCGCCGCTTCGCCTGCGGGACGAGGTAGCGCTGCTTCTGCTCCTCGGTCGCCGTACTTGCAGCAGCGAGAGCGAGTTGAGCCCGACGTGCACCGAGATCAGCGTCCGGAACGCCGCCTCGCCGCGCTCGATCTCCTCGCAGGCGAGCGCCTCGGCGACGAAGTCGAGGCCCGGCGCCGCCGTACTCCTCCGGGATCACGATCCCGAGGATGCCGAGCTCGGCCATTCCCTCGATCAGCGTCCAGGTCGAGCTGGTGGTCGATGTCGTTCTCGACGGCGACCGGCAGGACGCGCTCGTCCACGAACGCGCGCGACCGTGTCCTGGATCAGCCGCTGCTCGTCGGTCAGCTCGAAGTCCATGACGGCCTAGTCTACGGGCGGCTTTGGGTCGTAGCCGTCCGTCACCACCGCCGCCACGCATGACCAGCCGACGCCGCAGAAAGCGGCGCTCCGTCGTCGTCGCCGGGCCTGCCCGCCCCGCCCGGCGTGGGCGGTGTGATCGTGCAGGATTGCGCAGCCGGAACGCGGCCGCGTCGGCCGGCGCGCTCGCGTTCGCGGACCGGGAGGGCGGCAGGCTCAAGACCTGCCGCACTGCCGCCCGGGAGCTGGCCCGGGCGCATGCGAGCGAAGGCCGCGGCTCACCGTGGGGACCGGCCGGCGCGCCCGGCTGCTCGCAGCGTCGGCGCACGACGTGCAGGCGACTTCGCACCCGTGCTCGATCTGCCGGACGGCCCGCTCGGCGTCAGCGCCAGTACCGCTCGCGCCCTTCTTCGGCGTCGCGCTCGCGCGCGGCCTCGCCGCGGGCGATGCGGGCGCGTGCGCGAAGCACTCGGGCCCGGCACCGCCCTCGGCCGATTTGACCACCGACGACCGTCCCGTAGTCGTCGGGCACCTGCGCGATGCCGACCTCGCGCCGCACCGCGCCGCAGTGATCGAGGCCGACGTGCCGTGCGTCATGGTCGGCCACGGACTTATCCGCAGCCGTGGCGCAGTGGCGCGCCGTGCGCCGAGGCATCGACGTACCGGCTTCTGCGCGACCCGGCTTCCACGGCATCGCGGTCGCCGACCTCGCTCGAGCGTCGCTGTCCGCGGTCATGCGCGCGGCCGTCTGCCGCCGCCCGGCCGTGCAGCGCCGACCTGCTCCTCTTCACCAGTCCCGCCGGACGCCGCGGACGTGCGATCTCGCGCTGCCGAGCCGCTCGCCCGAGCGCGGAGAGCTCGATGTCCACGGGCCCGCGTCCTACGCTTCCGGTCCGCGATTGACCGACCAGTCAATCAGGCTACTCTAGGAGGAGATGGCGACCCTCGAGGAACGCACCGGTCAGCGGCGTCTCGTTCGGCTTACCGACGAGCAGAAAGCGCTGCGCGACCTGGCGCACGACTTCGCCGAGAGGGAGATCCGCCCGACGGCACGCCGAGTACGACGAGGGCATCGATCGCACCCGGCGGACGTGATCGCGAAGGCGCACGAGCTCGGCCTGATGAACCTCCACATCCCGGAGGAGCTCGGCGGCCCGAGCCTCGGCGCTTCGAGGGCATGCTCGATCGGCGAGGAGCTCTGCTGGGGCTGCTCCGGGATCGGCACGTCGATCGTCGCCAACGGCCTCGGCGCGGCGCCGGTGCTGCATCGCGGGCACCGAGGAGCAGAAGCGCGAGTGGCTGCCGCCGCTCGTCGAGGAGCCGATCCTCTGCTCGTTCGCGCTGACCGAGCCGAACGCCGGCTCCGACGTCTCGGGCATCCAGACGACGGCCGTGCGCGACGGCGACGAGTACGTCCTCAACGGCTCGAAGATGTTCATCACCAACGCCGGCCACGCGGCCTGGATCGATCGTCTTCGCCTCGACCGACAAGGACGCAGGGCCATCGCGGGCTGACGGCGTTCGTCGTCCCGACCGACGCCGACGGCGTCGTCGGTCGAGAAGCATCTCGACAAGATGGGGCAGCGCGCGACCGACACCTCGGCGCTCGCCGTTCCAGGACGTCGTGGTGCCGGCGGCGAACCGGCTCGGCGAGGAGGGCGAGGGCTTCAAGATCGCGATGCAGACGCTCGACTTCACGCGCGCCCGGCACGGCGATCGGCGCAGTCGGCGTCGCGCGCGCGGCGTTCGAGTACGCCGGTCGAGTACTCGAAGCGAGCGCGTCCAGTTCGGGCATGCCGATCGCGATGAACCAGGGCGTCAACTTCCTGATCGCCGACATGGCGACCGAGATCGAGGCCGCGCGGCTGCTCACGCTGGCAGGCGGCGTGGATGCTCGACCAGCGGATGCGCGCGACGCTGCAGTCCGTCGTACGCGAAGCGCTTCGCCGCCGACACTGCGATGGAGGTCACGACCGACGCCGTGCAGGTCTTCGGCGGCTACGGGTACATGAAGGAGTACCCGGTCGAGAAGCTGATGCGCGACGCGAAGCTGTTCCAGATCTACGAGGGCACGTCGCAGATCCAGCGGCTCGTGATCGCTCGCGAGCTTCTCATGCCCGCGATGATTGACTCGAGATCGACCTCCGGGGCGCGTCGCGCTCGTCACCGGCGGTTCGCGCGGGCTCGGCCGCGCCGACGCGCTGACGCTCGCGCGCGCCGGCGCCGACGTCGTCATCGCCGACATCCAGGTCGAGTCCGACCCGGGGCGGAGGCCGAGGGTACGCGGCCGCTCGCGCAGGCGGCACGGGCCCAGGGCCTCGTCTACTCGGAGGCGACCGCGCAGGAGATCTCGCGCGCTCGGACGCCGCGCGGCCGCGGTCAAGTGCGACGTGACCGACCGCGGCCAGGTCGAAGAGACCGTTCGCGCGCGTGGTCGACGAGTTCGGCGTCGGTCGACATCCTCGTCAACAACGCCGGCACGCTCGACCACGTCGGACAGCTTCCCGACCAGGCGCCGGAGCTCTGGGAGCGCGACCTGCGGGTCAACCTGACCGGCGTCGTTCAACTGCGCCCAGGCGGTGTGGCCGCACATGAAGGAGCGCGGGTGGGGCCGGATCGTGAACATGGCGTCGGTCGCCGGGACGCTCGGCGGGTTCGGCCAGGCCAGCTACTCGACGACCAAGGCCGGGCTGCTCGGGCTGACGCGCACGCTCGCGCTCGAGGGCGCGCGGCACGGGATCACGCTGCAACGCGATCGTGCCGGGCGTGATCGGCACCGAGGCCTTCGACTTCGGCAACCCGCGATGAACGAGCGGATGGTGCAGCGCACGGCGATGCGACGGGCCGGCGAGCCGCAGGACGTCGCGAACGCGATCGCCTTCCTCTGCTCGGACTCGCGTCGTACATCACCGGCGTCGGGCCTCAACGTCAGCGGCGGGATCGATTTCTTCACGTTTTAGGCGGCGTGTCGCACGAGGGCTGCAGCCGCTAGACTTCGCAGCCTCGCTCTGCCCGGCGCAAATACTCTTGGTCCGGCTCCGCCCGCCGGCGACGCCGTAGGACAGCGCGCTCAGCGCCGCCGGTTCTGGCAGCGCGCCGCGATCGCTGCGTGCTCGCCGGCCTCGCGCGATGGTCCTCGGCCTGGCTTTCGCGGGCTCTCCTCACGCCTCGCCAACGGCGTCCGGATCGCCGGGGTCGACGTGGGCGGGAAGACGCCGCGTCAGGCGCGCTCGATCCTCGAGCGCCGCGCGGACGCGCTCGCGTCAGTCCCGGTGACCTTCCGGGTCGGCTCGCATACCTGGCAGCTGCAGCCCCGCCACCTCGGGATCCAGTGTGGACTGGGCACGCAGCCGTCGACGCAGTGCGCCGCCAGGGCAACGGCTTCGGGCCGCTGCGCGGGTTCCGCCGGCTCGACCTGCGCTTCTTCGGGGCGGACGTGGCGCCTCCGACGCAGGTCTACGACGCCGGCCCTGGAGGCACAAGCTCGACGAGATCTCGGCACGCGGTCAACGTCCCGCACCGCGAGGCGTCGATCGTGCTGCGCGGGCTCAGGCCCGAGTCGTCCCGAGCCGTACCGGCCACCTGCTCGACCGCCACGCCGCCGCGGCCACGATCGTCCGCGCCCTGGCGAGCCTGAACCGCGAGCCCGTTGGGCTGCCCATCCAGCATCGACCGCCCGAAGATCACCGCTGGCGATCTCACGGTCGCGCAGGCACAGGTGCGCACCGCCCTGTCGGCTTCGGTTCATCTGACGCTCGGCGCGACGCCGCTGGAACCTGCGCCCGCCGCGCATCGCCCGGCGTGCTCGAGTTGCCTGCCGACGGACGGCGCGACGTCCGGATCGGTGGTGCGGGAGCCAGCAGCTGGTTCGCCGCCCTCGTGAAGCGTGTCGACCGGCCGCCGGCGGACGCCGACTGGGCGGTCGGCCACGCGGCATTCGCGTGATCCCGGATCAGTCCAGGCCACGTGCTCGACGTACCGCGGAGCGCGAAGGCGCTACCAGGGCCGCGCTCGTCACCGATCCCGAGCCTCCGCTCCGCCAACCTGACCGTGGAATCCGTCAGCGCCGACCGGACGACCGCTGATGCGCAGGCCATGGGCATCAAGGGCCTAGTCGCCAGCTACCAGACGTTCTACGGCGGCGATCCGAACCGCATCCACAACGTCCAGCTCGTCTCGCACCTCGTCGACAACCACGTGATCGCGCCCGGCGAGGACGTTCTCGTTCAACGGGACGACCGGGCGAGCGCACCGCGGACAAGGGCTTCCTCGAGGCGCCGGTGATCATCAACGGCGAGCTCAAGACCGGCCTCGGCGGCGGCGTCTGCCAGGTCTCGACGACGGTGTTCAACGCCGCGTACGAGGCCGGGCTGCCGATCGTCGGCGCGCACGAACCACGCGCTCTACATCAGCCACTACCCGCAGGGCCGCGACGCGACCGTCAACTATCCCGACACCGACCTCAAGTTCGTCAACGACACCGGCCACTGGCTCCTGCTGCGGACGTTCGTCGGCTCGTCGTCGCTGACGGTCGACCTGTACGGGACGCCGGTGCACCGCCGGGTCGTCAGCGAGGCGTCGCCGCTCGTCGTCGACGGGCCGCCGCCGCGTGAAGACGATCGGATCCGTCGCTGCTTCGTCGGCAGACCGTCGGTCGAGGAGTCCGGCTCGCCGTCCCCGCAGACGAGCGTAACGAGCGCAAGGTGTACGACGCCGAACGGAAGCCTGCTCTACGACACGACCTGCTACTCGTCGTACCGCGGCGAGACCGAAGGTCATCCGCGTGGGCACGAAGCCGCGGCCGAAGGACGAGCACCGGCCACGACACGACGACCGGCACGACGACCACGACCACCACGAAGACAGACGACTACGACGACGACGACGCCTCGGCCCTAGCGATCGCGTCCGCCAGAGTCTGCGGGATGCGCGTCGGGCGCAGGGTCTTCGCGTCGACGACAGGCGTGCGACGTCCACCCGTCGGCGATCACCTCGCCGTCGCGCGTGATCTCGTAGTCGAAGCGGAAGCGCGCACCGCGCAGCTCGCCGACGCGCGCGTGGACGCGGAGCCGGTCGTCGAACGCGGCCGGCTGCCGGTAGCGGACGTGCGACTCGAGCACGAGCGATTCGATGCCTTGCTCGCTGGATGGCCGAGTAGCCGCCGGCGTACTGCGCCAGGTAGTGCGACTCGCGCCACCTCGAACCAGACGAGGTAGTCGGCGTTGTGCGCCACTCCCTGCGCGTCGGTCTCCGCAAAGCGGACGCGTCACGTCGGTGCTGAAGCGGAAGCCGTCCACGCGCGTCACTCTACGGCTGTGGCGCGAGTCGTTCACCGACCTGGCGGCGCTCGTTCGCGAGCGTCAGCCCTGCGTCGTCCTGACCGGCGCCGGCATCTCGACCGAGAGCGGCATTCCCGACTTCCGCTCGCCCGACGGGATCTGGGCGGAGTACGACCCGATGGAGTACGCGACGATCGACGCCTTCCGGCGCGACCCGGTGAAGGTGTGGGAGTTCTACGCGCCGCGGTTCGAGCTGCTCACGACGCGCCGAGCCGAATGCGGACACCTCGCACTCGCCGAGCTCGAGCGCCGTGGGCTCGTGGCAGGCGGTCGTGACACAGAACATCGACGGACTGCACCAGCGCGCGGGTCGCGCGAGGTGGTCGAGGTGCACGGCTCGATCCGTCCGGCGACCTGCCTCGAGTGCGGCGAGCAGGTATCGCTCGAGAGGTGACGGGCCGCGCTGCGTCGAGCTAGGCCGGCGCCGCCATGCCCGCGCTGCGGCGCCGTGCTGAAGCCGGACGTCGTCATGTTCGGGGAACTGCTGCCGGCCGACGCGATCGACCGCGCGATCGCGGCTCGTCCACGGGGCCGGCCTGCTGCTCGTCGTGGGCTCGTCGCTCGAGGTCACCCGGTGGCCGGGCTACCCGATGAGGCCGCTTCCGCCGGCGTGGCGGTGGCGATCGTCAACCGTGGCCCGACGCCGTTCGACCACCTGGCCTCGGTCCGGATCGACGGTCCGGCCGGCGAGACGCTTCGATGCCAGCGCTGCAGCCGAGGTCGTCCTAGGCTGCGGCGCGCTTGATCGTCTTTCTTCGAGGAGCCGTCGGCAGTTCGAGCAGCACCTTACGCTCGACGTGGTACGGCACTCCGGCGCGTTGCCGGATCGCATGAACGGTGATCGCGTGTGTGCTTGTGCCTGCGAAGCGTCATTACGTCCTCTCAGAGTAATGAGACGTTCGGTCGTCCTAGATGTTGTCGGCAAATGTCCACCAAACCTTCACACCCTTTACGGCGATACGCTTCTGCGCCCGTGCGAGCCCTCGCCGTCATCCTGGCGCTGCGTGCCTCACCCTTCTGGTGGGCTGCGGACGGCAGAAGAAGCAGCCGGACGTCGGGCGGCCACCGCGACCAAGTCACGGACCTGCGCCGAGGGCTCCTTCCAGCGGCTCGGCTCGTCGCGGCTGGCGTACGCGGCGATCGTGCGCTCCCGGGCCACCGGTCTCTCGCCGGCCCGGCACTCGTGCCTTCGCGAGCTTCGGCAGGCTGAACGTCAATCGCGTCCCGACGATTTTCTCGATCCGCGGCGCGCTGGTCGATACCAGCTGCAAACCGAGGTCGTACCTCGTCCAGATCCCCAAACGGCCGAACGGCGTGACCGCGTGGGTGCCGGCCCGGCAGGTGAACGTCGAGAAGGTCTCGACCCGGATCGTCGTCGACCTGTCGGAGAAGCAGGTCACGCTCTACAAGGACGGCAGGAGGTCTTGAGCTCGACGGCGGCGATCGGCGCGCCGGCGACGCCGACGCCCACCGGCCGCTTCTACGTGAACCAGCGGCTCATCCCCACGGACAAGGGCGGCCCGTTCGGCCCCGGCGCGGTCGGCGTCTCGGCGTTCTCGAACGTCCTGACCGGCTGGACGCAGGGCGGTCCGATCGCGATCCACGGGACCAACGCGCCGTGGTCGATCGGCAAGGCCGTCTCCAACGGCTGCATCCGCCTTCCGAACCCAGTGCTGAGGAAGCTGTTCGACCAGGCGTTCAGCGGCACGCCCGTCCTGATCCGCATGCTAGAGCCAGGGGCCGCAGGCGCGCCCAGACGCCGGCGTGGTCCGAAGGCCACAGGCCCTTGAGCCGGTCGCCAGGCGCCTCACCCGACGATGCCCGCTGCGACGGCCCTGAAGCCGTTCCGCAGCAGCACGTAGTCGATGCGGCTGTAGAACGGGCCGCCGACTTCGCGCAGGTCGTCGCCGTGGCAGCAGGTGAGCCCGATGTCGGCCGGATGCGCCTGCGGCCACGCATCCTGAAACCCCGCGGCGAGCAGGTTGGCGTGCGTCGGCGTCCCGGTCCCGTCCGCGCGGGAGTTGAGATCGCCGAGCAGGATCGGTCGGCAAGCTGGTGCGCGACCGGGCCACCGGGGCGACGAGCTCCTTCCCTGCGCGACCTGCGACGCGTCGTTGAACGACTCGAGATGCGTCGTGACCACGCGGAAGGTCCGGCCGCTCACCGTCGCATCGGCGAGCACCCAGCCGCGCTTCGCGATGACGAAGCCGCCGAAGAGGGGCGTCGTGGTCGCGTAGAGACCGGTGCGCACTCGCCTGATCTTGATCTTCTTGTCGATCCGCACGAGCAGCCCGTCGCGGATCGTGAGCCGGATGTCCATGTTCGGCGGATCGCCGCTCGGCAGCTCCGCGTCCGTCCGTCTGCCGATCGCGAGGAAGCGATAGTCGAAGCTTCCGGGCGGCCAGCGCCTTGCGCAGCTCCTTCGCGTAGTCGAGCGCGACGCGGTCGTCGTAGGCGTCACCGTGAAGTCGGCCGGCGTCTGCGTTCGGTAGAGCGACAGCTCCTGGAAGCCCGACGAAGTCCGGCCGTGCGCTCGCGATCTCCTTTGCGATCGCCCGCGCGCGGGTCGGAAAGTCGTTGGCCTGGACGTCTGCCCCAGCCCTTCTCGACCGCGGAGAAGGCCTCGCGGCGTCGACTTCGCCTGGACGATCGCGTCGAGGTTCGCGCCCAGATACAGGTTCCGCGTCATCACCCTGAGCGTGACGGGCGAGCGCTTGGCCTCTCCGGCCGAGGCGGCGACACACGCGAGGAGCGCGAGGACGAGCGGCGGCTCCTTTCACGCGGGGAGCGTAGGCACGACGCGCCGCGCATCGCAACTGGCACGATAGGGCCATGGCTAAGCCCAAACAGAAGAACATCGTGGAACGGCTCGCCGAAGCGGGCGAGGAAGCGATCCACCGGATCAGCGGCGCAGACCAGGTGCTCGACCGGCGCTCGGATGCGCTGCCGAAGCGCGTCGACGACGCTGCAGCAGAGCGTTCGCGGGCTCGAGAAGCTCGAGAAGCGGCTCGGCAGCGATCGAGAAGCGGCTCGACAAGCTCGAGGGCAAGGGACTCGTCGAGCTCGCGCAAGACCTCTCGGCCAAGCGCACCACCGCCACGCGCAAGAGCCGCAAGTAGCAGTAGCAGCGGCAGCAGCAGCTACGACAGCGCGTCCTGGCCGCTAGCCGGGCACGCGGACCCGCAGCGCCTGCGGGACGACCTCGAAGCGCGCGGGCGTCGTCCCGGGCTGCTCGCCGTCGAGCTCGATCGGCAGCGGCTCGGGCGCGTCCACGCTGACCGTGCGCCGCGCAGCAGCTCGGCCTTCGGGTGCGGAAGATGCGTGCCGCGGAAGATCTTCGGCATCGTCAGCACCAGATCGCGTTTCGTGAGGTCGCCGATCAGCAGCACGTCGAACGTGCCGTCGTCCGGCTCGGCGTCGGGGCAGATCTTCATCCCGCCGCCGATGTATGGGCCGTTGGCCGACGATGACGTCGTGCATCCGACCGTGGCGCGTCTCGCCGTCCACCGAGACCGTCGACCTCGCTGTTCTGTCCAGCGTGCGAAGCACGGCGAACGTCGCCCAGAGCGTACGAGACCTTGCCGCCGAGCGCCTTCGACGTGTCGTTGGCGCGCTGGGCGATCGCGCCGCTCATCCCGGCGCTCGCGACGTTCGCGAACCAGCGACTCTCGCTTCGCCGCCCGCCCACGGCCGGTAGCGTCGCGCGGCCGAGGTCGATCGTCGCGCGTCTGCCCGTGAGCGCGACCTCGATGGCGTCGTCGATCTTGCGCGGGATGCCGAGCGAGCGGGCGAAGTCCCAGCCGGTGCCGCGCGGGATCATCGGCGATCTCGACGCTCGTCGCGACCGGCGATGCCGTTCACGACCTCGTGCACGGATCCGTCGCCGCCGACGACGACCAGCAGCTCGGCGCCGTCGTCGCGCCGCCGCCGCGCGCAGCTCGGTCAGCTCGCCGGGCGCGCGAGAGAGAAGTGCGTCTCCCGCTGAGCCCAGCCGCGGCGGCGCGCGTGCGCGAGCTCCGGCCAGCGCCGCCCGGTCGAGCCGTTCGCCGACGCCGGATTGACGAGGAAGACGGTCGTCGTCAGTGCTTCGTCGGCCGTGACCGTCGCCAGCGCGACGCGCGTCATCCGGTCGACGGCGGCGCGCAGCTCGTCGTCGGTGATGCGCTTGAACTCGCCCTCGACGACGATGTCGCTGACGGTGAGCAGGCAGCCGGCCTGGACGCCGCGGAGCGCACCGACCGTGAAGAGCGCCGACGCCTCCATCTCGACCGCGAGCACGCCGCGCTTCGACCAGCGCTCGTACTGGCCCTCGTCGGGGTTGTAGAAGACGTCGCTCGAGACGATCGGGCCGACGTGCATCGACTGGCCCGATCTGCTTCGCCGCGTGCACGGCGCCGTGGATGAGCTCCCAGCTCGCCGTCGGGCAGTGCGGCTCGTTGCCGACGAGGTGCATCGGCGGTGCGAGTCGGTCGGCGACCGCGCGAGAGCGCGACGATCAGGTCGCCGAGCGCGTGGTGCGGGCTGCAGCCCGCCGCACGTGCCGACGCGGAGCAGCTTCTTGCACGCCGAGCTGGATCAGCTCCTCGAAGACGATCGTCGCGCCGCGGGCAGCCCATGCCGGTGCCCTGCACCGAGACCGGCTTGCCCTCGTAGGTGCCCGTGTAGCCGAGCAGGCCGCGCTCGGAGTTCCGCTGCTCGACGGATCGTCGAAGTAGGTCTCGGCGATGTACTTCGCCCGGAGCGGATCGCCGGGCAGCAGGCACGCCTCGGCGTATTCGCCCGGCTCGGCTCGAACGTGGATCGGCATGAGGGCGCAACCCTAACCCGTGCGACTATTGGGCAGTGAAAGGTGCGATCGAGCCCCGGCTCGAGCAGATCCTCGCGTTCTGCGCCGAGGATCCCGTGGAGCGCGTCTTCCTCGAGGACGTCGCGCGCGCGGCGGCTGGGCCGGTTCAGCGCGCTTCGCGCGACAACGGTCGCTTGACGGCGCTCTGCCACGTCGGCGCGAACGTCGTCCCGTCCGGCGCCGGGCTGCGGGCGCTTCGCCGAGCCGCGTCGCGCGGCCGCGCGCGGATGATCATCGGCGACGAGCGCGCGGTCGACGAGCTCTGGGACGACCTCGCCGGGCTCATGCCGCGCGCCGCGCGACGACCGGCCGGGGCAGCCGGTGTACGCGATCTCCGAGCCGCCGCCTGCCGGCGACACGGGCCTGCGCGCGGCGACGCGACAGGACTTCGACGCTGCTCCTGCCGGCCTGCGCGGCGGCGCACGAGGAGGAGATCGGAATCGACCCGATGGCGCGCGACCCGGACGGCTTCCGCTGGCGCACGCGCTCGCAGATCGACGAGGGCCGCTCGTGGCTCTGGGTCGAGCGGCGGGACGATCCTCTTCAAGGCCGAGGCGTCGGCGTGGACGCCGGATGCGGTCCAGATTCAGCAGGTCTGGGTCGATCCGCCGGCGCGCGGAGCAAGGGCTACGCGCAGCGCGGGATGCGCGACTTGTGCCGGCTGCTGCTCGAGCGCGTGCCGACTGTCTGCCTCTTCGTGCGCCCGGAGAACGCGCCGGCGATTCGCGTCTACGAGGCGATCGGCATGCAGCGCCACGGCTACGTATCGGTCGCTGATCTTTTGATCCGGCTCCTGCGGCTCGCACTCGCTGCCTGGGTGCTCCGCTGGGCAGCTCAGCAGTTCGCGTCGTATGTCACAAGGCATCGGCCGCGGCACCCGAACGGGTGATGGAGCCTCACCTGTAGCGGCGCCGAATAAGGGAGCGTGAAGCCCCGCATCACTGCGGCTGCGGGACTCGCTGTGGCGCTCGTCGCTGTGAGTTCTTCGGTCACTCCTCATGGGTGGGAACAGCAACGCCGCTGTCAGCCACACCTGCTCGGCGACCGACCGACAGTTTCTCGGCGCCGCGCAGCTGAACATGGCCGCGCTCGGAATCGCTCTCGCAGGACTACCTGCAGGGCGATGCCAAGGCGGACGACGTGATCTTGCAGACGGACTCCGCCGTCACGAGCCTGCTCAACACGAACCCGAGCGATCCGTCGCTGTCGAAGACGCGGACGATCCTGCGCGCGATGTTCCATGAACTACGGTCGCGCGATCCGGGCCGACAAGCACCACCACGATCCAGGCAAGTACATCTACCGGGCCTATGGTCTCGCGAACTTCGCGCACGACGTCCTGTCGCAGGCCAGGCCAGCCCTCGCCAAGCGCGGGCTGCGACGTCTCCTCGCTGCTCTAGTCGCGCGAAAGCTGCGCTTTCGCGCGACGCTGGGCTCTGCACGGCCGCTTGCGGCGATGGACGACGTGCGCGGGCGCGGAGCCCGCGCACTCTCGATTTGGGCCCTTGGCGGGCGGTTGCGCTCTCAACCGCGGCGACGGCGGCGCCGAGGGCGTCGCCGTCGCCTTAAGTTCGGCCTGCGGTTAGACGGCCGCGCCTTTGCTCCAACCTCCGGCCTGTGCTGGGTCAAGGGCGGGGTGTCTGAGCTTCAGACGCCCTCCTCCCGCGTCCCGATTCAGCGGCCGGAGGCTAAGCGACGCGTAGCGGCCTAGCCGTGAGGCGCACGGATGTGGGCGCGGACGCTTCAGCGCCCGCGCCCACTACGGTTGAGCGCGAACGCCGGCCGCAGGCCCCAATGGAGCCCGCGAGGCGTGCCCGTGGGCGTTCCCACGCTGAACGCGGCGTCCCCAGACCGCCCGCGCGAAAGCGTCAGCTTTTCAGCCCGGTTTCAGGAATTCCACCGCGTCGTCGACGACGCGGAGCCGGAAGAAGCGTTCTCGTGGCTCCGGAGATCGAGGACGGGCTCGAGCAGGTGGTCGAGGCCCTCAAGAGCTCCTTCAACCTCGGCATCCGGACCGGCGATCAGCTTCTCCACTGCAAGGCGGGCCTGCTCCCTGGAAGGACATCGGGGAGCTCTAGCACCGCACGGCGAGGCTTCCTCCTGCTCGTCTGATCCAGTCTGCAGCTTGCTTTTCGGCCTGTCGCTTTCGCCAGGCCTGAAAGAACTCCGCCATGCCCGGAACATCGGCCACCAGAGCCGTGGCTCGGCAATCCCTCGCCTGGTCTACCCTGTTCTCGTGGACACGGAGAGCGCTGCGCGCGACGGGTCGAGGGCTGATCCGCCGGCACGACCTGATCGCGCCTGGCGGCGAGGTGACCTGCCTCGTCTCGGGCGGCGCCGACTCGACCTGCCTCTGGCACGCCCTGACGGAGCTCGGCTATCGCGTCTCGGCGCTGCACGTGAACCACGGGCTGCGGGGCGAAGCCTCCGACGACGACGCGCGCTTCTGCGCCGAGCGGTTCGGCGCGGAGGTGGTCGACGGCAGCGGCGGGCGCACCGAGGACGACTGGCGCGAGATCCGGTACTCGTTCGCGAGCGACCGTCTGCGAGCAACAGGGCACACCGCCTCCGACCAGGTCGAGACCGTCCTCTACCGGGTCGTGGCGAGTGGTGTCGCGAAGGGGATCAAGCTGCGCCGCGAAGACGGCGTCGTGCGCCCGCTGCTGACGGTCTGGCGCGAGGAGACGGAGGAGTACTGCCGCGCGGAAGGACTGGAGTTCCGGAACGACGAGTCCAACAGCGACACGAAGCGCGGGCTGATCAGGGAGGAGATCCTGCCGCGTCTGCGCGAGCTGCATCCCGCGGCCGAGCGCAACCTGCTCCGGCTCGCGTCGGGGAGCCCTCGGCGCTCGGACGAGCTGCTCGCGTCGACCGCCGGGTCGCGGCGGCTCGATCTCGGCGCCGGCCTCACCGCCGTGCGTGAGTACGACCGTGTCTGGCTCGAGACGACTCCCGTCTCGCTCGACGGCGAGGTGCTTTGGGGCGAGTGGCGCATCGCCTCGAACCTCCCAGGCCTTAAGGTACGGGCCTGGCGCGCCGGCGATCGGCTCGCTGGGAGATCGAAGAAGATCCAGGACGTGTTCGTCGACGCCAAGATCCCCGTTCCGCACGCGAGTCGTGGCCGCTCGTCGTGCGTGGGAGACGACGTGGTCGCAGTGCCCGGAATCGTCGAGGCGGAAGGAGTGCGCGTCGAACGTGTCGCAGACTGAGCTCGAGCGCGGCGTTTCCGAGGTCCTCATCGACGAGGACCGGCTGCGGTCGCGCGTCGTCGAGCTCGGGGAGGAGATCTCGGCCGACTACGCCGGCCGTGACCTGCTGCTGATCGGCGTCCTCAAGGGCGCCGTTTTCTTCATGGCCGACCTGATGCGGACGCTCGCGATTCCGTGCGAGATCGACTTCATGGCGATCTCCAGCTACGAGGCGCAGACCGACTCGTCGGGCGTCGTCCGGATCCTCAAGGACCTGGACATCAACATCGAGGGCCGCAACGTCCTCGTTGTCGAGGACATCATCGATTCGGGACTGACCCTGTCGTACCTGATCCGGAATCTGGAGGCTCGCGAGCCGGCCACGCTGGAGGTCTGCGCGCTTCTGACCGAAGCCGGACCGGCGCGAGATCGACGTGCCCGTCCGCTACATCGGCTTCGAGATCCCCAACCGCTTCGTCGTCGGCTACGGGCTCGATTTCGCCGAGCGATACAGGAACCTGCCCTACGTGGGCGTATTGGACTCGGAGTTGGTGCCGGAGGGCGCCTGAAATAGGCGGACACCCCCTTTTGGGGACGCAGTAGCTCAAACCGAGGCTGGTACCCTGCCGAAAGAGGTCTAGTGAATCGATTCTTCCGCAGCGCGCTCTTCCCCCTCGTCATTATCGCGGCGCTCGTCTGGCTTGCTCTCCAGACGCTCGGCGGCCACAGCCAGCCCACCTCCAAGCATGACGCTGTCTCAGGATCCAGCAGAGGATCGAGGCCTGCAACACGGTCGATGGGGCGGCTGCGGCATCTCGTCAGATCGTCTTCAACCCGAACAAGCAGGCGCTGAACTACACGCTCACCGACAAGACGAAGGGCTCGGTCCACTATCCCAGCGACCAGTCGGCGGCCGACCTCCAGACGCTGATGGCTGCAGCACAAGGTGCCGTTCGACTCGAAGGGCACCGGCGGTTCGCCCTGGTGGTCGATCCTCACCTCGCTGCTGCCGTTCGTCCTGCTGTTCGGCTTCTGGATCTTCCTGATGAACCAGGTGCAGGGCGGCGGCTCGAAGGTGATGTCCTTCGGGAAGTCGCGCGCGAAGCGGATGACGCCCGACTCGCCGAAGATCGGCTTCAAGGACGTCGCCGGCGTCGAGGAGGCGGTCGAGGAGCTGCAGGAGATCAAGGAGTTCCTCGAGAACCCGAAGAAGTTCCAGGCGCTCGGCGCGCGCATCCCGAAGGGTGTGCTGCTCTACGGGCCGCCGGGTACCGGTAAGACGCTGCTCGCGCGGCGCGGTCGCGGGCGAGGCCGGCGTGCCGTTCTTCTCCATCTCCGGCTCCGACTTCGTCGAGATGTTCGTCGGCGTCGGCGCCTCGCGCGTGCGCGACCTCTTCGAGCAGGCGAAGCAGGCCTCGCCGTGCATCGTCTTCATGGACGAGATCGACGCAGTCGGACGCCACCGCGGCGCCGGTCTGCGGCGGCGGTCACGACGAGCGCGAGCAGACGCTGAACCAGCTCCTCGTCGAGATGGACGGGTTCGAGCTGAAGGACAACATCATTTTGATCGCGGCCACGAACAGGCCGGACATCCTCGATCCGGCGCTGCTGCGTCCCGGCCGCTTCGACCGGCAGATCGTCGTCGACCGGCCCGACCGCAACGGCCGCAAGAAGATCCTCGAGGTGCACTCGAAGGGCAAGCCGCTCGGCGTCGGAGATCGAACTCGACTCGCTGGCTGCCGGCGACGCCCGGGTTCACCGGCGCCGACCTGGCGAACCTCGTCAACGAGGCGGCGCTGCTCGCGGCGCGCCGCGGCAAGAAGGTGATCGAGCAGGAAGAGCTCGAGGAAGGGATCATGCGCGTGATCGCCGGCCCCGAGAAGAAGACGCGTCTCTTCTCCGAGGAGGAGCGGAAGATCACCGCCTACCACGAGCTCGGCCACGCGATCGTCGGCCACTACCTCGACGAGGAGTCCGACGTCCACAAGATCTCGATCATCGGCCGCGGCCAGGCGCTCGGCTACACGATCTCGCTGCCGCGCGAGGACCGGTACCTGACGACGAAGGCCGACGCTGATGAACCAGCTGGCGATGACGCTCGGCGGCCGCGCCGCGGAGGAGACTCGTCTTCAACGAGGTCACGACCGGCGCCGCGAACGACCTCGAGAAGGTCACGCACGACCGCGAAGCAGATGATCATGCGCTTCGGGATGAGCGAGAAGCTCGGCCCGCGCGTGCTCGGCCGCAACCACGACATGCCGTTCCTCGGCCGCGAGATGGGCAACGAGCCCGACTACTCCGAGGAGATCGCGCGCGAGATCGACGACGAGATCCGCCGCGTGATCGAGGAGGCGCACATGACCGCGACGCGAGGTCGCTCGAGGAGCACATGCGACGAGCTGCACCAGCTCTCGCTGATCCTCATCGAGCGCGAGACGATCGACAAGGATCAGTTCGAGCGTCTGCTCGCCGGCGAAGAGGAGGATCGGTCTTCGCGGAGAAGGCCCCGGCGCCGAAGCCGGAGCCCGAGGCCGAGGCGGAGAAGAAGCGCAAGCCCGGAGCCGAAGACGCGGCCGTTCCCGATCCCCGGGGCGACCATGCAGCCTCCGCCGCCCGAAGGCGCAAAGGCTAATGCCCGCTCGAGCCTGGTACCCCTTGGGGTATCATGGCTCGCATGACCTCGGTCGAGACTCCAGCCGATCGAGCTCGAGATCGGCGGCATGACTTGCGCCTCGTGCGTGGCGCGGGTCGAGAAGAAGCTCAACGAGCTCGACGGCGTGTACGGCGAACGTCAACCACGCGACCGAGCTGGCGATCGGTCGCGTACGACCAGGAACAGGTTCGCCTGGCCGATCTCGTGCGTGCGGTGGAGGCCGCCGGTTACACGGCCGCGCTTCCGCCGTCGCGATGCCGAGCAGACCGATCTCGTTCGGCCGCTGCGGAACTCGCTCTGGTCGTGTCGGTGGCCTGACCGTTCCGTTGCTGGTGCTGTCGATGGCGCCGCCGCTGCAGTTCGGCGGCTGGGAGTGGCTCGCGTTCGCGCTCGCGACGCCGATCGTGCTCTGGGCGGGTCTGGCCGTTCCATCGCGCCGCCGTGCTGAACGCGCGGCACCGCACCGCGACGATGGACACGCTCGTCTCGATCGGGACGCTGGCCGCGTGGGGCTGGTCGGTCGTCGTCCTCGTCGCGGGACTGAACGCCGACGTCTACTTCGAGGTCGCCGGCGTGATCACGACGCTGATCCTGCTCGGCCGCTATCTCGAGGCGCGGGCTGCGCAGGCGCTCGGGCGCAGCGATTCGCGCGCTGCTCGAGCTCGGCGCCAAGGGAGGCGCGCGTCCTGCGAGACGGCTCGGAGGTGCTGCGTAGCCGGTCGATCAGCTGCGAGGTCGGCGACCTGTTCGTCGTCCGGCCGGGCGAGAAGATCGCAACCGACGGAGTCGTGGTCGAGGGGGATTCCGGCGGTCGACCAGTCGATGCTCACCGGCGAGTCGATGCCGGTCGAGGTCGAGCCCGGCGCAGCAGGTCGCCGGCGCGACCGATCAACACGTACGGCCGGCTCGTCGTCCGCGCGACGAAGGTCGGTGCGGACACCGCGCTGGCGCAGATCGCCGCGGCTCGTCGACGGAGGCGCAGGCGGGCAAGGCGCCGATCCAGCGGCTCGCCGACCGCGATCTCGGCGATGTTCGTCCCGGTCGTGCTCGGTCATCGCCGCTCGGCACGCTCGCCGGCTGGCTCGCGATCGCCGGGAACGTCGGCGACGCCGTTCACCGCGGCAGTCGCCGTGCTGATCATCGCCTGCCCGTGCGCGCTCGGGCTCGCGACGCCGACGGCGCTGATGGTCGGCACCGGCCGCGGCGCGCAGCTCGGCATCCTGATCAAGGGCCCCGAGGTGCTCGAGCAGACGCGCCGCGTCGACACCGTCGTGCTCGACAAGACCGGCACGGTCACGGCCGGGAAGATGGTGCTCGTCGAAGTCGCTCCGCTGAACGGCGCGACGCGCGCCGACGTTCTTCGGCTGGCCGGTGCGGCTCGAGGCTGCGCAGCGAGCACCCGATTGCCCGTGCGATCGCGCGACGCGGCCGCGTGGTGAGGTGGGCAGCTTGCCGCCTGTCGACTGCTTTCCGGAACGTCCCCGGCGTCGGCGTGCAGGGCGTCGTCGAAGGCGCGACGTCGAGGTGGCGCGGCGCAGCGGAGCGATCACCGTGTCCGTGGGACGGCGAATCGCGCGCAGCGCTCGTCGTGCGCGGACACGCGTCAAGCCGACCAGCCGCGAGGCGATCGCGCCAGCTGGAGGAGCTCGGGCTGAAGCCGGTGCTCCTCACCGGCGACGACGACGCGCACGGCGCGCCGCGTCGCGGGCGAGGTCGGGATCGAGCGCGTGATCGCCGAGGTGCTGCCGCAGGAGAAGGCTGCCGGAGTCCGACGGCTGCAGGCCGCGGGCGAGGTCGTGGCGATGGTCGGCGACGGCGTCAACGACGCTGCCGGCGCTCGCGCAGGCCGATCTCGGGATCGCGATCGGCACCGGCACCGACGTCGCGATCGAGGCATCCGACCTCACGCTCGTCTCCGGCGACCTGCGCGGCGCGCGCGGATGCGATCCGGCTGGCGCGCCGAACGCTCGCGCACGATCAAAGGGAATCTCTTCTGGGCCTTCGCCTACAACGTCGCCGCGATCCCGCTTGCGGTCGCCGGCTATCTCAATCCGATCGTCGCCGCCGCTGCGATGGCGTTCTCGAGCGTCTTCGTCGTGACGCCCAGTTCGAGCAATACGTAACTGAACGAAGTATTACC
>ERZ1370068.7455-contig-6369_pt1 | contig 60894 bp, 97 predicted proteins | sample MGYA00561227_ERZ1370068 | MGnify/ENA primary metagenome ERZ1370068 (study PRJEB38410, sample SAMEA6850437) | metagenome | study: Metagenomic assessment of the ecological functions of the soil: analysis of the soil microbiota associated with the... | reverse complement strand
TGGTGTACTTCGTTCAGTTACGTATTGCTCGAGGAACAAAGCGCTGGCCGAGGTGCCGAGGCCAAAAGCGGCCGATGCGGCCATGACGGCCGGCACGCTGGTCGCAAACGAAGGACGCGGCGACAGCCGGGGCGATCGGGCCCAGAACCAGCGAGTTCGAGCCGATCACGGCGTGCAGCCGGTCAGCAGATGGGCCAGCAGCCGGGATCGGCATACAGCGTTCTGCCGCCAGCGCTACCAGCTTGATCGTGAGTTCGACGTATGGTCGATAGTGACCGAATTTAGTTCCGCGGCAATCAGGGATCTTTCGATATGGATGAAGAAACAGATGGCATTCCGCAGAACAGGCCCCGCCGCGCGCGACCTCGACGCGATCGACCGAAAGATATTAGGCGTCCTGGTCGGACGACGCCACCGTCGAGACTATGCCGAGCTCGGCGATCGCGTCGGCCGTTCGCCGCCGGCGGCGCGCGAGCCGCGTCAAGCGCCTGCGGCGCACGGCGGCGCCATCCGCAACGCACCGCGGCGATCATCGATCCCAAGGCGGTGGGCAAGCCCGCTGCTGGCCTTCGTGCACATCGACGCACCAAGGGGCTGGGGCAAGACCCCGGAACTCATGGCGGTCTCAGCAGCATCCGGAGGTCGGAGAGGATCCATTCCGTCGCCGGCGACGCACGCCATGCTGACTCCAGGTCCGCACCGAGGACACGAGGAGCGCATGAAGGCCTGCTGTCGCATCTCTACGAAACGCCCGGCGTCACCTCAGACGCGAAGCTATCCGTGAGTTGTTGTCCACCTATCTCGAGCAGCCGGTGCGGCGGATCACGACGCAACGCCCCGGCACATGGCCGAAGCCGCTGTACCCGACTGGCGCGATGCGCCTTCAAGGTTGGACCCACCTACTCAGGCGAATAGGCGAACCCCCTCGGCCGGGCGCTGACCGTCACCCTCGTCATGGCTTCTCGCCGCCGAGCGACCGGTTCCAGCACGCCGCGGCTCAGTTCCGGCAGCAAGCGTGTTGGTCAGGATCGCGTCGATCATGCGCCCGCCGGACTCGATCTCGGTGCAGCGGGCCTTGACCAGAGTCCACGACACCGTCGCCGATCACCAGTTCGGCGTCGTGAGTTGTCGCGCAGGCGCCGGCGATCTTGCGCGAACTGGTGATCAGGTGATGGCCTCGATCATCGCGTCCGACAGCGGGTAGTAGGGGATGGTCACCACGCGGCCCGAGGAAGGCGGCGGGAAGACCTTCAGCAGCGGCTTGCGCAGGGCTGCATCGAGCCGTCAGGCCGGCCTCAGCGCGTGGCCGCTGTGCGGTCCGCGATCGATGCATGAGCCTTCGAGCCCACGTTCGAGGTGAGCAGGATCAGCGTGTTCTTGAAGTCGATCACGCGGCCCTCGCCGTCCTCCATCATGCCCTTGTCGAAGACCTGGAAGAAGATCTCGTGCACGTCCGGGTGCGCCTTCTCGACCTCGTCGAGCAGCACCACGCGAGTACGGGCCGGCGCCGCACCGCCTCGGTCAGCACGCCGCCCTCGCCGTAGCCGACATATCCGGCGGCGCGCCCTTCAGCGTCGAGACGGTGTGCGCCTCCTGGAACTCGCACATGTTGATCGGTGATCAGGTTCTGCTCGCCGCCGTAGAGCGCTCTCGGCCAGCGCGAGCGCGGTCTCGGTCTTGCCGACGCCCGAGGGGCCCGCGAGCATGAACACGCCGATCGGCTTGTCCGGGTCGTCGAGGCCCGGCGCGGCGTGGTCTGCACGCGCTTGGCGATCATCTCCATGGCGTGATCCTGCCCGACGACGCGCTCGGTCGAGCGTGCTCGGCCAGCTGTCAGCACCGGTCTCGATCTCGTGCTCGACCATCCGTCCCGACCGGGATGCCGGTCCAGTCCTGCGACCACGGCGGCGACGGCCTGCTGGTCGACCGTCGGCAGGATCAGCGGCGTCTCGCCCTGCAGCCTGGCGAGCTCGGCCATCAGCTCGCGCAGCTGCGCAGATCGTGCCTCGATTCGGCGTGGTCGCGCTCGGCGCTCGGCCGCTCGGCGCTTCGGCCGCCGCTTCGCCGCGGCTCCGCAGTCGGCGCCCGCTGCGCGCTTCGGCTCCGCTCGACCTGCCGACGGCTCGGCCTCGCGCGCTTGGCGCGCAGCTCGAGGATCTCGGCGACCAGCGCCTTCTCCGCTTCCAGCGCGCCTCGAGCGTCGGCGAGCGTCTCGGTCTTCGCCAGCTCCGCGTCTCGGCCGGTGCCTGCCGATCGCCACCTCGACGCCGATCGCCGCCTCGCGGCCGATGATGCCCTAGCTCGGTCGTCGAGCGCCTCGATGCGGCGGCGCAGATGTCCTCGACCTCGGCCGGCGTCGCGTGCTGGCTGATCGCGACGCGGGCGCAGGCGGTGTCGAGCAGGCTCACCGCCTTGTCGGGCAGCTGCCGCGCCGGGATGTAGCGATGCGAGAGCTCGCACCGCCGCCTCGATGCGCCTCGTCCAGCATCTGCACCTCGTGGTGCTTCTCCAGCGTGCAGGCGACGCCGCGCATCATGAGCATGGCCACCGCCTCGCCGACGGCTCCTCGACCTTGCACCACCTGGAAGCGGCGGGTGAGCGCCGGGTCCTTCTCGATGTACTTCTTGTACTCGGCCCAGGTGGTGGCGGCGATGGTGCGCAGCGTCGCCGCGCGCCAGCGCCGGCTTGAGCAGGTTGGCGGCGTCGCCCGTGCCGGCCGCGCCGCCGGCGCCGATCAGCGTGTGCGCCTCGTCGATGAACAGGATGATCGGCGTGGCGCGAGGCCTGCACCTCGTCGATCACCTGGCTTGCAGGCGCTGCTCGAACTCGCCCTTCACGCTCGCGCCGGCCTGCAGCAGGCCGATGTCGAGCGTGCGCACGCTGACGTCCTTGCAGCGGCGGCGGCACGTCGCCCGCGGCGATGCGCAGCGCGAAGCCCTCGACCACCGCGGTCTTGCCCACGCCGGCCTCGCCGGTGAGGATCGGGTTGTTCTGCCGGCGCCGCATCAGGATGTCGATGATCTGGCGGATCTCCGCGGTCGCGGCCGACGATCGGATCGATCTTGCCGTCGCGGGCCCGCGCGGGTCAGGTCAGTGGCGTATGTTTGGCCAGCGCCGAGATCCCCGCCGGGGCGCGCCGTCGGCGCCTCGGCCAGCAGCCGGAAGCCGGTGAGCCGGCAGCGCTGGTTTCTCGACGAGCCCACGGCACCTCCGCGAAGCGCGCGCTGACCGCGTCCGCATCGATCTTGTCGAACTCGGCGCTGATCTTGCACACAAGCCCTTCGAGGACCGGCGTCTTCAGGCAGGCAAGCAGCACATCCGGGCGCCGCGCACCTCCTCGCCGCCAGAATTGCCAGCGTCGCCGGGTTCCAGGCTTCCTGGATGGCGTGGAAGATGTGGTCGGAGAATTCCTCGATCGAGGTGGCGCCGTAAGGCAGCTTGTCGGCGGCACGGGTCATGTCGGCTGGTCAGCCGGCTGGCATCCATGCCGGCATCGGCTGATGCATCATCATCAGAGGCGCTCCGAGCACCAGTTGCTCGATGAAGTGGACGAGTTCGACGTAAGGATTGCCCGCGCAGCTTTGGCGGCTGTCGGCCGCGGCCTTGAAGGCGCGGCGCGCACACCAGCGGGATTGAGCTTGCCCACCAGTTCCTTGCGTTTGAAGCTCTGCGATGACCGGCGCTGTTCCATCGGGCGATGCTCCGCCGTCTGCCCGTCGACAGCCTGCCACATAAGCGGCCGCTTTGACCGCAGCGCAGTCATTCAGCCGGCCGCTTCCGCCTGTGCGGAAGTTCCGCACCCGCGGATGCAGACAACCACGGATTTGCTGCCCGCCTCTCTGCGGTGCAAAACTACACAGCACCGGGGCGGGCAAGCAGGCCACCGGCCGTTACGCCACCCGAGATGCAGTTGCACTGGCTCGCGGTGGCGCTCCGTTAACACGGGCGGTTTTGCGCGGTCGCTGGCGTGGTAGGAGTGCACAGCGGTGTGGTACTAACGTCGGGTCACGTGGCGGTTTCAGGGCCGGTCGCTGGGGGCGGGCTGTGATCGATCTCGCACTCTGGCTTGCTCCGCTCGACGGTGAAAACCCGTCAGGCGGCGGACTTGCGCAACGATCCCGGCCTTTCATGAGCTCGAGCGCCTCCATCGCCTGCAGCCGCGGGTCAAGGTCGGCCGTGACAGGCCGCAACAAGCCCGCCGCGCAGTCGGCGGTACCGCCGTCGACTGGCCTGCCGTGCTTAGCAAGGCCGAGGAGTTAGCAATACGTAACGCGATGTGCTTCGTTCAGTGCGTACTCAGCGGCGGGATATGCTGGCCCCTGGCGAGGCGGGACCATGTTCCTGATCGGGCGACGCTTGATTGTGGCGTCCGAGCGCAGAGAAGCCAAGCCGAGGCGGAGTGCCGGTATGGGCTCACCCGCCTGCGCGAGGACGCCGAAGGTATCTGGCCTTGCTCGAGGGCGAGCACGAGTGGAGCGCAGAGGCGCCGAGCGGTCAGTTTCGCGCGCGGTGGTGGGTGCTTGGCGGGATGTCTGTCTCCAGAGCATGCGCACCACGGTCGTCTCGCCAGACCGATTAGCGAGTTTATACCGCGCCGATTCTACCGATCATTCTGTGCGCGCCTAAGTTCCTCGACGGCGCGCTCACGCTGGGCGAGGTCATGCAGGCGGCATCGGCGTTCGTGCTCGTGCAATCGGCGCTCAATTGGATGGTCGACAACTATCCGCGGCTCGCCGAGTGGGTCGCCGCCGCCCGGCGCGTCGCGGCACTCGACATGTCGCTGGCCGCGCTCGCTCGCGCGCAAGCCGAACGCGCCGGCAGGATCGAGCGCGGCGACCACCCACGCGCCGCGCTGCGGCTGCGCGACGTCTGCCGGTCCTGCGCGCGGACGGGGGTCGGCGCTCGTCGCAGGTGCCGAGCTCTCGATCATGCCAGGAGAGAAGCTCCTCCTCACCCGGCGCCGCCGGCACCGGCCAAGAGCTAGACGCTGGTGCGCGACAGGCCGCTGGGCTGGCGTGGCTCTGGGGCCGCGGCCCGGATCAGAGGTTCGACGCCGGCGCGCGAGGCCATTGGTGTTGTCGCGGCGCGCTTGCCTCCCGGCCGGTTCAAGCTGCGTCGCGTCGTGAAGCTATCCGGACGCCGCCGACAACCGCAGCGCGGGCGAGATCAGCGCCTGCACGCATTGCAGAAAGGCGCGATCTCGGCCATCTCGCCGCTCGCCCTCGACGAGGACGCCCGCCGTGGGGACAACGGATCCTGTCGGGCAACGGGGAGAAGCAGCGCGTCTCGCCTTCGCGCGCGTCTTCCTGTATGCTGCCTGACATTGTCTGGCGTTGCTCGACGAGGCCACCGGGCGGCGCTCGATCTACCGACAGCCAGGACCGACTGGTGAAGCGCCTGATGCGCGAGAGCTCAAAAGATGCAACCGTCGTCAGCGCGTCGGCCATATCGTCCGGAGCTCGCCGCGTTCCACGACCGCACCGTCGTGCTCGTCCGGCAGTCTGGGGCGCGACACTCGCCAGTGACGTCCGTCATCGTCCTGAGCCCGGCCGCGTCGGGCTTCTGCGGGAACCGGCGCGAAGCGCCGACCCCTGCCTTCTGGCCGCCGCGCCGCCGCGCATTTGAGCCTGTCGCCCTTCGGGGATAAAGGGTTCGCGGCACGTGATCGGTAAGCTGGGCATCGCGCGGCCACGCTCGTCGTTTTGAACAGGCGCCTAAGTCGCTTGCGAGCTGCTGTGGTCGGCGATCGGACCGCAGACCTGGCACTTGGTCCTGCGTGAGTACAGTGGCGAGGACTACCGAGCAAGCCCCGCCTGCGGAAACCGCTCATCGCACCACCGCGGAATCCACCAGCCGCAAGCCCGCCGACGCCTGGCGTTCTGCAGCGCAGAACGCGCGACCTCGGTCAGGATCGATGATGCCGCATTGCGAGAGCATGTTGGCGCACTGCGCCGTTCCTGGGCGCCAAGCTCGTAGGCATATTGATCCTTTCGAGGATTTTGCCGACGATGACGAGCCGTCCTCGCCCGCGCGAAGATCGCGATCTGGCGTGCCGGCAACTGAGCGCCTTGCATACGATCTCGACGCCGGTCTTCTGGTCGTCGTTCTGCATGCGCAGCTTCTTCAGGACCTCGGTGGCGCGCATCGGAGCAATTCGCAGAACGCGACCGCGTGTAGACGCTGCCGGCTGGCGCTATTGACGGTATCCCGGAGAATGCGCCGACACGACTGGGCCCAGCGTACGAAGCGGATGAGCCTTCGGCTTTAAAATAATTCGCTGCACGTTTCCCGGAAGTACATATTGACCGATGTACCAGTGCGCCTCGACATCGGCGCTATAGTGCCGGCTGATCGCATATGACATCGCTTCTGCTACGAGGCCACCGACTGCCCTCAGGCGCAACTCCCGTGCCCGCAACATGCGAGTGAACGGAAGGGCAAGGTCCGGGTCTTCGATGATAATTGGTCGCGCGTGCTGGCGTAGCGCAGCCATCAGTTGGGATTTGAGAAATACCCGCACCGGAACTTCTGGCGCCGGCTTAGCGACTCTGCGTGAGCGTAATCGGCTTTCCAACATGGGCCGTTGCTTACGGCTTCAATCAGGGCATACGTAAGGCGTGCCCGACGCCCGCGCACTGTCAGCCTGTGTCTATGGTTATCGGAGCGTTACCACGCAATAAATCGAGCGCGCGTTAAGTCTATGCAATGAACCTGGGCGATCGTGCGGTCGATCTAAACGCCTTCCTAACCAAGTGGTGGCAGCGTGCGGTCCTGGATCGCCAATGCGTGTTGGAACCATGAGACGCGCGTCACTTCTGACCGTTGGTCAACGTGTCGGCTGTTCGGGCGCCTACAGCGCGCGCCTCGACCCCAAACTGAGCGAGCTCAGGCAGAACGGGGGCCTCGCAATGTATCATCTGTATGGGTATGCGCATGCGGCGATCCGCGTTTGTATCCAAGCTCACTTGGCGTCGTAGCGCGGTTTGATGGCCTCCTATGCCTTCCCATGAAACCGGCGCAGCTTCGCAGGACCTGCACCGGCTTTCAGCCATTGTGACGGCATTGCAATTGCAGGCTCAGACTCAGGGCCTGGAGCCAGTCGTTCCGGTCGGTCATACCGAAGCCAAGAGGGTCGAAGCGCTCAACAGCGGCTCTCTCGCTACTCGAGAGCGCACCCTGACCGGTAGCCGGAACAGGTTTGAATTTCTCATCGTGATTGGCATGCTCTTGGTCGGCATCGGATTTGGGTTTGCCCTAGGCTCATACTCTCATCGGATACCGCCCCTCCCAAAGAAGCTTCGGAAGCCGTGAACATTGATGCCGTTGTCGAGCAGATCATCAGCGTTGAGTCAAACGGCGATCCCAACGCCAAAAACAAGCGCTCCAGCGCGATGGGTCTCGGTCAGTTCCTGGACGAGACTTGGCTCGTTCTGATCCGGAGCTCATCGGCCTGATCTGGTTAAGGGACGCAGCGAAGGCGATATGCTGGAACTACGGCGTGACGCCAGCGTTGCGCGCGAGCTCACCACGCGATTTACCGAGCGTAACGCCCGTGTTCTGATGAAACGATGGTCTACCTGTCACACCAGGAACCCTTTACTCGGCCCACTTTGCCGGAGCTGCGGGGGCGATCGCGATCCTTTCGGCACTGGAGAAGCCGATGCCGCCTCTATCATGGCCGAGTGCCGACGCGACGGGCCGAACCAAAGCGAGAGAAGCTTGTTAAGGCGAACCCGTTCCTAGAACGCTTTACGGTCGCTGATCTTAAAAGTTGGGCTGACCGTCAGATGCGCATCCGTCGCTCGTAGCCCGCGCTCGCAAGTGGGTGACATGGACCCATGTTCTGAAATCTATGCCGACAAGGGCCTCGGATTTGTCACTGTAGCGGACGACGCTCTTTCCCACGGGCGCGATAATGGTAGCCGGCCGCGTTAGCGCCATTATAGGTAAACAATCTCACGATTCATGCCACGACTCTCTGGAGTCCGGAGCGAGGTTTTGGTGGCACGGAGTTGTCGAGGAAGGCATCAAGCTGAGGTGCTGGGACGCAGATTAGCCAAGGTCAAGAGAAAAAGGACCGGAAGCGCTCGATCGGAACTCGCTGGACTGAAGTCCTCCATTGGGCGCGCAGGGTCGGACGGCGAGAGACAGGTACCGGCGTGACCCCTAATCTGCTGTGATCGACTGATTCTCAGCGACGCGACTGGGCAGGAGGTGCCAGATGCTCGATCCGTCAGAAAGACTCGTCGCGAACTCATCTCTCCATCTGCCGGAGGCGGCGAGTGAAGCTCGGTATCAGAAGCATCGAGTGAGAAGCTGAAGAAGCAAGGTCGGATATAGCACGGCTTTCCTTGGTTGCAGGGAAGGCTCGGGTCGGCCGATTCTCTCTAACGCCGCCGCCAGCGTCCTACCATCGGAGCGGTTTCGTGCAAGATGAAGTCTCATCCGTGCCCGGACAGGCAAGCCGGGCCGGTTCATGAAGGCGAAGTCGAACGATGAACATGCACGCGGATGGAAATTCGGACTACAACAGGGAGGATGGGCTGGCACGCGAGGCTGGTGGGAGAGATCGAGGAACCCTTCCTGCCTGAAATCGGTGTGCGCACGCTCAGCTTGCGACGGAATGGGTGCCAAGTCCTAGGGGCTGACCTGATTGTTCAGTGCGGCGACTAATGAAAAAGTGTCAACCATACGGTGCTCTTTAGTTTCGATGTTATGAGGTCCGTCTAATGTGAAATCGTTGCCGAGATGCTTTGCTGTCGTCGCGGATATGAGTACCCGGTTGGGCTGGCTCGCGGCTTCGATGCGGGAGGCGATGTTGACAGTATCTCCCCATACATCATACGCCAATTTGCGGGTGCCTATCACGCCTGCCATAACGGGCCCGGAATGTACTCCTACCCGGATGGGAAATGGCACCGGCAAGCTTGATTGGAGGCGCTGCGCGGCAGTGACCAGATCCAGCGCGAGCTTAGCAGCTATTCGCGGGTGGTTGGGCCGCGGAACGGGTAATCCGACCGCCGCCATGTAGCTGTCGCCGATCGTCTTGATCTTTTCGGCTCCGACATCATCGGCCAGTCGATCGAACTCACTGAACAGCCGATTCAAACATGAGACGATCTCGAATGCCCTCATACGGGCTGTGATCTTGGTGAAACCGACCACGTCCGTGAAGATGATTGAGGCATCTTCAAGTGATCGGCAATATTAGTTTCGCCGTTCGAAGACGTATTGCAATCTCAGGGGGAGAATGTTCCTCAACAGAGCTTCCGAATGTTTTTCTCCTGCTCGATTCTCTCCAGATACTCGTTTTCCATGGATCGCAGCGAACGCTTGCGCAGCTCGGACGAGATTCGGGCCCGCAAAATAGTTGGATTGAAAGGCTTCGGCAAATAGTCGTCGGCGCCGATCTCTATGCATTTCGAGACTCGGTTGGTATCAGTGTCGGCGCTCAAGATCACGACCGACACGTCTCTTGTATCGGGATCCCCTTTGATGATCTTGAGAACCTCATCCCCGTTAAGGTCGGGCATCATCAAGTCTAGAAGGACCAAACTGAATTTTTCTCGTGCTAGCAAAGCAAGCGCCTCGTGTCCCGCCCGAGGCGGTCGCGAGACGTGAGTGACCATCAGCTTCCAACAACAATTGCAGCGTATATCGATTATCCTCGTTGTCATCGACAATGAGAATTGCGGGAGCGTCGGTTTCCATCAGGCCTCCAATCTCGCTATCCCGCAGCGTCAGATCGTGCGCCCAACTCTCGGGCGGCGGCAATTTGCTGACTACACGCGCGTCGGAGCATCTTTGCGGACCGCAAGGATGCGCCGCAGCGTCGCGATCAACCGGTCGAATTCGATCGGCTTAGTCTCAAACTCGTTACAGCCCCGCGGCGAGCGCCTTTCGCGCTCGCCAGCCAGCCATGTGCGGACAGAGCGATCACCGGGATGTCGCGGGTTTGCCGGATTGCCCTTCGAGCCTTCGCGTCGCTTCCCAGCCGTCGACGATCGGCATTTCGAGGTCCATCAGGATGATGTCCGGCGCTTTCGGCAGCGGCCATCGCGCATCCTTTCTCGCCATTCTCCGCCGTCAGCACCTCGAAATCGCCCAGCAGCTCGAGCCGCATTTTGAGCATATAGACGTTGTCGTCGTTGTCTTCCACGTAAAGCACTTTGGGTCACGATGCTGCTTCCATTCGGTTGGCGCGTGCCGGCTTGCTGTGCACGAGCCGACGGATGCGCTCGACCAGATCCTCGGTCGGAACTTTTCGCCTGACCAGCACGGATTGCACACGGAGTTCAATCGCTCGCGGTCTTTCGCACGCGCCACGGTAAGCCACGCTACCACCGCACCGAGCGGCGGCGTAGACAACTCGCCGCTTCACTCGATCATCTGCTCAGCGCCGCAATGGCGATCTCGAGTGGAATTTTCGCCGGGTCCTGGACGGATGGCGGTCGGCAACAGGCCGCGCGGACCGCCGCGCAGGCCTCCTCTCCAGGCTCTCCACATGTTCTCGACGTCGACGAGGATGCCGTCCTTCTTGCTGTGCCGCAGATGCGACGCGGCCAGTCCGGAGGCGCCCGTTGTAGCAATGCACACGAGATGTCGGCCTCGGCATTAGCCGGGCCGGCGCCGTTGCCGCCATTCTTGAACGCAACCCGATGCACGCCGGCCTGGCGTGTCTGCGGAGCGCGTTGTCGCTCTCGCCGTCGAAGATCACGCCTCGATGCGATGTCAGCGGCCGCCATCGATGATGATCAGGTATCTCGTCGCTCTTTGCGGCCCCGGATATCGATCCACGCCGTCGTCATCGCACGCGCTCCGGCGGTCCAGCTCCGGTCGTCGGAGATCCCCATTGTGGCTGTTGCCAGCGCCGCGAGCGGCGGTGTGTCCTGATGATGAGAATCGTCGATGGGGAAGGACAGCAGTCGTCGGACTCGCGCACACTTTGCCGCGGGATCCGCGCCATGAAGATGTTGCGACCGGCCGCAGGTCCGCGCGCGCCGCTGGTCATGACGTCGGCGACGAAGAGCGCGAACTGGTGGTTCGATACCTGGGCACCACCGGCGGCCAAGCACCGGGATCGGACACGAATCGACGACCCGCTTCATTGTCGCGACTGAGCCACCGATCGGCAACTTCACGATATCCGCGCCGAGGTCGACCGCCAGCGAAGCCGCGCGTGCAGCAGGGTTTCCAGCTTGCGGATGATCCATGATTCCAGGGCCGCGGGATAGAGCATCGCCAGCAGCGGAAGGCGTCGACACGGTCACATGCATCTGCCACCTCCGCCAGCGCTGCGGAGGTGCCGGTCTTCCGTGAGCGAGCCGATAGTTGACGTGAACGCTCACGGCGTCCGCCCCGGCGCAAACAGTCTTCGACCTCCGCCACCGTGATATTTGAACGTGGGATCCGCGGCGTACTGCGGTCGACGCGCTGAGATGGACAACGACGAGAGAGCTTGGCATAGACGGATCGCGGAAGCAGCCGCAGGCGGCCTTCTGGTGAACGACGATCGCGTCGGCTCCATTGTCGGCAGTATGCCCACTAACGCGTCGTATCCGCGCGCATCGAGTAAATGGCTCGTCGGTGACGGTATGGTCCAAGGGACGAGAAACAGCGGCGTCTCGTCTGTTTTGAACATGCACGCCCCAGGCGCAGGGATCGTCCGGACTCTGGTCGTGCTGACCGACCTCCGATAGAGCGCTACCGGGGCGGCCCGGTTTCCTGCCCGGTCCTGGTCATTGGCGGCCGGCAGCGGCCTTATCGAACTGCGCCCGGCACCGCGGGGCTGAGTTGGGACATCTTCGGCGCGAGGCACGAAGCGATGCGTGCCCTGTTCAGAATCGCCGTAATGCAAAGGGTCATCGCATCGCCCATGCAGGCAGCACGCTCTTCCGCGGTCGGCTTGCTTGACGCTGGCAAGCGCCGCGGTCGAAAGCACGCTGGCGAGCAAACCGACCATGCCGAACATTGTAGTGCGAATCCTCATCATGACGATAATCTCCCTCGGGCGCGCGCTCGCGCGCCGCCATGGCACCGACGACGGATGCTTGTGCCGCCCACGCCCGGGGACAGGCTGTGATGTCCGTCACACTAATTCGCTTTTTGTGCTGAGCGCGTCGTCGCGGCCACCGCACCGGCGGGCAATGCGCGGTCACGGGCCGCCCTCGATCGATCAGGTCGGCAAACTGGCGCGCGCCCGAATCCTCGCACATCGAGGCGCTCAATGCTTGGAGAAAAGTCCGCGCAAGGTTGGCTTGCGGCCCCAGTTGATGTCGGCGATCCGCCAGCCCTCTCTGAGCTTGACGAGGTCAAGCACCACGGTGGTCGGCTTGCCCAGGTTCTTGAACGAGACGGTCGCGGTCGCCTTGTCGGCGCCGGTATCGCGGACTGCGACATCGAAGGCGCTGATGTCCCAATCCTGGGCGTCGATGAAGGGATCCATGTCGAGCGTCGAGACGTCGCCGCGCTTGGCGGCTTTGTTGCGGTCCTTGATGATCAGGGTCGCGAGCTTGGGCTCGAAATAGCGCTTCACCGCTGCGTCGGTGTCGAGCGGATTTCCCTTTCCATTCTTGTCTTTGTAGGGAGCGTAGATCTCCTCCACGAACGACGTGGCGGACGGTTCGGCGGCCGTCACCTCGACGGGACGCGAAGGCAATGCCGGATCCAGAATGCAAGCGAGGAGGCTGCGCCGCGCGATCATGATGGTTCCATGCGTTCCTGCGAGCTGGAATTTGTTGAGGTCCAGGATGGTATGCCGCGCACGACCTGAGACGCGATCTTATCCACTTCGCAGGCTGTCATTCTCAAGGAATGACATCGCGAGGCGACAGACATCTTTCCGTATTTTGATGCCTCAACCAGGGGACCAGCCGTAAACGGCTCGATGACGGCCACGACGCAACACGGCCCGCGCTGACAGCTGGCCTATCGCTCACCTTGTCTGCAAGCGTATCAGGCTCGTGCGAGTCAACGCGGATCGGCCCGCTTGGTCCGTTCGCGGACTGCCGCCATTTGCTTTGAAAATCGCCCGCCAACTCGGTGAGCGCGGCTTGCACGTAAAAGTCAACGGCCGTGCTTGCAAGCTGCAGACACTCCTGGCGTGCTGGCGGCATCCCGCTTGCAGTCGGCATGTCGAGACGTCCCTCAGGACAGTACAATCGGCCGCTGCGCAAAGCGGGCGGTGGGAGTAGGTTCGCTTGGTCTCGCGTAAGGGGCCGATCGCTCGCCATGAGCACTCCGCGCGCCCAATCATCAACGAGTGCCGAGCTCCGGTTGTTCCGTTACCGAATGCACTCGTTCGAACAAAAAGTCGACGAGCCTCCGGCGTTGCCGAAGCTGATTTTGGCGCCTCGTCGGCCCAGGCCGAGCGGCGCGCCAGCGGCCGACGAGCATCCAGCAACCGCCAGGCAGCCAGATCCATCCTGCGGCCCTGGCCCAGACCTCGACCGTCGGAAGCGAGCCTTTGGCCGGCTACTTGGTGGCGTTGTCCGGCGAGTTCCACCCGGTGCGGGGCCGGTGCGGCCCGAACAACTTGTGGACCGGAGAGGCGCTTCGATAGCCGGCTGCTATCGCTCCTGCCCGCTCACTGGCGGGCTGTTCGATGCACCTGATGAGATCCGCCACCACGTTCATCTGATCCACATCGTCGTCCGTGATTTCCACGCCCACGAACTGGTCTTCGATCGCGATCACCAATTCAACGCGATCGAGCCAGTCGGCCCCGAGATCGTAGGCGAAGTGCGCGTCATCCGTGACACGTTCGATCGCCACCCCAGATGCTTGGCAATGAGCGCACGGACCTTGCCTGACGCAAGGCCGTCTCCTCATAGCGGTCGTTTGTTCGATCATAGGCATGTTTCCGATGCTCATCATTCGCCCCCAACTGCTCGGCGGTACCCCCGATATCCGGCCATGCCGTCCGCCCCCAGGCATGACCGATCAAGACGTGCGACCTCGATTAAAAATCAGGACTGTTGCAGCAACCCCACACTGAACTGAGCTTACGCTCGCCTGGTTGGCCTGCATCACAGTCGCGCTTATCAGCGCGGCGCTTTGTTCGCAGGGGACGCTCCAGCGACAGAAGACCTCGCATGCGATCGCCGAGCCACGCTAATCGCGTGCCGACTCACGGTTTGGCTCGATCGCAGGGACGGTCATTGTCTGTAGGCCGGCGTCCATCTCGGCGGCCTCTGCTCTTGAATTCTCCCGCCATGCCGAACAGCCGGCGCGCGACTTCAAGATCTCTGCAGAACTGCGCAAGCCGCAGGCATGTTGCGGCTTGTTGACGGAAATAGTCTGCGTCCGGCATGTGCATATCTAGCGCCCCCGTTTTTGCCCCGCGATGACCACAGGGCTATCCCCAGCCGACAAACGCCTCGTCGAAGAGATGGTTCCGCGCCGTCTGCGTTTCATTGTCGGACGCCCGGCTGCATCCGCCGGAGCATGCGAAACATACCGCCGGCGGCTGACGTGCGGCCGCCGAAGCGGTATGGGAGGATTGGCAAGCGCAGCTGTTCGCTATCATCGTACCCGAGAGGGTGGAGTTCAGCGGGAGAGAACGTCGGGCATGATTCTTTCGAATGGATACTGGTCCTCCTGTTCGCGGCCGTGGTGCTGACGGCTGCCGCGCGACCGCCTGCGTGTGCCGTATCCGTCCCTGCTTCGCCATCGCCGGCGCCGGCATCGCGTTCCTGCCGTTCGCGCCCAACGATCCGGATCGAGCCTGATCTCGCGCTGGCGCTGTTCGTGGCCCCGGCGCTGCTCGACGCGGCGTTCGACACCTCGCCCCAGGAGTTGCGGCGCAACGTCATTGCCGGTCGTCTCGCTGGCGGTGTTCGCGGTCGTGCTGACCACCGCCGCGGTCGCATTTGTCGGCTGGCGCTTCGCCGGGCTTCCGATCGCCGCCGCGATCGCGCTCGGCGCGATCGTCGCGCCGCCCGACGCCGCCGCCGCGGCCGCCGTGCTCGAAGGAGCTCAGGCTGCCGCAACGCATCGGCGCCGTCCTGCAGGGCGAAAGCCTGCTCAACGATGCCACCGCGCTGCTGATCTACCGCGCGCGCGGTCGCCATGGCGGTGGGCTCGTTCTCGCTTGCAGCGACGGGCCGCTCATCCTGTTGTCGGCTGCCGGCAGTCTGGTTGCGGGTTATGTCCTTGCCCGGCTGTATCTCGTCCTGACGTCACGGATCCGCGACGCGGCCAGCAGCACGGTCCTGCAATTCGTCAGCACTTTCGCGGTCTGGCTTCTCGCCGAACGGCTCACGCTCTCCCCCATCATCACCGTCGTGATCTACGCCATGGCGCTCGCGCAGGCGGTGCCGCGAAGGTCGAGCGCTCGCCTGCGGATCAGCTCCTATTCCGTCTGGGAAACCGCCATCTTCGTCGTGAACGTGCTGGCTTTCGTGCTGATGGGGCTGCAGGCGCGGCACATCATCGAGCGATTGTCGGAAGCGGAACGTTGGGGCTCGCTGCTGTTCGGTCTGAGCGTATTGGCAATCGTGATCGCAACCCGGATCGCGTGGATTGCCGCCTACCGGCTCATGATCGAGACGGCGCGACGCTGGTTCAACGCCGATCTGGGAGCGCGCGATCCCCGGGGCGCCATATTGGTGTCCTGGAGCGGCATGCGCGGCCTCGTGACCCTGGCCACCGCCTTTGCCTTGCCTTTGGACTTCCCCGGGCGCGACCTGATCGTGCTCTGCGCTTTCTGCGTTGTCCTGGGCACGCTGGTCATCCAGGGCTTGACGCTGCGGCCGCTCTTGCACTGGCTGGATTTCAAGGACGACGGCACGGTCGAGCGGGAGCTGTCGGCGGCGCGGGTTGCGATCATGCAGGCGGCGCTCGACAGCGCTCGACGGCGATACGTCACCGGCGGCGGCGGCGCTGCGCGACCAATACCAGGCCGCGCGCACGACGGCCGGCGACGAGAAGCGCGCCGCAGGCGGCGACCGAGTACGATCAGCTCCGGTTGCGAGCGATCAAGGCTCAACGGCAGGCGCTGCATCGTCTGCGCGCGCAACGACAAGTCGGCGACGAGGTTTTTCACCGGCTCGAGGAAGAGCTCGATTGGTCCGAGCTCGACGCGTCGCCGCCCGGGCGCTTTCAGTCCCTCTTCAGCTGAGACAGCGAGCGGAAAGCGGAGGGGCCGCTTGCGGCCATTCCATTTCAACAGGATACGTTTTATTGCGGTGACGGTTCCGAAACTGCGGCGACGGTCGAGCTGCGGCGCGCGTCTGGGCGGACTCGGCCACACAGCGGGCGAGATCGTTGAGATTGCGCTGCAGCTGATCGAGCGCAAAGCCGAGCGCGAAGATGCGCTCCACGCATTCCAGCGTCAGTGTTCGCGTCAAGCCCTCGCGGCGCAGCGCGGCCATTTCGGCGGCGAAACCGTCGAGCGCGGCCGCGACCGCGTCGAGCGGCGGCGGATGGCGGCGCGCCAACAGCGCGGCGGCGCTCATCGCGCAGATAATCGTCCGCGGTTTCGGCGATGCGCGCGAGCCACGGTCCGAGCTCGTGCCCGGAACGGCTCTGGCAACGGCTCGAGCCGCGGCCCGGCCGATCATCACGAGATCGTGCCGCAGCCGCAGCAATGTGCGCAGCAACGGGCCCTGGTCGGGCTCGGCGGCAAGACGGGTCATCCGCTCATGCCTGGCTCTCGGCCGCGACCGCGTCGAGCTGCACGAACGCCGCGCCGATGCTGGCCTGCATGTGCCGGAGTGCCTGCTCGTCCAGGCCGTGGGAGAAACCGGCGAACAGTTCGGGCAACAGCCGCCTGATCAGGTTCGAGCAGATTGGCGGCGCCCTCGATCGCTCAGGTCATGGCGCGCGGGCTGGAAACACCACCAACGACACCGCGAGGCCGATGACGCCTCCGATCGCGACCTCGATGACGCGTTCGATTGCGGACGCGATCGGACCCGTATGGGTGATGAAGGGCGCCAGGAACACCATGACCGCCGTGAACGGCGTGGCGCTGAAGCGCGGATTTGTCGCCGCCAGCAGCGCCGCCGGCGCAACCGCGAGCGCGAGCGCCGCCAGCAGCGCGGCTTCGTTGTCGTGCGGGATGAGCGCCCCCACTGCGCCGGCATAGGCGGCGCCGCCGACGGTGGCGACGAAATAGTCCATGGTCGCCTTGAGCGATCTGCCGACGCTCATTTGCGTCAGGATCACCGCCGTCAACACGGTCCATAGGGCGAGGGGAAGATTCAACAGGTGCGAGACCGCCAGGCTCGAGCGTGGCGGCGATCGTCATCCGCAGGCACAGCCGCAGTTCGGCGCCGTGCTCGAGCAGCGTCTCGCGCAGCCGATCCCCAGGCGGTCGCGATGGAGGTCATGCCGAAGCTCCAGATCGAGGTGTCAAGTTCAGCGCGTGCCGTCGCGTCGAGTGGCTTGCTCGCGCAGGGAGTCGTAGATCGGCGGCATTGCGCAGCAGGGCCGGCACCAGCATGGCCGCGAAGCAGGCCCCCAGCATCGGCAGCAGCATGGTGACATTGGCGGTCATCTCGACCACGAGGGTGATGCCGGTCAGCGGCGCGCGCACCACGCCGGCAAAGAAGGCTGCCATCCCCACCACCGCAAACCCTTGCGGCGCGATGTCGAGCTCGGGAAACGCCACGCGACAGAGCAGGCCGAAGCATAATCCGAGCTGCGCGCCGACGACCAGCAGGGGCGCGAACAGGCCGCCCGGCGTGCCCGCCGCATAGGACACCGCGCCCAGGCCGAACCGAAGCAGCAGAATGAACGGCAGGACGGCGAGCGTTCCGCCGCCATTGAGCGCGCGCTGCGTGAGCGGATCGCCGCCGCCGACCAGGTCGGGCGCAAACCAGGCCAGCGCGCCGACCGCCGCCCCGATCGCTCCCGCGCGCAGCTCGAGCGGCCAACGCCGCAGGTGAGCCGCGCCCGCGATCGCTCCGAGCAGCGCGCGGTTGTAGCCGACCGCCAGAAGCCCGGCGACGGCGCCGAGCACGACGTAAAGCGGGATCGTTGCGGCGCTCGCGAAAGCCAATGCATCGACATGGAAGTCAGGGCGTCGCCGTACAGCATGCGCGACACGAAGATCGCACCGTCGAAGCGGCCGAGCGCGGCGATCGCCATGCGGGGTTCGAACCGCCGCACCAGTTCCTCCAGCACGAATACCGCACCCGCGGTGGGCGCGTTGAACGCGGCCGCGAGGCCGCGCACCCGCGCCGGCCGCGATCAGCGCTCTGGCGTCCGGCCATTTGAGGCCGCTCTAACTTTCCCGCGATATGGGCCACGATCGCACCCATCTGTACGCTCGGGCCTTCGCGGCCGAGCGCCAGTCCGGACCCGATCGCCGACAAGCCCGCCGACGAACTTGACCGGCAACACGATGATCGGCGCCGGCGGCACGTCCTGGCGCAACACCGCCTCGACGTGCGGAATTCCGCTGCCCGACGCTTCCGGCGAGTAGCGGCGAACCAGGCCAGGCCGCGAGCGCGACGGCGCCCGCGCAGCCAGCTGGTCACGAGCACGAAGCCCACGATCGGTGCGCCGTGAGCCCAGCCGATCAGCGCGTCGCGCCACGCATCCGCGTGCTCCAGGAAAATGCGGAACAGCGTCCCGATCGCGCCCGCGCCGGCGCCCACCACACACGCCAGCAGCGACGAGCAGCAGCAGGCTGCCATGATCGTCCTTCGGGATCGGGGGCCAACTCCTGATCGGGATTCATCGGCTTTGGAATCCCACGTCAAACCCCTGCGGCGGCGTGCGACGACGAGGGCAGTGAACCATGCCCGCCCGATCGCATGTTAGGCGAATACCACAGTCAACCAAATAGTTTGCGTGGACTTCGTCGTCGGGCCGGTATGGCGGAGCTCGACGGCATCAGCTCTGAGAGGCTTCGCCGGATGCTGCGTAGCATTCTTGCCGGACTTGCCGCCCCGGCGGACCGCGCTCCACAATGACACTGCAGAACCTGGCGGCACTCGCTGATAGGCTGAGAAACCGCGATGGGAGGAGGTGCGCCATGCCGGACGAAGTTAGCCCGGACTACGTCCGCGCTCGGTGGGCATACTCCGAGCTATTATCGTGGGGCCATGGCCATCTGTACCAAGGGCCAGGTGTCCAGGACTTGAAGGAGAAATTGGCTCTAAGCGGTGCCATTCGACGAGCTGGGTAAGGCGGAACACTACCTTCTGATCGACCAGTTCGACCGAGTGAGGGGCAACTACTTCAACCGATATATAATTGGCATCCCGAACTTTAAGCCTGTCCTTTGGAGCAGGGACGACCTCGCGGCTGTCTACGTGATCCCCTATTTCGTCCGGGACGTTGTCGAGCCTCGAACACCTGAAGGTGACCTTCAAGCAATGGATCGAGGCCGATCCGGTCAGGCCTCTTCACCAGGATCATGCCCGCTACGCCGCATATGCCGTGGCTCCCGCGACGCGAGATGACCCAATGACAGTCGGTCACTATTCAGGCTTGCCGGTCCTGCTCGACGGCTACCACCGCGCCGTGCGGTTCTGGAGGACGAGCGTCCCCGCTGCCACGCTCGCGGTCTATGTACCCGCTGACTCGGCGTTCGAATGCGAGCTGCGCGCTAAGGCTTCGCCCGGATGCGCGAGCTTTGCGCGAGCGGTGCACCATGATCCGGGCCCGCCAAGAACTCGGCGCTGGTCCGTGCTCGCAGACGTTCGATGTTAGCCAACGGTCCTCAGTTCTGCAGGCATCACAACGCAATCAAGTGTACGCAGATTGCGTAAACTTATCTGCGTTGCTGCGCTGCGCCCGGGAGCAGTGCAGATGGCCTCACCACGAATATCGGATGGCCAGTGCCGGCATAGGTGGTGGAGCGGCTCGCGAACTCGCCGTCGAACTTGCCGAGCAGCGTGACGCCGTTGGCGAGGCGAAGCTCGGTGCCGGCCGAGGCGAGCGCGGAGTTCTTCGCCGGCGTCGCGCCGTTGACGATGAAGCTCGCGCCCGGAAGCGTCTGGAACACGGCGGCGAGCGTCGGATCGCTCACCCAGTCGTGCGCCCAGGCGAGCCGCGCCCGCAGCGCCAGCACGGCGTTGGGGTTGAGCGCCAGCAGGCGGTCGAAAGCGGGCGCCGAGCTCGCTGCGGGTGTCGGTGCCGGTGCGGCCGTTGTAGGCGAGCGCAAAGCCGCCGCCGTTGACGTCGGTCTCGCTGTAGCTCGGGCGTGCGGAAGCTCTGCGCCTGGATCGCGGCGTAGGGCGTGAGCCCGCCGAACATGGTCGCGAAGCGATAGCCGCTCTCGACCCGCGCGCCGAAGCTCTGCGCGTTGAAGCTGGCGGTGAGATGATCGCCGGCGAAGGCGAAGCGGTCGGTCGACATCCAGTGATTGGTGAAGGCGAAGCGCCGCCGCGAGATAGGCCGGGCCCGAGCGGGTCGCGCCGTAGAGCGCCGGCCTGGAAGGCGTCGCTCTTGCCGCCGCCGAGACCGTTCGCGAGGCTCCAACTGGTGCCGCCGCCGGCAAGCGCAAAGCCCACGCACGGTGTTGGGCGTGACGCGATAGTCGAGGCCGCCGGCAAATCCCGCCGTGCGCGCGGAGAGATCGTGGCTGCCGACCACCGCCGGATCGCCGGACGTGCGATTGCTGCCGCCATAGGCGCCGCCCCATGCGCTCCAGCGCTGCTCGAAGCTCGGCGCCTTCACCGGCGGCGCCTTGAGCACCGAAGAATAGGCGAGCGCGATATCGTCGGGCAGCGCCTCTCGCGCTCGGGCGCGAAGCCGAGCGCCGGGCCGCTCGGCGCCGGCCGACGCCGCTGCGGCCGTCGACGAAGGGATCGAGCATCAGCCCGAGGAACTGGTTGGTCATCTGGAATGCGACCTGCTGGCCGCCGGTCGCGGCTTCGCCGGAGAGCTGGCTCAGCGCATTGCCGAGATTGCCGCCGGTGAGGCCGAACACGCTGACGAAAGCCGGGCGGCAGCGTGCCGCCGTTGTTGAAGAAGCCGTTGAGCGCGCCTGGCGACGTTTGCGTTGGTTGCTGGCTCAGACCGCCGTACCCGCGCCCAGAACGGCGGTCAGGTTCAACAGCGACATCGGTCGCGGTGTAGCTGAGGCTCGCGGCGAAGCCGGCCGGGAGGTTGGTCGTGATCAAGCTGTTGAACCTGGTGCCGCCGAGGCCGCCCGCGGCCGAGAGGATGGTGTAGGTGCGCGCGAAGGAGCTCCCCGGCCCGAACACCGCCTGCACGGTGCCGGCGAGGCTCGCGGTGCCGGTGACGTTGGTGCGGTCGGCAGCCGTGGGCGAGACCTCGACGAGGTAGGCGGCGGCCGACGTCAGCACCAGGTTGCCCTGCACCGTGAGGGTGCCGATCGAGTTGCCGGGCGAGAGCGTGCCGCCGTTGATGGTGGTGTTGCCGATCGTGCCGTTGCCGCCGATGGTGCCGCCGGCATTGACGGTGACGGCGGAACTGGCGATCGAGCCGTTCACCGACAGCGTGCCGGCGTTGACGGTGGTCGCGCCGGTATAGGTGCTGCGTCCCGGTGAGCAGCAGCGTGCCGGTGCCGGTCTTGGTCAGGCCGCCGGTGCCGGAGATCGCGCCGGAGAAGGTCGTGCTGGTGTTGTCGTTGCCGGTGGTGAGTGGCCGCGCCCAAGGTCACGGCGCCGGCGCCGGCGAGCGAGCCGATGGTCTGGTTGAAGCTCGCGAGGTTGAGCGTGGCGCCGGACGCGATCGTGATAGGCGCTGGACGGAGCGAAGGCATTCGCCGCTCCGGCCTGCAGCGTGCCGGCATTGACCGTCGTGCCGCCGAGATAAGTGCCGGCGCCCGACAGCGTCATCGTGCCGACGCCCACCTTGGTGAGGCCGCCGGCTCCGCCGATCGCGCCGGCAAGCGTTGCGTTGTTGCCGTTGGTGTCGAACGTGCCGCCGCCCGCATTCAGCGTTACGGCGCGATTGGTGGTGAAGCCCGTCAGGAATTGCAGCGTGCCGCCGCCGAAGGCGAGGCCGCCTGCCGCCGCGCCGAGATTGGCGTCCGCGGCGACCGCACAGCGTGCCGCCGTTGATCGTCGTCCCGCCCTGATAGCTGTTGACGCCCGACAGCGTCATCGTGCCCGCGCCGGTCTTGAGTGAGGCCGCCGGGCCCGGAAAGCGATGCGGCGAGCGTGACGTTGTTGCCGTTGGTGTCGAAGGTCGCCCCGCCGGCCCCGAACGCGGCGAGTTGGGCGGAGATGTCGGCGCTGTTGCCGGTCGCCCACTGCAGGCCGCCGCCGTTGATCGTGATGAGGCCCGAGCCGAAGCTGTTCGCCGAATTGAAGTTGATGAAGCCGTCCGGTGATGCGTGGTGCCGCCGGCATAGGAATTGTTGCCGGTCAGGATCAGCGTGCCCACCCCCGCCTTGCTCAGCGTGCCCGGCGCCGGAGATATGTCGGCGGCGAGGGGGTGAGCGTATCGGTGGAAGTTCGCGACGATCTGGCCGTGATTGTCGATGGCAGGCGTGTTGATCGCCGCCGGCGAGACCGCCGGTTGCCCAAGATTGAGCGTGCTGCCCTGAGGCCAATGCCGGTGAAGCCGGGCGATGACCACACCGCCATCGGCAACGGTGAGCGTTCCGATCAGAGCGAAGTCGCCCAGGGGTCGCCAATCGCCAGCGACGGTTTCCGAGCGGTCCTTACAGAGACCGAGGCCGGGGCCGGTCACCTGCCGCTGTCGCCAGTCGGTGAAGGTTGCACCATATCTCCTACGTTCACCGGGTTCCGTTCACGCTCACGGCCGCCACCATTGGAAATCGTGAGCGTCCCGGGTCCACCGCTACTGCTGGGCCCGTTCCGGCGACAAAGAGACACGCGACCGCCGACGATGATCCAGGCCGGGCCAGGGGCCGTGATGACCGTCACTCGCAGGAGTGCCGCCCTGGCAGGAAGGCGTCGATCTCGGCCCCGCCTTGGCTGTGGGCGCACGCCGCCGTTGCTCAATCGTCAGCAGCGCGGTCGAAGCCCCAAAAATGCCGATGCCGGTGGCGCCCGGCCGCGGTCACTGGTCAGAAGCCTGCGCCACGAGGACGATCATATTGCTCGCTTCCTACCACAGGAGGTTTCGAGGCTTTTTGCCCCCCGGGCCGATCTGCAGAAAAGCACCGCCGCCGATTACGGCAGGCGTGGCACCGCCCTCGACCGCGACACCCGCGGAGAGACTGTTGACGGTGAGCGTGCCGCCACTTTGATCGTGAGACCGCCCGGTGTCACGCAATTGGCGGAGATCAGGAGATCAGCGCCGATGGACCTGATATTGCCGCCATTGCTGGCGCCGGTCAGTGTCAGCATTCCGGTGCCATCGAGCGCGAGCGAACCCGTGCCCGTCGGGAAAACGCGCCGGAGAACGCGCGCGAGACTGCGCTGGCTGCCTGCGACGCATCAGCGCGGTGCTGGCGTTGGTCACCCCGGATCACTACGCTGCCGCCCGCCGGACGCGCCGTCCGCGAGCGATCCGATCTGGGAGGAAGGTATCACGGCGATCGCCAGCACTGTCGCCTCGATTCACCGTGACCGCACCCGGTGTCGCCCGATGGCAAAGCGCGTCGTTCGAAGCTGCACGACCAGCGCGCCGGCATTGATCGCGGTCGGTGACGCCGCGTCATTACGTGTTCAGTCGCCGCTAAGAACGAGGCGGGCCCGCGCCCGTCACCGGTCAGATTCCTCCGGGTGCCGGAGATGTCCGATCTGGGCCGAAAGCGTGGCCCGTGGTTCGCGTCGGCGGCGTGTTGAAGGTCAGCGTGCCGTTGTTAGTGTGAAGCTTCCGGCGCGCGTCGCCGGAGAGCTGTTACGACGATGCCGATGCCGTTGATGCTGAAGTTTGCGCCGCTGGCTGATCGTGGCCCAGGCGAATATCGCCCCGGGCTGCGGCGCGGCATCGAGGCTTTGGATGGTGTTGATTGACGCATTGTTCGAGATGCCGGAACATAGACGTGGGCGCACCGGTGTGTTAAGAACGTCGCTGTGTCAGTACCGGAACGTGGTGTTAGAGTGGGGAGCGAGCTCCAGTTGGTTGCCTGTTATTGGCGTTAGGCCTATTCGGCGCCAGGGCCGAGTCCAGGTTGCCGTCAGACCGCATGCGCAGGTGCCCGGGCTCCATCGCATCGCCAGCGCGCGCCGACCTGCACACACTCCCGAGCAGCGCCGCGCGCCGACGACGAGCGCGTGCGTCCCCGGTGCTCGCAATCCGGATGGCGATATCGCCCATCGAAACGCCGGACCTCGGCTGCAGCGCCGCACCGCGCCGTCCGTGAACGTCAACCGCTGCGTGACGCATTCACCTCGGACCCCCGTAACGACACGGCCGGGAAAACCCGGCCAGTGCGCCACGCTGCCTGCCGCCCCCCGCGACTGACGTGAGCCAAACGCTAGAAGCGTGCCAATCACCCCGGATGCGGTGCCTGGGACTGATGATCGAGCCCGGCCTCCGCGCCACGCCGCAACTATCGTGGCGGCCTGCGGAATCGCGCCCCGTCGCGGCCGCACGGCGTTCGCCGGCGCAGTGGAGCGGCGCCGCTACCGTGATCGGGGACCGGGAACCGCCGTCCGAGCAATGCCGCGTGCGCGACGGTCTCAATACATTGACTCTGCGTTACCTCGGATCGCTGAATGGTGTAACGTCACACTCTTACGACCATGGACATGCCCGACGACCGCGCCGGGCATTTTGTTGCGCCGACCCTATGTTGCGGCGGGCCCCCGCACGTCCATTCGCTAGATGCATTTTTGCGACGCGGGCTGTTTCACCAAAGGGCGGGCCGCTTCGCCCGTCGGGCGGCTCGACGAAGAGCCGATGCATATCCGACGTCTGGCTCCGCGAGAGTGCCCGGCCGCGCCTGCAGGGGCGGGGCTGTCAGTGGCGGCGACCGTCCTCGGAGCTAGTAAGCTGATGTCAGCCAGTGTCAGCGCCGTTCTGTCCTGCTCGCCCGGGATGCGGCGCTCGACCAGCGGGCGCCTGCTTGTCCGGATCGTCCGTGCGGCGCGGCCAGATGCGCACTGCTGCAGCGGCGACGCCGACTACGAGATCACGCGTGATTGGATCCCCTGACGCCGCTTCGCGAACGGGGCGGAGTCACGCTCGGCATCCTGTCGCAGCCGGAGGTCAGGGTTCAGGGAGTCGTGCACCGCGCCGCACGCAGATCCGCCGACCGAGGAGCCTGACGCCGATTGGGAGCGGGTCAAGGTTCGGTTCGTGACCGGCAGGGCCGGCCTACAAGATCGCGCTTCCGGCAGGAGGCGCCGGCGCAGAAAGAGAGGCGCCTCGATGTCGACCACGGCGCTCTACCGAGCGCCTGCGCATCGCCGGCGCCGCCGCGCGCGACGTGCTCGTGCGCGCCGCGGCGCAGCGATGGAGCATCGACGTCTCGGCGTGCCGCACCGAGAGCGGCGTCGTCATCAATCGCGCGCGGCGAGCGGCTCGTCCTATGGCCGAGCTCGCGCCGGACGCCGCCAAGCTCCCGCTGAGCGCGGCGCCGCCGCTCGAAGGACCGGAGCCGATTTCGCCTGATCGGCAAGCCGGTGGCGCGCCTGGATACGCCCGGCGAAGTGCGACGGCAGCGCGGTCTTCGGCATCGACGTCGTGCGTGCCGGGAATGCTCAATGCCGCGATCACGACCGCGCGGTCCTTCACCGGACAGGTGGCGGCGATCCGGAACGAAGCCGATGTTCTTCAAGATGCCCGGCGTGCGCGCCGTGGTGAAGATCGCGGCGCTGGCGATCGCCAACGAGGACGCCGGCTCCCAGCACCCGCGCGTGCCGCATCTCGCCGCGCTACAACGCGGTCTGCGTCGTCGCCGATCAATTTCTGGCAGGCCAGGCGCGCGATCGATGCGCTCGACGTGGAGTTCGACGGCGGCGCGCGAGGCGATCTCTCGAGCGCCAGGATCGACGCCATGCTGGAGGCGGGCACTCGATGCCGAGCGCGGCGTCACCGCGCTGGTCGGGGCGAGCCGAACGCAGGTCCTGAAGGAGCGCGCCGCTTCGATCATCGAGCGGCGCTTCGTGCTGCCGCACATCGCGCATGCGCCGCTCGAGCCGGTCAACGCCACCGCGAGCTACCGCGACGGCACGGTCGAAATCTGGGGATCCGATCCAGTCGGTCACGCGCGTGCCAGGAGGCGGTGCGCGCAAGCGGTCGGCTGCGCCGTCGACGACGTGAAGAGTCAATGTCACGCTTTCTCGGCGGCAGCTTCGGCCGCAAGATCGTGCCCGACTACGTGCTGCAGGCGGTGCAGGTGTCGCAAGGCGGTCGGGCGTCCGGTCAAGCTCATCGCGCTCGCGTGAAGAGGACATGCAGCACGACGTCTACCGGCCGAACGCGGGCGGCCGCTTTCGCGCGGTCCTCGACGATGCCGGCTATCCGCTGGCGATCCATGCCCGCGTCGCCGGTCAGTCGCTGTTCGGCGCGACGCGCAAGAGCTGGCTCGATCAGACGCCGGAGGGCGCCTGGGACGAAAGCATGGTCGACGGCATCTACAATCAGAGCTATCGGCTGCCGCATTTCCTGGTGGAGACGGTCGACACGCCGCTGCCGATCCCGGTCTACTTCATGCGCTCGGTCGGCTCGACCGCGGCGGTGTTCTTCTGGGAGAGCTTCATCACCGAGCTCGCCCATCGCGCCGGGATCGACCAGTATGCCTACCGGCGCAATCTGCTGGCCGACGATCCGCTGGCGCTGCGCGTGCTCGACGCCGCCGCGCAGGCGTCAGGCTGGGGAACGCCGCCACCGCCCGGCACGTTTCGCGGCATCGCCTACAATTGCTATATCGGCCGCGGCGGCGCGCTTCAAGACCTATGTCGCCGAGGTGGTGGAGCTGCGTCGCGATCGGCGACCGGTTCGCCATCACGCGGGTGTTCTGCGCGGTCGATCCCGGCCTCGTGGTCAACCCGAACACGCTCGAAGGCGCAGATCGAGGGCGGGATCGGCTTCGCGCTCACCAACACGCTCAAGAGCAGGATCACGTTCTCGAACGGCGGCGCCGATCAGACGCAACTTCTTCGACTATCCGCTGCTGCGCATCGACGAGATGCCGGAGATCGTGCCGATCGTGCTCGCCAGCGATCGCCCGCCGCAGGGATTCGGCGAGGTGCGTGCTGGCGCCGGTCGCGCCCGCCGTTGCGCAGGCAGCTGCTGCACGCAACCGGCCGGCGCCTCGATGTGATGCCGTTCCCGCAATCCGCCTTTCGGGTGACGGACGGCGCGGACGATCCGGCGCCAGCGAGGTAACGGCGGCCATCGCAGGCCTGCCGCCCTGCGCCGCGTCCGACTGCGGGCGGGCCGGGTGCCGGATTTCCCGGCGTGCCGCGACCGGGCACATTCGGGAGCGGCCGCGGTTATAATGAGAAAAACCGGTCCATAGGGAGGACACCGCGTGACGGAGCACATCGACCAGAGCCGAGGCTGCTGTTTCCCGGTCTCCGATCCTTCTACGACGTCGCCATCCCTCTCGCATGGCCGGTCATTCGCATCGCCGTCGGCTGGACCCTGCTGGTGCATGGGGCTGGGGCAAGGTCGTGCGCGGGCCGTCGGCGTATGTCCGCCCCTTCATGGAGCAGGGATTCGACCCGGCGCTGCCGTGGATTTGGGCGGCGTTGATCATCGAGTTCGTCGGCGGCATCGCGCTCATACTCGGGTTGTTTACGCGTTTCTTCGCCGCGGCCGCCGCGATCGAGTTGCTCATCATCACGGCGCTCTATTGGCAGAACGGATTCTCCTGGCTCAACCGCGGCTACGAATACACGCTGCTCTGGGGCCTCCTGTGCTTCGCGATCGCGCTGCGGGGCGGGGGCCGTACTCGATCGATCGCAAGATCGGCCTCGAGCTCTAGCGTTCGAGTGGGTGCGTTGCCCGCCGCGGATCGCCTGCCGACCGGGATCAGGCAGCGGAACAGGCTTTCGCCGGAAACGACAGAGCGAGCAAGCTGACTGATGGAATTCGGTGTCCAGTTCTTCCCGCCGTCGGTCCCGATCAGAAGGGCGCCGATCACTACTGGCGCGAGGCGCTCGAGCTCACCGCAACTGGCCGAACAGCTCGGCTTCACCAATGTGCGCACGGTCGAGCACTACTTTCTGTCCTACGGCGGTTACGGTCCCGATCCGCTCATTTTCTCAGCGCCGCCGCGGCGATGACGCGCTCGCTTCGGCTGGTGACCGGCGCGGTGCTGCCGGTGTTCAATCATCCGCTCAAGCTCGCCGGCCAGATCGGGATGGTGGATGCGATTTCCGGCGGCCGCCTGAGGTGGGCTTCGCCCGCGCCTTCCTGCCCCACGAGTTCGCCCGCTTCGGCATCTCGATGGACGAGAGCCGGGCCCGGTTCGATGAAGGCCTCGACCTGATCCGGCGCCTGCTCGAGGAGGAAGAGGTGACGGCGCGCGGCCGCTTCCACAGCTTCGAAGGCGCGACCTCGCTGCCGCGTCCAGACCCAGAAGCCGCGGCCGCCGTTCTGGATCGCGGCGCTGTCGACCAAGGAGTCGTTCGAGAATGCCGGCACGCTCGGCCATCACCTCATGGGCATTCCGCTGGTGGGAGCGCACATGCAGGGTCTGCTGCAGATTTATCGCGACGCCGTGGACGCGAGCCGGGCATCCCGGCCAGCGGCAAGGTGATGCTCGCGTTCCACATGTAATTGCGCGGAGACGCAGGGCGAAGGCGGCGGCGATCGCGCGCGCGCCGCTCAATCAGTATCTCAAGTCGATCGTGGACGCCGCATCGGGCTGGATGTCCGGCGTGTCCTCCCGCGACTATCCCAACTACCAGAAAATGATCCAGTCGATCTCGGAGGAAACCTTCGAAAGTCGCAGGTGCGAGAAGAGCGCGCGCCTGGATCGGCACGCCCGACGATATCCGCAATGCCGATCGAGGCCTACGACCGTGAGGTCGGTGGCTTCAGATCGGCGTCGCTGCAGGTGAATTTCGGCATGATCAGCCGCGCCGAAGCCGAGGAGTCGATGCGGTCTGTTTGCCCGCGAGGTGATGCCGCACTTTGCGCGCGCGCGCGATCGTGAATGGAACTTGCGCATGGCTGCCCCACTCTGGCCGGCGTGCGCGCGGCTCAACTAACATTCGTCGCGGACACTTGTGCAGAGCCTGTCGGAGGTGGCGCATGTTCCTGCGAAATGGCTGGTACGCCGCGATCTGGTCGCGTGACCTGCACGAGCAACCGGTTGCGGCGGCACCTTTCTCAACGAGAAGGTGGTGCTGTTTCGCAATGCCTCCGGCCAGGTCGGCGCGCTGGAAGACTGCTGCTGCCACCGTGCGGCGCCGCTCTCGCGCGGCGAACGGTCCGGCGATTACCTCGCGTGCGGCTACCACGGGCTGAAATTCGACATCAACGGTCAATGCGTCGAGGTGCCGGGCCAGAGCCTGATCCCGCGCGGCGCCAAGGTCAGGAGCTATCCCGTCTGCGAGCAGTGGGGCGCCGTCTGGATCTGGATGGGAGAACCGGCAAAGGCCGACACGTCGAAGATTCCCGACCTCTACTGGCTTGCCGATCCGAAATGGTACGGCGACGCCCGGCTACATTCACTTGAACTCGAATCTATCAGTTCCTCATCGATAATCTGCTCGACCTGACGCATGTCACCTACGTTCACAAGAAGACTCTGGCGGGCGATCCGCGCGAAGCGACCGACGCCGACCAAGACCGAACGCCTGCCGCGACGGCGTCCGCGTCGGCCGCTGGATGATCGATTTCGTTCCGCCGCCGTTGTTCGCCAAGGCCGGCAATTTCAACGGCAACGTGGACCGATGGCAGTTCGTGACCTGGACTCCGCCGTCGACGGTGTATCTCGACGTCGGCTGCGCCAGGACGGGAACGGGTGCGCCCGAAGGCGATCGCAGCCAGGGAATATCGATCTGGTCGAGTCACCTGATCACCCCCGAGACCGAGAATTCGAGCCACTACATGTTTTCCTTTGCGCGCGATTTCGCGCTCGCCGATGCCGAAATGTCCAAGCTGCTCTACGAGGGCTCGAAGGCGACGTTTCCTCGAGGACGCGGAGATGCTCGAAGCGGTGCAGGCGAACCGGTGCGGCGGCTCGCCTCGATGGGCTGGTCGACATAGCAGCGGACGCCGCGCAGCTGCAGGCGCGGCGGATGCTGGACCAGTTGATCAACGCCGAGCGTGCCTGATCGGCATCGACGCGGGCGGCTTGCGCCCTGTTCGGCGTCTGAAGCAGGCCTCACGAGCAGATTGCGAGTCCGCACTCGCTCCGGCCACGCAGCGCGGATTCCCGACGGGCATGGATGCGTCAGTCTGGCGGTGGAACAGACGAGCGCGGCGCGGGCAATTTGACCGGAACTACGGGATGATCCGGTGTTAGCAACATAGAGAGCAGGGCGGAAACCTTGGTGTTCCCGTGGCTGAGAAGCAGAAAGAGCAGAGACAGCGAACAGGACGCCGCTCGGACGCGAAGCTCCTCGTGTCCGCGCTGTTTGCTTCAAGCGGAGCTGTTGCGCCGGTCGATTTCGCACGCTTCGGACAGCGCGTGGGCGAGATCATCGCGCGTGCGGGCGGTCCCGCCGCGCGAATCCGCCGGCGGCACCGGCGGCGCGTTAGTCCGGCGGCAGTTCATGCCGTCGCGACAAAAACGGCGCGAGACGGCTTATCAGCCAGGCCAGATGCCGATTATCGACTGCCGGCCTGGGTCTTCAATGCCTGCAGATCGGACTCGCTGCGGAGCGTCATGACCGCGACTTTGCGCGCCCTGAAGTAGGGAAGCACGACCCGCATCGGCGCTCCCTCCTGCTCCAGAAGAGAGACGTAGCGGGGTTCCGCTCCGCGCGTGGGCAGGTCGAAGGCCGTCCAGGCCGACGTCTTCGGATCGTAGCGCAGCACGCGGTCCGCGCCCCAAAGGTTGGTCCAGGCATTGTGCTTGGTGTCCACCGCCACGTGATAGGGCTGCTGTTCGCCGGGGAGGGGCACGTAGGTGGTCTCGTGGGTGCGGGTGTCGATGCGGGCGAGATTGGCGCCCCACGAGTTGCCGATCCACAGCACGTCAGCATTCTTGTCGGTGCCCATGCGGCGCGGCCCTTGCGCCCATGGGAACGGGTTGTTGAAGTCAGGCTGGTTGTAGGTCTCGTAGAACGTGCGCGCCTCCGGAGTGACTCGATTCATCTCCTCCTTCACGGCAGCGAGTTTGACTTCCTGCGACTTGCCTGTTGCATCGTCGCCCTTGCCGATGATGTCGAGCGTCATCTCCGGCCCACCAGCCGTTGCCGTCGCGATCACCGGCCGCTCCATAGGTCACGCCGGTGCCGTTCGGGGTCTTGTAGGTGAGCGACTTGAACTCGGTGAATGTCTCGGTCGCGGGATCGAAGCGCAAAGCGCCGTCCGGTGCGGAGGCCCAAATCCTGCCCTTGCCGTCGTGATCCACCGTGGTGGCACCGCCGGTCGGCGACATGCCCTGCGGCGGCAGATAGACGTCGATCTTCTCGGTCTTGGGATCGAGGCGCCCCAAACCGCCGCGCCCATTATTGACGTTGAACCAGATGATGCCCTTGTCGTCCCGGGTCATGCCGTGGGTTTGCGCCGCCAGACCGTTGGGAGCCGCCACCTTGAATAATTTCACCTCGCCGGTCTTGCTATCGATCTTGCCGATGGTGGTGCGTCTGTTGGGAATGTTGCAGGTGAACCAGAGCTGCCCGTCGAGGTCGAGCCACGCGTCATGCACGCCCCACCCCGGGATGAGGACGGAGGGCGTCCCCAGCGACCAGTCGCTGCCGTCATTCTGCACGAAGTTGCTGGGAAGGCCCGCATCCGCATCGAGCGGGACGTCGTATTCCTTGAACATCACGCCGGGCCGATTCTCCGGATGGACGCGGATCCGGCTTGAACTTCATCGCGCCTTCGCCCGGGCCGCGGGCGCGGGCGAGATAGGCGGCCAGTTCCTTCTGATGGTAGTCGAGAATGCCCGCCGGCTTGCGGTCGTTACCGACGAACGTGCCGTAGACGTTGGCATTCTTCATAAGCTCGATGATGGCGTTCCAGCCCGCCTCGTCGAGATCTGTGCTGGAGAATGTAGCTCGGCGTATGACAGCCGGTGCAATTGTTGCGCACCATCCGTTTCATGCGCTTGTCCTGCTCGCTCTCCTCCGGCAACGCCGACAGCATGACGTTGCCCGGCAGTTGCCGAACGAAATCCTTCATCGGAACGAGGACAAAGCCTTGCTTGCGTGCCGCCGACAAATCGACCTCGGCCTTGGCGGTCTCGAAACTCACCGCCTGCGCCCATACCCGATACTTTCCGGCGGGAAGCGGGGAAATAATAGTCGCCGCTCTCATCCGTGAAGACCGAGGTCGTCACGGTCCCGCCCACCGGCTTCGCGGAGACGGTGATCCCGCCCAGCTTTTCGCCCGCCGCCGAAGTGATCGCTCCGCTGAGGATGGCATCGGCGGCATGGGCCGCTACCGAAGGCACCGCCGCACCCGTGATGATCAGGGCGGCGAGCAAGGCACCTCGTGCGTTCTTCATGATGTTGTCTCCCGTTGTCCTCAGCGTACCGGTGCGGCTCGGCGCCGGCGGCGGAGGGGTGGGTATGGTTTTCAGATACGCGACGATCGCGTCGATCTGGGCGGGCTCGAAATGGTACTTGAAGCCCGGCATGCGCGGAGTGCCGTTGCTGATGACCTCACGCATCACCGTGCTCCTGCCCGCCGAGGGAACTCCGGACAGTTCGGGACCGTAGAGCGGGCTCACCATCTGCGGCTTGGTGTGGCAAACGCGGCACGACTGGTTGAACAGCCGCATGCCCAGGAGCTGTCTGTCATCGAGGGCTTGATCGCCGACTGTTGGCTGCGCCGATGCGCCCGTTGGCGACATCGCAAGCGCGAGCAAGACCGTGGAGACCCCGAACGCCGTTGCGACCAGCCTCATCGCCTTCCTCCCCGACATTGGCAGCCATTTTTCGGTCAGCGTACGACCGTGCGGGTTCGAAGGGAAGCGGCCCGCCGGACCTAAAACCGCATGGCTGACCCATCGCGGCGAAGCGGCAGCGATGTGGCGCAGGGCGAGGACGACAAGGGCATCCGATACCGCAACGGCAGGCCCCTATTGGGCGGCTGTTGCACAACCCCGTGGCAGGGAATCAATCCGTGACAGTGCGGCGATATCGTCGTATCGCGAACACGGTGATGAGGTCGCAGCTTCGGCGTGGCGCGCCGGTCGCAAGGCGTTGCGGCGGTATTGAACGCGAAGCGATGATGATGACAATCCGGATCGGCACCTCGGAATACGACGGCACCTTCTACAGCCAGGGCCGCGCCCTCAAGATCATATTCGAGCGGCAACCGGAGCTCGTTCCGGTCGAGCTTCTGGAGTCCAAGTCCGCCAGCACGGAGAACGCCAATCGCCTGCAGGCGGGCGAGATCGAGATTCGGCTTCATGGCCTCGAACTGGATCGGCCGCGCGAAGAACGGCGAGGCTCCGTTCGCCCAGCCGATCGACCTTGCCATGGTGGCGCCGATGAACGCCGGCCCGCTGTTCTTCATCGTGCGGGCGCAATCGCCGATCCGATCGTTCTCCGACCTGCGGGCGCGTCGCGTCGCGGTCGGCCCGCGCACGAGCGGCATGGTACAGCATGCCCACGGTATTTTCGGCGCGCTCGGCATGAGCTTTTCCGCAGTTCACGCCGGTCTATCTCGACTTCGCCGCTGGCGCCGAGGCGTTGGCCGCGGGCGACATCGATGCCCAGTTCCAATGTCCCATCCCCAACGCGGTCATGACCGACCTCGCCGCAGCGCGTCGCGCTGCGCGTCCTGCCCTACGAACGCGACGAACTGGAAAGGGTGATGGCAGGCTGTGCCCGATTATCGTCGTACCGTCATGCGCAAGGGCGCCATCCGCGGTCTCGATGCGGACCTGCCCCAGGTCGCGGTGGTCAACGTGCTGGTCAGCCATCGGCGCGTGCCGGAGGCAACGGTTTGCGCGGCGGTCGCGGCGATCGTCGCGAGTTGCGACGAGCTCGGCCGGATCAATCCCTTGTTCCTGGGCATGAGCGATCTGTTCCGGCCGCTCCGGTCGCAGGGCCGTGCGGCGCTCGAATTTGGCGGCGTGCCGCTTCATCCCGGCGCGCTGCGTGCCTATCGCGAGGCGGGGCTGCTCACGTGAGCGACGGTCGGATCAGATCTTCCGCCGCCAGATCTTCCGCCGCCGGGTCCGGGACATCAGGCGGTTATTGCGGCTCGATCCCCGCTTCCTTGATCACCTTGGTCCACAGGGCCGTCTCTTCGGCAAAGAATCGCGCGGTGTCGGCGGGCGTCGTCGCTCCCGCCTCGAGCGAGATCCGGCGCAGCATGTCGCCGACCTCCTTGCTCTTGAGGATTTCGACGACGTCGCGGTTGATCTTCTCCGCCAGGGCGACGGGCGTGCCCGGTGGCGCGACCAATCCGAACCAGGTGATCGACTTGAAGCCCGGCAGCCCCGCTTCCGGAGAAGGTCGGCACGTCCGGTATGACGCCGGCGCGCTGCAGATCAGCGACGCCCAAGAGCTTGACCTTGTTCTCGCGGTAGAGCGGGACCGAGGTCGCGAGCGTGTCGAAGAACATGTCGACATGACCGGCGACGACGTCGGTGAGCGCCGGGCTGTGCGCCGCGATAGGGCACGTGCACCATCTTGATGCCGGCCTGCACTTCGAGCTGCGCCGCCGACAGGTGCGCGGTGGAGCCCACGCCTTGCGAGGCATAGGAGAGCTTGCCGGGATTGGCCTTGCCGTAGTCGATGAAGCTCCTTCAACGTCGTTGCCGGAAGATCCTTGCGAACCACCAGAACGTTGGGGATTTTCGCCAGCATGGTGATCGGCGACGAACTTGGTCGGCTCGTAGCCGAGGTCGCGAAACAGCATATGATTGAACGACAGCGGGGAGGGCGGCGCGACCAGCAAGGTGTAGCCGTCCGGCGCCGCGCGCGCGACGTTGCCGGCGCCGATATTCATCGCCCCGCCGGGGACGTTCTCGACGATCGCCGTCTTGCCCCACTTTTGGCCGAGCTGGTCCGCCACGATGCGCGCGAGCGTGTCGGTGGTCGAGCCGGGCGCGGCCGGAACCACGATCTTCACCGTTCGCGAGGGAAATGGTTCTTGCGCGGCGCTCGGCCACGGCCAAAGCGCCGCGCCCATGGCGGTCGCGAGCGCGATCACAGCACCGAAGCGGGACATTCGTTCCTCCACATCATTCGCGGGCCTTTTGACCCATCGTAGCCGTTGCGTTTCCGGGCGAAAGCCTGCCGGGATTTGACCCGCTTATCAGCGCCGGGCGAAGACGGGCGTCAACCCGACAGGATCGCGGTGCGCATGTTGGCGATCTCGTATATGACAGAGCAGATCGGGACGGAGACCACCATGGCTTACACGCTCGATGAGTTCTGCGCGGAAAGTCGCGCGCTGCTTAAGGCCGAACCGCAGGCAAATGCGCTTGGCGCAGATCGTCGCAACGACTCGGACGGCTTCTGTCCAATCCGTCCTTTGTCGCCGAAACCTTCAGCGACGCCACGCCGCCCGGCCGGCGCGTGCTCTACCACGATCCCGAAACCGACTTCTATGTGCTCGCGCACGTGCAGGAGGGCAACAAGATCGGCAAGCCGCACAGCCATGGGGCGTCATGGGCGATCTACGGCAACGCACGGGAGCATACCGAGATGACGGAGTGGCGCCGCGCCAACCCGGAGAGCGAGGACCACGCCGTGCTGGAGCCGGTGAGCAGATATCGCCTGGGCCCGGTCAGACCAAGGCCTATGGCCCGGGCGTGATCCATTCGACGGCGCATCCGGAGAAGGCCTGGGTGATCCGCGTCACCGGCACCGACCTCGACGTGCTGCCGCGCTATCACTTCAGGAAGCAGGACCGGATCTCTGGAGAAGGCGTGAGCGCCGGTCGCGCCGAGGTTACGGAACCGCCGCCCGTCGCCTATTTCCTGCTCCCCGCCGATCGCGTTGTAACGCGCAATCACGTCCTTCGGCGTAGCCGCGGTCCGCGCCAGCAGCTTTAAGATCGCATCGCCATCGACCGGGCTCATGTCGATGCCGAGCTTCTCGGCCTCGTCGACGAAGCGCCTTGTCCCGGCACATCGCCATGAACGCCGCCTGCAGCGCCCTGGCTCGATCCGCCGGGATATCGGGCGGCGCGGCGAATGGCAGCGCCATGAAGAACGGAAGCTCCGCGAACTCCAGAAGCGAAAGCGCAGTCGGCATCATCGGTGAGCTCGCGCGCGGTCGGCATGTCCGGAAACTCCGGGTGCCGCGTCGTGCGGCCGAAGGCCATGAGCGGCCGGAATGCCTTTCTATTCCAGAGATCGCGCTGGCCCGGTCCGCACCGAACTCAGGCCCACCATCTGGCCATCGAGTTCGCCGCGCTGCATGGCGAGAAACAGCGGCGCCGCACCGGTATAGCCGCGCACCACGTTCACGTTGAGGCCGAGCACCTCCTTCGCGATCACGGCGAAGATCAGGTTGCTCGACGCGGCATTGTCCGCGCCCAGCGTCACGGACAGGCCGGGCGTCTTGAGGTCGGCGATGGTCCTGGCCGCATGATTGGTATTGACGAGCATCAGGTAGGCGTCGTCGTCATAGGACGACAGGCTGCCAAGCCAGGTGAACTTTGCCGGATCGAACTGGGCGTTGGGATTGCCCTGGATGGCGAGCTGCGGCACGGCGCGCTCGAGCTTGGCAAGGACCGTGCCGTCTTTGTCGGAATTGAAATAGAGGCGGTTGGCGGTGACGAGGCCGCCGCCGCCCGGATTGTTCTGGACGATGATGTTCGGGCTGCCTGGAATGAAACGCGACAGATGTCGCGCCGCCAGCCGCGCCGAGATGTCGTTGATACCCCCGGCGAGGTGCCAACCAGCATCGTGACGGTGCGGCCCTTGTAGAATGGCTCGACGGACTGCGCCGCCGCGTACCGCGCTGGCTGCCAGCATGTCGCACCACGAGGCGCAAAGCAGAACGACGAGCGCTGTGCGCAGCCTGTCGGACATGGCTCATCTCGCTTACGGCAAGCGCCGCGAGCAGATGGCCGAAGCCCTGCCGCGGCTCGCGCGTGCAGGCGCTTCTGAATTTCCCAGACGCGCGCCGTCACCGGATGCACCACGGGCACCTGCAGGTCCTGCTCCAGCGTCTCGATGATGTCGAGCGTGCGCCAGCCGGAGCCGAGCATGTAGATCGCGTCGGCGCCTTTCGCCTCGGAGAAAATTGCGCTTGATGTGGGCGTAGACCTGGTGGCTCGACAGCTCCTGCACCTTGCTGAAGGGCACGTCGATGCCTTCCATGCCGCGCACGGTGAAGCCGGCGTCGCGGAAATATTTGGCGAAGATGGCGTTGAGGTTGGGCGGAAAGTAAGTGGCGCCGATGATGGTCTTGGCCTTCAGAGTCTTGAGCGCGTTCACGTGATTCTGCGCCACGCTCATGATCGGCGTCTTGTATTTCTTCTCCCAGGTCTTGATGATCTCGGCTTCGCGCTTGCGGCCCTGCACCATGAACGGCGGCGCGCCGTGGGGATGAATCAGGTCGCAGCCGCACTCGGCCAGCACCGCGACGAGCTCCTCGTAGGCCGGCATCATGGTTTCGAACTCGTCCGCGGTGCCGCGACGGACATTGAGGAAGAGCGGAATCAGTCCGATGCCCTCCGGCAGCAGGCGGATGACCTCTTCGGTCACGCCCGGCCGCAAGGTCGGGTTGATCATGCCTACGACGCCGCGCCAACTCGAAAAGGCCATGACCCTCTCGCGTCATGCGCGGGCCTGCCCGCGCATCCACCAGTCAGACAAGGCTGACGGTTTAGCTCGATGGTGCCGTTTAGTCTGGTCAGCCTGGCAATGACGTCTCGTCACGCCATGCTACCTACCGTACTCCTTTCTTCGCCGCCTCGGCCGAGATATATCCCTCGGCGATATCGCGGTCGAGTGCGGCGCTGTCGCGCGCCGGCGGCTCGCCGCAGCCGCCGCCTCCCGCGCTCTGCAGCAGGAAGCGCTCGCCCGCCTTTCAGCTCGTAACGGCCCGATGACGGCGTCACATATTCCTGCGCGGTGCCGAGCCTGATCACGAAGCGCGCGCCGCGCCCGGCCTTGCCCCCGGCGACGCCCTTGGGTGGAAAACGGCTCTTGTCGTAGCGGCGAATGACGGTCGCGTCCTCGAGCAGCTCGTATTCGCGCTCGAGGCTCAGTCCGCCGCGCCACCGGCCGGCGCCGCCGGAATCCGGCACCAGGTCGAAGCGCGTGATGCGGCAGGGGAAACTCGGATTCCAGGATTTCGATCGGCGTGATGTGCAGGTTGCTCAGGTGCGTGGCGGTGGCGGAGGCGCCGTCATGGCCCATTCCCCCGCCATAGGCCGAGCCCATGATCTCGTATTGCATGTTCGACTGTCCGGGCCTGCCCTTGGCCCAGGCGATGGTCAACGCGCTCGACGAGCCGGCATTGGCGATCGCCCGCGCAGGATGAAAATGCGCGAGCGCTTCGAGGATGACGTCGACAAGCTTGAGGTTGACCATCTGGTAGTTGGAGACCGGATGCGGGCGCCTCGGCGTTGGTCGACCGTGCGCGGCGCGTAGATGAGCAGCACCACGTCGCGCATGCCGTCGTTGAAATGCAGGTTCGGGCCGAGGCAGCCGATGAGCGAGTAGAACACGCAGGCTTCCACCATCGACGGGCGCAGGTTGACCGGGCCGCGGGCCTGCGGATCGCTGTTCGAGAAGTCGAAGCTCGCGACCCCATTCCTTGATTGCAACGGTGACTGCAAGCTTGATCGGCTGGTCGAGCACGACCCCATCGCTGTCGAGCAGACCCTCCGCGGACGCTTCTCCTTCCGGCAACTTGGCGATGGCCGCGCGCAATTCGTCGGCTGCGCCCTTGAGGATGGCGGCGAAGGCGTCGGTGACGGTGGCCGCGCCGAAGCGACTGCACAATTCCGGACTCGCGCCGCGCCCATCTGCGTCACTGCGATCTGGGCGTGGATGTCGCCGCCAACCAGGCCCGGCTGTCGGCTGTTGGCGAGGATGATGCGCTCGATATCGGTCTGCGCGACGCGCGCCGTCCACGATCTTGATGGCGGGCAGCAGCAGGCCCTCCTGAAACATCTCGGTGGCGTTGGCGGAGGTCGAACCGGCGACGCGCGCCCCGACGTCTGCCTTGTGCGCTATCGTGCCCGAGAATGCGACGAGTTCACCGGCCGGCATAAACCGGCGCGACGAACGCCATGTCGGAGACGTGCGGCAGACCGCCGGCATAGGGATGATTGGAGACGAACACGTCGCCGTCCTTGATCCGCGAGCCGTCGGCAAGGCCGCCATAGAGTTCGAGAATGCGGCCGACGAGATGCCGGTAGACCGGGGCGTGGAAGAACATGGGCGGCGCCACGATCAGCCGGCCGTTGCGATCGAGGATCACGCAGCTGAAGTCGCGCGATCTCGCGGATGATGGTCGAGTAGCCGGAGCGATAGAAATGGTAGTGCATTTCATCGACCAGGCTCGCGATCTTGTTGCGCAGGATCTGGATGGTGATGGCATCCATGTTCATGCGCCTTGCCATGATCAGGTTGCCGTAGCCGTCGACTTGCCCGTTCCAGCCGGGCGGAATGACGGTTGTGGCGTCGAACTGCTCGACCAGAGCCGGCCCCGCGATCGTCGCGCCGATATCGAGCCGGTCGCGCTCGTAGAGCACCGCGTCGATCATCGGTCCATCGAACGACACGCCTCGCCTGCCCTTGACCGCGGTTGGCGACGAAGCGCGGCGATGGCGCCGCGGCGACCTCGCGCGGCTCGTATTTGGGCACGGCCACGCGCACGCGCAGGCGATAGCTCACCACTTCCACCGGCCGTTCCTTGGCCGCGTGGCCGTGGCTGCGGGCGTGACGCTCGTCGAACCTGTCCCGCGCCGCGGCGAGCGCAACGGCGGTCAGCCGGTCCGCGAACAGTCCTTCGAGCGGCGTGCGCAATTCGTAGCCCTGGCCGGTGTAGCGCAGGTCGAGCTCGCGCGCGAAGCGGGCATCGGCGGCGGACATTCCTTCGGCGGCAAGCTCGTCGCCCGCCTTGCGTTCCAATTGCCGGAAGATGTCCTCGGCATGATCGGCGGTGATCTCCGCAAGCGGCCGGAGCTCCGAGCGGATGTAGTCGTGCACCACGTCGGTGCAGAGAGACCCAGCGCGGAGAACGCTCCGGGACGCGGCGGCACCAGGATGCGCCGCATGCCGAGTTCCTCGGCGACTGCGGCGGCATGCACGGCACCGGCGCCGCCGAACGGCAACAGCGTGAAGGCGGAGAGATCGACGCCGCGCTTGGCCGCGAACACGCGCACCTCATCGGCCATGCGCATGTCGACGATGCGCTGGATGCCGGCGGCGGCCGCCAGCACGTCCATCTGCAACGGCTCTGCGACATGCGTCGTGAGCGCTGTCGCGCGACGCCGCGACATCGAGCGTCTGCGCGCCGCCGAGGAAATAGTCGGGATTGAGATAGCCGCAGACGAGGTCGGCGTCGGTGACCGTCGGCCGCGTTCCGCCGCGGCCGTAGCACGCCGGACCGGGATCGGCGCCGGCGCTCTGCGGGCCGACATTGAGAAAGCCGCCGCCGTCGATCCAGGCGATCGAGCCGCCGCCGGCGGAGATCGTGGTCATGTCGAGCGCGGGCACGTCGATCTGGCGGCGCGCGATCACCCCTTCGGTGACTTCGAGCGGCGCGCCGCCTTCGATGAAGGCGATGTCGGCGCTGAGTGCCGCCCATGTCGAGGGTGACGAGGCCGCGCTGTGCGTCGTCGCGCGCGAGATACGCGCGCTCGCCTGCGCGCCCGCCGCCGGGCCGGAGAACAGCGTGTGCACGGTGCGGCCGCCGGCGATCGCCGCCGAGAACGGCATCACGCCGCCGTTCGATTGCATCAGGAAGCGCTGCGGCGTGCCGAACGCCGGCGGGATCCAATCCGCCGTTGAGATGGGCGATGTAGCGCACCATGCACCGGCTCGAGATAAGCGTTGAGCAGCGTCGTCGACAGCCGCGCGCCATTCACGGATGCGCGGCAAGACCTCGCTCGACAGCGAGACCTGGACGGCGGGAAACTCGCTCATGGATCAGTGCGCGCGTTTGCTCTTCGTGCGCCGGGATTCATGAACGAGAACAGGTAGCAGACCGCGATCGACTCGACGCCGGCGTCCTTGAGCTCGCGGGCGGCCTGCGCGAACGGCGTCTCGATCGAGCGGCAGCGAGCACGTTGCCGGCGTAGTCGGAGCGCTCCGGAATTTCCTTGGTCAGGCTCTGCGGAGCGATCGGCGCCGGCTTGGAATAGAAATAGTCGAACAGGTTGCCGTCACGCGCCTGGTTCTGGATCTCCTGCACCGCGCGATAGCCCTTGGTGATCAGCAGCCCGACCTTGGCGCCGCGCATTTCAAGCAGCGCATTGGTGGTGATGGTGGTGCCGTGGGCGAAAAAGCCGATCTCGGCCGGCGCGATACCTCTGGCAATGAACTTCGGCGATCCCGTCGAGCACGCCGAGCGCGGGATTTTGCGGCGTGCTCGCGACCTTCTCGATCAAAGAGCTCGCCGGTCGTCGTGTCGAGCAGCACGAGATCGGTGTGGGTGCCGCCCACATCGACGCCAAGGCGATAGCGGGAAGTACTCATGGTGGGCGCTTGCGCGCTCCGTCAGCCTATTCATCCCGATTGAGTATCATGGACCGATCTGAAACAGCTAGCACGTTGATACTGCAACGCTTCCCTACCCGACCTCTGACCAATGCAGGGTAGATTGACTTTGGGCACATGGTTCCTGCGTGGCGACGTCGCGATGATGTCTGCTGAAAGTGGGTTCGGATCCGCACTTTTGCCTCTGGTCGTATCAGGAGCGCATTGACGCGGGCGAATACCAATCCAACCAGAGCGATGAGGTACGCGCCGAGTTCGAGCGCGATGCGTGGGCCTATCTCATCGAATATTTGATGACGCTGGAAGCACCCGACTCCTGCATGAACCAGGATGAGAGGTGCGTCGCCGGATCTTCGCTCATCCACCCGTGGTCTGCGCGCGTGGATTCGTGCCGCCTGCGCCGATCTCGACGTCCGCCCGCCTTGGCCACGGCGCGGTGTTTGGGCCGAGAGATCAAACGATTAGATCGTAGCCATCGAGCCCGTTAACACCAGTTAGGTTGATGAGGTCGCGCTCATAGGTGACATCGGCGACCCACGCGCCCTTCTGGCCAGCGTGCCCGTCGGCGTTTTCGGGGCCTCCATAAACAAAGTTCTCGTCCGACGTGACGGGGTCGCCAAGGGCGCCGTTGTCTCCACCCACCATCGCCGCAAGCAACGGAAACTCCGCCAGTCTGGACAGCGGGCAGCAACAGACCATTGTCCTGGTCCGGTGAGAACTCGATGACGGAAATTTCACGCTTCAAACCTGTGACTTCCTATAATGAATATGATCGGAAGCCGCCGCCAGTCGAGTCAACGACGAGGTCCCCGGCATGGGTGACTGGTTCCGGGCTGGCTGGCGGGAGTTTGGACTAACGGTCGCAGTGAACGTGACGGGCTCGCCAAAGGCGTAAAGCACACTGAGGCTGCCATTCAGTCAAACCGTGTCGTCGTGGTGCCGCCGCCGTTAGTGTCGCGGTTGTTGTCCGTGGCCCATCCCAACTCATCAAGCAAAGGAGCCTGATGCGCCGATCGACCGCCGCCAGTCGAGTCAAAGACGAGGTCCCGCGTCATTGGGGATCAGGTTCTCGGTGGCCTTGCCGCCGTCCCAGGCAATGTCAGTTTTCTTAGTAACGATAATCTCGTTGAAAGTTGGCATGGGAGCCTCCGCTTCGGTGATCGGCCCATCCAATGATGTGTCGCGCCCGGGGGCAGACCGGTTCATCGCCCGCCGCTTTGCCCTCGCGCTCGCGATCTCGGGCCGCCCGACCCGCCCGTGGTGTGCTGGCCCGTCTACAGGAATACGCTTACCTGTTGAGGACATCCGGACAATCTGGGGCGCCAGCCATTGGCGCCGACTGGATCTAACGCACGTCGGGTTTCAGCTGTAGCCCGGCGGCGCCTCGCGAGAGCGACGCCGTTCGCGCCGAGTAGCACGCCGAACGTGGTATCGCGTGCGCAGTTAGCACCCAGGCAGCCCGGCCTCGCTGGAGGCGCCGTTCCCCGTGCATCTCCATCACAGCGCGTGACGCCTAATTGTGTGAACTAGGATCACATGCACGCGGGCGACGACGTCGATTGGCTACAGATGGAAGAACCATGCCAGCTGACGCGGCGCTGCCGTCGGACCAACCGATGCACGGTGATCGATCGGTTGTGGAACTTGGCTCTGACGAGGAAAGGTAACGAGAGTCATGGCTTGCGTGAAAGGAACGAACAACTCCGAAACCATCAATGTGTTCGATGGCGTCACCTTCGGCGACGACGTGATCTGCGGCTACGGCGGCAATGACTCGATCTTCGGCCTCGCCGGCGACGACTTATCGTCGGCGGCGACGGCGCCGATGCGCTCCACGGTGGACCAGGCTCCGATACGGCGAGCTACGTCGACTCCGCCGCTGGCATCATGGCGAGCCTGAGCTACGGGAGTGGGGGCCGGCGGCGACGCGGAAGGCGACACCTACTTCAGCATCGAGAATCTCGTCGGCAGTCTGACTACGCGGACGCGCTCGTCGGCAACGACGGCAACAACTCGCTGTGCCGGATTGGCCGGCGACGACTTCCTCGACGGCGGGGACGGCGACGACATACTGTATGGCGGATCGGGCAACGACACGCTCAAAGGCGGAGGCGGTGCCGACTGCGCTCGAGCGGCAACCGAGGGGATCGATACGGCCTCTTACTATGAGTCGCCCGAGGGCGTGATCGCCGTGCTTGGCATCGGCGGGGCGGGCGGCGACGCCGAAGGCGACACCTTCAGCGGCATCGAGAACCTCACCGGCTCGATCTACGCCGACACCCTGTGGGGAGACGACGGCGTCAACAAGCTCATGGGCATGGACGGCAACGACGGCTCACGGGCTTCGGCGGCGCCGACAGCTCCATGGCGGAAATGGCAACGACACGCTCGCCGGCATGGACGGCAACGACACGCTCGATGGCGGCGCCGGCGCCGATACGATGCAGGGCGGCACCGGCGGCGACACCTACTACGTCGACAATGGGGCCGACGAGGTCATCGAGGTCGCCGGCCAGGGCGCCGACCAGGTCCTGACCAGCGTGAGCTACAGCCTCGCCCCCGGTTCGGAGGTCGAGATGCTCGGGACCACCGATCGGGCCGCGACGACAGCGATCAGTCTGGGCGGCAACGAATACGCCAACACCATCAGCGGCAACGCCGGCGTCAATGTCATCGTTGGCGGCGCGGGCCTCGATACCATGTGGGGCGGCGACGGTGGGGACATCTTCGTCTGGCATTCGATCACCGAGATGGGCTCCACGGTCGACGCCAACTCGGATACCGTCGGCGATTTCAACGCGGCGATCGGCGACCTGATCGTGCTCAATCTGATCGACGCCGACGGCAACGCCGGGAACGGCGACACCGCCTTCTCGTTCATCGGTACCGCGTAGCAACCCGTTCACGGCGGCCGGCCAGGTCTGCTGGCTCACCGGCGAAACCGACACCTACATCCTGCTCAACACCGACGGCGATGTCGCCATCGATGGCGTGATCCGGGTGCTCGGCGCGCAGGCAGTCGATGCCAGCTGGTTCGTTCTCTGACGGTTCGAGCTCTCCTGGCTCGCCCCGTCACTCGACGCAAGGCGCTGTCGGCTCTTGATGCTGTGGACGGCTCCTCCACCGGCACGCTGCAGGGTCGTGCCGACGACGTCGATCGTGGGCGCTGGTGACGGGTGTTGTTGTGAAAAGAGCAGACCAGGCCAAGGATCAAACCGGCCACATGGCGACATGTGGCCGGCTTACACTTTCAGACGCGGGTACGCCCCGCGCGAAAAACGCACGCAAGAAAGCCCCGCACTACTCATCCCGATTGAGATGATAATCCGGCGTAGGCGGCGGGCCCCAGCCGCGACCGCGCGGTTATCGCGGCTCCACACCTTTGGCCGCTGCGGGCGGTCCGCGTGCCAGGGCCGCGGATCGAAAAGCCAAGCTCCCTCGTCCAGCACCTGGTCGAGCTCGGCGAAGAACTCGATCACGTGTTCGTCCGGATTGCGGTGGTAGATCGAGACATTGTGTCCGGGGCCGTGGCGCAGCGGCCCCAGATGATCGGGATGCGGTGATGTGACAGCACATCGCAGCCCTGCTCCACCGCCGAGAAGTCCCGCACCTCGAAGGCGATATGGTGCATCTTGGCGCGTTTGCCGCGGATGAAGTTCACGGTGTGGTGGTCGGGATTGCAGCGCATGAACACGAAGAAGTCGCCGTTCCAGTCCGATACCTTGAAGCCCATGACGCGCTCGTAGAACTCGCAGGTCTGCTGCACATCCGGGACGACGAACGCGCAGTGGCCGAGCTTGATCGGACCGACGCCCACCACCTGCTGGTTGGGGGTGAGATAATCCCACTCCGTGAACACCTCGATGGTGGTCCCTTTGTTGTCCTCGAAGGCCAGCAACTTGGGCGTGCCGGGAAGGTCATCGCTGCGAAGATCGCTCTTGATCCCGTCCTCCGAGAGCGCGCGGGCGAAGCGCCTTGAAGTCAGGATCGGGAGCCACCTGAAACGCGAGTTTCGCGCAACGCGCGGCGTCCCCTTCTTGAGCTGCACTACCAGCTGACCGAGCTTGGTTGCCAGCAGAGCGCGGTCCTTCTCGCGCGCGGCGACCACCAGGCCGGTCACCTGCGTGCAATGCTCGATCTGCTTGTCGAGGTCGGGCGTCTCGAAGGTGGCGTGTCCGATGCGTCGCACTTTGATCATGGCGTTTCCCTTAGCCGTAAGTCTTGAGCACATGGCGGGCAATGACCATTTTCATCACCTCGCTCGCGCCTTCGGTGATGCGGTAGCTGCGCTGCTGCCGCCACATCTTCTCGATCGGAAGATCGGTGGTGAGTGCAATTCCGCCATGGATCTGCATGCATTGATCGGCGGCCTTGAACGCCATCTCGTCGGCGAAATATTTGGCGACGTAGGCGTCTTCGCGCGCCTCTTCGCCCTGGTCGAGACGCGCCGCGGTCTTGTAGACGAGCAGGCGGGCGGCCTGCAACTCGATGAACATGTCGGCCAGCATCCATTGCACCGCTTGGCGGTCGGCCAGCGGCCGGCCAAAGGTCGAGCGCTGCTTGGCGTAGGACGTCGCCATTTCCAGGCAACGCTCGGCGACGCCGAGCGCACGCGCGCCGTGCTTGACGCGGCCGATATTGAGCCATTGCTGGCCGAAGCGCATGCCGTCACCTTCCTCGCCGACGCGGTGGGTGGTCGGGACGCGCACATTCTCGAGAACGATCTCCCACGGCTTGTCGCCCATCATGGTCTCGTAGCAGGCCCCGAGCTTCACGCCCGGCGTATCCATGTCGACGATGAAACAGGAAATGCCGCCGCGCGAGCCCTTGCTCGGTCGGTCGCGACCATCAACTGCATGAAATCGGCATGACCGGCGCCGGTGATGAAGCGCTTGACGCCGTTGATCACGTAATGGTCGCCGTCACGCACGGCTGTGGTGCGCATGCCGCCGGGGTCGGATCCGGCGTCGGGCTCGGTCTGCGCGAAGCAGGCCTTCTTCTCTCCGCGCAGCAGCGGCAGCAGGTACTTCTCCCTTCATCTCGCCCGTGAGCGAATAGAGAATGCCGCGCGCGGATGGCCCGGTGATGCCTTCGCCGCGGGCCGGTATGGCGATGGTGCGCGAGAGCTCTTCCCATACGATCGCGCGCGCGAGAATGGGCATGCCGCCGCCGCCATATTCCTCCGGGACGTCGAGCTGCCAGATGCCGAGTTCCTTGGCGCGCTTTTCGAAACGCTCGAGATATTCCGGCTTTACGGTCTCGCCGTCGGTGGTCTTGCGCTCGATCGGGATCAACTCATTGTCGACGAAGCGCCGCAGCCCGGCCTTGAGGATTCGCAGCTCTTCGGGCAATTCAAAATCCATTCTTTCTAGGCTCCTTGGGCGTCCTCCCGCCACAACACGCGCACATCGACCGCGACCGTACCCTCGACCGGCCGGGCGCACCATGAGCGGGTTGATCTCGATATCCTTTATTCTTGCGCGGTGGTCGAGAAAGAATCGGCCGAGCGCGAGCACAGTCGCCTCCAGCGCCGTGCGATCGGCCGCCGGCCGCCCGCGAAAGCCGGAAAGAAGCGTTGCCAAGCTTGAGGCGGTCGAGCATCGCGCCGACCTCATCGGCGCGCTCACCGGCAGCAGGCGCAGCGCGTGCATCCTTGGCGAGCTCGACCAGCACGCCGCCTGAGCCGACCAGCAGCATCGGTCCGTAGAGCGGATCGCTGCGCGCGCCGACAATGGCCTCGACCCCCGACACCATCTCCTGCACGAGGTAGCCGTCGATGCGCGCGCCCGGCTGCGCGGCGCGCGCCGCGGCGACCAGCGCATCCGCGGCGGCCTGCACCGCCGCGCGATCCCGCAATCCGAGCGCCACGCCGCCGGCCTCGGTCTTGTGCAAGATGTCGCGCGAGTGAATCTTCAATACCACCGGAAAGCCGATGCTGCTCGGCGGCGGCCACGGCTTCCGCGGCGCTTGCCGACCAGCGCGGCTCCTGGGCAGTGCGATGCCGTAGCGTGCGAGCGTGGCGTCCAGCGTGTCCGCAGACAGGTCGCTTGGCGGTGCAGGTGGCCGGCGTTGGCGGCACGCGGCCTCGGCGCGCGGCGTGAAACCACAAGCCGTTGAGGGCGCGGATGGTCGGTTCGATCCCTTGCAGGAATGGAAAGCCGGCGGCCTCCTGCGCGGCGAGGTGGTTGTCGCTGACCTGGTAGATCATGCGCCCGAACCCGACGATCGGCTTGTCGGTCTGGGTCAGCAGCTGTCGCAGCGGCGTCACGTCGCCCCAGGCATCCGGTCTTGCGCGGCATGGGCGAGGCCCAGGCCACCATGTCGATATTGGGATCGTGCGCCGCGGTCGCGCAGATCCTGGCGGCGACTTCGCAGGGTGGAGGGAATGCCGACGTCGAGCGGATTTTTCGGCGCGATGCCTTCCTGCATCATGGGCAGGAGCGCCGCCTTGGTCGCAGTCCGTGAAGTCGGGCATCGCCGCGCCTTCGGCCTCGGCATAGTCGTACAGCAGGTCGACGGTTCCGCCCGAGGTGGTGACAAAGCCGATGCGCGGCCCCTTTCGGCAGCCGTCCGCCCTCGAACGCGAGCGCGGCTTCGACGAGATCGTCGAGCGAGCGATAGTTGACGATGCCGTAGCGCTCGCACATCGCGAGATAGGCGGCGTAGTCGCCCGCGATCGCGCCGGTGTGGGACTGCGAGGCTGCCTGCGACTGCGCCGTCGCCGCCGGTCTTGATGGCGAGGATGGGCTTGCCCATCGCCAGCGCGCGGCCGGCCGCGTGCATGAACGCCTCCGGCCGACGGATGCCTTCGATGAACAGCACGACCTGCCGCGTCTCGGGATCGTCGATGACGAAGTTGAGGTAGTCGGCCAGGCCGAGATCGGGCTCGTTGCCCGACGTGACGCAGTAGGAGTAGCGCAATCCGCGCTCGGCCGCGGCCTTCATCCAGAACTGGATGGTGCCGCCGGATTGGAAGAGGCATGCGACCGAGCCGGGCGCCAGCCGGCAGAGCTCGGTGTTGGGATAGCCGAACAGACGCTCGCGATAGGAATACGCCCCCATGCAGTTCGGTCCCGCCGACGCGCAGGCGGCTTTTCGCCACGAAGGCCGCGAGCCACGCGCCGCGCGCGCTTCGATTCCGGCTCATCGCCGTCGCCGATCATCGAGGCATAGACGGTGGCGGATTGGACGCCGGCTTCCTCGGCGTCGGAGAGAACGTCGGGAACGGCGGCCGCCGGCACGATCACCAGCGCGTGGTCGACCGGCTCGGGCAGGGCGCGCAGCGAGGGAAAGCACCGTTGCCCGAACACTTCCGTCTGCCGCGGATTGACGAGCGCGATCCGTCCGCAATAGCCGAACTCGCGCAGGTTCTTGAAAATTTCGCTCGGCCAGCGCGCACGCTCCGGATGCGCCCACGATGGCGAGCGACTTGGCCTGCAACGTGCTGACCGCCGAGCGGAACAGGCTCTGCTCGGCCTTCGCTGCGCTCATCCCCGGCACGTCCCGCTCCCACGCCTGCATGCGTCTTCTTAGGACCTCGCCGCTTTCGGGTCAAAGGTCGGCCGAGCCTCGGTTCAGCGCGCCTGCGTTGCAAAGCGAGCGATACCTAACTTGTCGCACGCACGTCGCCGCGGGTCAGCGATCGGTCATCGGCGCCTGGCGATCAGCGCCGGGAACAGCATCGTTGCGTGGCGGGTTTACACCGAGGGAATCGCCTTCAGTGCCGGGAACCAGTCGCCCATCAGCGTGGGTGGCCAGGGAACGGCCATGAAGTAGTCGAAGGCGAACCAGATGAAGAAGACCAAGGCGGCGGCATAGGGGATCACCAGCGACCAGCGCTCTCGCGCCTCGTATCGCATGAAGAAGACGACGAACAGCGCCACCGTGGGAATAAGACCGATGACGGCCATCACCCCCATGAAGCCGATGAGATAGCCGAAGAACAGCGCGCCGCGCAGGATGATTTCCCGCACCGGCAGATGGCCGGTGTCGGAGGTCAGATCCATGTGGATCTTTTCCCCGACCTCATGCTCGGCGCGCTCGGCCAGACCTTCCGCGCGGGCTGCGGCGGGCTTGCGGCACATTTCGTTGAACAGGCTGAGCGTCGCCGCGCACAAGGCCACGGTGCCCACGACCAGTGGCACGATCTTGGCGCTGAAATCCCATCGCAACGCCATGGACGTCGCCGAACCGACGAGCACGATCATGAACATCGTGAACAGTTGCGAGGGATGGAATGATCGGTCGCTGAAAGCTCGTCAGCATCTGCTTCAGGCCGCCTTGGCTGCGGACGTCCTGCAACAGCGGCCGCACGAGGCCCATGATGGCGAGAGCGAACAGCAGGACGACGACCGGACGCAGCATCCAGCTCAGGCCGTAGCGCTCGATCGAGATGAACATGTAGCGCTCGATGGTGTCGCCCAGCACGACGCCCGAGAATGAGCGGCGGCCGCGGCCACTTGAACTGCTTCATGGTCCAGCCGACCAGACCGAAGAACAGCAGGGTGAAGAGATCGCCCCATTGCCGCGACGCCTCGAAGGCGCCGATATAGATGATGCCGAGCACGGCCGGGAGAATGAGCGTGTAGCGCAGCGTCGCGAGCTTGGCGAACTGCGGACTGAACGCGTAGCAGAGTCCCGCGCCCAGAATGTTGGCCAACGCCACCGACCACACCATCGCATAGGTGATGCTGAGGTTCTTGGTCAGCATGTCGGGGCCCGGCACCAATCCGTGGATCAGGAACGCACCGAGCAGGATGGCCATGGTGGCGCTGCCCGGAACGCCGAACGCGACGGTCGGAACCAGCGCGCCGCCTTCCTTGGCATTGTTCGAGCTTTCGGACGCGATCACGCCGCGCACGTCGCCCTTGCCGAAGGTCGCACTCGCGCCCTTTTCGGTCTTGAGCGCGTGGCCATAGGCGAGCCAGTCCACCACCGATGCGCTGATGCCGGGGATGGAGCCGATGCCGCCTCCGATCCACGAACATCGCATGATCAGCCACCAATTGTTGAAACAGTCCTTCACGCCCTGCCACTGGCCTTTGTAGATGCTGGCCCCGTCGGTCTTGGCCGCAATCGCGACCCGGGCGATCAACAGGTCGCACAGTTCCGGCAGCGCAAACACGCCGAGCAACAGCGGCGTCAGCGGCAGGCCGTCCCAGAGATAGAGGCTATCCATGGTCCAGCGCAGCGTTCCCGTCTGCGGATCGGTGCCGATCATGGCGATCATGACGCCGAGGCAGCCGACGGTGACCCCGCGCAGCGGCGCGTTGCCGGACAGGACGGCGACCATGGATATGCCCAGGATGGAAAAGGCCAGCAGCTCCGGCGACCCGATGAACAGCATGACCGGCCGCAGGATGGGAATGCTGATCGCCAGCAACAGCGCGCCGAAGATGCCGCCCATCAGGGATGACATGTAGGCGGCGCTGAGTGCCCGGCCGGCCTCACCCCGTTTCGCCATCGGGTAGCCATCGAGCACCGTTGCTGCGGAGGCGGCACCTCCGGGCACGCCGAACAGGATCGCTGGAATGGGGTCGCCGGTTGCGGTCGTCGCGCCGAGACCGAGCAGCAGCGCGAACGCCGAGTAGGGATCCATGTTGAACGTGAACGGCAGCAGCATCGCCGTTCCGGTGAGGCCGCCGATCCCAGGGATGATGCCGAGCACCAGGCCCATGATGCAGCCGAGCCCCAGGAACATCAGCCGGTGGGGCTCCATCAGCGTCACGAAGGCCTTGCCCGCGGAGGTGGCCATGAAGCCGAGTTCCCCCACGATACTTTCCATCTCATCCGCCCTTTCCGAGATGTCCCGTCACGCGTGCGCAAGCAGCAACCAAATGCTCGCGCACCCGTGTTCGACCCTGCATTCGGCCTTGCAGGGCCAGTTCAGGACAATCGGAATGAAAGCGTGCATCACGCCAAGTTGAGTTCGCATCTGACTGTCCGCCCCTCCCCGAGCTCTTCGTGACGACCAAACCCTCGGGACGTCATGGCGCCCGGCTTCACTTATTTTGGACGGTCATGTAATCAGAAGATCAGGTGATGGGAAAGCCGTTTGGCCGCCGCGCACAGCCTTACCCGAGTGCGGCACTTTTGACACGCCGCGGCCTGACGGGTCGGCTTCGGATGGTGAGCGCCTGCCGGCCGACCTTCGCACGGGTTTCTAACGAGGTGGAAGATGCAGTTGGATCGAATTGAAGGAAAACCCGACGAGACCGTCGCTTGGGGCAGCGACGTCGCGGCGCAAATGCTCCGCCGCCTGGGCATTCCCTATGTCAGCCTCAACCCCGGCGCGAGCTATCGCGGGTTGCACGACAGCCTCGTCAACCATCTCGGCAATGAACGGCCGGGCATTCTGCTCGTGCCTGCACGAAGATCATTCGGTCGCGCATCGCACATGGCTACGCCAAGGCGACCGGCGAGCCCATGGCTTGCGTATTGCACAGCAATGTCGGGCTCCTGCACGGCATGATGAGCCTGTTCAACGCCTGGTGCGACCGGGTGCCCATGATCGTGCTCGGTGCGACCGGCCCGCTCGATGCCGAAAAGCGCCGCCCTTGGATCGACTGGATTCACACCTCCGCGCGATCAGGGCGCCTTTATCCGCTCGATCATCAAGTGGGATGACCAGCCCTCCCGCCGCAGGCGCTGGTGGAATCCATGTGCCGCGCCAATCTCGCGACGCGCACGGCGCCCACCGCTCCGGTCTATATCTGCCTCGATGCCGGGTTGCAGGAAGCCCGGCTCGACAAGCCGCCGGAATGGCCGGAGGTGTCGCGCTTCGTGCCGGCCGAGCCATCGCGACCCGGGAAGAGCGCGGTCGCTCAGGCCGCGGCGTTGCTGCGCGCGCGCCGAGCGGCCGGTGATCATGTTCGGGCGCGGCTCGCGCAAACCCGAATTCTGGCAATCGCGCATCCGCCTTGCCGAGCGGCTCGGCGCCTGCGTGGTGAGCGATCTCAAGCAGGGCGCGATGTTTCCGACCGACCATCCGGCGCATTACCTGCCGCCCTTCAATGTTCTTCCCAAGCCGGCGCGCGAGCTTCTCTGCGAGGCGGATGTCATCATGGCGCTGGACTGGATCGATCTCGGCGGCGCGTTGCGGCAGGCTCGGGCGGCGGGAAACGTGTCGGCCAAGATCATCGCCGCCACGCTCGACCAGAATCTGCATACCGGCGCCAATATGGAATACCAGGCGCTTCCCGCCGTGGACGTATCGATGGCGACAACGGGCGACGCCGCGGTCGCGGACCTGCTGGATGCGCTGGGGTCGGATCGCCGCCAGGAGCCGTGGAAGGCGCGCCCGCCGGCCAAGCCCAAGGCGAGCGACGGGCAGGGCATCACCATGGAGCACATCGCCTCGACCTTGCGCGCGGAATTCAACGATCCCGAAAACGTGAGCTTCTGCACGCTCGGCCGCGGCTGGCCGATCGATATCTGGCCGTTTCAGAACGGCCTCGCCTATCTCGGCAAGGACGGCGGCGGCGGTCTGGGCTCCGGGCCCGGCCTTCGGTCGGCGCGGCGCTGGCGCTGCAAGGCCTCGGCCGTCATGCCATCTCGATGCTCGGCGACGGCGATTTCTGCATGGGCGTGACCGCGATCTGGACCGCGGTGCGCCATCGCATCCCGCTGCTCGTCCTCATCAACAACAACCGCTCCTACTTCAATGACGAACTGCACCAGGACACGGTCGCGCGCACGCGCGGCCGCGAGGTCAAGAACCGCTGGATCGGATTGCGCATGGAAGACCCCGCGCCGGACATCGCCAAGCTCGCCGAAGCGCAGGGCGCCGTCGGGATCGGGCCGGTCAAGACCGCTGCGGAGGTGAAGGCGGCGATCTCCAAGGGCGTTGCCGTGCTCAAATCAGGCGGCGTCTGCGTGATCGATTTTCACGTCGATCCGCCGCCGAGCGGTCGGACGGGATTGGCCACCGCCCGACCGGGGCTTGAGGCGGTCCGCGACTCGCGCGCGCGCGGTCGTCCTGCCCGTTCTCGAACGCAAGTCGGGCCGGCCCGACTTTGCGCTACGATGACGACGGATGAGTCGTCGAGCTATTGATCGAGATCGTTGATGCGCGCGACCCAGGCTCTCACCGCGGGCATGATCTGCGGCAGCACGGCGCGCACTTCGTCCGAGTCCATCCCGGGCTGGACGCGCGGATCGTAAAGCACGTTGAGAATGTACTGGTCGTAGATGTCGAAGAAGCCCATCTGACGTTGTCGTTGAACATCGTCCAGGGCACCAGGCTGGTGTCGTTGATCGGGCCGAGCGCCTGCAGCAGCTCTTCGTAGACGCAATCGTAGAAGATGAAATCCCCGGCGTCGGCGACGACGATGACATCCGGAATGCGTGATGCGGAAGCCTCGTCCTTGCGGAAACTGGCGAGGCACTGGGGCACGAGCGAGCGCTGGATGAGCTGCGCGCGGTCAGCGCCCGTAGATCTTGTTGATGGCGCGAGGCAGATCGCGATCGCGCACGAGGGTGACGACCACGTTGGCTTCCGCGGCGTTCTCGGTCATGGCGATGTCGAGATGTTGAATGCGCGAGCGGATGTCGTCGACCACTTGGGCGACCTGGGCGCCGCGGTCGGGCCGGGCGCGGTTCTTCCACATACACCCGCACCGGGCCATCGAACTTGCGAATGCGGTTCACCGCGCCAGCGAGATGCAGTTCGGCGCCGAACGCGGTCTTGAAGAATCCGTCGGTGATCTCGGCGTCGGTGAACGCCTTGCGCTCGGTCGCGCGCCGGCTGCTGATCTCGTGATGCTCGGCGGCGGCCGCAACGATCGCCGTGACGGCGAGCGCGAATGCGGTGACGGCGGTGACTTTCATGGGCGGTATAGTGCCGGAACTTCGGGTCATCATCATGGCGGCCTGGCCGCGGCACCGCGCAATGCCAGGCCTGACGGTGGCGCGGAGCTGTCCGGCGAGCTATGAGCTTTCCGCACGTCTGTAGAGCGCTAATCGAGGTCCGCTCGACGTTCCCTGGGAGGTCGACATGAGCGACGCGGCGTCAAAACCCTGGCCGACGGAACTGCGGCTGCACAAGGGCGGCAGGGCGCTGACCGATCGCCTTCGACAGCGGCGAGACGTTCGACCTCGGCGCCGAATACCTGCGCGTCAAGAGCCCCAGCGCCGAGGTGCAGGGCCATTCCCCGGACGAGCGCAAGACCGTCGCGCGGCAAGAAGAACGTCGCCATCCTCGAAGTGAACCCGATCGGCAATTACGCGGTGCGGCTCGTCTTCGACGACATGCATTCGACCGGCATCTACAGCTGGGACTACTTCCTTGCGCTCGGGCCGGAACCGGGAGGCCAATTGAGCAGGACTATCTCGACGACCTCGCCGGCAAGGGCCTGGCAGCGTTAGAGCGCCTCCGTCTCCTACTGCTGAACGATGACGGTCGCGCCGACGCGAACCCGGCTGTAGAGGTCGACCACATCGTCGTTGGTCAGGCGGAAGCAGCCCGAAGACACCGCCTGGCCGATCGTCTCCGGCTCATTCGAGCCGTGAATGCGGTATAGGCTCGAGCCGAGATACATCGCGCGCGCGCCGAGCGGGTTGGCGACGCCGCCGCGCCATGTGGCGCGGCAGGTCGGGCCGCCGCTGCCGCATCTGCGCGGGCGGCGTCCAGTCCGGCCACTCGCGCTTGGCGCTGACGTGAGTGACGCCGCTCCAGGTGAAGCCGACGCGGCCGACGCCGATGCCGTAACTCAGGGCCTGGCCGTTGCCCGAGCACGAGATAGAGGCGACGATCCCGCGTGTTGATCACGATGGTGCCCGGCTTCTGGCTGCCGGGATAGCTCACGACGGAGCGCCCGGTCGACGACCCGAACATGCCGGAGAAAACGACTGGGCGGCGGCGGGAGTGCAGACTGCAGCGAGGACGCCGGCCGCGCACGCGGCGCCGGCGAGGAAGCGCGCAAGCATCGCAAGACCTCGTATGATTGAGTGCCAGATGTCGGAGTTCCATCCTTCCAGGCGGAGCTTGGGAGTTCTATAGTCCGCGTAGGACGGCTGGTCGACGGCCTGCGTTCCGGTCGCCCACGCCGGATTGCGGTGCAGTGTTGCCTGAAAAGTCGCTGTCGGATGCATCACGACGGTGTTTAGCGGCCGTACCAGACAGGAATATTCGTACCGTCCTAGACGGCGTGTTCAGCGCGCGAGCTGCCGAACATTTGACGTCCCGACGCTGAGCGAATCAAACGTTAACGCGGCATCGTCGAGCCGCAACGCTCATCGGGAGCCGTTATGAGCGCCCTTGACGGCCTCGCCGTCGAGCTTGGTGAACGCGACGAACGGGACGACCTTGTTGTACACGTTCGAGCGCGCAACCCTGATGGACCCGTCGGCGCCCTGCTGCTTCACCACCTTCAAGATCGACGTGCTTGACCCGGCGGGCCGACCGGAATCACCATGATGCCTGTTCGGGCGCAGCTGGCTGAGCAGCGGCGGCGGAATGTGATCGATGCCGCAGGTAACGATGATCTTGTCGAAAGGTGCCGCTTCTTCCCAGCCGTAATAGCCGTCGGCATTCTTGGTATTGATCGACTTGTACTCGGTATAGCCGCGCTCGATCAGGTCGTCGTAGATGCCGCGGGTACGTTCCGCCAGCGGCTTGATGATTTCGATGGTCCAGACCTTGTCGGTGAGATTGGAGAGATAGGCCGACTGGTTGCCCGAGCCGGTGCCGATCTCGAGCACCTTCTCGCCCATCTGCACATCGATGGTCGAGGTCATGCGGCTCACCACGAGCGGGCCTGAAATGGTGACGCCCCAGCCGATATCGTGGAAGTCGCGCTCGTAGGCGCGTCCAATGTCCCGCTTGAGCACGAATTCGTCGCGCGGCGTCAGAAGAAAGGCGCGCCCGTTGCGGGCATTTATGAAATCGTTGTTTGCGCGCAGGAAAACATAGCGGTCCCAGCGCGCGGCAAGGATCTTCGGATTCTCGCCGCGGTTCTCGACCGCCCATTTGATGAAAGCTTCGCGGCTTGTCGTCGGGGGCTGCAGATCCGCAGCTATATGGCGCGGGGACATTGGCTTGTGCCACGCGCGGAACAGGCGGCGCCGGCGAGCAGAGCCGCTGAGCCCGCCACGAAGGTGCGTCGCTGCAAGTCTCCCTCCTATGTCGCGTGCCGTCGGCCGACGGTAATACCAATGCCGGACATTCGCTCGAATTGCGGCGACCGAGTGCCTGACGACTAATCCGTCGTGAAACCGGCACATCAATGGTATCGCTGTGGGGTTGGACCAGCAACCGCGTAGGAAGCGATAAAAGTATGCCCATCATTTTACATGCCACTCTGGCGTGCTTGCCTTTCAGTTGAATAGCTCTATCAAACCGCAACCAGCCACGATGGGAGATTGGTATGGCCACGATGAACTTAAGAGGCATGGGCGTCGATGCGTTGCTTTCGCTTCGAGCCGAAATCGACAAGAAGCTTGGCGAGAAGCGCAGCGAACTTGAGCAGCAGCTTCTCGCCTAGGCGTCGAAAGCGATCGGCGGTCGCGGCGCGGCTGGGGATCCGGTCGGCGCTCTGCGATGAAAGGGCGCAAAGGTGGCGCCGAAGTTCCGCGACCAGGCGGCAGAAACCTGGGCGGGCTGCGCGGTGCTCGACCGCGATGACTCACGGCGCTCATCAAGGAAGGCCGCAAGATCGACGAGTTCGCGATCGAATAAACTGGCGCGCCGCGCGCAAGGGAACTGTAGCGAAGAAATCTCGCCGTAAGCGCAAATAGGCTCCTGCCGAATTGCGCCCGTCGGGCGCAAAGCGACGTCCGTTCATTCAACGTCCTCGTGCTGTAGCGATTGGTCGGATCGGTGGTTGAACGTGTCGCCCTCTTAGCCTGCGCTCGCCGCGCCAAACCTGTGCTCGCTCAGCGTTTCAAAAAGCGAAAGCATTGTCTTGCGTCGCTGCTCGGCTTCAAAGGGTTTTCGCCGCGGCCTTGCCAGCCTCCGCGCAATTGCACGCCGCCGCGCGACGAGAAGATCACCATGGATGTTGACCGGCGCGCGCTTGCTGGTCATTGTCGGGCTGAACCCGCGCCGCTCAATTTTTCTTTTCACGGCTTTTCTCGCAAAAAGCGGATGGTTTGCAGAAGATGCTTGCGGTCACGCCGTGAGTCGTGATCGGCTTAGCCAGATTCCTGAACGCGATGATGCGCCAAAACGCAAATGATGGATTTCGGGTACGACTGCATTGCCCAATTGAATGGGAATGATGGTGGGCGCTGCAGGGATTGAACCTGCGACCTCTCCCGTGTGAAGGGAACGCTCTCCCGCTGAGCTAAGCGCCCGCACCGACGGCCAGCATTTAAGGCAGCTACGGACAGTGTCAAGCGAGGGCCGGCGAAGCCTGGGCTGACAGTCCGCCGGGGACTGCGAAGACCTGACCGGTGCGCCGCACGTCGAATGCGATCAGCCCGACGCACGCGCTGCGGCGGGTGCGATTGCGACTGCGCGGCGCTGCGCGCGAGGCGCGGTTCAGGAAGCGGCAGCGCGCGGCGCCTCGCCTTGCATAGTGCGAATGCGGTCCGCGAGCGTGTCCTGTGATCTTCCGTGCGCGGCGTCCTGGCCGTGGGTCTGCCGTTCGCCCCGCCGCGGCCGGCCGGCTGGCGTCGCCATCGAGGATCGGCAGCGATGGGCGGAGTCCAGGCCCTTCCAGCGTAGCGGTGAGCCGCGCGACCTCGGCCGCAACGTCGTTGATGCTCTCGCGCAGCACCGCATTTTCCTTGCGCACGTTCGCGCCGCCTGCTCCGCGTCGCGCCTCATCGCCGCGATGTCGCGCTGCAGCTTGGCGCGTTCGTCCTGGGACCGCTTGAGCTCGCTTTCGATCAGCGACTTCTCGGTGGTCACGGTATCGATCGCAACGCGATAGCGACCTTCCGTTTCGGTCAGCTCAGCGCGAAGCGCGGACTCGCTCTCGCTGCGCGCTCATCGCCTCGGTGCGCAGGCGGTCGGACGCGTTCTCGTAGTCGGTCAGGAACCGCCCGCTCTGCCTCGAGCTGGGTGCCGAACTCCTGGACGCGGCGCGCCAGAGCGTCCGCCTGCTGCGGTCTGCGCGATGAGCTGACGCTCGAGTTCGTCGGCGCGGGCGCCCAGCTTCGCCCGGCCGCGTCTGCGGTGAGCTGCGTTGCCGCACCGCCTCGGCCTCGGCGGTCTTGCTGCTCAGCGCGCTCGCGCAGTTCGTTCCTCTTTTGTCGTAGCCGCCGACGTGGTCGGCTGCAGTGAGCGCGGCCTGTGCCTGCAACGAGGCCGCCAGCTCGGCGCGCTGGGTGTCGGACGAAGTGAGCGTCCTGCTTGAAATTGGCGGCGATCCGGGCGAGTTCGGCCTGCGCTTGCCAGCGCGCCTTCGGTCTCCCTGCAATACGCCGGTTCTGGCAGCGAGCTCGTTCTCGAGCGTGCGGACCTCGTCCGCCAGCTGTCCTTGCCTTGGCTTCGAGCGCCAGCGCAGCGCCGCGGTCTTTCGCCGAGCTCGGGCTTGAGGCTGGTCGATCGCATCGCTCTTCTGACCGATCTCGGCAGCCTGGCTGGTGGTCTTCGCCTTCATCTGCTCGACGTTCATCTCGAGCCGGCTCATGGCCATGGCGAATTCGGCGCGCAGCCGATCCTCGTCGGCCTGGATTTCCGCCCGCGAAATCGGGGTCAGCGCTTCCAGGCGACGCTATGGTCAGGCGCAACCGCGCGCGCATGCACCAGCGGGATGACGCCGATGACGAGCAACCCCGCGATCAGGAACCCGATCCCGATGCATGACCGGTTCGATCATGAGCCCTCCTGAACCACCTCAGCCGTATCTCGACAGAATGGCACGCCTCGGCCGGACGCTTCCAGCATCGCCGGACCCTAATCTCAAACCAGCGCGAGCATTGTAGCGGCGTCACACGTCGCGGCGCGCATCGGCGGCACGGCCCGGTCCGGCTGTCGCGGGCCGACCGGGAACCGTCGGCTTAGAGCCGGAAAACGGGCTCAGAACGGGTTCCAGGTCGCCGTGGGCGTGAACTTGCACATAGCCCACATTGGCGCCCAGTCGCAGTCCGACGCCGGTGCGGATCGGAACGACGACGATGTTGCTGGCGGTCAAGGCCGTCATCCCCAATCCCCCGACGAAATAGGCCGAACCGTCGATACCGGCGAAACGCTGGTACACGGCTTCGAGCTGGCCGGCAGGTTGTAGATGAGCATCATCGTGCGTGCGCCTTCGCCACCGAAATCCCAGCCGAGCGAAGGACCTTGCCAGAAGACCCTGAGGTCGCCGGCATTCTTGGTGTAGAGGACCCCTTCGCCGTAGCGCAGTCCGGCGACCACCGCGCCGCCGGCTTCCTGGCCGAGCACATAACCATTGGGCAGGCCCCATTGGCTCCCGGCCTTTCGACAAGCTGCGCCAAGCCTCGCGAGACGCTGCCGAAGAACCGGTGACCCGCGTCGAGAACTTCATTCGAGGAGTAGTGCTGGCTCCAGGGGCCGGGTCTGGCCTGGCGGCGGAGGATTTCCCTGCGGCGGAGGATAATTCGGGGGCGGATTGCCCTGCTGCGGAGGATAGTTCGGGGCGGCGGACCGCCCTGGGATATCCCTCGGGCGGCGGGTTGGCCTGGGCCGCCACCTGTCCGGTTCCCACGCCGATGAGGAGAAGGAAGAGTGCGATGGTCCAGCGTCACGGGGCGCATCGAGTGCTCCTAAGATCGAGAGGTAACTCCGCTGGACCCGCTATGGGCGGGATACCGCAGCCTGGCGGCCAGACCGCAACCGACTCGCCGCATCATCGGCAACACTATGACCGCAGCGGGGCTAACGAGTCTTAGGCCTCGTTCCGGCCGGCGTTTTGCCCTGGCACAGCGGAACATCCGGCTGCGAGAACCCGCCCGCTCGGCCCGGCCGTCTTCAGACCCCGAGGGCCTTTGGCAACGAGCGGGTCGCCCCAGGCCACGAAAGCCGGGACACGAAGTTCTCGGCCTTCGTCCGTAGGGCAGCGGCGGGCACTCCGGCGCGTGATCACGCGCCGCCTGCGGCCGCCAATACCGCGTGGCCTGCCGCCAACATCCCACTCGCAGGTGGTCGAAAGGCGCGGATAGACGTCGGCGCCTCCCTTCGGCGATGCGACAGAATTTGAACGCTGACCCGCATGCGCGGCGATCGGCGATCGGCAGCCGCGCGAGGAATGTCTCGGATTGGGGGTCGAGATGCGAGCGGCTGACCATCGCGACGACGAGTCCCGCGCGCGGGGCGGTTCGAGGTGTGAATGGCTATGCGCTCTGCGCGGCACTTGCGCGGCGCGCCCGGCGACAGGCGCAGCCGCTCGGCACGCCAGCAATACGTAACTGAACGAAGTACTACC
>ERZ1370068.3546-contig-2658_pt1 | contig 60898 bp, 102 predicted proteins | sample MGYA00561227_ERZ1370068 | MGnify/ENA primary metagenome ERZ1370068 (study PRJEB38410, sample SAMEA6850437) | metagenome | study: Metagenomic assessment of the ecological functions of the soil: analysis of the soil microbiota associated with the... | reverse complement strand
CTGGCGCGGTTCAAGAGGTCGTACGCCTTCGGCACGCAGATCGAATTTGACGCCGGCATGGTGAAGCGCGAATGTTTTCCTCGATCGTCGCGTCGAGCGTCGCGAGCCTCCGGGGCCCGCGCAACACCGAGCGCGGCGAGTTGCCAAAGGCGTGAAGTTCTGCGGGCTTGGCGAACGCACGCCGTGTTGAAATCCCAGCGTGGGCTCAGCGTCCGCTGATCGGCCGGCAGCTCCGGACTGCCAACGAGGCTCGGACGGGAGCGGCCCTGCCGGAAACGCGTTGGTCGTGTTCGCCGCGGTGATCACCGTGAAAGGCGGACCCGACTGCAGCGAGCATGTCGCTTACCGCCTGTCGCGGCGAAGGCAGCGGGCCATCCAGGAGGGCCTCAGGGAAATGCCGCACGGCGCACTTCCAGCAACTGGGAGAAGGAGCGCCGCCGGTATGGAGGCTGCCCGATCCTTCACGAGGGCGGCTTTGATCGGGCGTGGCTCGCGCAAGGTACGACACGTGGGAGACCGTGCCCCCTGGATCTTGAGAACGCCTAGATCAAGGAGGGCTTTGACCCGGCGACCATGGCACAACGTTACCCGAGATCCAGGAGGCTGCGCAGGTGGGATTGCAGCTTGGGCAATGTCAAGTTCGAGAGCCTCGAGGTCGGTCGCACTCAGCGAGCGAGGGAATTTCCCTCGATCTCACTCCTGCCCTGAAACTCACCCGGGCCGATCCGGACGGCCTCCAGCACGAGCCCTGCTCCCGCATGATCTGACTCAACCGCTCGCAGCAATACCGGTTTCAGCAATTCCCGGCACGAACGAGACCGTCAGTGTCGCCCTGAAAGAGCCGCGCCAGATTTCGATTGAGGCGCTTACGGGGGCACAGACTCCACAGAGTCGTCTCCGGCACCCCCTCCAGCGCCGTGGCGAATTCCGATCTTGTCGAGCACCCGTTAACAAGGGTTTCGTTGTTGTTCTGATTTGGCTCGATCCGGCTCGGCACGCGCACATTGACAACGATAGGGCGCGTGCTCTTCCGGCCACCTGAATCTTTAGCTTTGCCTGAAACGCAGCTCACCCTCTTGAACGGAAGCTGCAGTTCTTCGACGTTGAAGCAGTCCTCCGTGTCGTGGATCTGAACCCGCTTATCAAGGTCGCCTGCTCCCAGATGCAACTATCACCAGATGCGACCAACGCCGTCGACGCCCGTGACATCAAGCGCGGCTCGTCCACGCCCTGCAGAGCCGCGCAGGTCGCAGACGTCTGCTCCAGGTAGAAGAATGTTTCGTCCCCGAAGAAAATACGGCCGAAAGCGCGCCGATAGAACTCGACAACCGACGGAGCGCGCGCCGCGATTCGAGCCTGCCGAGAGTGGCTCGTAGCGAACAAGGTCAGAGTGGACAGGGGTCAGCTTGATCGTGCCCCTTCCCGCACCGAGCCGGGCATAACGACCAACTGTGACTGGTGTGTGGTGGCTCCGCATGATCCGGAAAGTACGTGCCGTCGTCGTCGAACATCTGCACTTCGACGTGCTCGCCCAAGTCCTTCCGAGCGCAGCATCGCGAGTTTCCTCCTCGAGCGCGCCGAGTGCTGGCTTTAGGGTCATCGGAGTCCATTGGGCTGCTTTCCAGCAAAGTCGTTGCATCGCCTCGCCCTTCCTCACAGCACTGGGCATGAGCCTCGAACCAAGACGCCTGCTATATTGGGCCTTCGGTGAGCGCCGACGCAGTGAAAGAGGCGTAGCGCGAACTCCCGTGCGCTAAAGGCCCGTGGGCAAGTTTCCAGCGGGACACGCGACGTTCGGCTACCACCGTCGATGGCTTCCCTCCCTTTCAGTGCCCAGGGCGTGGAATGGCCCCGAGCGCGTCTAGAAACTGGTGCTTACCGGATCACGCTGGATGGCCTCGAGGAGGTCGGTCGTCGCGCGTGAACGATGGCGTGCTTCTCCTGAAGCGACGTCAGCCATCCGATGGCGTCGAAGGGGGTTTCCCCGCCAGAGTTCCAGCGGGACCTCTTCGATCACTCGACGAATCCATGAACGCGAGAGGAATCGGCATACTCACCTGGCTATGAGCTAGCTAGCTAACATTCATTTAGGCCGACAGATGCCGCGACTCCTGGCCGTGCGCCGCGACAGTCGATTAGCGTACGTGTCACCGTCCTCGAAGGCTCGAGAACCCACGAAATGCAAAAGCCGGCATCGGCGGATCGTCCTCCCGGGCAAACGACGCTGGTGAGGCGCAGGAGCTCGATCATCGGCTGGCGCCCGCCGATCATCGCAGTTCGGGAACGCTGCGCTACGACTGGCGGTCCGGGAAACGTCGGCGCTGCGCCAACGCTTATCACCGAATCAGCGGCCGCCCGCGCCCGGTCTTTCGGCAGAGAGCGACTCGATGCTTCGAATTCGATTCGGGTCGATGCCCCCACAGCACGCCAAGCACGGTCGACCAGGCCCGACCACGATCACGACAATGCGGGCGCCCAGCTCCCAGCAAGCAGCTCCCTCGCCGGCATCGACCTCGGAAACGCACTCCCTCTCCATGTCGGTCATCGTTGGATGGCCTTTTCATAGGCGAGCCGGTTGAGCAACGTGCGGGTGATGGCGATCGGACGCACGACGCAATCACGTCGCAGGCGTGGCGACTTCAGTGGTCGACGTCGTTGCCAAATTGCCGCGGCAGACATTGACCCTTTACCTAGCCCAACAGTTTGCGCATAGCGCGCCGCGACGTCGACCTTCCAGGCGCACCCGTAGCGTCAGCCGTTGTCGAGCCCACGATGCGACTTACGTTCGAGCGCTGGACACGGTCCCCTGCCCGCTCACCGTGGATCTCGCCGACACCGAGGTGAACCAGTTGCACGAAAACGACGGTTCCGCCAAGGCCAATGATGGCTACATGGAGCCTTCGAAGTGTGTGCGTGCTGACCCGCCGCCCAGCGCGCCAAACGTTGCCGCGAGAACCAGTCCGTTTCGTCGCTCATGACTTACCGCCGGAAAGATCGAGAGTCTTTCCGACGACGAACGTCGACGAGGGCTTTCGCCGCCTTCGGTCCAGACCCTAGCCGTCGGAATGCCAGTGTCACCGGCGGCGATCACGAGAGATCCGTGAGGGCCTGGCATCTGAGAAAGGAGCGACGGAATCAGTCTCGAGTCGCCCTCATCGTCGGCAGCTGAGAACCACGGGGCGGTCGAATGCGGGATGCGTAGGTATATGAACCGTGATCGCACGAAAGTTCTTTGCCCTCGCCAGATTTTACCAGGCGATTGATGGTCACGGATCGATGCGAATTCGATCCGCCCTCCTGACCTGGTAGCCTCCGCCGGCACAGCCAGGCTGAAGGCGTCGAGCGCGAACAGTAGGTCGTCGGCGAGCCGCTCGGCGAGAATGACTCCCCGCGGTCTCAACGTCGGATCGCTCACATAGAGCCGCCACAAACGGTTCCCAATCGGATTCGAGGATGCGAAGCTTCATGGCGCACCTCAGTCCTGACGGAGGAAACGTGCCGCGACGCAGCGGAGGAAATCCCGGAAGCGTGCTGACCCCGGGCTTCCAGGCGCCGTTTGTGGTGCCGCGAAAAGCGCTGCCACTCTTCCCGGGCAAGCGCTCGATCGTTGTCGCGCGAGGTAGACACCCGGCAGAGGTCTTCACCTCGGGGTAGACCCAGAACATGTCCGGTTGCGCGTCCGGGAACCCCGGCGGCAGCTTCACCAGTAGGTCCACCGATCTTGGCTGGAAGCCATCGGGCAGCGGTAGCTCTGAGAACACGAGAAGCGACCACCCACCCGCGTCCGAATGGGATGGTCGTCCGGCCGGCTCGAGCCCGCCGTTCGCAGAAGCGCCTCGCCCAAGTCGTAGTCGGCCGGAGGCTGGCAGCAGACGCAGATCGCCGTTCTTCAGCGTCACGGTCGCGTCATTCGCGATCAATCACTTCGTCATCGCCCGGCGCTCGGAGGAACAGGACATCCGTCAGCGGAATGCCCGCAAGCTGCTTCAGGGCTGCGCCGCCGGTCTGCACCGATTCTGCAGCTCGTAATTTTTCTTGTTGATGAACACGTGGATCGGATGGTCGTGCACCATTTTCTTGGCTCCTTCCTAAGTTCGTTCGCGGGCAAGACCACATGCCTTGCTCACACTCGAATATAGGGATTGTCCGGAGCCAAGTCTGTGGCGCAGTTGTTCGGCCTTGAGGGTTTAAACCGAACAGAAACCGCAATAACACCTCGACGGCGGTCGTTGCGCAGATGCCGGCCTTGGAACGACAGTACTCACCGCCCGATTCTCGGCAACGCACAACGCCGAGTCCATTTCTCGACAATCACGCGCCAACGCGCGATCGACGAGGCGAATCTATTGGACGTTGGTATGGCACCGAGCGAGGACCCACGCGGGGTTGAGAGTGTCCAGTCGCAAGGATCCGCGCTAGCTCTATGCACGGCGGGATGCGCTGCTGCCGCGCGAAGACGCGGCGGTTGTGGCTATTCCAGAGCGTTAGTTTCGACCGGATGAGAGTCCACCATTGATCCAGAGAATCGATCTCACGGATGCTTGCTCCTCCCGAAGCGCTTCACCGAAAGTGCTGATGAAGGCGCCGCAGGCGAGGCAACGTATCGCCGTCCGGACCAGTCCACAATAAGAGGTGTTCCTCCAACGACGCGGAACGACGATAAGCAGCTGTCGGCACGCTTTGAGGACAGGACACTGGCCTCGAGATCCCGTCGGATGGGTTCGAGCTTTGAGGGGTGAGAAGCCGTGTTCGAGCGCGGCCTCACCCAAGGCGCACAGGCAGAGCGCACCAGTGATAAACGTCCGAACGGATGATCGGACATTGGATCGTCTTCGCGTTGTCCCACCCGGTGGCCAGTTCTCGATCGAACGTCACCATCGCCTCGTTAGCCCACGTCCAATGGCGCAGCAGGCATGCGAGATGATCCCATGACGCATGCTTCAGCGATCCATTCCCCGATGCGCCAACATCGACGTGGATGTTCATATGATTCTGTTCCCACCGGCGCCGTGAACGCTTTCGCTCTCGCCGCTTGCGCTTCCGTTCCCTACACCGCCTGACCAGCGGCATTTCGACGACGTGCTCGGCCACGAACCAGACCTGCAGCTCGTTGGTCCGGATCACATTGCTGACGATCAGATCGTTGGTGCCATCGTCAGACCCTTCGGCCGCGAGGCGCGCCATCGTGCGGGCCTCCTTCAGAACAATTTCGTGCGCGTGCAGAAGTCTTGAGATCTGCACCGGCACCTCTTCGCGTCCCTTCGGGGCCGCGGAATCAGCGTCGTCTCCGCGACATCGTGAGCCATCGCGATGCTGATGCCGCCCAACAGCTGGATTCGCTCGGCAATCTGATCGACCAGCCTCGTTCTGCGCCTCGTAATGCTTTGTCGAATAGCAGATGCAGCTGGTAGAACGTCGGTCCGGCGACCTGCCAGTGATGCTTTCATGCATAAGTCGCGCAGCGTCATGGTGTCCGCAAGGAGTTGGTTCAGGTTCTCGACGCTCTCCTCGCAGACGTGTCTCGGCCAATGCAATCGGCAGCTTGACGAGATGACCGTGGAAGGCGCTGATCTCGTGTGCATGCTGTCCCGTCACCGGCTTTGCCCTGATTGAGAAGGGTAGTCCGCGTCGATCGTTCTCTTTCGTCATTGTGCTTCTCCTGGCCGCTTCGCCTACTGGCGCAATACCTGGTGAACGAACGCGACCGCAATCGAACCTTCGCCCACGGCGGACGCAACCCGCTTGACATTGCCGCTGCGGACGTCGCCAACCGCAAAGATGCCTGGCCTGCTCGTTTCGAGCAGATACGGAGCGCGCACGAGAGGCCACTTCGCGCGCGCAAGCTCCTCCAGAGAGTTCCGCGCCCGTCTTCACGAAGCTCCTTCTCGTCGAGGATGACGCAACCGTCCATCCATGACGTGTTCGGAACAGCGCCGGCCATGACGAACAGATGGCCGATCGGGTGGGGTCTCGACGGCTCCCGGTTCGCTCGTCCCGCCATCGGAGCTGTTCGAGCCTGCCGTCGCCCTCGACGGCGACGTGATCTGCGTGAGCGTCCGCAGGAGATCGCAGGGTTCTCTTCGATACGACGGCTCAGATACGCGTGACATCGTCTCGCCAAGACCAGAACCCCGGACCAGCATGTGCACGTGACGCGCGGTCGACGCCAGAAAGACCGCCGCCTGTCCCGCGGAGTTACCGCCACCGACGACCGCCACCTCGTCGCCGACACACAACTGAGCCTCCATCGGCGGCGGCGTAGTAGACGCCCGCGCCTTCGAAAGGCCCGCAGACCGTCGACCGGCGGTTTCCCTGTAGTGCGCACCCGTTGCGATAATCACCGCGCGGGCCGTGATACGCGTCCCATCGATCGATGTCGAGCGTATATCCGCTGACCGTCGCACGTCAGCCGCGTCGCGCCTCTGGCGACGACGACCTGCGCTCCGAATTTCAGCGCCTGCGAATGCGCGCGGGTCGTCAGGTCGAGGCCCGAAATGCCCGTCGGGAAGCCCAGGTAATTTTCGATGCGCGAGCTCGATCCTGCCTGGCCGCCGGGCACGTTCGACTCGATCACGAGGACGTCGAGGCCCTCGGATGCGCCGCACACCGCGGCCGCGAGACCTGACGGCCCGGCGCCCACGATGGCCAGATCGACGACGTGGGTGCTCGTCGAGCGCATCGTTGAAACCGAGGCAGTCGGCGATCTGTGCGTTCGTCGGCTGACGGAGGATCGCCTGCTCCACGGCAGATCACGATCGGAATGCCTGGGACACCGACGCCAAATCGATCGAGCATCTCCTGTGCGTCCGCGTCGCGATCCAGATCGACGTACCGGAACGGATGTTCGTTCCGGGTCAGGAACTTCCTCACGTGCAGCGTCCCCGGGTCGTGCGTCGATCCGATCACCACGACGTCGCCCAGGTTCCCGGCGATCGGTCCGAGGCGACGCTGCAGGAACGCGCCCAGGAGGATCTCGCTCAGTTCCGCATCGGTCTGCACGAGGTCGAGCAGCTCGGTCTCTATCGAGCTGGATCACCTCGCCAGGTTCGGACACGCGCGCGCGGAAGATTGACTGCCGACCGGTGACCACCGAGCATTCGCCGGAAAACTGGCTGGGTGCATGCCTCGCGATCAGCGTTTCGCCAGGCTCGGGACGCACAACCTGCAGCTCGCCGGAAACGACGACGAACAGCGGGATACTCCTGTCGCCGGAGTCGATACAGCACTTCGCCGAGCGTTGTTGCGCGGCGCCGTCCGCGAACCGCCATTCTGGCGATTTGCGCCGCCGTCAATGTCGGAAAGGCGTGCTTCGGGTCCACAACGGTGGACTCCAGAAGGCTCACGGTTGAATCGCGCGTGTTCATGGCATCTCCCGTGTCGGCGGTCGATCCCGTCATCAATGTCCCTGAAACCGTCAGCCCACCTTGGGTGACCACATAATCAGAGGACCTCCTCGATGACGTGCACCGGCCCCTCATCGCGGATCTCGCCGATGCCGACTGCGAGGAGACGGTTCAGAAACGCATACTGCGGCGCCGCCGTCTCGAAGCGCGGCAGCGTGCGGAAGCTTACTCGTGCCCGTCGTCCCGCACGCCGGTGAACGTCATGTGGATCAACGCGCCATCATCTGTCTCGAGGCGTGACCCGCAGGTCGACCTCGATGACGCCGTCGGCCCTCGTCGTGACCCAGTCGCCGCCGCCGGCGAGCACCCTGCCGCGAAGACGGTCGCCGTCGAACGAGCCTCCCGTGACGGGAAAGATCGACAGCGTGCCTCGAGGCGTTGCGCCGATTTCCTCGGTGGCGGACGTGGCGAGGCGCAACGTCATGAGGGGACGTGAATGCATGCGGGATTCCTTTCTCGGTTCTGTCGCCCTGATGCCACGAAGGGGGCCACAAGCGCTGGGGCGAGCACCACGACGGCCGCGGATTCCAATACGTCGCGACGCGTGACGTGCATGTCAGAGCACTTCGTAAATCGGAATAGATCGGTCCGTCAGGGCGTCGATCGCCACTGGCTACGGCCACCAGCCGATTGAGAGACGCGTACGCCGGATGTGCGGTTTCGAAGCGGGCCGTGGTTCGAAAGTAGTACCTGATCCGGATCCACGCGTTCGCCGCGCCCGAGGGCCGCGATCACATCCGGTGGTCCGTGGCGCAGGCCGAAGGAACGCATCGCGATCAGCGCGCCGTCGTCGGTTCGGAGTGTGGCCCGGAAGTCGAGTTCGAGTACCCCGTCCGCTCGAACGAGCAGCCAGTCCGCGCTACCGCCGGGGCAGGACGACACCGCGAAGGTCCCGGCCCTCGAAGGTCCCGCCGGCCAGCGGCACCGTCCGGCGAGTGCCGCCGGGGACGGCTCCTATCCCCTGCGCGACTCCGACCTTCACCCGCAGCTCCATTAGCAGGCGCGTGTTCATGGTGACTGTACCTCTACGCAGGCCACAGCAGGTCTGGCTGCGCGCGATGTATCGAGCGTTCTGTCGGCACTCACTCCGCTCTGGCAATTACACGCGATGCGGCGGCGCCGATCTATTGGACGATGGTATCGATCGCTGCTGTCACGGTTCTGGTGAACACGACAGCCGGGTGAACAGCTCTCCCGTAGCGTCGCGACACTCTCTGCGATGATTGTGGTGGCGTGTCGTCGAGAGGACGCCGGCGATTTGAGATCTGTTCTTCTGTCCGCAGCTTCAGCCTGGCGAGTCATCGTGACGAGGCCGGCAAGAGAATCGGCCTGCATCTTGCGCATCAGCTGACCGCGGTGGGCTTTCACGGTGATCTCGCTGATTCCGAGTTCGCCTCCGACCTGCTTGTTCAGCAATCCCGTGACGACCAACGCCATCACTTCGCGTTCGCGCGGGGTCAGCGACTCATAGCGCTCCCGCAGAACGCGCATCTCCGCCTGCTCACGCAACACGGCTCGACTGCGCTCGACGCATTGCTGAATCGTCCTCAGGAGAACGTCGTCGTTGAACGGCTTCGTCAGGAACTCTACGGCCCCAGCCTTCATCGCGCGCGACGCTCATGGGGATGTCGCCGTGCCCGGTGATGAAAATGATCGGCATGTCTGTCCGCTCGCGGATTTGCTCCTGGAGCTCGAGGCCGTTGAGACCAGGAAGCGCGACATCCAGAATCAGACAACAGGCCCCGGAGTGGCGGGGATGTGCGAGGAAGTCCTGCGCTGATTCGAACGTCGAGAGCCTGCCACCCGGCCGCGCGGATCAGCAACTCGAGCGATTCGCGGACCGAGACGTCGTCGTCCACGACGAAAACCGTCGCCGTCGCGTCCGGCGTAGTCACGACGTCAATTCCTACCGCTTGGGGTCGACAACATCATCACTTCCTCCCAGCGCGGCCGTGAGCGCATCGAACAGGTCCGTGTCGCCGAACGGCTTGAACAGACAGGCGACCGCCCCTCCCGCTATGAGACGTGGCTCCAGCGATCGGTCGCCTTGCGCCGTGATGAAGATCGTCGGGAATGCGGTGCCCTTGGCCGCAACAGTTCCCGGTGGAGATCTGGGCCATTCAATCCGGGCAGTCCGACGTCCAGGATCAAGCAACTGGTTTGGGCGACCGCGTCACATCCGAGGAAGGCCTCAGCCGACGGGAAAGTCTGAGTGTCGAAGCCGAAATGGCGCGGCAGGTCCGGCAACGATTCTCGGACCGATATATCGTCGTCGACGACGCTTACGAGCCGGCGGTTGATCGCCACGTGTCCCACGGTTCCCCTTCTGATGGTGGATACGCTCGATTGTGAACGCTCGGACAATCGCGCCGTCTCCTCCGAACGACAACCCCAGACAACACTTGGCATCACCGAAGGATCGCGCCTTTCGGAACGAGCGTCTATCAGACTTTAGTATCGGGTTGCACGCGCTTGCACCGGACAAAGAGCCTCGATCCGACGTCGATGGCATCGACGCCAGCTCCGATTCTACGGTGACGGATACCATCGTCTAATTGTCGAGTGCCTCCGCCGCATGGTCCAATCTTCGGCGCGAGACGGGATCCGGTTGACAGACGCCAGTCGAGGCGACGGAAAGCTCATATGACAAACCTACGGACGCAAGGGACGAACGACGCTGCCGTCTGACGCGCTAGTGGCGCGCGCAAGAGGCGAGTACCGGAAATGCCGGGATTGCGCCTGACAGTTGCCCAAGCGTGTCGGCTCTGGCAGCTGGACGTCGTCCTCTGCACCAAGGTGTTCGACCGTCTCATGTCCGAGGGCTTCCTCCAACAGACGAACACGGGGTTCTATCTCGCATCCCATGATCGTTGCATGAGGTCGTCATGACAGACGTCTCGCACACATCGAATCCGTCTAGCCAACACGAGCGAACGCGTCGTCCGGCTTGCATGGAATAAAGAACGCGAACGTCGCTCCGGGTCCTTCGTTCGACGCTGCCCACAGACGGCCACCATTGTCTTTCGATGATGGTTCGACTGACGGACAATCCGATTCCCATTCCGTCATTCTTGGTTGTATAGAACGCGTCGAACAGTCGGTCAGCGGCCGCAGGATCCAGGCCGGTGCCAACGTCTTCTACGGTCAGTCGGACGGCGGTCTGGGTCGTCGCGTTCCGTTCGGATCAGCAGGTGCCTCGGACGATCCTCGACGTCAGTCATGGCGTCCGGAGGCGTTGCGCCATCAGGTTCAAGATCACCTGCTGAAGTTGCACGCGATCCCCGGCAACAAGGAGGATCGCCGTCCAGCTCAGTCCGCAGAACCACGCGATTACGCTGCAGGTCATTTGACAACAACGAGATTACTTCTTGCGCGGCGTCATTGAGATCCGAGGACTTCGAGCGGTGACAGCCCTGTTGATGAAGAGGCGCTCGCAAGCGAGCGATCACATCGGCTGGCGCGGTTGCCGTCGCGAATCGTGCGGCGCGCCGCTTCAAGAGCGCCATTGACGTTCGGCGGATCGGCCGTCAGTAACCGTACGCAGGTGCCGGCGTTGGTGATGATGCCCGATAGCGGTTGATTGACTTCGTGCGCGATCGATGCCGTCAATGCTCCAACGGTGATGCTCCTGGTCACGCGCGCGAGCTCCGACCGCGCCTGGTCGAGCGCCTGATCCGATAAATGGCGCTGCGTCACGTCCTGCATCGCACCGACGCACTCCCGCGGTGCATTCGGATGGTGCACGACGTTCCCATGCGTTCGCGTGTATTTGATTCTGCCGTCCGGCATCAGCAGCCGCAGTTCGTAGGCAAGCGTGCGCCGCGCTCTCGCGAGCCTGCGCAATCAATTGCGAGAGCAAAGGACCGTCATCAGGATGAACCCTGGCGCCAATCTGCTCGAGGGTGACCGCGGAATCAGCCCCCAGCTCGAAAATGCGATAGAGCTCGTCGGAGAAGGTGATTTCGTCGGTGTCGAGGCGCCAGGAGAAACTGCCGGTCGCACTGATTCTCTGAGCGTCTGGCAAGAAGCGCTTGACTGCGACGGAGCGCGTCTTCCGCCCGCCGTCTCTCCTCCATGTCCGCAATCAAGAAATACCAACGGATGGCGTGGCCATCCGAATCCATCAGCGGATACCGCGAATCTGAAACCATTGATACACACCGTCGAAGCGACGCAGATGATTCTCCATTTCGAACGGTGTGCCAGTCTCAAACGCCTTCGTCATGGCGGCGACTACTTGCGGAAGTTCATCGGGTGGGACGACAGTGCCAGTCTTCCAGCTGTTCAACGCCGTCAGCGGAGCCGCCAAAGAACTCCGCCATTCGGCGGTTTATCTGCCGGACTTCGCCCGTCGGCCCCAACACCGCGACTTGGGCTGGAATGCAATCGACGATCAATCGAGCCTCTTGCTCGCTGTGCCGGAGCTCTTCCTGCGCCTGTTTCCAGTCGTGGACGTCGATGACGCTTCCGTGCCATTTCAGGATGCTGTCCGTGTTCGTCGCGGAGCGGAAATGCCGTCACGACACACCAGCGATAGGCATGATCCGTGATACGAAGGGTTCTGACCTCGACCCGATACGTGGTACCGGTCGGCGATGCACGCACCCAGATTGGGGCTGCCCGTGCAGCATCTTCGGGATGGATCGTCTTCTGCCATCCGGCGCCGGCGACGTCTTGCGCCGAGATGCCCAGTATACTCGAGGAAGCGGCCGTTGCAGTAGTCGACCGCGCCGTCGGCCGTCGCGCTCCACAGCATCTCCGGAATCGTTTCCGTCATCTGCCGCAGCTCGCGTTCGCGCGCCTCGATCGCGCCCTCAGCCCGCTTCCGGTCCTCGATGTCGATATTGGTGCCGCTACCATTTGACGATGGCGCCAGAGTCATCGCGCAGTGGATTGGCGCGAAACAGAAACCACCGGTATGCTCCGTCGAATCGCCGCAGCCGCGCCTCGGCGGCGCCCGAGTCTTTGGAACCCATGATCCGCCGCCACGCGGTAGCCAGATGGTCCACATCTGCGGGGTGGACGGCGGCCGTCCAGCCCCACCCGGTGGCTTGCTCTGCCGAGAGACCGATGAACTCCAAATAGTGTTGATTGAAGAACTCGGCGGTGCCGTCTGGACGGGCGGCCCAGACAAGCGCCGGAATCGTGTCGATGATCAACCGGGACTCACGTTGACCTTCGCGAAGTTCGGCTTCTGCGCGGCGTCGCTCTGCGATCTCGACCTTTAAGTCGCGGTTGGCCGCGGCAAGTTCCGTTGTCCGTTCGTGCCACACGTTCATCGAGATCGGCGGCGATTCGCTTTTGCATTCTCAAGAGGCGGGCCTGTTGCAGTCCCATTGCCGCTTCGTTGACAGCAACTTGATCACGACTGCTTCGGTTTCAGCGGGAAAGTCGTCTCGTTGAGAACCCGCGATGACAAGGCCGCTCTCTCCGATCACGCCGAGTGGAACAGACGTGACGCGAATATGCGCATCGCCGATTTGCAGTTCCGATCTCGGTAACCACTGCGGAGGTCGGCCACCGCTAACGGAGGGGATGCCGAGCGAGCTCCGTCAGGTCTTGCGCGCGTATCGTTCCTTCGAATGGTGAAGCGACCCGCATCAGCTCGATCGGCGGCCCGCCATCCGGATCGCTCAGGCGGACCAATACAAACGTGAGCCTCAGCATCCCGAACAGCGCGTCCAGCAGGGTCGCGAGAATCTGTGGCGGTTCTGTGCCGCCCCAGACCGCAGGCAGCCCCATCACGCTCACGAGATCGTTCAGGCAGCCACGCAGTCGCGTGAACTCTTCTGGTGATGAATCGGATGGATTCGTCACATCGCACCATCCCGCCTGCTGGTGTCTTCGGCCGCTCGCCGATTGCGGAGGTCCCGAAGGAATTGCTGTGGAGGAGTGAAGAACGGATTCGCGCTGGAGAATCCCGCCGATGATGACCGCCGGATGCGTTCGCAAAATATCAATGACCGCATCGCCTTGAAACTGGTCCAGACGGTATGCACAGATGACGACATCATCGTGATCGCGCCACAGAGCGTTCACTCCGCGATTCGAATTCGAATCACCGCATCGATCAACGATCGGCTCCCGGCGGCCCAGTCCATCCGGCACACGATCCGACTACGCGGAAAGGCATGTGGCCCGTTCCCGCTGGCAAGCCGCTCGAACACCGCCAGCATGCGATCGATGTCGAAGTGTCCATCTCGGAGTAGCGTGTCTGCGGTGCTCCGCACTTCGAGCTGACCTCGCTGCTGTCGCTCCGCCTGCGTCGATTCCCGACAGCGCCAGACGTTGCAGATGATCACGCGAGTGATCCGCGCCGACGACATGGATGGCCTTGTCGCCAATTGCGAGTCCCTCGTTGATAAACGGCAGCAAGACGCGGTACTCCTCGTCCTCGTCGTTGAAAAACGCGCAGATATGTCGGGCGTCGTGCACCACGGAGCCTGCCAGGGACATCGGTCGTTACTGGTGCTGTCATGGTGACCTTTCAGTGCGGGTCGTCGTCGTTGTGCATACTCACACAGCATAGCCGAGCTCGCAGAAACCGGGGCCCCAGAGCGCGTCTACGTCACGATTGGTGGCCTGAAACAGGGACGCCAAGCTCGACAAGCCGCTTCGCCCACCTGGCGGCGTTTCTCCAGCGCTTTCCAGAGGGATGCCGCCGCCGACAATCACCCGTCCCGGACGACTCTGCTGAGTGGTGCGGGTGGATGTGTAAATGTCGTGTAAAGATCCGGTCGATACCGCGGGTCGATACCAACGTGCAATATCTTCGCGCTCGCTCTTTTGGTCCGATGGGGCCGTGCTGCGATCGCATCAGCCGGTGGCCGATAGCCTGTCAGACGGCAGTGCTCGCCGAACGGGACTGAGCAATGACCATAACGGAATCGATCGTGACGGACAGAGCGTCGCTCGACCGACATGCAGCTTGCGCCGTGTGCGATGGTATTTCACGTCGTGTGAGGCAGTGTGGCGCGCCTGGTCTCGGTGAACGTCGGCCTCCCGCGAGACATCGAGTGGAACGGCCGCTTAGTGCACACCGGGATCTGGAAGAGTCCGGTCGCCGGCCGGTGTCGAGTCGGCCGGTTGAATCTGGAAGGCGACGGTCAGGGGACCTGGCTGGGCACGGCGGGGAGCATCGCGCGGTGTTCGTCTATCAGCTCGATTCGTACCGCCATTGGCAGGAGCGGCTGAAACGGGACGATTTCGTTTACGGCCAGTTCGGCGAGAACTTCACCGTGGAGGGACTGGCTGACGACACCGCGTGCATCGGCGACCGCTATCAGATCGGCAGCGCGCTGTTTGAGATCACGCAGCCTCGGGTTACGTGCTATCGCGTGGGCATTCGGATGAACGAGCCACGCATGCCCGCATTGCTGACTGGCAGCGGTCGGCCCGGGTTCTACTTCCGCGTGCTCCACGAAGGCGAGGTCGGTCGCGGGGACGAAATCGTCAAGGTCGGAGAGGCGAACGAGCGGCATGACGGTCGACGAGGTCAATGCGCTTCTCTATTCACCCAGTCACCCGCGCGATCGGTTGGAGCGTGCACTGACGGATCGACGCGCTGTCATCCGGCTGGCGCTCGTCGTTCGAGGCGCTGCTGCAGACGCCGGTGACCGCGACGAACGGAGGTAACGCGGGACTGATGCCAGCTGCCGCCGCGCATCCGGTTGCAGCAGGATTTCGATCGGTCAGGGTCGCGGCCGTCGATCGGGAAGGCGACGACGTGATCTCGCTGACGCTGCAAGACCCCGAGCGGCACCCGTTGCAGACAGCCCTCCCAGGCCAGTACGTGGTGCTGCGCCTTCGAGCTGGTGCGCGCGTCTCGCCGTTCTTTCGCAGCTACTCGCTTTCGGGTCCGCCATCGGCCGAGCGCTATCGCATCAGCGTGAAGCTCGAACCGAACGGCGCGGCAGGAGCCTGTCTGCGGACCTTCCGGGTGGGCGACCTCCTGGACATCAGCTTGCCGCGTGGAAGCTTCACATTGCGCGAGGAAGCACGCCCCGTTGTGCTGCTCAGCGCTGGAATCGGTGCGACGCCGGTTCTCGCGATGCTGTACGAGCTCGCGGCGTCGCAGTCGAGGCGACCGGTCCTGTGGCTCTATCAAACTCGGGATCGGACAGCACCATCCATTCGCTGCGGAGGTTCGCCGCTTGCTCGGCCGACTCCCGAATGGACGGCAGCTATGTCTGCTACAGCCGGCCGGGCCCGGATGATCGGATCGGCGAGGATTTCGACAACGCGGGTCACCTCTCCCGATCGGTCCTCGAGACCGTATCGGCGTCTCATCCGAGGCCGTCGTTTATCTATGCGGTCCGAATCGCTTTCATGGCGGACATGAAACAGGCGCTCTCGATGCTCGGCGTGGCGCACGAGCGCGATCTTCGTCGAACTCTTCAACGGTAGCGAATCGATGATGCCCGGCGTGGTGGATGAGAAGACGAAGCGCCTTCCCCATGCCGCCAGAGCACGACGCCGACACCGGCGCGCGCTCGTCTCGTTTGCGCGCAGCGGCATCGCGGCTCACTGGAACGCGTCGGCGCTACGGAAGCCTGTTGGAACTCGCCGAAGCGTGCGACGTGCCGGTTCGTTGGTCGTGCCGTACTGGTGTGTGCCACAACTGCGAAAGCGGTCTCGTGGCGGGCGATGTCGCCTACGATCCGGAACCGCTGGACAGGCCGGCGGCCGGCAACCTGCTCGTCTGCTGCTCGCGACCGATTCGCGACGTGGTTATCGACTTGTGAGCTCCGCGCCCTGTCGAGAACAGCTTATTGGGCGCGGTCGTCAAACGGGTGTCAACCGTCGGCCAACGCGCCGACGGTTGCCTTCCTGCGTGCAGATGGCTCAGTGAGCGATCTCCTGGCTCACACCGTCGCCGACATTGCGCTCGAGTGCTCCACCCGCAACTGCGGCTGTTCGCCCGACGCGCCGTGCCCCGCGAGGACCTCCAGCAACCGCCTTCCCAGAATTGCGGCCGAGTGGGGGTTCTGACCGGTGACCAGATTACGGTCCTCGACCATGTAGGGCTTCCAGATCTCGCCGCGGCTGAAGGCGACACCTGATCTTCTCCTTCAGTTCGGTCTCGAGCAGCCACGTCGCCTTCGAAGCCACTCCGACGGCCTCCTCCTCTTCGTTGGTGAAGCACGTCACCCGGTAACCCTTGAACGGCGACACGCCGCGGACTCTTGTGGACAGCATCGCGGCGGGACCGTGGCACACGATGAACAGCGGCCTGCCTGACGTGAGCTGCGCGGTGAGGAGCCGTCCGGCGTCGGCGTCGAATGCCAGGTCGGCCATCGGGCCGTGACCACCCGGCAGGTAGACGGCGTCATAGTCCTCGAGGCGAACGTCCGACAGTTTGAGCGGCCGCCGCATCTCCTCTGCGGAACGGATGATCGCCTCGAGCTCCAAGCGCGCCCTGCGGCCCGCCCGCCATCTCGGGGCGCAGACTCATCATGTCGACGTTCGGAGTCACGCCATTGGGCGTCGCGACCACGACGTCGTGGCCCGCATCCGTGACGATCTTGTACGGGTTCGCGAACTCTTCCGCCCAGTAACCTGTCGCGTATCTCGTGCCATCCTTCAGGACCCAGCATGTCGCCCCGCTCACTATGAAAGCGTACCTTCGCCATCGCAACATCCTCCTCTCGCTTCCTGAAAGCATCGTGGTGCCCGACCGTCATTCACCGAAGGTTCATCAACAGGAGGACTGCGATCGGCCACGACATCCTCCTGCAGCCATCAGAGCACACGCACGCAGGTGATGCCATTGGACCAACGTATCGCCGACATCATGGCTGCCTAACGCATCCAGCGGCTCTCCGGGTTGCGGCGAAGTCGCCGTGCGTCGAACGACGTCCTACGCGGTGCTGCCGGCCGGCTTCAGACCTCGCTCGTTCCATCCGTGGAACGGCGCGTAGTCGCGCGTATTCCAGCGCTCGCGGAGTCCTGGCGTGCTCAGGTCCCAGTCAGGTCGAACTTGGCTCGACACCGCCCGGAGGTCATGCCAGAGATCGACGATCGACGGCCGTCCCCAGAACCAGTAACCGTTGTAGATGCTGTGAATCACAAGGCCGGGTCGGAGGACCAGCGTGTGCGGAATCATCGGGTTGTGTTCCGGGTCCAGTGTATTCCTGTATGTCGAGATCCTTCTGCACCGTTCGTTCAGGGTCGGAGAGAAAGGGCCATTCTGCCCCCACGGACGCGCGGAACTCCTGCAACGTGTGATGGTCGTCGGTGGCGATTGTTGCGATCTGCGTGTAGCCGACCGCTATCTTTGGGTAGAACGCGGCGAGTTCCAGATGCTGCTGGTGTTCCTTGGGGCAGTAGTGGCCTCGAGCGAGCGTGAGGATCATCGGGTCTTCGCCCTGTAACTCGCCGAGGCGCCGCCTGGTATTCGTGTGGTCAGGCAGCTCGTAATCGGGGAATACCGCGCCGGCGACGATGTTTGCTCGCATGACCGTCCTATTTCTGTGCGTGTTCGCGGCTGGCTTCGACATGAAGCGTGGCGTCGCGGGCCGCGTCGTCGGGAGTCTTTCCGCGCTCCCGCGCGACGATGTAGGCACCATACCAGGCGGACCAATCGTGCTTCGCTGCACTTGGCTCATGCGCGCGTGGTGCAGTTCTGCCTCCCGAAGGAGCTCGGCCATCGACGCGACGTCCGGGCTGACGACGTACCGCTCATGGCATTCCCCTTCCATTGCGACTCTCGAGAAGATTCGTTCAGCACCCAACGGGAATCCTGCGCGCGGCATTCAGTGCGTGTCTATCAGACGTTGGTATCGGTTCGTAAGGCCGATACGAAGGTATCGCCGATACCTTCGTCTGATGGATTCACGGTCGCGCCTCTGATTTCATACGCCGAGGAGATCAGAACATGAACCGTAGCGCAGTCGTTCGCGTGTCTTTCATCGGTCTAGCTGCTGCGCTACTTATCGCAGGAGGGATCGTCATGACTCACGCATCAATGGTCGCGACACCGGTGGGTGTCGATGCCATCAAGCCCTTCCGTGTCCATTTTCCAGACGAGGCGCTCGCGGACCTGAAACGCCGCGTCGCCGCCACGCGGTGGCCGGACAAGGAAATCGTCCCGGACCAGTCGCAAGGCGTGCAGCTGGCGACAGTTCAGAAGCTCGCGCGCTACTGGGCGACGGACTACAACTGGCGCAAGGTCGAGGCGACCCTCAACGCCTTGCCGCAGTTCACGACCGAGATCGACGGTGTCGACATCCACTTCATTCACGTGCGTTCGAAGCTGCCGAACGCGTTGCCGGTGATCGTGACCCACGGATGGCCTGGCTCGATCATCGAGCAGCTGAAAATCATCGATCCGCTGACCAATCCGACGGCACACGGCGGCAACGCCTCCGACGCATTCGATGTGGTGATTCCGTCGTTGCCCGGCTACGGATTTTCCGGGAAGCCCGCCGGGACCGGCTGGGATCCGATCCGGGTCGCACGTGCCTGGATCGTGCTGATGAAGCGTCTCGGATACACGCGCTATGTCGCGCAGGGCGGCGACTGGGGAAATGCGGTCACCGAACAGATGGCGCTGCTCGCGCCGCCGGAACTGATCGGCATTCACACGAACATGCCGGCCACCGTGCCGCCCGGCATCGACGCGGCGGCGCTTGCGGGTGCGCCGGCGCCAGCGGGCCTGTCCACCGAGGAACAGCACGCGTACGATCAGCTGGCCTATTTCTACAAGCACGGTCTCGGCTACGCCAATGAGATGGCGAATCGCCCGCAGACGCTGTATGGGATCGCGGATTCACCAGTGGGCCTGGCCGCGTGGATGCTCGATCACGACGCGCGCAGCCTGGCGCTCATCACGCGCGTCTTTGATGGACAGTCCGAGGGCCTGACGCGAGACGACGTCCTCGACAACGTCACGCTGTACTGGCTGACCAACACGGCGGTTTCGTCGGCTCGGTTGTATTGGGAAAGTAAGCTGCCGTTTTTTGCCCCGAAGGGCATCGCGATCCCGGCCGCGGTCAGCGCGTTTCCTGAGGAGCTCTATCAAGCCCCGCGGAGCTGGACGGAAAAGGCCTATCCCAGGCTCATCTACTACAACCGGCTCGAGAAGGGCGGTCATTTCGCCGCGTGGGAGCAACCGGCACTCTTTACCACCGAACTCCGCGCCGCCTTCCGTTCGCTGCGGGCCAAGACGTCCGCCACGGCGGCGAAATGACGTGCGACCGCAATCGGCGCCGGTTCTTGAGCGCGGCGGCCGTCGCGGTTGCCGCGGCGCCGCTGCGGGCCATCCGGGCGCGAGGTCCGCAATCCACCAGCACGAACACGTTCGGCGACGCTGAAGCAGATTGACGCCGGCGTCCTGAATGTCGGGTATGCCGAACTCGGTCCGCCGCAGGGCGGCGCAGTGGTCCTCCTCCACGGCTGGCCCTACGACATTCACAGCTACGTCGACGTCGCGCCGCTGCTGGCGTCGGCCGGATACCGGGTCATCGTGCCCGTACCTGCGCGGCTACGGCACGACACGCTTTCTGTCGAGCGACACGCCTCGAAACGGCCAGCAGGCGGCGTTGGCCGCCGACACCATCGCGCTGATGGATGCGCTCGCGATCGAGACAGCGATCGTCGCCGGCTTCGACTGGGGCGCGCGAACCGCGAACATCGTTGCAGCGCTCTGGCCGGACCGCTGCAAAGGGACTGGTGTCGGTCAGCGGATATCTGATCGGGAGCCGCGAGGCGAACCGATCACCGCTGCCGCCGCAGGCCGAGCTCGACTGGTGGTACCAGTACTACTTCTGCGACCGAGCGAGGTCGCGCGGGCTACGACAAGTATCGATACGACTTCGCGAAGCTCATTTGGCGAACCGCGTCGCCCCAGTGGCGCTTCGACGCTGCGACGTTCGACCGGACGGCGAAGGCGTTCGACAACCCGGATCACGTCAGCCTCGTGATGCACAACTACCGCTGGCGGCTCGGGCTTGCCGAGGGCGAGTCGAAGTACGACGAGCCTCGAGACGCAGCTGGCAGCGGGTCCCGCTCATCACGGTGCCCACCATCACGCTCGAAGGCGACGCCAACGGTGCGCCGCATCCGGATCCGCCGTCATACGCCAAGAAGTTCGCCGGCAGAATACGCGCACCGACTGGTGACGGGCGGTGTCGGTCACAACCTGCCGCAGGAAGCGCCGCGAGTCACTGCCAAAGCTGTGATCGACGTCGACGCATGGGCAAAATCGCGGCTCTGACGCGAGCTCGAGGGACCACATGAACACGAAACTGTACAACCAGCGCCTTCTCGACATGGAAACAACGCTGTCCGCTCGGATTGGCCGCGAAGCGGACCAGGGCCGCGGAGAATTCATCGACTCGGCGCATGACGCTGGCGACGCGAGCGTCGCGGACGAGATGGCGTCAGAGCAATTTACCGAGGCCGAACACGATGCGGATGTGCTGCAGCAGGTGCGCGACGCGCTGAGCCGCGTCGCCGACGGCACCTTCGGCACGTGCATCGTCGACGGTGGTCCGATCGAGGAGCAACGGCTCGAGGCCGTGCCGTGGACGCCATACTGTCTGAAACACGCGACGCGTCTCGAGGCCGCGGCGTCGTCGAGAATGCCGACCTTGTAGCAGCGGCCATCCCTCGATTCCACATCGATTGCAGACAGGATCAGACCATGACGCATGCCGTCGTCTGGATCGACCATCAGGAAGCGCGGATCTTTCACGTCCATCCGGAGATGGCCGACGAGTCCAGAGTCCTCTCACCTCAGCACCATGTTCACCGCCATCCGAAAGGCCGCGGCGAACCGCGCGAGCACCCCGACGATGCGCGGCGTTTCTTTGACGACGTCGCACGAGAACTCGATGGCATCGACTCGGTCCTCGTTGTCGGGCCGGCGTCAGCGAAGCACGAGTTCATCACGTTCGTCCACGAGAAACACCCGCGTCTTGTATCCAAGATCGTAGGAGTCGAGACGGCGGATCACCCGACCGGCAGGGAAGTCGTCGCTCACGCCAGAAGCGTATTTCAAGGCAAGCGACCGAATGGGCGGTGTTGGCGCAGAGCGTTGATTCGGGCTGGTGTCCGCGTCGCGTAATACATGCTCAGGGCTTGGCCAAATCGTTCGCGTCAGGAGAACAACAATGACGATTATCGACCGCGTCGTGAAGCGAACCGCATCTATGCAAGGAAACACCGTCCAACAGCTGGGAAAGCGGCCGCAGCCCAAGATCGCCGTTGTAACGTGCATGGATCCCGCGTCTGTCGGACCTGCCGGGGATCCTCGGTCTGCCTGAGGCCGATATCGACGTGATTCGGACCGGTGGACCCGCCGTCACAGAAGATGTTCTCGCCGAGCTCATTGTTTCGAATCGGGGTACTCGGAACCACAGAGATACTGCTTCTCAATCACACCGGTTGTGGGTTTACCACGTTCACCGACGACGAGCTGAACGCCAGGCTGAGCGCGTCTACCGGCGATGCCTCGCCGGCGCCCATGCGATTCTTCTCGCTACCGCGATCCCGAGCAGAACACTCTGGAACAGATCGAGGCGGTTCGGTCACATCCCTGGATCGCGAAGGACGTCCCTGTTCGCGGATTTGTTTTCGATGTGGAGACCGGTCTGCTGCATGAAGTGCAGCCCGTTCGCATCGCACACGGCCGCCTGAGCACCTGCGCATTGCAGGCCGGCGCTACAGTCGGACGCGATCGCGCGCTGCGGAGGCGGAACTCGCGTTGGAAGCATAGATACATCGTTGTGGTGTCATCGCCAGTCAGGAGATGCGTGTGGCCAGAATCGCCGTGAATGGACTCGGTCGCATCGGGCGCGCGTTTGTAAAGCTTGTACTCGCCAGGCCAGAGCTCGAAGTGGTCGCGGTCAACGATCTGGTAGACCCCGAGGACCTCGTCTCACTCTCCTGCGCTTTGATTCCAGTACGGGCGATATCGGGAACCGGTCGTGATTGATCAGCATGATCCGCACGGTGAACGAAGCCTCGTCGCTGCCGGGCACCGCATGCGGCTCCTGAATCAGCGGAACCCATCAGAGCTGCCATGGGCCGAGCTTGCAATCGATATCGTCGTCGAATCAACAGGCGCGCTCAAGACATCTGAACAGGCGCGCGACCACTTGAAGGCCGGCGCGCGGCATGTCGTTCTGACGGCGCCGGCACGACGACGGTGACAGTGCCGACGCGCGCACCGGTAACTCATGGGCGTGAATGTGGACGATCTGCGAGGTGCGGCGTTGTCGTCGAACGGCTCGTGCACGACGAACTCCGTTTCGCCCATCAGCGCAGGTGCTTGAGCGAGACCATCGGCGTCCGAAAGGCGTTTCTCAACACCGTGCACGGCTACACGTCCTCGCAAAGTCTCGTCGACGGGCCGTCCAGAGGAAGCGACTTCCGCAGGGTCGCGCCGCAGCCGCGAACATCGTGCCGTCAACAACGGGCGCGGCTATTGCGGTCGCACGGGCGATTCCAGCGTTGCAAAGCGGGAAATTCGGCGGAATCGCCGCGCGTGTGCCGGTCCTGGTGGGATCGGTTTCATCGGTCGTTTTTGTGGCGGCGCGCCCGACCAGCGTAGACGAGATCAATGGACACCTGAAGAGGCGTCAAAAGACACGCGCTGGCGTGGGGTGCTGGCCGTCACGCGCGAAACGTTAGTCAGCTCCGACGTGGTCGGCGATCCGCACGCCGCGATTGCCGATCTCTCTCTCACGAGCGTCGTGGATGGCGACCTGTGCTCCGGTACAGCTGGTGCTGACAACGAGTTTGGCTACCAACTCGCTCGTCGAACACGTAGCTGCCGCCGCTCGAGTGTTGCGATCCGGCCGCGTAGCCTGAGGCGGTGTTGTCGTTGTCATTCACCAAACAGGAGCCAACAATCCATGTCGCACCACTATTCCGGTCCCGACTACGGTTTTCCTCATGGCGATGCTCGTCTCGACCTGACCGACTTGTATGCCTTTCCCAAACCGGGAGAGGCCGGCAAGTCGATTTTGATCATGAACGTGCATCCGTCAGCCGGAGTGAACCCGGCAGGAGCGACTACCGCGGAGCCGTTCGCAACCGACGCACATGTACGAGTGGAAGATCGACACCAATGGTGACGCCGTCGCCGATATCGCCTATCGAGTGCGGCTTCTCGTCCACAGCGAATGGTCAGTCTGCGACAGTGCGCCGTATTGAAGGCGAGCAGGCAGCGAATACCAATGACAGCGGACAGATCGTTCTCGATGGGGCACCCGTCTCGACCGGATTTGAGGCACACGTGACAGAGGTGGGTGACTACCGCTTGTTCGCAGGATGGCGCGAGCGAGCCATTCTTCTTCGACACGCAGGGCGCGTTGAACAATCTCCAGTTCACTGGCGCCGATTTCTTCGCCGGCGCGGACGTCTGCAGCATCGTTCTGGAGCTCCCGAATTCCGCGCTCGGACAAGGACCGATCGCGCTGTGGGCGCGTACGGTGGACCGTCGAGGCGGCGAATGGGTTCAGGCCGACCGCGGCGCGCGGCCTCGCAATCCATCTTCTTGACCGGTGACGGAGAAGGCGGCATATCTCGCCGAGGTGCCAGCGAACGATGCCCGTTTCGTCCCGACGTTCGCGCACTCTCTGGAGCATACGGCGCGGTACGCTCCTGAAGAAGCGGTGCGAGTGGCGCGCAGTCTGCTGCCAGACGTCCTCCGTTATGAGCCCACGCAGCCCGCGTCATACCCGAGCAATGGTCGGACGCTTTCCGACGACGTGATGGACGTGTTCATCTCCGTTCTCACGAACGGGAAGATCACGCAGGACAAGGTAGGGCCCCACAGCGATCTCCTCGCCGGCTTTCCGCATACGTGGGTCCACCGCACGAGGATCGATCGAGCGACATCACCGAGTCGAACTCCGCGAACGCACCTTGCGCGATCCGTTGGCGCTCACGGCGTTCGGCTGCGATTCTGGCGGAGGAAATCGAGCTGGCAAACCCTTTCCGGCATTCCCGCCATCAGCCCGTCTGGCGGTCGTCGTCGGTGAACCGTCGGAGAAGGCGGTTCGTACACTGGTCAGAGTCAAAGTGCCTGAACGGCGTGAAGCTGATGCCGCATCGCCATCAAGAAGATCGCGGTGTACACGGTGATCTCCGGCATGTTTTACATCGGCGTCGGCGATCGGTTCGACGTGGGGACGCTGCAGGCGTATCCGCCAGGATCTGTTGTCGTGCTGCCCGGGAACACGTCGCACTTTCACTGGGCGAAGTCGGGCGAATACAGTCACGCAAGTGTCCGGCATGGGCCACTCGGCATCGACTACGTAAACCCGGGCGACGATCCGCGCCACCACAGCGAATAGCGCGAGCGCAATCGCTCGGGCGCAAGACTTCTCCATATCGATGCGGCGTGCACAACAGACGTCGCGCATCAGGAGGCTCTCATGGACACGATGACGAAGACCGCGCAAATCAACCTCACTCGATCGTCGCCCGCGTACTGGCGGATCACGTTCGACAATCCGCCGCTCAATCGTGATGGGTCCGCAATTCGTCCGTGAATTCAGGGACATCATGACGGCCATCGAGGCAGACGAGCACGTCAGGGTCGTCGTGTTCGACAGCGCCGTCGAGGGCTTCTTCCTGAACCACAGCGATTTCTTCGCCAACTTCGACGATCTGAAAAGCATTCCGCCAGGCCCGACCGGCCTGGAGTCGTGGCCCGACATCCTCGTGCGGCTGACACGCGCGCCGGTGGTATCGATCGCATTGATCAGGGGACGCGCAACCGGGAACGGCAGCGAGATCGCGCTCGCCTGCGATATGACGTTCGTCAGTCGAGAGAAGGCGGTGCTCTCTCAGTGGGAAGTCGGCGTCGGCATGGTCGCCGGCGGCGGACCGATGGCGCGCCTGCCGCTGCTTGATCGGCCGCGGACGCGCACTGGAAGTGCTCCTGAGCTCAGACGACATTGGAGGAGAGCTGGCCGAAGCGTATGGCTACGTGAACCGGGCGCTGCCGGACGCCGAGCTCGACGCGCTTCGTCGACGCGCTTGGCGACTCGCATCGCGGCGTTCGACAAGTGGGCGATCGCGAAGACCAAGAGTCTCGTGAACGCCAGCCTGCCACCAGACGTGGAAATGGCGGCTGGATGGGACGCCTGCATGGCCTCCGTCGCGCGGCCAGCGACACAGGCGCGGCTCAAAGCCTTCATGGAGCTCGGTTTTCACAAGCCAGGAGCGGCCGAAGATCATCTGGGCGCGTACCTGAGTCGAATCGGCCGCTGATCCGCGCTCGTGTCCTAGCAAAGGAGACTTCATCATGGACTTGCTTACTCTCGCCAAAGACGATCGCCGATCGCGTCGAAACCGCGGCAGCGCGCGCCGCGGTGCCGGTTGCCGTGTGCGTCATCGACACGCATGGCAACGTCATCCTCAAGCACCGCGATGAGCGGCGCGTCGGCTTTCTCGATCGAGCTCTCAGAGCGGAAGGCCTACACGTCCGCGCTGGTCGGGATGCGAACATCCGACCTGCTTCCGCTCGTCCAGCCGGGCCAGGACCTCTTCCCGCTCATGACGGTGGCTGGTGGTCGGTAACAGCTCCGCGACGAAGAGCGCTTTGCCGACGTCGACGCGCTGACCGAGCAGATTCGCGCCGACGCCGATCGCGCGCGCGCCTATTTCGCCCACGAACGAATCATGCCCGACGACCCCAAAACCGACTACAAGTCCACGCTGAACCTGCCGGACACGCCGTTCCCGATGCGCGGCGACCTGGCGAAGCGCGAGCCGGCGTGGGTGCGCGACTGGCAGGAGAACGCAGCGTCTACGAGGCGATCGCGCGCCGCGTCGCAAGGGCGGCCCGCGCTTCGTGCTGCACGATGGCCCGCCGTACGCGAACGGCGACATCCACATCGGCCACGCGTTCAACAAGATCCTGAAGGACATCGTCGTCAAGAGCCGGACGATGGCGGGCTTCGACGCGCCGTACGTGCCGGGCTGGGATTGCCACGGCATGCCGATCGAAGTGCAGATCGAGAAGACGCACGGCAAGAACCTGCCGATCGCCGAGAACGCAGCGTCTGTGCCGCGCGTACGCGACCGAGCAGATCGCGCGCCAGCAGCGCGCAATTTCAGCGCCTGGGCGTGCTCGGGCGACTGGGACCATCCGTACACGACGATGGAGTTCACAGAGCGAGGCGGACGAGATCCGCGCGCTCGGCAAGGTGCTGGAACGCGGTTACCTGTATCGCGGCCTGAAGCCGGTCAATTGGTGCTTCGATTGCGGCAGCGCGCTCGCCGAAGCGGAAGTCGAGTACGAGGATCGCGTCGATATCGCGATCGACGTCGGTTTCCGCTCGACGGATCCGGCGAGCGCGCGAAAGCTTGCGCGCGCGTTCGGGCTCGGCGCGCGCGCCGGAGGGATCCGATCGCACGCGGTGATCTGGACGACGACGCCGTGGACGATTCCCGCCAACCAGGCGCTCAACGTACATCCGGAGTTCACGTACGCGCTCGTCGCGACGCGGCGCGGCCACCTCGTGCTCGCGGAGGACTTGGCTCGCCGCGTGCTTGAAGCGTTATGGACTCGACGGCGAGATCGTCGCGACGGCGAAGTGGCGCGGCGCTCGAAGCGATCGCGTTTCACCACCCGTTCTACGACCGCGCGTCGCCGATGTACCTGGGCGATTACGTCACGCTCGAGCACGGCACCGGCATCGTCCACAGCTCGCCGGCGTACGGCATCGACGACTTCGAGTCGTGCCGCGCGCTACGGCATGCACGACGACGACATGCTGAACCCGGTGCAGGGCGACGGCGCGCTTCGCCGCCGACCTGCCGTTCTTCGGCGGCATGAAGATCTGGGACGCGAACCCGAAGATCGTCGACAAGCTGCGCGAGGTCGGCGCACTGTTGCACGCAGAGAAGTTCACGCACAGCTACATGCATTGCTGGCGGCACAAGACGCCGATCATCTATCGCGCGACGACGCAGTGGTTCGCCGGCATGGACGACGTGCCCGGCTATCGACGGCGCGCAAGCCGGCGGAGCACGCTGCGCACGACCGCGCTCGCCGGCATCGAGGCGACGCAGTTCTTCCCGACCTGGGGCAAGTCGCGGCTGCATGGCATGATCGCGCATCGGCCCGACTGGACGCTGTCGCGGCAGCGGCAGTGGGGCGTGCCGCTGCCGTTCTTCGTCGACAAGACGACCGACGCGCTGCATCCCGATACGCCCGGCGCTGCTCGAGCTCGCCGCCGCGAAGGTGCAGGAGGGCGGCATCGAGGCGTGGTTCGAAGCGACGCACGAGGACTTCGGCGTCGACGCGAGCAAGTACCGCAAGCTCACCGACACGCTCGATGTCTGGTTCGACTCGGGCTCGACGCACCAGACGGTGATGGGCGGTCCCGAAGGCCGCGAGAACCGGCGCCGGCTCGCAGGCCGCTCGACACGGGCTTCCCGGCCGATCTCTATCTCGAAGGCTCCGACCAGCACCGCGGCTGGTTCCACTCGTCGCTGCTCGTGTCGTGCATGCTGAACGGCGTGCCGCCGTACAAGGCGCTGCTGACGCACGGCTTCGTCGTCGACGGCGAAGGCCGCAAGATGTCGAAGTCGAAGCGGCAACGTCGTCGCGCCGCAGAAGGTCGCCGACACGCTGGGCGCGGAGATCCTGCGGCTGTGGGTCGGCGCCGACCGACTTACTCCGGCGACATGGCGATCGGCGACGAGATCCTCAAGCGCGTCGTCGAAAGCTATCGCCGCATCCGCAATACGCTGCGCTTCCTGCTCGCCAACACCGCGCGATTTCGACCCGCCGCGCGCGACGCGCGTGCCGATCGGCGAGTTGTTCGAGATCGATCGCTACGCGCTATTGCAGGCGCGGGCGCTCGTCGACGGCCGTCGCCGGCGACTACGCGAACTACGACTTCCACCTCGTCGTGCAGCGGCTGCACGACGTATTGCTCGGAGGACCTGCGGCGGCTTCTATCTCGACGTCCTCAAGGACCGGCTCTACACGACGGCGCGCGAGGGCCGCGCGCGGCGTTCGGCGCAGACGGCGCTCGCATCGATCCGCGACGCGCTCCTCAAGCTGATGGCGCCGATCCTGTCGTTCACCGCGCGAGGAGGCGTGGCGGATCGTCCATCCCGACCGACCCGACGATCTTCGTGCCACGTCTGGGACGACGCGCTGCCGGACGATCCCGATGCGGAAGCGCTGCTCGCGAAGTGGGACGCGCATCCTCGCCGTGCGCGCTGCCGTGCAGAAGGAGCTCGAGAGCGGTGCGGCAGTCGGGCGGCATCGGATCGCTCGCTGCAGGCGGAGGTCGACGATCACGGCGCGCCGAGCCGATTACGCGGCGTTGGCGACGCTCGGCGACGACCTGCGCTTCGTGCTGATCACGTCGGCGGCGACGGTGCAGCGCGGGCGACGCGCTCGTCGGTCGCCGTCACGCCGAGCGCGCAGCGCCAAATGCGAGCGCTGCTGGCATTGGCGCGCCGACGTCGGCGCCGACCCGACTCACCCGACGCTGTGCGGCCGCTGCGTTGCGAACCTGTTCGGCGCCGGGCGAGCGCGCGCGTCGCATGACCGGCCGGGTCGTGATGACGCAGCCGGCGTGAACCGAGACGGCGCCACTGGATCGCGCTGGCTGTGGCTGCGCGCCGCGGTCATCGTCGCTCGACCAGGTGACCGAAGGCCGCGATCCTGGCGGCGTTCCGGCCGGGCGAGGAAGTTCCGTCGTCATCCGTTCTTCAGCCTCGTGCTCGCGTTCAACACGGGCGCCGCGTTCAGCTTCCTGGCCGGCGCCGACGGCTGGCAGCGCTGGCTGTTCGCCGGCGATCGCCGTGTCGCGGCCGTGCGTGCATCGTCGTGGCTGCTGCAGCGCGGCGGCGGCAGCCTGCTTACTGCGCCGGGCTGGCGCTGATCTCGGCGGCGCGCTCGGCAACCTCTACGACCGCCTGCGCCTCGGCCACGTCGTCGACTTCCTGCTGTTCCATTACGCGCGACTGGCACGTATCCGGCGTTCAACGTCGCCGACAGCGCAATCACCGTCGGCGCGGCGCTGCTGATCATCGACAGCTTCCGCCAGCGCGCATCGACGCCGCGCGGCCGCGACAGGAACGATGACTGATGGACGTCCTGCTCGCCAATCCGCGCGGCTTCTGCGCCGGCGTCGATCGCGCGATCGCGATCGTCGAGCAGGCGCTCGCGCAGTTCGGCGCGCCGATCTACGTGCGCCACGAGGTCGTGCACAACCGATTCGTCGTCGACGACCTGCAAGCGCAAGGGCGCGATCTTCGTCGACGAGCTCGACGAGGTGCCGCGCGGCGCGACGGTCGTCTTCAGCGCGCACGGCGTGTCGCAGGCGGTGCGCGCCGAAGCGCGATGCGCGCGGCCTGACCGTGTTCGACGCGACGCTGCCCGCTGGTCACCAAGGTGCACGTCGAGATCGCGAAGATGCGCGAGCAGGGCCGCGAGATCGTGATGATCGGCCACGCCGGCCATCCCGGAGGTCGAAGGCACGATGGGGCAGATGCGACGGCGGCGTCCATCTCGTCGAATCGGTCGGCCGACGTCGCAGCGTCTCGACGGTGCGCGACCCGCAGCGCGCTTGCGTACGTCACGCAGACGACGCTGTCGGTCGACGATGCGGCGGCGATCGTCGCGGCGCTCAAGCGCACGCTTTCCGGCGATCGTCGGCCCGAAGAAGGACGACATCTGCTACGCGACGCAGAACCGGCAGGATGCGGTGAAGTTCATGGCGCCGCAGCGTCGACGTCGTGATCGTCGTCGGCAGTCCCGAACAGCTCGAACTCGAACCGCCTGCGCGAAGTCGCGGCGAATCGCGGCGTGCCGTCGTACATGGTCGATCGCGCCGACGAATTGCGAGCCGAGTGGCTCGAGGGCAAAGCGCCGCGTCGGCGTGACGGCGGGCGCGTCGGCGCCGGAGGTGCTGGTGCGGAAGTGATCGCAGGCGCTCGCGGCGAACTCGGCGCCCGCCACGTGCATCGAGCGTCGACGGCGTCGCGTCGAGAAGATCGTATTCCCGTTGCCGAAAGGTCTCGGCAGGGCAATGCCAGCCGCAAGCGCGCCGGAAGTGGGGCCGGCGAAACCGGATTGATTCGCTTTGTCCAACCCACCATTGGCCAAGTGAAACGCGCCCGTTTCCTTGGCGCCGAGCGAAGTACTCCCGTGAAGTCGTGCTGGCACGCTCCGATGCCGAGGAGCATCGCGGCTCAGTAGACAAATCTCCAATTGAGACGCCGGGTTAGGCCCGGCGGCGGGTGCGCCTTTCGGAAACACGTTCTAGGCGGCCCCGCACCCAGCGCATATGAAATATCGGATACGCATTGCCTACCACCTGCACAACCATGAACCAAAATATGACGCTCCACCAGTTCTGAATCCACGCGTACACCATGTAAGGGACAATCAATGCCGCAGTCAAATAGTGGGCGGCTTCTGCGGCTTCGAGTTGGGCACTCACCATAGTCGGATCGCCAGCGTATTGGCTCAAATGTACTTCCGGATTCAGCAGGCGGAGCGGAGTCCGTCGGAGAAGCCCCCAAAGGCTTGAACACCGAGTACACGGTAAAGCTTGCCTCTTGTCTCCCAGAGATGCACCTTCCGCAACCAACGTGGTAGGCGTAGAAGGAATAGCGGGCGCGCAAAGGCAACGAAGCCAAGAAAACAGAGCATCGCCATCAAGACGAACCACGGCGATGTGAAACTGAAATGCGCCGCCCGCCTAAATAGGAAGAGCGAGACACCGAATGCGGCTGTGACGACCAACAGACGCGCTAGGTCGCGCAGTTTCGTCATTTGAAAGGCCTAACTAGACCAGGGTTAGCCGGCCCGCCGCCCCTCGCGTTCGCGAGATAGAAGGCCTTTACCGGCGGCCCGGTTGAATACTGGAGCCCGCGCATCAGGTGGGCTCCGTAACGATGTCCTTCATTCGCTCCAGTTTCGGAGACACGACCGGCACTGTCAGCATAGTGCTGGCGACGGCCATCAACAGCAGTGCCGTGAACGTCGCGCTGGTGATAACACCCTTGTCCAGCAGGATGTTGACGAAGATGATCATGATCAGAGCCTTCGTCTGCAGCAGCCAACCAATGAACGAGGCCTCGCCGGGCTCCCATTTGAGGATCTTCCCCGCGATGTGAACGCCGACCAACTTGCCCGCTATCGAAGCGAAGAGCAGCGCCGCCGCGGCGATGAACACCGTCTCGCCATGCACGCTCCAATTGGTTCGCAGACCCGTGCTGAGGAAGAAAACCGGCATCACGACCAGCAGCACATGGTGACGCAGCAGGTCCATCCGTTTCTGGTCGAACCACTCGCCATCCATGACGGCGCCCGCGAGGAACGCCCCGACCATGAAATGAAGCCCGGACCAATCCGCACCGAAGGCGCATACGGCAAGCCAGATCAGACCCACATACCAGCGGTCTCGCTCCGGCAGCCGCACCATCAGTCTGCGGAATCCGTAGCTGCAGACTGCGAAGGCGAGCAGAAACGCGCCCTGAATGCTCACGCGCCGCCAGTCCATCAGGATGAGAGCCAGCACGCCCCAGATGGCGATGTCGTCCAGGCTCGCATAGCGCAGGATGCGCTGCCCGATGGCTTGACGCAGGATCTCGAGCTTCTCCATGAACAGAATCAGGATGGGAAGCGCGGTGACGGCACAGGCCATGCCCACTCCGAGGACGAATTGCCAGGTCATTGCCTTGGGCCCGACCCAGCCGCCATGCATCCACATGCCCGCGGCGACTATGGCGCCCAGCAACAGCGGCGTTGCGAGCGCGAAGCCGGCGGTGAGGACGCTCTCCCGGCGATGGACCCAGGCCTTCTTCAGGTCGAGTTCGATGCCTGGCGATCCAAACGAAAATCATCACCGCCCACCAGGCGATGCCGTTCAACGACTGGACTACCGGCTGTGGTAAAGACGAACGCGTAGTAATCCGGGAAAAGTCTTCCCAGGATGCCGGGGCCCAGCAAGATTCCAGTGATGATTTGCACGACAACGAGTGGGGCGTAGTAGTCGGTGTTGCCCACGCGCCAGATCAAATACGGGACGGTGAAGATGATCCCGATGGCGATCAGGAAGACTTCTGTCGTACTTAGCGAGGGCATTGATTATTCTCGAATTCGACCTATCGGGGAGCACGAACGTCAACTTTGAAGACCGGGAAAGGCGAAAAATCCCGTCCGGATCATCGGTCCGGCGCGACTTGGTAGGACCAAAAGTGGATGCATTGATCGACGGCCGAGGAGGCTCTGGTCAACCCACCGCGGTGAATTCGTAGATCTCGAAGTCGGGTCCCTGATCGACATGCTTGGTCAGTACCGCAACTCGCTTGCTTTTTTCATGCCACAGGCCGATCGCGTGCTCGACACCGAATGCCCCACTCGGGACGGCGAGTTGATCGGGCGATGTGTCGTCGCCGTCCGCCTTCTCGCCAGGCAGCACGACTACGGGCGTCGGCGAATGCTCGTGAGCATCCTCGGCCGCGGCGGTGCCGGCTTGCGGACCGTCGGACACGATTCCGCAGCCGAATTCGAGCGCGGCTCCCGGTCATCGTGTTGCGAAACCAGCGCACGATCGCGAGTTGGATACCCGGCTTGCCGTCGACGCGCAGCGCGATCAGATCGCCGATCCGTAGCGGCGCCGGCGTCGTCGCGACCTGCCGCAGCTGCGTAGCCACCCGGCGTTTGATTCAATATCTGGCACGACGTAGGCGGTGAAAGATCGGGATGGCCACCAATCAGCCGCCGATCGTCGGAGCGACTGCCGTGCCACGCGTTCATGAATCCGGCCGACACGATGATGCGTCCACGCGACGGCAGCCGGCTGAATTGCCGCGCCGGTGGAAGCGCCCATTGCCGCAACAACCGTCGTAGCAGCGCCAGATTGCGCGCGCGCGAGGGCCGCGTCGCGACGGAATCCGTCCGGCGGATTGCCGCCGACCTCCATCGCCTGCAATTGTTCCTGCAACTGAAAGGCCAAGTCGAACGTCAACAGGAATAGTTTCGTGCCATTGGTCGATCCGCCCTTGTTGGCGGAAAACGGCGGAAAATCATGCCCTACCGGCACGATCGCAACGGCCTTCGCCATTCGGTGCACCGGCGCGACGTCGGTCAGCTTCGCGTGGTGGCCATGGTCGGTCAGATAGTGAATCACGAGCTCGAGCTGGCCGGGCGAGAATCCGTACGGATTCGAGAGCGCGAGCAACAGCGAATGCACATAGATGACGTCCGGTGTGGCATCCGACGGATCATCGCCCCGCGCGACGAGATGGAGGTCGCGCGAGCGCGCGAACATGTAGATGGCGTGCATATCGTGCCACGTCTGCGCCGGGACCGGCGAGTACGACGAGATAGCTATTGACGAGCACGCGCGACGACGCCTGTAACGCGCGCCGGATGAGCGCCACCATGAGCCGCGGCCCGCCGAGGGAAAGTCGCTTGTCGGATTCGCGCTGGAGCAGCCGCTTGTACGCGTTCGCGAGCTCGGTCGCCAACACCAATGCTGCCCGCGCGGCGTCCTGCGCTTCGCCGGTCAACGGTTGCGGCGCGCGGACGAAGCGGCGCGCCAGCGGGATCCAGAGCGTTTGTGCCGTCTTCCAATATTGCGCAGTCAGCTCGAAGCGTCGCGCATCGCTCAACGACGTGCGGTTGATCGACGCAAGCGCGTCGCCGATCAGTCGCGCCGCAGTCGTCGTGTCGCGCTCGCACGTGCTTTGGAGCCAAGTCGCGACCTTGTCCGGACGTATCTCGGGCTTGCGGATCCGATCTCTCCTGCGCCGGAAAATTGAGGCCGAGCTTCATCGGGGCGGCTCGGAGGAGAGGAGGGTGCTGCCGCGCAGGAACGAGACGACCGGATCGACCTGATCGGGCACGAGCAGCATCGGTGCATGGCCGACGCCGGCGAACTCCAGCACCTGCGGCCGAGGCCCGCGCGCGGCCATCTGATCGGCCGTCTCTTTGGAGAGAAGATCAGACTGCGCACCGCGCAATACCAGCGTCGGGCAGCGGATCGCGTCCCACACGCCCCAAAGCGACGGTGGCTGCGGTTGCTGGCGGAATGGCACGGCGATGCCGGGATCGTAGGCGAGACCCCAGCGCCCGTCGACGCGTTGCCGGACGTTCGTCTGCGTGACATACTCCCATTGCGCGTCGGTGAGCGGGCCGAAGGGGCCGAAATCTGGCGCAGGTAGGCTTCGATCTCCGCGAAGCTCGCGAACTTCGGGTCCTTGCCGAAGTAATCGGCGATCCGGGCGAGTGCGTCGGGCTCGATCACCGGCCCGACGTCGTTGACGACCAATCGCGCGACCGGCGTCTTCGGCTGCGCCGCCATCACCATACCGAGCAAGCCGCCCATCGACGTGCCGACCCAGCCGACCGATTCGGCGCCGCTTCGCGCGATCAGCGCCGTCAGCGTCGCCAGGTAGACGGGAAAGACGTAATCGTTGGGATCGGCGAGCCAATCGCTCTCGCCGCGGCCCGGCATGTCGATCGCGAGAACGCGATGCGTCGGCGCGAGCGCTTCGGACAACACGTCGAAATCGCGCGCGTTCCGTCCGACACCGTGTACGCAGACCACGACGTCGGGATTGTTCGCCGCGCCCCACTCGAAGTAGACGACGCGGTGAAATCCGTGCGGCGAAAGCCCGCGGAAATGGCGAGTGCGGGGAGATGTCTGCGTCAACATGAAAATGGATTCGATCGCGCGAATCGTGCGCGGCAACACCGCGCGGCGATTGTACGCGATCGCACCGGTTCCTTACCTGAATTGCGGCCAGTAGAGCGGGACGAAGCTTGTCCGCTGCTCGTCGAGAAACGCCGCCAGCTCGTCCTTGCGCGCCATCGTATCGATATATCCTTGTCGCAACAGCGCGCGGCAGAATCCGCGATCGAACAGCAAATACGAAAGCAGGTTTGCGCCCGTGCCGCGCGTGCTGCCGAATCCCCGTAAAAGCGTGCGCACGCCCGCCGGAAGGCGATCGGCGTAGGCGAGCGCCAGCGGTCCGATGTCGATCGACGGCGCCAGCACCAGGGCGTCGACGTGATGCAGGCGCAGGCCGTTTTTCGTAAGGCGCGGCGGCGCCAGCAAGTCGATCAAACGGTTCATCTGCATCAAGCGCTCGAGGTCGGCGCCGAGGTTGTCGAGAAAGATCGACGATAGCGCGTGCCCCGCGACCTGTGCGAACGACGGATAGGGCGGCGGCGAGGGCGTCGCATTCGCCTGTTGTCCGGCAAACTGGCCGACGGCGATCACGATCATCCGCCGCGCACCCAGGTGCAGTGCCGACGAAAGCGGAGCGATCTGCCGTACCGACCCGTCCATGTAGAACTCATCGTCGATGCGCACCGCGGGAAAGATGAACGGTATCGCGGTCGACGCGACGAGATGCGCGATGGTCAACTCGCAGCGCTCGCCGCGGCGGCGCGTCCGTTGCCAGGGCGAATGGCGTTCCGCACCTTGAAAAAACGTCACCGCTTGGCCCGTCGCGTAACTGGTCGCGTTGACGGCGAGCGCCGACAGCGTGCCGCTTGCGATTTGGCCCGCGAGGCGATCGAGCAGGAGCGCGTCGTCGAGCAGCGTCGACAGCGGCGCATTGTCGAGCATCGATGCGGCGTTCTCCGGCGCCTTGCCCACGCCCACCATCGCCGCGAGGAACTGCATGCCATGGCGCGACAGCGTCGCGAAATCGGCACGGTAGACGTCGGTGACTTCGATCTTGCGCCACCAGCGCGTGAGCCGCGCCACGCCGCGGCGGAAATCGTCGGCATGGATCGCGAGCGTGGCGGCGTTGATGGCGCCCGCCGACGTTCCGCAGATCACCGGAAACGGACTGCGACGCCGTTTGCCGAGGATCGAGGCGACGGCACGGAGTACGCCCGCCTGATAGGCGGCGCGCGCGCCGCCGCCGGACAGGACGAGACCGGACACAGGCGGCCGTGCGGAGGTCCGCAGTTTTGTCATGGCGTCGCTAGTCGTCCACGCGTAGCGTGCGATCGAGAATCATCAACATCGCGGCGGTTGCGCCCCAGATATAGCGGTCGCCGTAGGGAATGGCCCAATAGTCGCGGCGCATCGGTCCCAGCATGCGGAAATGACGCTGCTGGTGCTGGGGGTCCAACAGAAAGGCGAGCGGCACTTCGAAGACGTCGGCGACTTCAACCGGGTCGGGCCGCACGGCGAACGGTGGCTCGACCCAGCCGACGACTGGCGTCACCCGATAGCCGGTCACGGTTTCGTAGGGGGCGAGCTCGCCCAGCACCGCCACGCGGTCGGCCGGCAGCGCGATTTCCTCCATCGCCTCACGGAGCGCGGCCGCTGCCGCGGAATCGCGATCGTCAGGGTCAATGCGTCCGCCGGGAAGCTGATCTGTCCGGCGTGATCGGCAAGGGCTGCGCTTCGCTCGGTCAAGAGCACGTTGAGGCCGCTCACGCGATTTACCAGCGGAACCAGCACTGCGGCCGGCATCGGCGCCCCTTCGCGGCCGGGCAGGCGGAACCCGTCGCTCATCCCGCGCGCGCTCGCCGGCGCCGGGCGGGTCAAGCGCTCTGGCAAGCCAAGCGCGTTGTGCGGTCGGCGAAGAGATCGAACAGGGGAAGACGCATGACGGACGGTGGACAACGACGACGGTCGCGCCGTCGGCCCGCGCCGATGATACCAAGCCCGTCGATGCGGCCACCCAGAGTGCTATGCGGCGGCAAAGCTCGCGGCCGGATTGGCGTGAGCCACGCCTCGGTGCCGGCATGAAGCTCGAGCGCGTGATAGGCGTCGCGCGGAAGCTCGACCTTGATGCGCTCGTCGCCGCCGGGAAGCGTGAACTCGAGGCCGCGCGACCGGTCCGACGGTCACGCTGTGCGCGAAACGGGCCGGGAGTGCGCCGGAGGAGGGCGAGCGCGACACGGCGATCTCATGCGGTCGCGCGTAGACCGGTGTCCCGGCGTTCGAGGAGGGAAAGCGGTTGACGTGGCCCAGGAACTCGAGCACGAACTTCGTCGCGGGATGATCGTAGACCTCGTCCGGCGTGCCGACCTGCTCGATCCGCCCATGATTCATGACGACGACGCGGTCGGCCACTTCGAGCGCCTCGTCCTGGTCGTGCGTGACGAACACGCTGGTGACGTGGACTTCGTCGTGCAGCCGCCGCAGCCATGCGCGCAGTTCCTTCCGCACGCGCGCATCGAGCGCGCCGAACGGCTCGTCGAGCAGCAGCACGCGCGGCTCGACCGCGAGCGCGCGCGCGAGCGCGATCCGCTGCCGCTGCCCGCCGGAGAGCTGGTGCGGATGACGGTCGGCGAGCCAATCGAGCTGCACCAGCTCGAGCAGCGTGCGCACCTTGCGCGCGATCTCCGCATCCGGAAGGCGCAGCTTGCGCGGCCGCACGCGCAGGCCGAACGCGACGTTCTCGAAGATCGTCATGTGTGCGAACAGCGCGTAGTGCTGGAACACGAAGCCGACCTGTCGCTCGCGCGCATGGCGGTCCGGTCGCGTCCTCGCCGTGGAACGGCCACCGTGCCCGCGTCGGGCGTCTCGAGCCCGCGATGATTCGCAAGAGCGACGTCTTGCCCGAGCCCGACGGACCGAGCAACGCGAGAAGCTCGCCGGTCTCGACGTTCGAGATCGATGCCGTCCAGCGCGACGAAAGATGCCGAAGCGCTTGGCGATGCCCGACAACGTCGATGCTCATACCGGTGCTCCTTCGCGAGGCTCGCGAACGCGATAACGGCGCTCGACCGCGAGCTTCAGCGCGAGCGTGACGAGCGCGAGCAGCGCCAGCAGCGACGCTGCGGCGAACGCCGCGGCAAATTGATATTCGTTGTAGAGAATCTCCGACGTGCAGCGGCAGCGTGTTGGTTGCACCGCGGATGTGACCCGAAACCACCGACACCGCGCCGAACTCGCCCATCGCGCGCGCATTGCAGAGGATCACGCCGTAGAGCAGGCCCCACTTGATGTTGGGCAGCGTCACGCGCCAGAACGTCTGCCAGCCCCGACGCGCCCAGCACGATCGCCGCTTCCTCCTGCTTCGGCGCCTTGCGCCTGCATCAGCGGAATCAGTTCGCGCGCGACGAACGGAAACGTCACGAACACCGTCGCGAGCACGATGCCAGGGACGGCGAAGATCGACCTTGAGATCGTGCTCGCGCGAGCCACCGGCCGAACCATCCCTGCAGTCCGAAGACCAGCACGTAGATAAGCCCGGCGATCACCGGGCGACACCGAGAAGGGCAAGTCGATCAGCGTCATCAGCGCGCTCTTGCCGCGAAAATCGAACTTTGGCGATCGCCCACGCCGCCGCGACGCCGAAAACGAGATTCGCGGGCACGGCGATCGCCGCAGTGCAAACCAGCGTCAGACGGATCGCCGACACCGCGTCAGGATCGCTGATCGCGGCGAGGTAGACGCTCCATCCCTTGCTGCAACGCTCGACCAGAAAATGAATGCCAGCGGCAGAAACAGAAATGTCGCGAGGAACACGAGCGCACCGGCGATGAGCGCGCAGCCGAACCAAGGGCGATTCGGTGCCGGGTGTCGCGACGCGTGCCGCGGGCAGGGCAAGCGTGGTCATGGCGGCTGCGATTCACGCGATGGCACCTGGCGACGCCGCATCCAGGCCTGCAGCGCATTCACCGCGAGCAGCAGCGCGAACGAGACGACAAGCATCACGACCGCGACCGCCGTTGCGCCGATGATAGTCGAACTGCTCGAGCTTGGTGATGATGATGAGCGGCGTGATCTCGGAGATCATCGGCATGTTGCCGGCGATGAAGATCACCGATCCGTATTCGCCGATCGCGCGCGCGAACGCCAGCGCGAAGCCGGTCAGGAGCGCCGGCATGACGGCAGGAAGCACGACGCGGCGGAACGTCGGCGCCCGGCGAGGCGCCGAGCGTGCGCCGCGGCCTCCTCGAGCTCGCGCGGCAGCGTCTCCAGCACCGGCTGGACCGTGCGCACCACGAACGGCAGGCCGATGAACGTGAGCGCGACGAGAACGCCGAGCGGCGTGAAGGCGACTTTGATCCCGAGGGGCGTCCAGCAGGGAACCGACCCAGCCGTTCGGCGCGAACAAGCCGGCCAGCGCAATACCCGCGACTGCCGTCGGCAACGCGAACGGAAGATCGACCAATGCGTCGGCGAGACGCCTGCCCGGAAAGCGATAGCGGACGAGCACCCACGCGACCAGCAGTCCGCAGAGCGCGTTGATCGCGTGCCGCAAGGAGCGACGCGCCGAAGGTGAGACGGTAGCTCGCCATCACGCGCGGTGCCGTCACGACGTCGACGAATGCCGGCCACGTCAGCGTGCGGTCACCTTGATGAAAGGCGGCGGATATCGGCACCAGAACGATCAGGCCGAGGTAGAGCAGCGTGTAACCGAGGCGACAGGCCGAAGCCCGGCAGCACGCGGCGCGCCGGGCACCGCGGCACCGCAGGTCGCAGGACCGCGGCGCCATCGGCATCGAACGCGCGCGCGATCGCGAAGTCGCGATGGGCGTCACTCGCCCCGCCTGCGGGCCAGCCCATCGCTGTCGACATCGTGGAGACCATCGAGCTCACGGTCCCGGACGGTAAATCTGGTCGAACGAACCGCCGTCGGCGAAATGCGCTTTCTGCGCTTTTTGCCAATCGCCAAAGAATTCGGACAGATTGAAGAGACTGACCTTCGCGAACTGATTCGCATATTTCGCCGCCACCGCGGCGTCGGTGGGGCGATAGAAATTCGCGTGCCGCGATTTCCTGGCCTTCCGTCGTGTAGAGATAGTCGAGGTAAGCCTCGCGCGACTTTGCGCGTGCCTTTGCGGTCGACGACTTTGTCGACCAGCGCCACTGGCGGCTCCGCCGAAATGCTGATAGCGACGGGACGATGATCTCGAACTTTGTCGGGCCGAGCTCTTTCACCGCCAGAAACGCCTCGTTCTCCCACGCGATCAGCACGTCGCCTGACGCCGCGCTCGACGAACGTCGTCGTCGCGCCGCGCGCGCCGGTGTCGAGCACCGGGACGTTGCTGATACACCTTGCGGACAAATTCCTTCGCCGGCGCCTCGCCACCGCAGCTTCTGCTGCGCGTAGCCCCAGGCCGCCAGATAGTTCCACCGCGCGCCGCCGGACGTTTTCGGATTCGGCGTGATGACCGAGACGCCGGGCTTAACCAGGTCGTCCCAATCGCGGATGCTCTTCGGGATTGCCCTTGCGCACCAGGAACACGATCGTCGACGTTGTACGGCGAGCTGTTGTGCGGCAGGCGCGTCTGCCAGTTTTCGGGCAGCAGCTTAGCGTTCGTCGGCGATCGCGTCGATGTCGTAGGCGAGCGCGAGCGTGACGACGTCGGCGTCGATGACCGTCGATCACGCTCCGCGCCTGTGCGCCGGAACCGCCGTGCGATTGCTTGATCGCGACCTTTTCACCGGTCTTCGCCTGCCAGTACTTGGCGAACGCGGCGTTGTAACTCTGATAGAGCTCACGCGTGGGGTCGTAGGAAACGTTGAGCAGCTGAAACGTCGCGCCGACGCGGCGAACGACAACGCAAAGAGCAAACAAACCAACAGCAGTCAGAAAATAGGATTTGAATTTCACTGTTATCGCCTCAGGAAATTAGCTGATTACTTTTCAAACATCTGGGTATATATGGTGGCCGAAAAAGCCGCAGCGACGCGGCTTGATCGGAGCGCGAATAGCGGAATGGCAATGTCTGCCATGCGATCGCCCGCCGCGACGTGTCCGTCCATCGCTCGCGCTCGTTCGCTTCGGCGATCGCGCCCCGCGCCGAGAATTGCGGCCCGAGCAACAGCAGTGTCGGGCCGGAGAATTGCCGGTCGATTCGCGGCAGTTCTGCGAGCGTCGTGTAAACGATGTGTTCTTCCGGCAGCGAGGCGTTCTCGACGATGGCCACCGGCAGCGACGCCGGTTTGCCCGCCCGCACCAGCGCCGCGGCGATCGCCGGCGGCCTGGCCGGCGCCCATGTAGATGGCACCGGCGTCGGCGGCCGCGAAGCCGCGCGCCCAATCGCTCGCGTCCTCGTCCTCGTTCCCACGCGCGGCGTCGCGAACGCGAAGCTGCGCACCGTTCCGCGCTGTGTGAGCGACGTTGCCATCGGCAGCGCCGACCGCGAGCGCGGCGGTAATGCCGGGAACCACTTCGTAAGCGATGCCGGCCGCTTCGAGCGCGGCGATCTCTTGTTGCGCGCGGCCGAACAGCAACGGATCACCACCCTTGAGCCGCACCACGATTGCGTGGAGTCGCGCCGCATCCACGAGGCGCTTGTTGATGAAGCGCTGCGCCGTCGAGATGCTTGCCGCACCGCTTGCCCACCGCCACTTTTTCCGCGCGTGTGGCGAGTGCGACGATGCGCGGATTCACGAGCGCATCGTGGAAGACGATGTCGGCGGATGCCAGCAGACGCGTCGCGCGGATCGTCAGCAAATCCGGCGCGCCAGGACCGGCGCCGACCAGATAAACCGTACCGGTGGGTGGCGTTCTCATCGAATCATTCCCGCTGCGACTGTATCATTGGTCGCCTCGTCGATCAGGATGAAGCTGCCGGTCGCGCGATTCTCGTCGTAGCGGTCGACGAAGACGGGCTGCGCCAGCGCGAGCGAGACGCGGCCGATGTCGTTCATCTCGAGCGGCGCCGACCCCGGTTCGCGGTCCTGCGTCTCGACGTTCCAGCGATCGGTGATGCGAGCGACCCGCGCTCGGACTTCGCGCGTCGTGTGACGCAGCGCATACGTGCGGCGCGAATCGAGCGGGGCGGTGCCGAGCCACGCGATGTCGGCTTCCAGCGTGCGAGTCGGCGCCGGTGCGGCATGGGCGCGCACGATCAGGTCGCCGCGCGACACGTCGATCTCGTCCTCGAGCTCGATACCGACCGAGTCGTGCAAACCAGCCTCGTTACGGACTCGATCGAACATGCGGATCGCCTGCACGCGGGTTGTCTGCCCACAGGGCAACACCGTCACGGCATCGCCGCCAGCGATCGCACCGGATTCGATACGGCCGAGGTAACGGCGCGCGCGCCCCGCGGCGGGCCGCATCACGTACTGCACCGGAAACCGGAACGGCGCGTTAGCCGGTGGCGGCGGTGCTTCGGCGGTCTCGAGGATCTGCAGCAATGTGGGACCGTCGTACCAGGGCATCCGATCGCCGCGGTCGACGACCATGTCGCCCTCGAGCGCGCTCAACGGAACAAAGCGCACGTCCTCGATGCCGTGACGGTCGGCGAACGCGCGAAAATCGGCGACGATCGCACCGAACGCTTCCTCGCCATAGCCGACCAGATCCATCTTGTTCACCGCGACCACGAGATGCGGCACGCCGACCAGATGGGCGAGCGCGCGCGTGGCGGCGCGTCTGCTCCACGACGCCGTGACGCGCGTCGACCAGCAGGATCGCGAGTTGCGCCGTCGATGCCGCCGGTCACCATGTTGCGCGTGTACTGCACGTGGCCCGGCGCGTCGGCGACGATGAACTTGCGCATGGCGGTAGCGAAATAGCGATACGCGACGTCGATCGTGATGCCCTGCTCGCGCTCCGCGGTGAGACCGTCGCGTCAAGCAGCGATAGGTCGAGCGCCTGCCCGCGCCGTCTCGACGTGCGTTCGATCGCGGCGAGCTGATCGGCGAGGATCGACCGCGTGTCGTACAAGCAGCCGTCCGATCAGCGTGCTCTTGCCGTCGTCGACGCTGCCGGCGGTCAGGAACCGCAGCACGCCGTGATCGACGACGTCGGGCGTCTCTCGCGCGGCCATCAGAAATAGCCTTCCTTCTTGCGCAGCTCCATCGACGCCTCATTCGTCTGGTCGTCGAGGCGCGTCGCGCCGCGCTCGGTGATGTCGGTCGCCACGGTCTCCGCGATGATCTGGTCGACGTGCGCCGCGTCCGACGCGACCGGCGCCGTGCAGGTGATGTCGCCGACGGTGCGAAAGCGCACCGACACCGTTTCCACGCGTTCGCCACCACGCGCCGGCGTCAACGGCGTGATCGGCGCCAGCAGTCCGCCACGACGAACGATTTCGCGACGATGCGCGAAATAGATCGACGGCACTTCCGAGACGTTCACGCGCGATGTATTGCCAGACGTCGAGCTCGGTCCAGTTGCTGATCGGAAACACGCGCACGTGCTCGCCCTTGTGAACGCGCGCGTTGTAGAGATTCCACAGCTCGGGGCGCTGGTTTTTCGGATCCCACTGGCCGAAGGCATCGCGGAACGAGAAGATCCGCTCTTTGGCGCGGGCCTTTTCCTCGTCGCGGCGTGCGCCGCCGATCAGCGCATCGAATCCAAACTCCGCGATCGCGTCTTGCAGTGTGACCGATTGATGCCGGTTGCGGCTTTCCGCGGGATCGCGGAGCGCAACGCGACCCGCGGCGATCGAATCCTCGACCGAGCGCACGATCAGGCGCTCGCCGAGTTGCGCGGCACGGTGGTCGCGGAAGGCGATCACTTCCGGAAAATTGTGGCCCGGTGTCGATGTGCAGCAGCGGAAACGGGAACGGGCCCGGGCGGAAGGCTTTTTCGGCGAGGCGTAACAGCACCAGCGAATCTTTGCCGCCCGGAGAAGAGGAGGGCGGAGTGCGCGCACTGTCCGGCGACTTCGCGCAGGATGTGGATCGCCTCCCTTCGAGCCAGTCGAGATGGTTCGGCTCCGCCGCGACGACGTCCTCTTCCGGCCAGACAGCGAGTTCCGCCAGACTGCTCATGACGAGACTGCTTCCACTGGAACGATCGACACCACCGGCCGGGCGATGGATGCCGCACTCCTTGCGCGCGGGGTCTTCCCACCACCACCGCCCGGCGCGCTCGTCCTCACCCGGGCTCGATCGCGCGCGTGCACGGCGCGCAGCCGATGCTCGCGTAGCCGCGATCGAAGAGCGCGTTGTACGGCACGCGATGCGCCTTCAGGTACGACCAGACATCGTCGCGCGACCACTCGGCGAGCGGATTGAATTTCGCGATGCCGTGCGCTTGCGTCGAATTCGGCCAACGCCACCTCGCGCCGCGTAATCGACTGGCTCCGCCGCAGCCCCGTGATCCATGCGCCGCTTGCCGGCGAGCGCACGAGCGAGCGGTTCGGTCTTGCGGATCGCGCAGCACCGTTCGCGCAACGGCTGGCTTCCGTAGAACGCGTTCGCGCCGTGCGCATGGACGAACGACTCGACCGCGGCCGTCGCCGGGAAATAGACGTCGACGGCAATACCGTAGACCTCGCGCACGCGATCGATCAGAGCATGCGTTTCGTCGGGCAGACGGCCGGTATCGAGCGTGAACACGCCGATGGGCAGCGATGCCTTGGCGATCAAGTCGATCAAGACCATGTCCTCGGCGCCGAAGCTCGATGCGAGCGCGCTCGGCGCATGCTCGTCGGCGGCGAGTCGCAATAAATCGGTCGCTGCAGTCGCGGCGGCGGCCGCATATTTCGTGTCCAACGCCATCACTCGCGGGGAAGCGGAAGTCGCCGCGGCCAGCGGCCGCACCGTCGCGTCGACGGAACCACGGCACGCGCGCATGCGTGAGCTGGTAGCCGTCGCTGAACACGGCGAGCCCGGCGAGCGCGTCGTCGGCACTGCGATCGTCACGGATCGCGAACGCGTTGAAGCCGCACTGCGCAAGGTAATACAGCTGGTCGCGCTGAATGTCGCCGATCGCGCGCAATTCGCCGGCGAAGCCGAAGCGCTCGCGCAACAGCCGCGCGATCGAATAGCCGCGACCGTCGGTGAACTGCGGAAAATCGATCGCGATCAGAGGAAGCGCCGGCACGTCGGCGGCGAGGGCGGCCGGATCGTCGGCAGGTGCCAGCCAGACGCCAACGTCGCCGCGCGCGGCAACGCGCATCGCGGTGCGCTGTCCACGCCGCCAGCGGCACGATCACCGGCACCGGATGCGGGCAGAGTGTCCGGCGACTCCGCGCTTCGCGCAGCAGCGTCCAGCGGATCGGCGACGAGCAGCGCGGTCTTTAATGAGTTGCGGCATAAACGCGTTCCTTGAAGGGTTCGACGCCGAGCCGGTGCACGGTGTCGACGAAGCGCTCGTCCTCGTGCCGATGCTCGATATACGTCGTCGATCAGCCGCGCCGACGACGTCCGGCATCTCCTGCGCCGCGAACGAGGGCCCGATGACCTTGCCGAGCGCGGCATCGTTGCCCTGCGTGCCGCCGATCGAAACCTGGTACCACTCGGCGCCGTTCTTGTCGACGCCGAGAATGCCGATGTGGCCGACGTGATGATGGCCGCAGGCGTTCATGCAGCCGGAAATGTTGAGATCGATCTCGCCGATGTCGTGCAGGTAGTCGAGGTCGTCGAAGCGGCGCTGGATCGCCTCGGCGATCGGGATCGACTTCGCGTTGGCGAGCGAGCAGAAGTCGCCGCCCGGGCAGCAGACGATGTTGGTCAGCAAGCCGATGTTGGGCGTCGCGAAGCCGAGCGCTTTCAGCTCGCGTCCACAGCGCGAACAAGTCCGCCTGGCGGCACGTCGGCAAAGATCAGGTTCTGCTCGTGCGACACCGCGCAGCTCGCCGAAGCTGTAGCGGTCGGCGAGGTCCGCGATCGCGTCCATCTGGTCGGACGTCACGTCGCCCGGCGGGACGCCGGTCTTCTTGAGCGACAACGTGACGATCGCGTAGCCGGCGACCTTGTGCGCGATGGACGTTGCGCTGCGCCCAGTTCGCGAACGCGCGGTTGTCGGCGAGGTCGCGACTTGTAGCCGGCAGTCGTCGCCGGCGAAGCGCTTCGTAGGCCGGCGGCCCGAGAAGTGCGCGTCAGACGCTCGATTTCCGCGTCGGGCACCGTCGCGGGACCGCCCTTGCAGATGCTCCCATTCGGCTTCGACGTCGCGCGCGAAGACTTCCGGCGTGCGCTCCTTGACCAGGATCTTGATCCGCGCCTTGTACTTGTTGTCGCGGCGGCCGAAGCGGTTGTAGACACGCAGGATCGCGTCGAGGTAGTTGAGGATCTCGGCGCGCGGCAGGAACTCGCGGATCGACGTGGCCGACGATCGGCGTGCGGCCGAGGCCGCCGCCGACCAGCACGCGGAAGCCGATTTCGCCCGCGGCGTTCGCAACGATCTGCAGACCCGATGTCGTGGACCAGGATCGCCGCGCGATCGACGGTCGCCGCCGGTGATCGCGATCTTGAACTTGCGCGGCAGGTACGCGAACTCCGGATGAAGCGGTCGACCATTGCCGGACCAGCTCGCTATACGGCCGCGGATCGACGACCTCGTCGCCGGCCGCACCGGCGAAATGGTCGGTCGTGATGTTGCGAACGCAATTGCCTGACGTCTGGATCGCGTGCATTTCGACCTGCGCGAGCTCGGCGAGGATGTCGGGGACGTCCTCGAGCTTCGGCCAGTTGAACTGCAGGTTTTGGCGCGTCGTGAAGTGGCCGTAGCCGCGGTCGTATTTCCGGCCGATGTGCGCGAGCGTGCGCAATTGTCGAGACGACAGCAGGCCGTACGGAATCGCGATCCGCAGCATCGGCGCGTACTTCTGGATGTACAGGCCGCTTCTGCAGCCGCAGACGGGCGAAACTCGTCCTCCGACAGCGTGCCCAGCGAGGAAACGGCGCGTCTGGTCGCGAAACTGCGCCACGCGCTCGGCGACAATCCGATGGTCGAAGGGGTCGTAGCGATACATAGGCGGTTACCCGGCTCTGAAGATACGGGACCACCCAAATGATTCAAAGGAATCAATCGCTATCCGGTTATGTCCTATGGTTGACATCGAGGGCTAGATGATGACTTCACGCTCACTGCGTTCGCTGCCCCCAGAGGCGGATGCAAGCCCCTTGGGACGGCCCGGAGGCTAGATGACGACCCCCACGCTCACTGCGTTCGCTGCCCCCGGAGGAGCAAGCCGCCCCTGGGACGGCCCGGCGGGAGGCTAGATGATGACCCCCACGCTCACTGCGCCTGCCGCCTCCCGAGGGGGAGCAAGCCTCTCCTTGGGGCGGCCCGGCGGGGAGGCAGGACCCGGGCGACCGCAAGATGGGCCGATCCTATAATGGGCGATGCCCGGTGCTGGTCTCATCCTCTATGCCCATGGCGCCCGCGATCCGCGCTGGGCCGAGCCCCTTCGAGCGGCTGCTGTCGCGTCTTCACGAATCCGTGAAGCCGGAGCTGCCGGCGACATTGGCCTATCTCGAACACATGTCGCCGGATCTGGACCACGGCCGCGCGCGCACTGGCCTCACGGGGTATCGTCTCGAATTCGCATCGTGCCGCTGTTCTTTGGGCGGCGCGGGCATTTCCGCGACGATTTCCCGGCCCAGGCCGACGCGGCGCGCGCGGCGGTTCCCGGGATCACGTTCGAGATCAGGACATCGGCGGCCAGGGAGAGGATCCGGCGATCATCGAGGCGCTCGCGGACTCTCGCGCTCGATTCTTTGGCCTAGAGACCCGCATCGCGCGAGAAGGCTCGGCGCGGGCGAGCTCAGTGGTCGCGCGATGCATCAGGAATTTGGAGCGAGACTCCCACAGCGAAGAACACTACATTTAGGCATTGATTTAAAAGCATTCGATCGCCCAAGTCGATCGGGGAGGGCGGCTTTCGTCGCATAAAGCAAGGGCCGCGCCCTACGGCGCAGCCTCCTGTTTCCGGTCGGCGAAGTGCGGTGTTCCCGACCTAGACGGTGCTGCCGCTTCCCCTTGCCACTACTTCGGACGCCGCTCATGCCCGCCGTTGCCGGCACTACGGAGATCGCAAGCCTCCGCGTACAAAAAAAGAGACCTGGGACTACGGGGCAACCACCGATTTTGCCCCGCCGGCAACTTCTCCGACCTGCGGCCGCTGCCACTTCGTCAGCAACGACCAGTGCCCGTGGTGTCGGGGCTGCCAATAATAGTTATGCGAAGTCAGTGCGGCTTAGAAAAGGACGCTGTGATTCACGTTACGTAGCGAACAACAAGTGTAAAGAACGCCGATGAGTATGCAAAAGCCTGGCCTCGCACCGAAGCTGAACGCCCATCGCTCGTTGCGGCCTCACGAATACGACGGCTCGCCTGGCTCAGTTCAGAGGAGAGTTGGTGCTGCTAGAAACGTGTGATCTCGCAAGCCGATCCAACCATGATTTGACATAATACCTCACCATTGTACGACAACGCAAGCATGCAGGGAACACTCATCTAGGATGGACCAACGACCAAACTCGCTGCCGCCGCCGCTACGCGCTTCCTTCGTCGTCCAACGCGAGATGCCGGAATCGGCACGAAAAGAATCTGGTGTGCTACGGTGGAAATCCGCGCTCCCGTGTGCTTCTGGGACCCATTTTTCGGCAGCGAACCATGATGAACCGGCGTTGCGCTCGCGTCTCGTCGTTCTGGTCATGGCACGCCTTTGGCGCGGCAACCCTCGCGCTTGGTGCGCAGACGTTTCCCACGAAGATCGTCGGGCGATCACCGCGCCCTACTCGAGCGGCGCGGGGCCGCGGTATTCACGCGCGTGCTGGCCGACAAGCTTGCGCGCGCGTGGTCGCAGCAGGTCATCGTCGACCCGCGACCTGGCGCGAGCGGCTTCATCGCGATCGAGTCGGTCAAGAATGCGCCGCCCGACGGCCACGAGCTGCTCGTGGTCAGCAACGCCCACGTCGCCATCAATCCCGGCGCTGTACAAGAAGCTTCCGTACGATCCCGAGAAGGATTTTGTGCCGGTGGCGATGATCTACCGCACGCCGTTCTTCCTCACCGTGTCGACGCGTCGGGACCGTACTCGAACGTCGCCAAACTCATTGCTGCGGCCAAGGCCAATCCGGGCGCCGTTTCCTATGGGTCGTCTTACGTCGGCAGCCCGTCGCATCTCGGCGCCGCGGAGTTCGAGTTTCTCACCGGAACGAAAATGATTCACGCGCCGTTCAAGGACCAATCGCAGATGTACGTTGCCATCGCGAACGGCGACGTCGGTTGGGCATTCTCGACCCTCGGCTCGGCGTTACCGCTCATGCAGGCCGGTAAGCTCAAGCTGATCGCGATCGCGGCCAAGCAGCGGCAAAAGACGTTGCCGGAGGTGCCGACCGTCGAGGAGTCCGGCGGGCCCGCCGGATTCGAGGTCGATTCGTGGCTAGCGTTGGTGGCGCCCCGCGGGACGCCGCCCGATGTCGTTCGCCGCATCAATGCCGAGGTGAACCGGCAGCTCGCGGAACCCGACGTCCTCGAGCAGTTGCAGAATTTCGGCTTTCAGGCGGCGCCTGGGACGCCGGAGCAGCTTGCCGAAACGATCCGCGCCGACGCGAAGAAATACGCGTGAGCTCGTACGGCGCACCGGCGCGACCGCCGATTGAGCGCAGCAGGCGCGGCGCTGGCGTGACGATCATCCGCCGAGCGGCCGCGCGCTTCGGCAACGGCGGCGTAGTACTCCCAGGCCCGCTCGACGATCGCCGGGCGCGAGCTGGTCGCGCACGCGATCGGCCTCCTCGCGCGTATAGGCGCGTATCCGGCCGGGATCGCCGCCGGCCGCGGCGAGCATGCGCAACTGCGAGGCCGGCGCCCTCCTCAGGAAGCATGCGGCGACCGTCGCACTGCGGAAGGTCCGCCGAAGCGGTCGTGATGCCGTGGCCCCGCATCATCACCGGCGCATCCCATGCCAGAGACGTTGCGCCAGCTGGTCGCCAGAGCTCGCGCGTTCGGATGAGGCCGATGCGTTCGTACTCGGCCATGCCGTCGGCGAATGCGCCACCCTGGTTGTGAACGACTGCGAAACGGCGCGCCGACTTGCGTGAGGCAGATGCAAGCCGGCGGGTGCGCGTGCACGACGCCGCCGACATCGGGTCGCGCACGCGTAGATCCGGGCATGGATCCACAGCTCGCTGTTGGGCGCGCCGCTGCCGGAGCGCACGTTGCCCTCGGTGTCGACAACGAGCAAATGATCTTCATCGGCCAATCCAGGCGACCGGCGCGGCGGAAAAATGAACGTATCCGACCCGGAAACGCGCGCACTCGCGTGCCCGAACACGTTCGAGAGTCCGCAGCGCTCGATGATCCTGATTGGAGAGCGCCACATCACGTCGTAAGGCAAGGGTTGCGTCCACGATCGGCAGGATTCCCACGTTGCCGCGCGCCGATTCCTGGTCGCGCGCTGGCCCGCATCCTACGCCGGATGCAGCGCGGGCGGGATGAACCGTCCGGTCAGATGAGGATTGGATTGTCGTGCTGCGCCTTGGATCGAAGGTCGTAGCTATCCGCTAGACTTTCGGCATTTCCGCGCCGCCCAGCCGAAATGACTGTCATCCGCCGAATTCGAGCGCGCGTTTCGCCTCCACCAGCAAGGCAAGTTGCGCGAGGCCTTCATGCGCTACGACGCGATCCTCCAGGTCGATCCGCGCAACGCGCCGGCGCTCCACTACTCGGGCGTCGTCCTCCTTCAGGCTGGCGAAGCACGTCGAGGCGATCGAACGCATTCGAGCGTCGATCGGCATCGATGCCGCATCGCCCGACGCGTGGTCGAATCTTGCGCTCGCGCTGGAGGCCGTGAATCGCCGCGAAGCGGCCGTCAACGCGCTGAAGGAGGCAGACGAAGCTTGCACCGAATCGCGCCGGAGATCTGGACCAATCTCGCGGCGTCGGAACTCGCGTTGCGACGCGAACGCGATGCCGAGGCGTCGGCGCGCCGCGCGCTCGCGGTCGACGCCAGCGTTCGCCGCCGCGTGGCACAACCTCGCGTTCGCGCTTCGGCGCAGGGCCGCGCGCTGGAAGCGCTCGACGCGGCGAGCCGCGCGTCGGGTCTCGTTCCCGAGCGACCCTGCCACTCGCCGGCCACAAGGCGCAACTCGAGCTCGCCGTCGGAAAGGCCGACGCCGCGCAGGCGACGTTGATCCGGCGCGCTGGCCCGAGCGCCGGCGAACGCCGCATTGCGCTTCGAGCTTGCCGGCGCGCTCGAGCAACGCAACGAGACTCGCCGCGGCGGCGGACGCCTACGCGCAGGTATTGCGCGTCGACCCGAACTACGGCGCGGCGCTGTCGCAATTGCTGTTCTTGCGGCAGCGGTCTCGCCGATTGGCGCGACGTTCCCGCCCTCCAGTCACGCTTCACGCGACGGCGTCAACGCCGGCATGCCGCTGCTGTCGCCGTTCGTGTTGTTGTCGCAGCCGGCGACGCGCGCTCGAGCAGCGCCGCTGTGCGGAGGGCTGGACCGCCGCGTTGACACCGCGCGTCGCGCCGGCAGCGCGTCGGCTGTTATCCGGCGCCAGACTCCGGCTCGGATATCTGTCGGCTGACTTCCATACGCATGCGACAGCGTTCATCTGGCGGCTGGGTTGTTCGAGCAGCACGATCGCCGGCGCTTCGAGGTCATCGGCTATTCGACCGGGCCCGACGATCGGCAGTCCGATGCGCGTGCGCGTCACGCGCGCCTTCGACCGCTTCGTCGACGCCGCGGGCTGGGATGCGGCGCGCGTGGCGGACGCGATCCGGCGCGACGCCGTCGACATCCTGATCGACCTCAAAGGGCATACCGAGGGTTCGCCGCCCACGGTGCTGGCGCTGCGTCCGGCGCCGATCCAGGTGCATTACCTCGGCTACCCGGGCACGCTCGGCGGCACGCTGGTGCGACTACCTGATCGGCGACGACGTGGTGACGCCACCGTCGGAATCGGCGGACTACGCGGAAACGCTCGCCCTCCTCCCCTGAGTTACCAGATCAACGACCGCAAACGGCCGATCGCCGAGCCGCCGTCGCGCGCGGCGCTTCAACTGCCGCCGAACGTCGTCGTGTTCTGCTGCTTCAACGGCGCGCTACAAGTTGAACTGCGGACGTGTTCGACGCATGGGGAAGAATCCTGGCCGACGTGCCGGATTCGGTCCTGTGGCTCCTCGCGCGGCACGAAAGCGATCCGGCGATCGCCAACCTTCGCGCCGAGGCCGGCAGGCGCGGCATCGATCCCGGTCGTTTGGTTTTTGCCTGGACGCGACCGAACGCCGAATATCTCGGTCTCTATCGCCACGCCGACCTGTTCCTCGATACCTGGCCGTACAACGCGCATACGACCGCGAGCGACGCGCTGTGGGCCGGCTGTCCGGTGCTCACGTGTCGCGGTGACACGTTCGCCGGCCGCGTTGCCGCAAGCTTGCTCACTGCGGTCGGGCTGACCGAATTGATTGCCGAGGACGTCGACGCCTACGTTCGCAAGGCCGTGGCGCTTGCGCGCCATTCGAGCGAGCGGCAACGATTGCGCGACTCACCTGCGGGCGCCGGCCGCGCGAGCCCGCTCTTCGACACCGCCGCGACCACGCGCGGCGTTGGAAGCGGCCTATCTCACCATGGCCGACCAATATCGACGGCGCGTGCGCCAGCCGTTTCGTGTCGAAGCAATCGTTTAGCGCGGATCATTTGCGCAAATAATCGATCGCCGCGTCGACGCGATCGACCGGCGATGATCGCGACGTCGTCGATGGGCGCGCGGGGACGATTGGCGGACGGAAGCATGACCGTCTTGAAGCCCAATTTCGCGGCTTCGCGGATTCGCTCCTGGCCGCGCTGGACCGGCCGGATTTCCCGGCGAGCCCTACCTCGCCAAACACAATAAGTTTACTTTGTAATGGCTTGTTTCTAATGAAGACTGCACTGGCAAGCAGCACAGCCAAGTCCACGGCGGGCTCCTGGATGCGGACCCCGCCGACCGCGTTGACGAAAACGTCGAAGCCGGCGGTGTCGACCCCGCCGTGACGATGGAGCACGGCCAGCAGCAACGCGAGACGCTGCGCGTCGAGGCCCACCGCGAGGCGGCGCGGCATCGCGCCTTGCACCGGATCGACCGAGCGCCTGGATCTCGACCAACAGCGGCCGCGATCCTCGAGCGTCGCCACGATCGCCGAGCCCGGGCACGGGGTCCGCGTGCTGCGACAGAAACATCGCCGACGGATTGGTAACGCCGCGCAATCCCCGTTCCGTCATCGCGAACACGCCGAGCTCGTTCGCCGCGCCGAAGCGGTTCTTGATCGCGCGCGATCAGGCGGAAGCTCGAATGCGGATCGCCCTCGAAATACAGCACGGTGTCGACGATGTGCTCGAGCACGCGCGGTCCGGCGATCGCGCCCTCCTTCGTCACGTGGCCGACGAAAAGCACGATGACGCCGCGCTGCTTGGCGAGGCGCGTCATTTGCGCCGCGCATTCGCGCACCTGCGCGACGCTGCCCGGCGCGGACGCGAGCGCCTCGGTGTAGACGGTCTGGATCGAATCGATCACTACGATTTCGGGGCGGGTCGCGTCGATTGCGGCGACGATCGCTTCGAGCCGCACCTCGGCCAGCAGCTCGACCGGCGCATTGACGAGGCCGAGCCGCTGCGCGCGGAGCGCGATCTGGTCGGCGGATTCTTCGCCGGTGACGTACAACGTGCGATGCGCGGCGCCGAGCGCTGCCGACGCCTGCAGCAACAGCGTGGACTTGCCGATGCCCGGATCGCCGCCCAGCAGCACGACGCCGCCCGGCGACGAGACCGCCGCCCAACACGCGGTCGAACTCCTCGAGGCCCGACGCGATCCTTCGATTCTCCTGCGCTTCCACCGCCGAGAGCGGCGTCACCGTCGACTGCGCGCCGGACACGCTCTCGAAACGCGTCCCGCGCGGCGCCGCCAGCGATCTCGACCAGCGTGTTCCACGCGCCGCACTGCGGGCACTGCCCCTGCCACTTGGGCGCTCTGGCCGCCGCATTCGGTGCAGCTGTAGACGGTCTTAGGCTTTGCCATCCGTCAGGCGAGCTCGGCCGGATGCGCGACCGCGGTGCCGAGCTTGCCGACGACGACGCCGGCGGCTTCGTTGGCGATGTGCATGGCGTCGGCGAGCGGCGCGCCGGCGGCGACCAGCGCGCCCAGCGCGGCGATGACGGTGTCGCCGGCGCCCGAGACGTCGAACACCTCGCGCGCTTGCGCCGGAATCGACAGTCGCGCCGTGCTCGTCGAACAGGCTCATGCCTTCTTCGGAACGCGTCACCAGCAACGCGTCGATGCCGAGCTCGCCGCGCAGCCATTGCGCTTTCCGCGCAGGCTCCGGCTCGTCGCGCCAGCGTCCGATCACCTGCCGCAACTCGCCGCGGTTCGGCGTGATCAGCGTCGCGCCGCGATACTTGGCCCAGTCCTCGCCCTTGGGATCGACCAGCACCGGCCGGCCACTGGCGCGCGCACGCTCGATCATCGTCGCGATATGCGCGAGCCCGCCCTTGCCGTAGTCCGGACAGCACGACGACGTCGGCGGCGTCTTGCAGTCGCTCGAAATCGGCGAGCTTGGCGGAGAGCAGCTCGTGCGACGGCGCGGTCTCGAAGTCGATCCGCAACAGCTGCTGCTGGCGCGCGATCACGCGAAGCTTGACCGTCGTCGTCAGCGTCGCGTCGCGCAGGAACGAGCGTGCGAACGCGCTCGCCCGCGAGGAGCGCGCTCGAGCGTCGTTCCCGGCTTCGTCGTCGCCGGTGACCGCTCAGCAGCGTCGCGCGTCGCGCCGAGCGCGGCGACGTTGCGCGCCACGTTGGCGGCACCGCCGGGTCGTTCCTCCATGCGCGTGATCTTCGCCACCGGCACCGGCGCCTCGGGCGATATGCGCTCGACGTCGCCGAACCAGTAGCGATCGAGCATCGACGTCGCCGACGACCAGCACGCGCGCCGCGGCGACGCGGTCGCGCCACGCCGAGAATTTCGCGGTGGCGCTGCTCATGGCCAGGTCGGCGGCACTCAGGGTCGGCCGATCGAGAAATACTCGAGGCCCGCGGCGCGCGCCTGCGCCGGGTCGTACAGGTTGCGGCCGTCGAACAGCAGCGGCGCGCTGGAGCTTGGCGCGCAGCGTGTCGAAGTCCTGGCCGCGGAATTCCTTCCATTCGGTCACGATGACGAGCGCGTCGGCGCCGTCGCAGGCGTCGATCGGCGACGCCGCGAACGGCACGTAGCGGCGTGCCGCCATAGATGCGCCGCGCCTCGTCCATCGCCACCGGGTCGTACGCGACGATCGTCGCGCCGCGCTTGCCGAGCGCTTCGATCACCACCCGCGACGGCGCCTCGCGCATGTCGTCGGTATTCGGGCTTGAACGCGAGGCCCCAGACCGCGATCCGGCGGCCCGAAAGATCGTCGCCCAGCCGCGCGACGACCTTGTCGACGAGCACGTGCTTCTGCGCGTCGTTCACGGTCTCGACCGCGGCCAGTACCTTGAGCGTCATGCCGTTCTGGCGCGCCGTGAACTGCAGCGCCTTCACGTCCTTCGGAAAACAGCTTCCGCCGTAGCCCGCGCCCGGGTAGAGGAAGTGATAGCCGATCCGCGGATCCGAGCCGATGCCCTGGCGCACCGCTTCGATGTCGGCGCCCAACCGGTCGGCGAGGTTCGCGAGCTCGTTCATGAACGAAATGCGCGTGGCGAGCATCGCGTTCGCCGCGTATTTCGTGAGCTCGGCCGAGCGCACGTCCATCACCAGCACGCGGTCGTGGCTGCGCTGGAACGGCGAGTACACGGCGCGCATCGCCGCGATCGCGCGCGGGTCGCTGCCGCCGATCACGATGCGGTCGGGCCGCATGAAATCCTCGACCGCGGCGCCTTCCTTCAGGAACTCCGGGTTCGGACACGACGGCGAACGGATGTTCGACGCCGCGCTTCTTGCAAGCTGCGTCGGCGATCGACCTCGCGCACGCGATCCGCGGTGCCGACCGGCACCGTCGACTTGTCGACGACGATCGTCCAGCCGTTCATCCGCTGGCCGATCGTCGCGTGCCGCCTCGCAGCACGTACTGCATGTCGGCGCCGCCGTCCTCGTCGGGCGGCGTGCCGACGGCGATGAATTGCATCGTGCCGTGCGCGACCGCGGCGTCGACGTCGGTGGTGAAACGCAGCCGTCCGGCCGCGACGTTGCGCTCGATCATCGGCTGCAGGCCCGGTTCGTGGATCGGAACGCCGCCTGCGACTCAAGCATGCCGATCTTGCGCGCGATCGACGTCGAAGCACAGCACGTCGTTGCCGACTTCGGCGAGACAGGTGCCGGTGACGAGACCGACGTAGCCGGTCCCGATCATCGTGATCTTCATGCGGCGACTCCGATCGACCGGTTGATGGCCGCGAGCGTGGCGACCGGATCGGCGGCCTGCGTGATCGGCCGGCCGACGACGAGATAATCGGCGCCGTTGGCGATCGCGGCCTCGGGCGTGATGATCCGCGCGTCTGGTCGTCGACGCTCTGCACCGGCCGGGCGGATTCCCGGCGTCACGAGCTTGAACTGCGGCCCGAGCGCGCGGCGCATCGCCGGTCGCTTCGACCGCCGAGCAGACGACGCCGTCGAGCCGGCAATCGCGGGCGAGCGTCGCCAGCCGTACCGCCTGCGCGGTCGCGTCGTCGGCGTGGCCAGTCTCGCGCAAATCGGCGTCGTTCAGGCTGCGTCAGCACGGTGACCGCGATCAGCAGCGGCGGCGGCGTTCGCGGATGCGCACAGACATTCGCCACGGCGTCGCGCGCCGCGACCAGCATCGCGCGACCGCCGGCCGGCGTGCACGTTGAGCATGCATACGCCGAGGCGGCTCGCCGACCGCGCAGGCCTGCGCGACGGTATTCGGGATGTCGTGGAACTTGAGGTCGAGGAACACGCTGAAGCCGCGCTCGACCATCCAGCGCACGGGCTCGGGACCGGCGACGACGAACATCTCGCTTGCCGACCTTGAGGCCGCAGGCGCGCGGGTCGAGGCGATCGGCAAGCGCAAGCGCGCGCATCGGATTGTCGAAATCGAGTGCGACGAAAACGCGCGGATGCAGGTCGGGTCATCACGCATCGCCTTCTTGAGCGTGATTGCAGCGCCATGACGTGCTTCGCTGCGCGCTACGCGTAACCCATCCGGCGTTTCCGGTCCGCCGCGGCGAGTACGTCTCCCATTTCTGGCACCCTGGGCAGCGCCAGTAGTACTGCTTGGCGCGGAATGCCGCACTGCTCGCAGCGATACATGCCGAGCCGCTTGATGTGCTGCGCGACCAGACCCTTCACGAGCTCGAGATCGTGCCGGCGCTCGGCCGGCGCGGCCAGCAGCTGCGCCTCCAGGAGCCGGTCGAGGCCCGATCAGCGTGGGATTGCGCGCCAGCTCGTCCTTCACCATCGTCGCGGCGGCGCGTCGGCGCCCTCATGCTCGAGCACGAGCGAGAACAGCGCGTTCAGACATGTCGAGCGACGGAGTACTGCGATCTGGTAGTTGCGCAGCAGGCGGATGCCGGTCGCGCAGGTCGCCGAGCTTGCGGATAGGCGTCGGCGAAACGATCGGCGGCGAGCGCCAGGAACGCGGGATTCTGCGATTCGATCCGCTGCCACGCTGCGACGGCGGCGCGCCAGATCGCCGCGTTGTGCGTGAAGGTCGCCCGCGCAGCAGGTTGGCGCGCGTGCAGGCGCGGTGCGTCGGCGAGCGCCAGCGTCGATCTCGCGTCTGCGCGACGACGGCGTCGTCCGCGCAGCAGCGCCGCCTGCGCGAGCTCGCAGTGATACTGCGCGATCTCCTTGAAGTACGGCTGCTTGGCGAGCTGCCTCCATCCGCTGCGTCGCGGCGATGGCCTTCGCGCCCAGTCCTTCTCGGTCTCGTAGATCGAGATCAGATGGCCGAGCGACGGCGTGCTCGTACGTCGTGCCGTCGACGCTTGGTGAACAGCTCCTCGGCGCGGTCGAGCAATCCCGCGCGATGGAAATCCTGCGCCAGCTCGTAGAGTCGCGGTGGTGCGCTTGTCGGCCGGCAGGTCGGGGCGGTCGAGCAGGTTCTGGTGCATGCGGATCGCGCGGTCGATCTCGCCCTGGCGCCGGAACAGCGAGCCCGAGCGCGAAATGCAGGTCGATCGTCTGCGGGTCGACCTTGACGACTTCGATGAACGACTCGATCGCCTTGTCGGGCTGCTCGTTCAGCAGGAAGTTGAGGCCGCGAAAATACGACAGCGGCAGCGCGCGCGATTCGCGCAGCAGGTGCTTGATGTCGATGCGCGCGGCGATCCAGCCCAGCGCGAAGAACACCGCCATGATCGGCAGCAGCCACCACAGCTCGAATTCCATGCGGCGGCCAGCCTCCCAGCGCAGTGAGCGTGGGGTCGTCATCGCGCCTCCCGCCGGGCCGCCCCAAGGGAGGCTTGCTCCCTTCGGGGGCAGCGAACGCAGTGAGCGTGGGGTCGTCCTGCCTCCCGCCGGGCCGCCCCGAGGGAGGCTTGCTCCCCTTCGGGGGCAGCGAACGCAGTGAGCGTGGGGGTCGTCATCTAGCCGTCGTCGCGCGACGTGCGCTCGAAGCCGGGACCCGACGCCGGCGCGGTGCCCGGCGCCGCGCCGTGCGGCCCGGCGCCTCGATCGGCGTCGCGATGCTCGCGCCGCAGCCGGTTGAGCTGCCGCTTGAGCCGCGCCACCTTGAGCGCACCGGCTAAGAGCCCTGCCGCGACGCCTGACGCGAAACGCGACGAGCACGACGAAGATGAGCGGCGCCTCGAAGCGTCAACAGATTGAAGAACGCGGAGCTTGACCTGCTCCGCGTTCTGCATCGACAGCAAACAGCAGCGCGAGGAACACGATGACGCCGATGATCCAGCGGACGATCTGCATCACCGAGCTTCACTCTGCGTCACGCCGGCTACTTCTGGTCCCCGCCTTCCGAAATCAACCCGCTCCCGCAACTCCTTGCCGGCCTTGAAATGGGGCACGTGCTTCTGCGGCACCTGCACCTTCTCACCCGACTTCGGGATTGCGCCCGGTCGCGCGGCGGCCGGTAGTTGAGGCCAAAGCTGCCGAACCCGCGGATCTCGATGCGTTCCCCTTTCGCGAGGCTCTCGGCCATCGCGTCGAGGATCATCTTCACCGCCAGCTCGGCGTCCTTGGCAACCAGTTGCGGAAACTGCGCCGCGAGGCGGTCGATCAGCTCCGATTTGGTCATTGCCGTCGCTCGCCTTTCAGACCGTTGTGTTTTGGTGTCGAGCTTCGCCTTCGAGCAACGCGCCGAGATTGGTCGTGCCCGTGTTGGCGCCCGAGTTCTCGGCGGTGATCCGCTGCATCGCCTCGCCTTCTTCGGCATTGTCCTTCGCCTTGATCGAGAGGTTGATGCTGCGGTTCTTGCGGTCGACGTTGATGATCATCGCCGACACCGCATCGCCTTCCTTCATCCGCGTGCGCAGGTCCTCGACGCGGTCGCGCGAGATTTCCGACGCGCGCAGGTAGCCCTCGACGTCGCCGCCGAGCGCGATCGACCGCGCCCTTCGCGTCGAGCGACTTGACCGTGCCGTTGACCACGCTGCCCTTGTCGTGCATCGCGACGAAGTTGGTGAACGGGTCGCCTTCGAGCTGCTTGATGCCGAGCGAAATGCGCTCGCGCTCGACGTCGATCGCCAGCACGACGGCTTCGACTTCCTGGCCCTTCTTGAAATCGCGCACGGCGGTTTCGCCGGGATTCGCCCACGACAGGTCGGACAGGTGCACGAGGCCGTCGATGCCGCCCGGGCAGTCCGACGAACACGCCGAAGTCGGTGATCGACTTGATCTGGCCCGTCACCTTGTCGCCCTTCTTGTGGTTGATCGCGAACTCGTCCCACGGATTCGGCATGCACTGCTTCATGCCGAGCGAGATGCGGCGGCGGTCCTCGTCGATCTCGAGGATCATCACCTCGACCTCGTCGCCGAGCTGCACGACCTTGGTCGGATGGATGTTCTTGTTGGTCCAGTCCATTTCCGAGACGTGCACGAGGCCCTTCGATGCCGGACTCGATTTCGACGAACGCGCCGTAATCGGTGATGTTCGTGACCTTGCCGAACAGGCGCGTGCCCGGCGGATAGCGGCGCGACAGGCCGACCCACGGGTCTTCGCCGAGCTGCTTCAAGCCGAGCGAGACGCGGTTCTTCTCCTGGTCGAACTTGAGGACCTTCGCGGTGACTTCGTCGCCGACGCGCGAGCACTTCCGACGGATGCTTGACGCGGCGCCATGCGAGGTCGGTGATGTGCAGCAGGCCGTCGATGCCGCCCAGGTCGACGAACGCGCCGTAGTCGGTGATGTTCTTGACGATGCCCTTGACGATCGCGCCTTCGGACAGCGTCGACAGCAGCTTTTCGCGCTCCTCGCCCAGGCTCTCCTCGAGCACGGCGCGGCGCGATACGACGACGTTGTTGCGCTTGCGGTCGAGCTTGATGACCTTGAACTCGAGCAGCCTTGTTCTCGAACGGCGTCGTGTCCTTGACCGGCCGGATGTCGACCAGCGATCCGGGCAGGAACGCGCGGATGCCGTTGATCATGACGGTGAGGCCGCCCTTGACCTTGCTGGTGACGAGGCCCGAGACGACCGAGCCCTGCTCCATCGAGGCTTCGAGGTCGTGCCAGGCCTTGAGGCGCTTGGCCTTGTCGCGCGACAGCTTGGTCGTCGCCGTAGCCGTCCTCGATCGACTTCGATCGCGACGGTGACGAAGTCGCCGGCCTTGACCTCGACTTCGCCGTTGTCGTTCTTGAATTCCTCGATCGGAATGAACGACTCGGACTTGAGGCCGGCGTTGACGACGACGACGTTGTAATCGACGCGCGACGACTTCGGCGGTGATGAGCTCGCCCTGGCGCATCTCCTGGCGCGCGAGGGATTCCTCGAACAGCGCGGCGAAGTTTTCG